>DSLFI04102__coassemble_4871_pt1 | contig 2188 bp, 1 predicted proteins | sample DSLFI04102__metabat2_low_PE_015 | metagenome-assembled genome bin DSLFI04102 | reverse complement strand
GGTTCAGCCCGCCAGCCGATGTCGTCCTGCTCGATTTCAAGCATTTCGTCATACATCTGCTGCCTGAGCAGCGCCAGACGATCGTCCATGCGTTTTTGGGTTACCTTATATAAGTTGCGCAGGCTGCGGGGGTTGCCCTTTTCTTCGGGTATGCCGGCGGCCTGGCAAAGCTGCTGCATGCTGCGGAAAATGTTCACCCTGTTCAGCGGCTGGCCGCTGCGGGTGCAGAAAACCGGGCCGCGGTAGATTCCGTTCTGCGCCATATAGGCAAGCAGTTCCTTTTGCAAGACCGGCGGGCACCGGAACGCCAACGGGCTGCCGCGGTAGTTCAGCTCACCATGGCCCTGCCGTACCAATTCCGCCGTGACCTGGTCCAGACACTGGAGCGGCAGATCTACGGTGGCGAACAGTTTGACAAGCAGGTAGCTGCGGTGTTTTTCAAGGCTGCGCGCCGTGCGAAGAAGTTTGAGGTATTCGGCCCGTGTCAGGGCGGGGGGATGCTGGGCCGGTTCAGCGCCGGGCTTTGCGTGGGCGCTGATGAGATCCGGCCGCTCACACCAACGGAAATAATTGTTGGCCGCCGCGATATGTACATTGAGCGCGGTACGGCCATACGTTTGCCGCAAATGGGCTTGCCATGCGGCCAAAAGCTGCGGGGTGGGGGTACCGTTTTGCTGTGCAAAAGCCAGCAGATCCTGCAAACAGTTGCTGTATCCGTGCCGGGTGCTTGGGTCCCAGCGGTTGCTTACGGTACTGCGCAGGAATTCTGAAATCGAATACCCGGGCAGGATTTCATCTTTCATGGGTGCAGCCCTCCCCCCTTTCTAAGACCATACCGCACGAGGAATGATACAGAAGCGGCGTTCCGTTTCCAAAATGAACAAAGAGGGCCCGCGTTCTTACGTTATTTCGATTTTTATCGTACCTCAAATGAAAAAAGAGCATGAAAAGGCTGTTGGGCAAAAGTAAGGAAATTCTTGCCCAACCTCTTTTTCATACCCTTTTTAGTCAGATTCACCAAAGATGCACGATATTGCTTGCTTTTTGCTTTAGCGTGTGCTAGTATAAGTTCGTATTTAGAGATTTAAAGCAGGCTTTTCACCTCTGCGTTTGCCTGCGGCTCTATTTTTTTCGGTATGTAGGAAACAGAACGCCGCTTTCGTTAATTTTACAAGAGCAGATGCATCTGGTTCAGCAGGCGCTCATGCTCGGCGCCGGATTCCATAATATAGATTCTTGTCGTCTCGATGCTGGAATGTCCCAACACATCCGCCAGCTTCGAGATATTTTTTCGATGCTGTAAAAGGTCCTGGCGAACAGGTGCCGCAGGTTGTGGGGGAAAACTTTCCGCCAGGCCACGTTGGCGCGTTCGCACAGGGCCTTTAACAGTTTCCAGACCGTGACCCGGCCCAGCGGCTTGCCCTGGCGCGATAAAAATACCGGCCCCGCGTGAATGTGCCTGCGCCGGCACCAACGTTCCAGCCGGTTGCAAAGTTCTGTTGGCAGCAGAATTTCACGGCACTTCCCTTTGCAGCGGATGGAAGCTTTGTGCCGCCGCAAAGCTTCGACCGTGATATAAGGCAGTTCCGACACGCGGATGCCGGTGGAACACAGCGTTTGCAACAGCAGCAGCGTGCGCTTGTTGCCGGTATCCCTTGCGGCAGCCAGCAGGCGGAAATATTCGGCGCGGGAAAGTTCGCGGTCGGCATCGCAGAAAACCCGCCGCTGCCGTTTGAGCGGTTTGGCTTTGCCCGCCTGGTTGTCGATGCTTTCCTGATAATCGTTGACGGCGGCAAGCATAGAGTTGACGGTGGCGGGCGTGTACCCTTTGGCGGCCAGGGCGTCCCGCCAGGCTGCGACGGTCTCGCGGTCCGGTGCCGGGGTGGCGGCTGTATCCGCAAAAAAGCGGCGCAGCGCGCGGGTGTACTTTTCAATGGTAGCCGGGCTGTACTCCCGATGAACAAGCCAGGCCTTGTATGCGGTGAAAACGGTTTCGCTGCACATAATTGCTCCTCCTTCTGTGCAATGGTAGATACCCTTTATTATGCCGCAAAAGAAGCGTCTGTTGCGGTATCACAGAAGGATTTTTTGCAAAAAAATAGTGGGACTCTCGCCTTGAAAGCGATGCCCCACCATGATCCCGGCGGCCGCGGCTGCCTCACGCATTGTCGTCTCAGTCAGTAAAACT
>DSLFI04102__coassemble_2325_pt1 | contig 3848 bp, 4 predicted proteins | sample DSLFI04102__metabat2_low_PE_015 | metagenome-assembled genome bin DSLFI04102 | reverse complement strand
CGCCGTGCTGCGGGAACTTGTTGAGGAGGTTTGACCATGAAAACAAGAATCACCCACGTCACCCTGATCCGGCGGCACGATCTGCTGCCGGACGCCGCGATTGACATTGAAAACGGAAAAATCCTGGCCGTGCACGAAACGCCGCCTGCGCCGGATTCGGCCTTTGCCTGCTTTGACGGCGGCGGGCTGTACGCTGCGCCGGGGTTCATCGACCTGCATCTGCACGGGGGCGGCGGCGTTGAGTTTATGGACGCGACGCCGGAAGAAATCCGCCGCGGCTGCGCGGCCCACGCGCGGCACGGCACAACCTCGCTGCTGCCCACCACGCTGGCCGCGCCGGACGCGATGACGCTGCGCATGATCGAGGCCGTGCGCGAAGCCCAGGCGCTCACGACCGAGTGCAGCATCCTCGGCGTACACCTCGAAGGGCCGTTCCTCTCCCCCGCCCAGAGCGGCGCGCAGAGCCCCGACGCGCTCGGCATCCCGACGCCCCGGCGCTGGGAAGCGCTGCTGAACGCCTGGCCCGAGGGGGTCAAGATCATGGGCGTCGCGCCCGAGCTGCCCGGCGCGATGGAGCTGGGCGAGGAGCTGCGCCGGCGCGGGATTGTGGCCACAATCGCCCATTCGGACGCCGATTACGATACCTGTGTGCAGGCGATGGCGCACGGCTTTGTGGATGTGACCCACCTGTATTCCGGCTGTTCGATGGTGCACCGCATCCAGGGCTACCGCCACGGCGGGGTGGTGGAAGCCGGCCTGCTGGAGGACGGGCTGACCGTGCAGGTCATCGCGGACGGCAAGCACCTGCCGCCCGAGCTGCTGCGGCTGATTGTCAAGTGCAAGGGGGCGGATGCGATCTCGCTGATTACCGACGCGCTGTTTGCCGCCGGGGCCGACCTGCCCGAGGGCACGGTGCTGCGGCAGGCCAACGGGATGGAGACGATCCTGGAGGACGGGGTCATGAAGCTGCCCGACCGCCAGGCGTTTGCCGGCAGCATCGCCACGATGGACCGGCTGGTGCGCAACATGGTGCAGCTGGCCGGCGTGCCGCTGTGGGACGCCGTGCAGATGGCCACCGGCACGCCGGCCGCGCGGATCGGCCTGCAGGGGGTCAAGGGCAGCCTGGAACCCGGTTGCGACGCCGATTTGGTGCTGCTGGATGAGGAACTGACCGTTCGCCGCGTGATGGCGATGGGAAACTGGATTGTATGAGGAGGCATTTGTATGTGGACCGAAGAAAAGCTCAACGAGATGCTCACCACCCCGAGCCCGGCGCTGATTGCCGATATGCAGGCGCTGACCGGCGATCTGATTGTGCTGGGCGCGGGCGGCAAGATGGGGCCGACGCTCTGCGTGCTGGCCAAGCGCGCCTTGCAGGCCGCGAAGAACACGGCGCGGGTGATTGCGGTTTCGCGGTTTCATGACCCGTTGGTCGTGCAGCTGCTGCACGAGAATGAGGTGGAAATCTGCAGCGCCGATCTTTTGACCCCCGGCGCGCTGGATGCCCTGCCCGACGCCGAAAACGTGATCTTTATGGCCGGCAAGAAGTTTGGCACCGAGGGCAACGAGTACGCCACCTGGGCGATGAACACCTGGCTGCCAAGCCGGGTCGCCGAGCGGTACAAAGAAAGCCGGATCGTCGTATTTTCCAGCGGCAACCTCTACCCCAAGGTGCCAGTGGGCAGCGGCGGCGCGACCGAGGATACCCCCACCGAGCCGGTGGGCGAATACTGTATGTCCTGCCAGGGGCGGGAGCGGATGTTTGAATATGCGGCCAGGACCTTCGGCACGCGGGTGGCGATCTACCGGCTGAACTACGCCGTTGACCTGCGGTACGGCGTTTTGTACGATATGTCGCATAATATTCTTGAAGGCAACCCGATCTCGATCGAGACGCCGAGCTTCAACTGCATCTGGCAGGGCGATGCGAACGAGGCCGCGCTGCGGCTGCTGCCGCACTCTTCAGCCGATGTGTTCACCCTGAATGTGACCGGGCCCGAGACGGCCGGCGTTGTGCCCACCGCCCGCAAGCTGGGCGCTTTGCTGGGCAAGGAGCCCCGTTTTGCCGGCACGCCGACCGAGACGGCCTACTTGAGCAACGCCGGGCGGATGTTTGCGCTGTTCGGCTATCCGCGGGTTTCGCTGGAAGAGCTGATTGCCTGGCAGGCGCAGTGGATTTTGGACGGCGGGCGCGCGCTTGGCAAACCCACCCACTTTGAGGAACGGAAAGGACGGTATTGAGATGAACCGACACACAACCGCACTGGAAATTCTGCGCAGCGGCACTGTGATCCCGGCGATCCCGCTGGTGCTGGACGAAAACCGCCGGTTTGACGAAGCCGGTCAGCGCCGGCTGATCCGGTATTACCTGGCCTGCGGCGTGGGCGGCGTGGCGGTGGCCGTGCACACCACCCAGTTTGCGATCCGTGCGCCCGAAGTTGCGCTGTTTGAACCGGTGCTGCGGGTGGCGAGCGAGGAGTTTGACGCCTTTGAGGCCCGCACCGGCCGGGTGCTCGTGCGGGTGGCCGGCGTCTGCGGCGAGGTTCCCCAGGCCTGCGCCGAAGCGGAACTGGCCCGCCGCCTTGGCTTTGACGCGGTGTTGCTGAGCCCCGGCGGGCTTGACCACCGCAGCGAGGCAGAACTTGTTGACCGCACCCGCGCGGTGGCCGATGTGCTGCCGGTGATCGGCTTTTATTTGCAGCAAGCCTGCGGCGGGCGGCGGCTTTCCTGCGAATACTGGCAGGCCGTGGCGGATATCCCGCAGGTAGCGGCGATCAAATGCGCCTCCTTCAACCGCTACCAGACAGTCGACCTTGTGCGCGGCGTCGCGCAGTCCGCCCGGCGGAAGGAAGTGGCACTGTACACCGGCAACGACGACAACATCGTCGCCGATCTGCTGACGCCCTACCGCTTTGCCATCGACGGGCAGGCGGTCGAACTGCGGTTTGTGGGCGGGCTGCTCGGGCACTGGTCGGTCTGGACGCGCCGGGTTGTCGAGCTGTACAACGAGCTGCGCCCCTACCGGGACGGCCGGCCGATCCCGCCCGAACTGCTGGCCCGCGGGGCGGCGATCACCGATTGCAACGGCGCGTTTTTTGATGTGGCGCACGGCTTTACGGGCTGCATTCCCGGCATACATGAGGTGCTGCGCCGGCAGGGGCTGATGCGCGGCACCTGGTGCCTTGACCCGGCGGAAACGCTGAGCCCCGGCCAGGCCGCCGAGATCGACCGGGTGTACCGGATGTATCCCGAGCTCAACGACGACGCCTTCGCCGCCGAGTTTTTGCGGGAGGACGCCCCATGAGCGGCGGCGAAACCGGTGCTTTGAAGCGCGAGGCCTGCGCGGCGATCGATGCGGCAGCCGACGAGCTGATTACCTTTGGCGAGGATATCTTCCGCCACCCGGAGCTTGGATTCAAAGAAGAGCGTACCGGGCAGAAGGTTGCCGGGGCGTTTGCCGCGCTCGGTTTGCAGTGCCTTGCCCGCCCGGGGCGCACCGGGGTAAAAGGCTGGCTGCCCGCCGGCCGGCCCGGACCGCGCATCGCGATTTTGGGCGAGCTCGACGCGGTCATCAGCCCGCAGCACCCCTTTGCCGACCCGGCCACCAGCGCGGCCCACGCCTGCGGGCACCACGGGCGGTTGCGCCGCAGCTGGCCGGAGCCGTCTGCTTTCTGGCGGCGCCGGCCGAGGAATACATCGAGATCGGCTACCGCAGCGCGCTGCGGCGCGAAGGAAAGCTGCAATACCTGGGCGGCAAGCAGCAGCTGATCGCCGAGGGCGCGTTTGACGATATCGACCTTGCCATGATGGTTCACGCCGAGACCGACACAAAAGGCGCGCACGTCGTC
>DSLFI04102__coassemble_658_pt1 | contig 9494 bp, 10 predicted proteins | sample DSLFI04102__metabat2_low_PE_015 | metagenome-assembled genome bin DSLFI04102 | reverse complement strand
GCCGCTGTATGTGCGGCCGCCTGCCTGATAATCATAAACCAGCAGGCCGATATCCTCTTTCGTATCCACTTGTATCTGCAGGGCGATTTCGTCAGCGGCTGGGACGTAGTCCTTCCCATGGAACCGATTGTAAACTACAAGGCTTAGCCCCAACGCAACCGCCATCGCAGCAATAATTCCGATTCTTTGTTTCTCCATCCGGGATACACTCCTGCTTATCCATTCATCTTTGCCTTTATCTTCCGCGCATCATCCAAGTGCTCTTTCCTTCCGTTCAAGCTGTGCATTTCACCGCCACGGCCGACGGGCGGCAGCGCGGTTGTAGCGGATGCGGCAGCAGAGACGACCGGCGAGGTAGAGACAGATTTCCAAAGCAATATAATACCAGGCAGGCACTTTAATCGGGAACGTCCATTCGATCCATACGGCGCAGAAAAAGAGCAGTAACAGAAATACGATATGGAGTATCGCGCCCAGCCCTTTCCGCAGCTGACGCGGAGATTGCCCGATCCAAATGCGGCGCTGCATAGAAGAAACGGCAAATCCGTCCAGCATGAAAATCGGCAGCAGCAAAAACAGCAGAAGGGTTGCCGTGTTGCCCGCCAAAGCCGAAAGAGCCAGCGACCCGATATGAAGCGGGGCAAACCAATACGAACCACGCCAGTTGGAGCCAAAACTGCAAAGCCAGTCCAGAAAATTGCCGGGTTCCATCTCACGGGCCATCGCGTCGTAGATCTGCTCCCGGTTTGACCCCAGCGTTTCGGCCAGGGTCTTACCAACGGCTTCGGCGCGCTCGGCCATCCCAATCAAATCCTGCCGTACCCGTTCGATCTCGTACTGGGAAAAACTGACCTTGTTGAGCAGACTGGTGGCTTCGTCAATTTCCTGCTGATCGGCCGGTCGTAGTCTGCCGCAGCGCCGCAGGTTATCCCGGTACAATTCCTTATATTCGTTGTGTGGCATTCAGGTTTCCCCCCTTCCGTTCTGCCTGTGATTTCACCGCCACGGCCGGCGGGCGGCGGCGCGGTTGTAGCGGAGGCGACGGTAGAGACGGCTGGCGAGGTAGATACAGAGCTCAAAGGCGATATAATACCACGCGGCCTGCTCCTGCGGGAAAATCGGCAAAGCCCAGAGAACCAGCGCCATATACAGCAGCAGAACGACAATGGTAAAAACACTCTCCAGCCAGCCGCGCCACCTGCGCAGCGATTGGGTCATCCAGATGCGGCGCGCAATGTAGGATCGGATAAAGCTGAGCAGCAGCACAAACGGAAGGAACATATATATCAAAATAGGAAATGTATCTCCGAAAAGGGCCTGCAAAAAATTCGTACCAATATGAAACGGGATATACCAATTGGAGCCGAATGTACAAAGCCAGTCCAGAAAATTGCCGGGCTCCATCTCTCGGGCCATTGCGTCAAAGAGCTCGGCGCGGTTGGGGCCGAGGGTTTCGGCCAGCGTTTTTCCCCCGGCTTCGGCGCGCTCGGCCATTGTGATGAGATCCTGCCGTACCCGTTCGACTTCATAGAGATTCCAGCTTGCCTTGCGGATCGTCTCCATCGCCACGTCGATTGTGTTGTTATCCGCCAGGGCCAGGTTGGCGCAGCGGCGCTCGTTATCTTTCACCAGCAGCGCGTATTCATTCGGTTGCATCGTCCTGCCTCCTTTCGGGTCCAATATTCCCTTCCAATATAGCGGCCACGCCGGCGGCGGTCGCGCGCCAGGCTTCGCGGAACTCGGCCAGGTAGGTTGCTCCCTCCGGCGTGAGGGCGTAGTATTTGCGGCTCGGGCCGGCGGGCGAGGCGCGGAAGGCGGCCGCGATCAGCCCCTTGCGCTCCAGCCGCAGCAGCAGCGGGTAGAGCGTGCCTTCGGTCACGTCGGCAAAGCCGCCGTCCCGCAGCGTCGCGGCGATCGCGTAGCCGTAACTGGGTTCGCGGGCGATGATCTGCAAAATGCAGCCTTCCAGCGTGCCCTTGCGCAGCTGGCTGCGGTCAAACATCGGCGTCTCTCCCCCTTTCCTGCTTTTCCCGGCGCGACAGAATGTCAGAAAATGGCGCCTCGCCTTCCGGCCGCTACCTTGCAATGCAAGGTTCCTTCGGCTATATTGTATCACAAGGTAGCCGTGCCGGCAACCCCACCCCTGCCGTTCTCCCTTCTGCACAAAGAAGAGTGGGATACTTTGTGAAATATCAAAAAATATGGCAGGTATGGCGGTACGCATACCGTCATGCCTGCCATTTACAGGGGCGGATTCCATATCCGCCTGCGAATATCATACCCCAGGGGTTCCTGGGCCGATGCAAAGGCGCGCATGGTGTGCCACCGCGTGTCGAGAAACTCAACACGCTGCAAAAGGGGCAACAGCCATGCGTTACTGCTTATTGCCCTCGGCCTTCCCTTCCCATGGGCTGCGGATGATTTCGCCTGAATCGACTTTGATTTCGTCTGCAAGTTCGGCGCCGGCTTTGACAATGCCGCCGGGTGCAACATGGACAGCCGCGCCGAGACGGGCGTCGTGGTCAACGATCGCGCCGGCGTTCAGAATGCAGCCGGCCCCGGCATGGACATTCGCCCCGACAAAGGCAAACGGCAGCACAACACTGCCGGGCCCGAGTGAGGCCGAATCGCAAACTTCGGCCATCGGGTGAACAAAGACAGGCAGCTTATAGCCAACGGCGGTCAGTTTTTGCAGCAGCTGGCGGCGCAGGGCGTTGTTTCCAATGGCGACAAAAGCTGCCGGACACTGCCGCCGCAGGCGCGGGTCAACATAATCGCGCAGCATACCGGCACAGCCGGGGGCGTTGTCGTCAAGGTAGACCGGCGTCCCCCAGCCGCCGCTTTCGAGCATTTCACCAAGCTGCCGGCCAAAACCGCCGCGGCCCAGTACGAGGATATGCTTGTACTTTTGCAGGATCGCCATCATAAAAACCCCTTTCGGTTGAACGGCTTTGTTTTGGCACCAGTATAGCACGGTTGGCCCGGCCGGGCAAGCATGCAGGAAAAGTCATACCTTTCAAAATGCCGCCCCATCAAATTTGACAAAAACCGCCCGTCAAACGCCGGCCTGCTGACCAGATGGCTGAAAACTGGGCGCCCCGCTTGCATTTTTGGCAGCGGGGCTTTACACTAAATTTACAAGGGTGCAGCTGACCGATCCTGGGCGCTGTTTTTGGGCAGATCAAAACAGCGCCAGGGGGGTCAGATGCATCCCGGGGGCTTCCCGGCCCTGCCAAGTTTGCCCAAAGGAGGGTGCAGCGTGGTGTTTCGCCATCTGTGTAAAACGTTGCCTGCTTCGTGCGGGGTTCCGCCGCAGCCGGGGGTTCGTGTATCTTTCAGCCGATAAGCGCAGTGTACCTTATGATACGCTGCGCTGTTTTATTTGCGCGTTTTTAGGAGGTAATTGTTGATGCTGGAACGCAAAAAAGTAGCTGTCATCATGGGTTCGGACAGCGATTGGCCAAACGTGAAGGGCGCGTGCAGCGTGCTCAAAGAATTCGGCGTGCCGTATGAGGCGCACATCCTTTCAGCCCACCGCACCCCCGAAGCTGCCGCCGCCTTTGCCAAAACAGCGCGGGAGAACGGCTACGGCGTGATTTTGTGCGCGGCCGGCATGGCCGCCCACCTGGCCGGCGCGTTTGCCGCCAACACAACGCTGCCGGTTGTGGGTATCCCGATGAAGGGCGGCGCAATGGACGGGCTGGACGCCCTGCTTGCGACCGTGCAGATGCCCTCGGGCTTCCCGGTTGCAACGGTCGCACTCAACGGCGCGAAGAACGCGGCTTATCTGGCCGTGGCGATCCTGGCTGTGTATGACGAAGAACTGGCCGAAAAACTCACCGCTTTCCGCGCCGACACCGCCGCGGCTATCGCCAAGAAGGACGCCGCCATCGCCGCCGAAGCCGCCGCGCTGTAAGCCCTTTTCCCCCAAAGATTTTTTGCCAAAACCGGCGCGCTGTCTTGCGCCGCAGCGGCAAAAACGATACAATAGAAGAAAGAAGAAACCGCGGCCCAGCGCCGCGCTCACCGCACAAGAAAAGGAGATTTATCATGGACGTCAAGATTCTCGATCAGATGTACGAAGGCAAGGCCAAGCAGGTTTTCGCGACGAGCGATCCCGCCATCGTCATGGTTCACTACAAGGACGACGCGACCGCCGGCGACGGCGAGAAGAAGGGCACCATCCGTGACAAGGGCATTGTGAACAACAAGCTGTCCAACGCGCTGATGCAGAAGCTGGAAAAAGAAGGCGTCCCGACGCACTATGTCGAGGAGCTCAACGACCGCGACACCCTCGTCAAGAAGGTCGAGATCGTCCCGCTCGAGGTCATCATCCGCAACGTTGCGGCCGGCCATTTCAGCCTTCGCATGGGCGTGCCCGAAGGCACCCCGTTCAAGACCCCGATCCTTGAGTTCAGCTACAAAAACGACGATCTGCACGACCCGTTCATCAACCACTACTACGCCCTCGCGCTCGACCTGGCCACCCAGGAAGAGATCGATACGATCACCGAGTATGCTTTCAAGGTCAACGAGGTGCTTAAGAAAATCCTGCTTGATGCGAACATTCGCCTGATCGACTTCAAGCTTGAGTTTGGCCGCCTGGCTGACGGCACCATCATCCTGGCTGACGAGATCAGCCCCGATACCTGCCGGTTCTGGGATGCGACGACCGGTGCCCACCTGGACAAGGACCTGTTCCGCCGCGATATGGGCGGCGAGGCCGATGCCTACCAGGAAGTCATGAAGCGGCTGCTGGGCTGAGGCTTTGCCATCAATTTGCAAACAACGGAGAAAACAGAAATACCATGAGCGATATGATCCGCAATGCCGGCGGCCTGCACGAGGAGTGCGGCGTTTTCGGCATCTATGATTCCACCGGGCAGACCGATATGGTCAGCGCGGTGTACAGCGCGCTGTATGCGCTGCAGCACCGCGGCCAGGAAAGCTGCGGCATGGCGCTGAATGTGGACGGCGTGCTTTCCGGCCACCGGGACCTTGGGCTGGTGAGCGAGGTGTTCACCAAGCGGGTGCTGGAAGACCTGCCCAAAGGCGCAAAGATGGCTACCGGCCATGTACGGTACGCAACCTCCGGCCTGCGCAGCCGTTCCAACGCCCAGCCGATGGTGCTGCACCACTGCAAAGGCGCGATGGCTGTCTGCCACAACGGCAACCTGACCAACGCCGCCCGGCTGCGCCACAAGCTTGAGATGAGCGGTTCGATCTTCCACGGCAGTTCGGATACCGAGGTCATCGGCTATCTGCTGACCCAGAACCGGCTGGTTTCGCCCGATATTGAAACAGCCGTCTGCCGTACAATGGAACAGATCGAAGGCGCGTACAGCCTGGTCATCATGACCCACACCAAACTGATCGCCGCGCGTGACCCGCACGGGTTCCGGCCGCTGTGCGTCGGCGCCCTGCCCGACGGCGCAGGCTTTGCTTTTGCCTCGGAATCCTGCGCGCTGGACGCCGTGGGCGCCAAGATGCTGCGCGATATCGACCCCGGCGAGATCGTCGTTGTTGACCGCAACGGTATGCGCAGCATCCGCACCCACTGCGGCACCGCGCCGCACACGCTGTGCGTGTTTGAGTATATCTACTTTGCCCGGCCGGATTCGGTCATTGAGGGCACCTGTGTGCATGAGGCCCGGCTGCAGGCCGGCCGCTTCCTTGCGCAGGAGCATCCGGTCGAGGCCGACGTCGTCATCGGCGCGCCGGATTCGGGGCTTGACGCCGCGCTCGGCTTTGCGCAGGAGAGCGGCATTCCTTACGGCGTCGGGTTCATCAAAAACAAGTATGTCGGCCGGACGTTTATCCAGGGCAGCCAGGCCCAGCGCGAGAGCAGCGTGCGGATCAAGCTCAACGCGATCTCGGCCACGGTGGCCGGCAAGCGTGTTGTGCTGGTGGACGATTCGATTGTGCGCGGCACAACCAGCGCCCGCACCATCAAACTGCTGCGGGAGGCCGGCGCCAAAGAGGTACATTACCGCATTTCGAGCCCGCCGTTCACCCACCCGTGCTATTTCGGCACCGACATCCCCGACCAGAAGCTGCTGATTGCCACCGGCCACACGGTGGAGGAGATCAACAAGATCATCGGTTCGGACACGCTGGGATATTTAAGCGTCGAGCATGTACAGCAGCTGGCCCCCGCCAGCAAATGCCGGTACTGTACCGGCTGCTTTACCGGGCAGTACCCGGTGGCCCCGCCGACCGAGACGATGGAGAGCGTGTATGATCGGCCGCTGAGCCAGTCCAACAAAAACAAAAAACTGTAAACCGATATTGACCCAACACAAAAGGAGCGGACGACCCTATGGAGAAGAGCTATTCGGAAAGCTACGCCGCCGCCGGCGTTGACATTACCGCCGGCTATGAGGCCGTGCGGCTGATGAAGCAGTATGTGGCGCGCACGATGAACGCGCAGTGCATCGGCGGGCTGGGCGGCTTCGGCGGCCTGTTTGAGCTGGATTGCACCGATATGCCCCACCCGGTGCTGATTTCGGGTACCGACGGTGTGGGCACCAAGCTGCGCATCGCCCAGATCCTCGACAAGCATGATACGATCGGCATCGACTGCGTCGCGATGTGCGTCAACGATGTCGTCTGCGCCGGGGCCAAGCCGCTGGTGTTCCTTGACTACATTGCCTGCGGCAAGAACATTCCTGAAAAGATTGCCGAGATCGTCAAAGGCGTGGCCGAAGGCTGCGTGCAGGCCGGTTGCTCGCTGGTCGGCGGCGAAACGGCCGAGCACCCCGGCGTGATGGCTGAGGACGACTACGACCTGGCCGGCTTCACCGTCGGCGCAGTGGACAAGAGCAAGATCCTTGACAATTCGACGATGCAGCCCGGCGATGTGATCATCGCGCTGCCCTCGACCGGCGTACACTCGAACGGTTTCTCGCTCGTGCGCAAGGTTTTCGATATTGAGAACCACCCCGAGGTGCTGAACCGCCATTATGACGAGCTCGGCATGACTTTGGGCGAAGCGCTGCTGGCCCCGACCCGCATCTATGTCAAGCCGGTGCTGGCTGTGATGAAGCAGATCACGGTCAAGGGCGTCTCCCACATCACGGGCGGCGGCTTTTATGAGAACATCCCCCGCAGCCTGAAGGCCGGCTGCTGCGCCCGCATCGCCAAGGCCGACGTGCGCACCCCGGCGCTGTTCGACCTGCTGGCGAAGGAAGGCGGCATCCCTGAGCATGATATGTTCAACACCTTCAACATGGGCGTCGGCATGGTGCTGACCGTCGCGGCCGAGGACGCCGACAAGGCGATTGAAATCCTCAAAGCCCACGGCGAGGACGCCTACCGCCTTGGCGTAATTGCCGAGGGCGAAGGGGTGGAACTGGTATGAAGCGGATCGCGGTGCTGGTTTCCGGCGGGGGAACCAACTTACAGGCTATTTTGGAGAGCGAACGCCGCGGTGAAAACCCGAACGGCCAGGTCGTGCTGGTGGTGGCGAGCAAACCCGGCGTCTATGCGCTGACCAGGGCCGAGAACTTCGGGGTCAAGACGGCGGTGGTGCCCCGCAAAAACTTTGCGAAGAGCGAGGATTTTGACGCGGCGCTGCTTGATGTTTTGCGTGAAAACGCGATTGACCTTGTGGTGCTGGCCGGCTTTTTGAGCGTGCTGGGGCCGAGTGTGATCGAAGCCTACCCCAACCGCATTTTGAACGTCCACCCGAGCTTAATCCCGAGCTTTTGCGGCCCGGGGTTCTACGGGCTGCGGGTACATGAGGCGGCGCTGGCGCGCGGAGTGAAAGTGACCGGCGCAACGGTGCATTTTGTGAACGAGGAGTGCGACGGCGGGCCGATCCTGCTGCAAAAGGCCGTGGCCGTACAGCCCGGCGATACCCCCGAAACCCTGCAAAAGCGGGTGATGGTGGAGGCCGAATGGGAACTTTTGCCCCGCGCCATCGCGCTTGTGTGTAACGAGGAGGTTTGAATCGTATGAAGAAGAATCTCTACAAGTATCTTTCCGGCAACGAATACCCCGGCCGCGGCATCTGCATCGGCCTTTCGCCGGACGGCAACCGCGCGCTGATCGGTTACTGGATCATGGGCCGCAGCGCCAACAGCCGCAACCGCGTGTTTGAGGCCTACCCCGAGCGCGGCGGCATCCGCACCGTCGCGGCCGACCCGGCCAAGATGGAGGACCCGCACCTGATTATCTACAATCCCGTGCTGACGCTGGGCGACACGACGATTGTGACCAACGGCGACCAGACCGACACGATCTACAACTTTATCCGGGATGGGCTCTACCCCGGCTACAGCTTTGAGGCCGCGCTGGCCACCCGCACCTTTGAGGACGACGCGCCGAACTTCACCCCGCGTATTTCGGGCATTGTGGATATGCGGCTGGGCGGCTACAAGCTGAGCATCCTGAAGAGCTGTGAGGGCAACGACGACAGCGTACAGCGCCAGACCTTCGACTACCCGCAGCCGATCGCCGGCGAGGGGCACCTGATCACGACCTACCAGAAAAACGGCAACCCGATCCCGAGCTTTGCGGGCGAACCGATGCGGGTGACCCTGGATGAGAACGACCCCGAAGAGTTTGCCGGCAAACTGTGGGAAGCCCTGAACCCCGACAACAAGGTCAGCCTGTTTGTGCGCGGCATTGAGCTGGGCACCGGTGACTATGAGGACACGATTCTGAACAAATACAACACGGTGGAGGGCCAGAGATGAACGAATTCCAACTGAAATACGGCACCAACCCCAACCAGAAACCGGCCCGCATCTTTATGGCGGACGGCAGCGAGCTGCCGGTCACCATTTTGAACGGCAAGCCGGGGTACATCAACTTCCTCGACGCCTTCAACAGCTACCAGCTTGTCAAAGACCTGCGCGCCGCGCTCGGTCTGCCGGCCGCTGCGAGCTTCAAACACGTCTCCCCCGCCGGCGCGGCCGTCGGCCTGCCGCTGGACGAGACGCTGCGCCGGATGTACCACATTGATCTTTCGGCCGAGCTTTCCCCGCTGGCCTGCGCCTACGCCCGCGCCCGCGGCGCCGACCGGATGTCGAGCTTCGGCGACTGGATCGCGCTGTCCGACGTCTGCGACCTGGCCACCGCCAAGCTGATCCAGCACGAGGTCAGCGACGGCATCATCGCGCCCGGGTATGACGAGGACGCGCTTGCCGTGCTGAAATCAAAGAAGAAGGGCAACTACAATATTGTTGCAATCGACCCCGATTACACCCCTGCCCCGCTCGAGCGCCGCACCGTCTACGGCGTGACCTTTGAGCAGGGCCGGCAGGATCTGGCGATCACGGCTGATACGATGCTTACGAACATCGTGACCAAAAACAAGACCCTGACCGAGGAGCAGAAGCGGGATCTCGTCATGAGCCTGATCGTGCTCAAGTACACCCAATCCAACAGCGTCTGCTATGTGCAGGGCGGCCAGACGATCGGCGTTGGCGCCGGGCAGCAGAGCCGCATCCACTGCACCCGCCTGGCCGGCCAGAAGGCCGACAACTGGC
>DSLFI04102__coassemble_639_pt1 | contig 9677 bp, 7 predicted proteins | sample DSLFI04102__metabat2_low_PE_015 | metagenome-assembled genome bin DSLFI04102 | reverse complement strand
CCGGAGGGAGACAGCTTGTCAAACCCTCTGGCGGTGTCCTTTTTGTGAAGGAGATGATGCTATTTGCTGAAATTGATACCAATTACATTGCGTCAGGCAAACGCCTTTGTCCAGGCTTACCACCGCCACCATAAACCCTCGGTTGGTCACAAATTTTCTATCGGTGTGGCTGACGGTGAAAAGCTGGTGGGGGTTGCAATCTGTGGCAGGCCCGTTAGCCGCCGCTTGGACGATGGCTTTACGCTGGAGGTCAACCGTGTCTGTACCGACGGGACGAAGAATGCTTGCAGCATGTTGTACGGCGCATCCTGCCGCGCTGCGAGAGCGATGGGCTACCACAAAGTGATTACGTACATTTTGGAAAGCGAGCCTGGCACATCGCTGAAAGCTGCAGGCTTTCACTGCGATGGGCGGGCAGGTGGTTTGGAATGGAACGGAGTCCGTAAACCCAAGCAGGAAAATCAATACCCGCATGAGATGAAAACACGATGGTCTAAAGAAACGGAGGTAGATACAAATGCCAGAAAAACAGGATAGGCTGAGCAACTCAGAACCGATGAAATCAGCTGAGCAGCAGGCGCAAATGCTGGTGGCGGAAGCAAAACAGCGGTTTCCGATCAAACAGGAAGAAGAATATCTGATCGTCACTTGTGCCCAAAAGTATGATGATCCTGATTTGGCCCGCCGGATAATTCGGAAATTGGAGCAGGCAATCTATAACACTGATCCGGTTGCCGTTGAGCGGGTGCTGCAGGAAGCGCAAGACCAGATTGACCGTTTACCTGACCGCGAAATTGGGCTTTCGGAAATGCACGAATATGGATATCGGCAGGACGATATATGGAACGGGCAGAGACGTATTTGGATCAGAGGGAAAATAATAAGTTACTTATTCCACACCAGCAAGATCGGGACAAATCTACGAAAAAAAGCGCACACAAAGGGCAAGTTGATCGTCCTTGCCGATTTTCTTCGTCTCAACTCCTCGGGCACCCTTGTCTCGATGGACACAAGGGACTATCGGATTGAAAGGAAGCCGGGCACCTGGCTGGCCTGTGACGATGTGATCGTTGACGACAAACAATTCTTCCTGATGCAGAATGAGCAGATGCAGAATGCTGCGGCCTATGCGGTGGTGGATGAGAGCGGCAAACTTATTGTGGATGCAGTGCAGAAATTTGATGAGGATACCCTGCGCCTGATCCATGAGCACCTGCATCCACCGCAGTCGGTTCACCAGGAGGAGGCAAAGCAGCCGCCAATGGAGAACTGGCAAAAGGCATTTGAGGGTACATCTCTTTTAATAAGCGTTCCTGCACCTATGACTAAACCTTTTCCGATTGTCACCCCATCAAGTATTATCACATTGCTTCCAACCTCGATGCCACCCTCCCTGCTCCACCTTTTCTGGCCGAACATACTTATGCACAGCCGTTTCGCATGATTGCCCATCGTTGCCCCACTCCCTACCAGGTTTTCTCTTCCGCAATTTCATTCCCATATGAGTTTTTTCTTTGCTGCAGATGATCCCCTTCTCGCTTTCATCAGCAGTTGTTCTTTTGATATGGCCATCTGCTATGCATAGCACCTTGTGATCGACACAGCGCTCACTGCCGGTAGGCAAAACAGCATTGGTTCCACCGCGCGGTTTTGCACAGTTGACCACCGTGCGTCGTACGCTTTGTCCCCCTTGCTGTGAATATCCATACACTGCATCTCCCGTAAGTCCCGGTTTTGCATGACCGCCTATAGCTCGATAAAGTCGATTCCTGTCAAAATAGACTGAATCAAGTTTATTATAATATAATAAAACCAGGAAATCAACACATTTAGCTAAACTCGGTATGTGTTATCGTATAATCCTGTTTCGCTCTCTGTTTTCGCCAACTTACAATTTTAGTGCGAATATTTATTCAGTGTTTTCGCTTTATATGCATATGACTTGCTCTTTTCACAAGTTGGATACTCAAATTTTACCAACCCCAACTTTTCGCGCCCGGTTGGTATCGCTTTTTCCATGCCCTCGCGCATTTCTTCTGCCTTTTCATGCAACAAGCCTATACCCGGACATTCCTGCGTCAGGTATAGGCTTGTTCCATCGCTCCTAATTCGTTTTTCCATGCCCTGTACAATTGGATCAATAGTGCAGCCAAGGTACGCTGTTGCATCTTTCGGCATTTATGGACCCGCATGTTTGCATGAAGCGCTCAAAAAGAGGCCTGGATCAAGCCGTTCAACCCATTGTTCCGCATTTTTCCCTTTTGCTCATTCAATCAAAGAATCACTTGGTCTTTCCGCTGGCAAAGATACCATTACCACTTTTTTAATCCTCTCTGATTCCGGCCCGTGTGGCCCTGCCGTTGCATGGCGCGCCGGGCAGAATCGCTTTTTCAAAGTTTTGTACGCCGGCTTGCCACTGAACATTCCTCTCTTTCTCTTTAGGTCATGGTTCTCACCGTGCGCTTTCCCCATTCTGCCCCAGCAAGGCCTCATGTCTCACAATCCTAGCCGGGTTTCTGCTCACCAGCAGGTCCGCGTAGCCCGGCGAATAATTCTGTGCCACATACTGCCGCGCACGTTCAAGATTGGTTGTCCGCGTTTTGGTGTCATGTGCGTCGCTGGCGATGACATGGGCCACGCCGTGGCGCAGCGCCCAGTCCGCCGTGCAGGCGCAATGGCTGCCGAACCGGCCCAGCACGCTGTCCTTATCCAGCTGGATCACATAGCCGGCGAAAAACCACACCGCCAGACAATCCGGGTTACGCCAGACAGCCGTATAACGCTCCGGGTGGGCCAGCACCGGGATATACCCCGCCTGCCGCACCGTATTGGCGGCCCACTCGATTCTGGAAATCGGCGCATCAAAAGGGAATTCCACCAGCAGATACCTGGAACCTGCCAGTGTCAGGAATTCCCCATTTGCCAGCGTTTCGGGCAGTCGGTCATTACAGAGAAGTTCAGTCCCCGCGTGCAGGGTGATCGGCAACTGCATTTGTCCAAGCACATAATTCAGCACCCCCACGGCCTTCTCAATCCTTGTCAGCCTCTGCGGCAACCCCGGGTCCTCGGTGGTACAGTGCGGGGTGCAGACAATCTGCCGAACCCCGCATCTGATCGCCATACGGGCCATCTCCAAGGAAATTTCCGGCGTTTTGGCGCCGTCATCCAACCCAGGCAGCAAGTGGCAGTGCAGGTCCGTCATGGCCAATCGGCTGCTCGGTTTTGGCGGTGCCATCAAACCGTCGTCAAAGTCGGGTCTTCTTCCGCGACTTCCTCCTCCGGCAGTTCACCGTACTTGGAGCCATAGGTTCCATAACCGTATTTGCCGTATCCATAGCGGCCATACCCATACCCGTAGCTGCTGCCTGACTGGGGGAAGGCATTGAGCACATAGCCAATCACATCGGCCTGGCGGCTGTCCAACATGGAAAGCGCTTCGGCAACGTTGTTTTTGGTGACCGTGTCATACCGAACCACCATCAGCACGGCATCGGCCCAGTCTGCTACGATGGCGGCGTCTTGAAACAAGCCACAGGGCGCGGTATCGAGGATGATGTAGTCCACCTGCTTGCGCAAACTATCCAGTATCTTGCGCAAGCGGCGATCGCTGAGCACTTCAGTAGGGTTGCCCACCGGCTTTTTGCCGCCCCAAAAATAGAAACCGCGGCGTTTTAACCGCCGGATAAAACCGGTGTTTTGGGTCGCTTTGTCCTGCAGCACCTCTGCCACGCTCAAACCGACGCTGCAGTTCAGCAGGGTTGCATCCTGCTGACGGCGCAGATCCAAATCGACCAGCAGAACGCTGCTGCCATTCTGAGCCAGCTGTTCCGCCAGGTTGATGGCTACGGTGGACTTGCCTTCCCCCGCCACGCTGCTGGTGACCAGGATGGTCTTTGCATGTAACTCCTGCATGGCGTTCTGCAGGCGGGAAGTCAGCGAGCGGATGCTTTCACGGAAACCGTGGGTAGTGCGCGGGTCCAGCACCGAGAGGTATTTGCTGGCCGTGCTGTTCTTGCGGGCCTTCTGCTTGGTTTCAGGCAAAACTGCGAAGCATGTTAGGCTTGAAACCTGCTCCATGTCCTCCACCGTCTTGATCGTATTGCTGAGCAGCGCCATCAGGCCGACTATGAGAACAGCCAACCCCAAACCGCCCAGGCCACCGTACCCGACAATGCGGCGGAGGCTGGGTTTGTTGTAGGGGGCGGTCGGGGTTTGGATATCATCAATCAGGTGGAACTCAATATCCCCCAGCACAAACCGCGAAACCTCCGGGTAGATCTGCATGGCGGCGTCCAGAATGGCACGGGCGTCTTCGGCCGAAGGGCTGTCCGCCCGCATCGTAACCATGTTGGAGTTCGAGATGGTGGATGCCGACAGCGAACCGTTGAGGGTATCGGTTCCCAGCGTATCCAACAACACGCTGCGGAAATAGCTGCTTTCCAAAATATACGGGAAGGTCAGCGACATCTGGTCTGCCGTGCTGATATTGTAGTAGAAGCTGCTGTTATCCCCGGTGGAGATGGTAAAAGTAGCTTCGCAGCGGTATGTCGGCTCGTACCGGAAATAGCTGAACGCATACATTCCGCCAACCCCCGCCGCTACCAGCACCACAAACAGCCACCACAGCCGCTTGGCGATACGGAAAAAATTACCTGCCAGTTCGACCAGGTCGATCTCGTCGTCGGCGTCCGGTGCCGTGCCGGCAGCGATATTCTTTTGGTCTTCCATGTACGGGTTACCTCCTGCTGTTGCCGCGCGAAAGCGGGCAAAACTGTTCGATCTGCTCAGCGGCCTCAATATTCACCATAGCGGCCGCCCGATCCGGGGTGCGGGTGTTCTTCCTGAAAAGCGTTGAGCACAAAGCCTGAAAAATCCCCCGCGCTCTTCCAGATCAGGTCCACCGTGTCATTGATGACACGGACATCGGCACGATCCTGGCGAACCACCAGCGCCACAGTGTCCACATGGTGCATCCAAAGCTCGGCGTCCGCCGCAACCGCCACCGGCGAACAGTCGATGATGATATAGTCCATCTCACTGCGCAGCACCGTCATAACGTCCACCAGCTTTTTGCTGTTCAGCAGGGCGACCGGGTTTTTAAGCGCCTTGAACTGAAAAAGCTCAAAGAACCCGCCTTTTTCATTGCGGACAGCCGCCTTTTCCCAGGGCAGTTTGCCCGCAACCACATCCGAGAAAGAGGGCTGCCTGGTGTTGCGGCGGTCAAAGATCTTGTATTGGGCCGGTTTGCGGAAGTCGCCGTCAATCAGCAGCACCCGCTTGCCATGCTCAGCCAGCGCGATGGCAATATTCGCTGCCACGGTGGATTTGCCTTCGTTTTCCTCCACGCTGGCAACCAGAAGCACCTGGTATTGTTTGTGCTGCAGGTGCGCTTCCAGCCGGGTGGCGGCGCGGCGGCCGGCTTCGGCAAAATTCATGCTGACCAGCGGCGAAGTAAGCAGCAGTGCCGGCACGCCCTTTGTTTTGTTGGTGCGCTTGCCGTTGGCCGACTGCCGTTTTTCATACGGTACGGTACCAAGCACCTTGCCATCGAGCAAGCTGGACGCTTTGGCCGCCACCTTGACTGTGTTGCGCAAGAGATAGATCAGCACAATCAGGGCCGCCGCGCCAAGGGCGGCCAGGGCTGTCAATTCCAGGCGGTGGGCAATGAGGAACGATTCGTTGGATGGCTGTTCCGGCACGGAGGGTTCCTGCACAATTTCCAGGGCCGCGTTGGTGAAGACGTACCCGGCCACCTGTTCATAATTCTGCAGCGCAGAATGGATGAAGAGATACGCCTGCCGCGGCGTGGGGGAGGTGGCGCTGAGCACAAGCAGGTTGGTTTCCTCAATCTGGGTACAGGAAATCGTTCCTTCAACCTCCTCGCCAATGTTTTGCGAGATCATGTTGCGCAGCGCGGAGCTTTGAAAGACTTCGCTGTACACGGCGGTCATCTGGGTTGTCTGGGAAAGGGTACTGTAAGCGTCCGAACCTTTCACCCGGATCACCAAAGTGGAGGTAGCCGTATATTCCGGTGCGTAGGTCAGCATACCCAGGCCGGTCGCCCCCAAAAAGGCCGCCAGCGCCAGGCAGACAACCACCCACCAGTTTTTTAGGATCTGGCGGGCCGCCCCCTGCAGCGAGATGCTGTCCAGCGAAATTTGCTGTTCTTTCATTGGGCCACCTCCTGCACGATCACGGTCAGCCACATCTGGCCATACTGGCCTTCCCCATCCACACTGGTCAGCAGCGCGCCGCTATCTTCGGCGGGCGTTTCCTCGGCAGCGTCCTCATTGTCGGTTGCATCGCCCGCACCGGCCGATGCAGCGCTGCCGATTTCGTAGTGCACTTCATAAATTCCGGGGGTTGCGGTATCCACCGTAGAAGCGACGTTCAGCAATGAGAGATCATATTTGTTGCCGCTGAAATCGGCGACAGATTCCACATAGGCCAGCGGGTCAAAGCTGCCGCCCTGCTCCACATAGACAAGCGGTTCGGTCAATGTAATATCGAAGTCCTGGGTGTTGCGTTCATAGATATGGATGGGAAACGCATAGCTGACGGTGTCGCCAAAGCTGTTGCGCACCTCCATTGTGATGGTGTAATCCCCCGGGTTGTTGTAAGCGGCATCGGTTTCGACATAGGTGATCCAGTCGCTCAGGTCGCCGTCCAGCACATCGTATGCCGAAAACAGCGCCCGCACATCGGTGTTGTTGGTGGTGCTTTCAGCAAAGACAAGGGGTTCTGACAGCTGGAACCGCGGCGAATGATAGTCGGTAAAATGGATCCGCCTTGTCAGGGTCGCCATATGCTCGGAGGAATCGAACACAACATAGTTGAGGTCGCAGACGCCCGGGTCGATAAAGCGGGTGAAGTTGCCCACCAGCACCTGGCTGGTCAGGTCACCGTCCTTCGCGTCAGACGCAGTCACACCGGCCAGCAGCTGGTCGGTCGTATACGCACAGGGCACCTCCAGGGTGTCGCTGTCGGCGGTGATTGTCGGCAGCGTGTCGTCCTGGTTCATCCGCTCGTTCACCTGTGCGGCAGCAAACAGCAGAATAGCCGCCACAAGCGCGGCGATGGATACCCCTCTCAGCAGTCGTATCATCTGTTTTGTTCCTTTCCCGAGTTTTCCTGGGCGAATAACCCGCCCGTTTTTTCTGCCCCTGCGCCCTCAGGGCGCTGCACAGACAGCCGCCGACCTTGTGCTTCCTTCTCCGTCCAAAAATTGTTGCAGCTGTTCGGCGTTGATCTCACTGAACTGCCCGCCGCCAACCAGGTAAACCCGGTTGCACTGGGCGAACACGCTGGGGCGATGCGCCGTAACAATGACGGTGCGCCGCGGGTCGTGGCGTATGATTTTGCGCAGCACTTTGCGCTCGGTTGCGACATCCAGCGCGCTGGTGGCTTCATCCAGCAGCAGTACCGGCGCATCGGCCAGAATCGCCCGCGCAATCGAGATGCGCTGCTTCTGCCCTTCGGACAGACGCTGGCCGTTATCCCGCACATCGGTGGCAAGGCCGTCCTCGAGTTCGGCAACAAAATCCCAGGCGCAGGCAGCTTGTAAGGCCCGCTCGACCTCCTCGTCGGTGGCGTCCGGCCGCATAAGGCGGACGTTATCGGCGATGGTGCCGCTGAACAGGGTGTTGCCCTGCGGAATGTAGCTGAAAAGCTGGCGGGTGGCGGCCGAAACAGGTTCGGGCGCTTCTCCGCCGCAGGCAACGGTGACCTGCCCGGCGCGCGGGTGCAAAAGGCCCAGCAGCAGTTTCAAGGTGGTAGTTTTGCCAAGGCCTGAAGGCCCCACCAGGCCGATGATCTCGCCGGGGGCGGCGCGGAACTCGGCGTTTGTGTAGATCGGTTTGCTGCCGGTATAGCCGGCGGTGACGCCACGCATCGCAACCAGCACGCCGGTTTCCCGGGCGGCGGCGCGCATCCGGCGCAGTTTGGGGCTGTCGGTCACCATCTCACGCGGGAGGTCGGTGATCTCCATAATGCGGCCGGCGCTGATGCCCGCGCGGATCGCGCTGGGCACCAGGTTGACAACCGAAGAAAAGGACCCGCGCAGCGAACCGGCCATGCCGACCAGCATCGTCATGGTGCCATAACTGACCTGGCCCTGCCACAACCGAAAGATCGCGAAGCCGTAGCAGGCATAGCCGATCACCTGGCCGACCAGCGAGGTCATGATGTTGCCGAGCTGCTGGTATTTGTTGCGGTCAAGCTGGATGCGCACCGATTCCTTCTGCTGCTCTTTGTAGCGGTCGGTGAAGGTATCCACAAGGCCGAACGCCTTGATCGTCTGCATATTCTGGAAAATTTCCTGATTGAACGAGACGTTTTTGCTGGCAAACTCCTGGCTTTTGCGCTGGTATTCCCGCATTTTGAGGATGTTGTAGCGGGAGACGAGCAGCGAGATCGGCGCGCCGCACAGCGCGATGACCGCCATGACGGGATCGTTTTGCACCATGACGACAAAGGCCCCGCCGAAGCTGACGAGCATCGAGGCCAGGCTTGGGATAAAGGTCAGGATGTTGTTGATGACCACCATCACATCGCCGTTTAAGCGGTATTGCAGGTCTCCGGGGCGGTATTCGGACAAAGCCTCCCAGTCGGTCTGGATAACCTGGTCGAAGATATCGAGCCGAATGCCGTTTGTGATATGCAGGTTGATTTTGAGCGAGACGCGGCTGCGGATGGCGGTGATGAAGATCTGCCCCACCCCGACGCCGACATAGACCGCCGCGGCAAAGCCCAGCATCCCGCTGTTGTGGCCGGTGACGCTGTCCACCAGCGAGCGGGAGGCCATCGTCGTCAGCAGGCCCAGGGCCGAGCCGGTCATATTGAGCAGGGTATAGCCGCCAATCAGCAGCCAATAGCGCCGGATGTAGTGGGCCATCCAGGTCCACTGGGCAATCAGCTCCTGCAGGCGGCCTTCCCGTATGCGGCGGATGATGCGTTGGATGTAACGAACAAAATATTTCATGAGATGCGATCGATTTCGGCGGCCAGCAGGCGCACGGCCTCCTCGTCGGCGCGGTTGTCCAGCCGGTAGACCGGCAGGTCGGATAAAAGATGGTTGAGGGTATCGGTGCAAAGCTCCATGCCGTCCTCAAGCCAGGTGGGGTAAAAGACGCTGCCCGAAACTTCGCGCACCTTCTCAAAGCCGGTCAGCTCCCGCAAAGCGTTTTGGGGCGCTTGCTTGAGCACGACCAGCGCCTTGACCGGGACGCTTGCGTTGAGGCAGTAGGGCGAGGAGCCATGCCAGGGGGTACCCCAGGCCGTATAGCCCGCGGGCGTGCGCTGGACAAAGCCGATATCGCCGTTGATGATGGCGGAACCGCGGTACTGCGCCCAGCGCTCGGCCTGGGTGGTCTTGCCGATGCCGGAAGGCCCCAAAAACAGGATGCCGCGGCCGTCGTCGTCTATGGTGGCGCAGTGGAGCTGGAGCATCTGACGGCGGACGGCGTGGGTGTAGAAAAACTCCAGTAGAACCAAACTTGTCGTGTATTGATCAGTTTGCTGTAAAATACACCCTCTTTTCCAATTATCTTCCGCTGCCAGAATACTGCCACTTATTTTCAAGAGATGTGTTTGGCCTGCCAATGTAATACACTGTACAATTTGCCCCAAAGTAGGGTGCTCCAATTCATATATGCTGATATCAACACTATGCTTCTCTG
>DSLFI04102__coassemble_527_pt1 | contig 11365 bp, 9 predicted proteins | sample DSLFI04102__metabat2_low_PE_015 | metagenome-assembled genome bin DSLFI04102 | reverse complement strand
TCCGCGGCGTTGCTGTCGATGGCAGCGTCTGCCTTTTTGATCACTGTCTTCAGGCTGGTCTTGATGGCCTTGTTGTGCATAGCCTCTTTCTTGGCCTGCACGACCCGGTCCTTCTGGGATTTAATGTTAGGCATTCGTTCCACCTCCTTGGTTGACCCATAACAGTACGAATAATCTTAGCATACTTTTGGCTGCCTTGCAAGACCTTTGCTCAAATTTTTTTGCCAGCGCGGCTTTTTTTGCAAACACGGCGGCAAAGGGGGCCGCTGCGGCGCATATACTGGCCAGCAGGGGGGATGCGGTATGTTGGATGGGCGCCGTGTGCTGGGGCGGCTGGCCTCGCTGGCGCTGGGGGCCGGGGTGCTGGCAGGCAGTGTGGCGGCCGGGGCGCATATCGGCGGCGGGTGGGCTGCCGCGGCGCTCTATGCCCCGGCAGCCGCCCTGTCTGCCGTGCGGGAAGCCCGGGCCGAGCCGCAGGCGGCCCCCGCCGAGGCCGTGCAGCCGGTGGCGGCGCCCACGCCCGCCCCGCAGCCGGCCCCGAGCGCAACCCCTGCGCCCTTCGAACCCGAGCCTTCGCCCAGCCCGGCTCCTGCCCCGTCCGGCACGCTGCCAGGCGCGACGGCCCCGCCCGAACTGCTTGCGGGCGAAGGCGGCGCGATTGAGCCGCGGCAGTACGGCCAGGGCAGCGGGGAAGGGTATATCACGCTGGCGGCCGGCAGCATCCGCAATTCGACCGAGCGCGACGACGCGGTGCTCGCGGCCGCCGCGGCCGGGCCGCTGCCGTTTGAGATCGAACTTGACAGCGCCGAACCCCAGGTGCTGATCCTGCACACCCACGCGACCGAAACCTACCAGCTTTGGGACGACCTTGTCTTTGACCCGGGCTTTGCGGCCCGCACCCAGGACAAAACGGCCAACATGTGCGCGGTTGGCGCGCGGATGGCCGAAGTGCTCAACGCGGTCGGCATCAACACCCTGCACGATGAGACGCTGCACGATTCGCCGAGCTACACCGAAAGTTACGGCCGCAGCGCCCAGACGGCCCGCGCCTACCTTGAACAATATCCGAGCATCAAGGTGATTCTGGATGTGCACCGTGATGCAATCGAGGCGGACGGCATGCGGATCAAACCGGTCGCCGACATCAACGGCGAGCCCACGGCCCAGGTGATGCTGATTGCAGGGTGCGACAACGGTACGACGGTCAACCTGCCCCGCTGGGAGCAGAACCTTGCCTTTGCCGCCGCCTGGGAGCAGGCAATGGAGAGCGCATACCCCGGCCTGACACGGCCGGTGCTCTGCGGGTATCGGTTCTATAACCAGGATATCACGACCGGCAGCCTGCTGATTGAAGTCGGCGGCCATGCAAATACCCTGGCCGAGGCGGTGCGCGCAGGCGAGTACGCGGCCAGGGCCCTGGCCGGGGTGCTGGGGGCTTCGGCGTAAAGCGCGGGCGTTCTGCCTCTGTACAACGGCGTGCAAATGCGGTATAATACCCCTATCTTCAGCCCAAGAGAGGGAGAAAGGGGATCGTATGGATTATCTGAAACAACGCGTGGAGCTTTCCACGCTCTACACCGACACCCCGGCCAGCGGCACTGTGGTGACCGTGTGCGGCTGGGCCAAGACGGTGCGGGATTCCAAAAAGATCGGCTTCATCTCACTGACCGACGGCAGCTGCTATAAGCCGGTCCAGGTTGTGTTTGAGGCCGACAAGCTTGCCAATTATGCCGAGGTGGCCAAATGCGGCCTCTACACAAGCTTTGCCGTGACCGGCAAGCTTGTGCAGACCCCCGGCGCGCGCCAGCCTTTTGAGATCAACGCCGACGCGATCGAGATCCTGGGCGCCTGCGGGCCGGAGTATCCGCTGCAAAAGAAAAAGATGAGCACCGAATACCTGCGCACCATGACCCACCTGCGCCCGCGCACCAACACCTTCCTGGCGGCGTACCGGGTGCGGGGCCAGGCTGCGTTTGCGCTGCACCAGTTCTTCCATGAAAACGGCTTTACCTATGTCCACACCCCGATCTTTACCGGGTCGGACTGCGAGGGCGCCGGCGAGATGTTCCAGGTTACGACGATGGACCTTGACAACATCCCGAAGACAGAGGACGGCATGGTCGATTTCAGCCAGGACTTTTTTAAGCGGCCGGTCAACCTGACCGTTTCGGGCCAGCTGGAAGCCGAAGCTCTCGCGATGGCGCTGGGCAAGGTTTACACTTTCGGGCCGACCTTCCGCGCAGAAAAAAGCTACGATACCCGCCACGCGGCCGAGTTCTGGATGATCGAACCCGAAATGGCGTTCGCAGACCTTGAAACCTATATGGATACCGCCGAGGCGATGACCAAGTATGTCGTGCGCTATCTTCTGGATCACTGCGCCGATGAGCTCGCCTTCTTCAACCAGTTCTTTGACAAGGGCCTGCTGGAGCGCCTCAACCTTGTCGCCACAAGCGATTTCGCCCGGGTTCGCTATACCGATGCGATCGAACTGCTCAAGGAAAATGATGCAAACTTCCAGTACAAGGTTTCCTGGGGGATGGACCTGCAGACCGAGCATGAGCGTTACCTGACCGAGCAGGTCTTCAAAAAGCCTGTCTTTGTCACCGACTATCCCAAGGAAATCAAGGCTTTCTATATGCGGATGAACGACGACGGCAAGACCGTCGCGGCGGCCGATATGCTGGTGCCCGGCATCGGCGAACTGATCGGCGGTTCCCAGCGTGAAGAACGGCTCGATGTGCTGGAACAGCGCATTGAGGAGCTGGGCATGCACTGCGCTGATTACGACTGGTACCTTGACCTGCGGCGGTTCGGCTCGGTCAAGCATGCGGGCTACGGCCTTGGTTTTGAGCGGCTGCTCATGTATGTCACCGGCATCCCGAACATCCGCGATGTGATCCCGTTCCCGCGCACCTGCGGGGGCTTTTGATGGCGCTCGGCATAGCCGAAGGGCTGCTTACCTGGTTTTGGCAACACAGAAGGCTTCTGCCGTTCCGGCAGGAGCCTTCGGCCTATCATATCTGGGTCAGTGAGATCATGCTGCAGCAGACCCGCGTTGCCGCAGCCCTGCCCTATTACGAACGGTTCGTGGCCGAGCTGCCTGACCCCGCCGCCCTTGCGGCCTGCCCGCCTGACCGGCTGCGCAAGCTCTGGCAGGGGCTCGGGTATTACAACCGCGCCGCCAATATGCAGAAGGCCGCCCGCCTTGTCTGCGAACAATACGGCGGCAGCCTGCCGGCGGACTGGCAGGCGCTGCGCGCTTTGCCCGGCATTGGGGAATACACGGCCGGTGCAATCGCCAGCATCGCCTTCGGCATCCGGGCCCCGGCGGTTGACGGCAATGTGCTGCGGGTCTTTGCCCGGCTGTATAATGATGACGCCGACATCACCAAACCGGCGGTCAGGCGGCGGTTTACCGGGCTTGTGCTTGACGAGATGCCGCCCGACGCCCCGGGCCCCTTCAACGAAGCGCTGATGGAACTCGGCGCGCTTGTCTGCCTGCCGGGCGCGCCGGCCTGCGCTTCCTGCCCGGTGGCGGCGCTCTGCCGCGGCCGGGCGGCCGGGCGGGCCGCCCGGCTGCCCTGTAAACCGCCCCGCAAGGAAAAGCAGCGCCTTCCGGTTACGGTGGCGCTGGTTGAAAGCGAGGCAGGCCTTTTGCTGCAGCGCCGCCCGGCCAAAGGGCTTTTGGCAAACCTTTGGCAGCCGGCCGCGTTTGAAGGCCGGAGCCTTGACTGCGCCGGGCTGGATGCGGCGCTTGCCCCGCTGGGGCTGCAGGTGGAATGGCAGCGCGCGCTGCCGCCGGCCCGGCATGTGTTTACCCACCGCATCTGGGAGCTTTCGGGCTGGCAGGGAAAGGCCCCGGCCGTGCCGCTGCCCGCCGGCTACGCCTGGGCGCAGCCGGACGAGCTGGCTGAACGCTACCCGGTGCCCAGCGCGTTTGCGGCCTACCTGCCCGGCAGGGGACTGTGACAAAACGGTAAAAACGGCCGAAACCACCAAAATTTTACTTTTGTGTTGTTGTATTCGCCCCCGGGCTCGGTTATAATAGTAACAAGGCGCCCACAGGCGCGCCGAACATCAGGCGGGCGGTCGGCCTGCCACCCCCTTGGGAGGTATGCAGTTATGATGAAGAAATCCACCTTTGGCGTCGCGCTGGCGTTTATCGCCGCGGCGGCTGGCGTTCTGACGGCGGTTGCGCTTTATCTGCGCCGCCGGGAAAAGGAACTGGACGAATACGAGCAGCTGCTCTACGCCGATGACGACTTTGATGCGGACGACGATGAACCGACCTATGAGCCGATTCAGGATGTCGCCCCTGCCGCCGAAACCGACCCCGGCGCCGAGGGCGCCGCGCAGTAAAGCCGGCGCACAGGCAGAAAAATCACGCATGACAACGGCCAGGTGTGACCTTTTGCACGGCAAGGGGCGTACCCGGCCTTTGCTGTTCACCTGCCGCCGTTTGGAGGACCCCCTGGCATGAAGAGACTGTTTTTGTGGATTGTGATGGTGCTGCTGATGGTGGCGCTGCTGCTGGGCGGCGCCGGCGCGGCGTTGTATGCCATGACCGGCGAAAACCGCCTGCCGGACACCCACCCCACGCTGGGGGAGGTTGCGCTGGAACCCAACGGTTCGGACTGGTCGGTGCCGGTGCTGGGGCAGTACCTGACCCGCAGCTTTGGCGAGCCGACCAACCTCACGGTGCAAAAACTCGGCGATTTTGGCGATGCAGCGCCCGCGCTGGTTTTGCCTGACTGGGTCAGCCGCAGTGAACTGACCCTGACCGCGCCGGACGGCACAGTTGGCGTAACCGGTGATGCCGCCGGCTACAACAGCTATGTCTACAGCCAGAACGGCACCTATGAGCTGCAACTGACCCTTTACCGCGACCCGGACACCGAATCGCCGGGCCAGAGCACCGGCTGGTATTCCTACCGTGCCAATTTTACCGTGAACCAGAAGCCGCGCGCCATCCTCAGCACCGACAGCGCGCCCCAAGGCACGATTGTCGCAGTCTGGGTTACCGGCATTCTGGACGGCAGCACCCCGACGCTTGCAACCGACCTGGGGGATGTTTGGTTCCGCCCCACCCAGGACGGCTACATGGGCTATATCCCGGTTACCTATAACGCCGAGGGCGGGGCGCACACCCTGACCCTCAGCTGCGGCGATCTGGTGCAGGAGCTGACCCTCTCGGTGACCGAGATGGATTCCGCGACCATCCAGACCCAGCCCGATTCATCAAGCGATGCCGCCGCAGCCGAGGAATACCGCAACGCGATCTGGCCGCTTTACACCACCAGCGAGGAAGGCAAGCTTTGGCAGGGGGCCTTTGCTTCCCCCCATCCAAGCTCGGCCACCATCCCCTACGGCGCACGGCTGATGGCGGAAGGCCAGAGCGCCGGGCGCTCCACCGGGCTGACCTATGGCGCAGCCGAACCCGGCAGCATTGTCAGCGCGCCGCAAAACGGCGTCGTTGTCTTTGCCGGCACGCTGGCCATGTCGGGCGGCACCGTAGTCATCGACCATGGCTGCGGCGTCAAGAGCTATCTCTTCGGCATGGGTGAGGTCCAGGTGCAAAAAGGGCAGAACGTTGTCAAGGGAGATACCGTCGGCCTTGCCACCGACGCCCATGACCTGATTTATGAACTTCGCATCGGCAGCAAATCGGTTGACCCGTCCGCGGCGATCCGCGGTTCGAGCGGCCTGCAATACCAGGAAAACCGCTGAGAATCCGCCGTGCGAATTGCGATAGAGGGAGGCCCCGCCAGCGGGCGGGCAGAAAGTGACGCATATGGAGGATATGGAGGAGAAAAAAATCGAACCGACAACCCCGGAAACACCCGGGGAGGGCGCGGCGCCGCCGGCCCCCAAAAAGCGGCGGAGACGCCGCAAAAAGCCCGCCCGGCCGGCGGAAAGCGCCGCGGCGGTGCGGCAAGAGCAGCCCGCTGACCAGAGCGAGGCAGCCGAGCCGACCACCGAACCGCCCGCACCCGCCCCGGAAGCCGAACCGCCGGCGCGGGATGAACCGCCTGCGCAGGAAGCCGAAAAGCCTGCGCCGGAGCAACCGTCTGCGCAGGAAGCCGAACCCGAACCGCCCACACCGGAAGCCGAAAAAACTGTGCCGGAGCAACCGCCCGCACAGGAAGCCGAAAAGCCTGCGCGGGAGGAACCGCCCGCACAGGAACCGGAGGGCAAAGCGCCCGCGCCGGACGAACCTGCGGAGCAAAAAGCACCCGAGCCCGATAAGCCGGCAGAACCACCCGAAGCGCCGGCCGAAACCGAGGAGCAGCGCCGCCGCACGGCGGAGATGACCCGCACGGTGCAGCTTTCGATTGAAAAGCTGATGGCGGCCCTGCCTGCCGAACCCGCCCCCGAAACGGACGAGGAGGCCGCAGCCCCCACCATGGGGCAGCGGGTCCTTTCGGGCATGTGGGGGCTGTGCAAGTGGCTGCTGCTGGTGCTGGCCTTTGTTGCGGTGGTGGCCGGCGTCGGCATCGGCTGGCTGTACAGCGGTGCGACCGAGGATATGCTGCCCGAAGTTACCGCGAGCTTTGCGGGCCAAACGCTGGAAACGGCGGCTTACGATTGGCGGGTGCCGGTTGTGGGCGACTGGTTCAAGCGCAGCTATGCAAAGCAGCTCACCCGGGAACCGCAGCAGCTGGACGAGGTGCAGACCGCGTCGGTCTCGCTTTCCATCCAGGCAGATCAATGCGAAAGCCGGCTGGTCGTGGAAGACGCGGAGGGCGAAACGGTTTTTGACGGCGCAGGCGAAGAGTTCGTCACCTTTGAATTCACCGAAAACGGCGATTATACGGCGGAACTTACGGTGTACCGCACCGAAACCGGCCTGAGCCATGAGGCCGGGGTCAGCGGAAGCCAGACCTACCGGTTCGCTTTCACGGTCAACCTGCGCCCCTCCTTCCGGCTGAATACCACGGCGGTGCAGCAGGGCGGCGTTGCGGTGGTGCGGGTGAGCGGCGTGAGTGAAACGCCGGTACTGACCACCGAGCTCACGGCGACCCCGTTCTACGAAGGGCAGAGCGGGTGGATCGCCTACCTGCCTATTGAGGTGGACCGCCCCACCGGGAAGTATACGATCCAGCTGCAGGCGGGTGCCTTTACGCAGGAATACACCCTGACGGTGCGGCAGACAAGCGCCTCCGCGCGGGATTATTCCTGGCGCAGCGAGCTGACCACGCCCTATCTTTCGGCTGAGGAAACCCCGGCCGAGGTTCAGGCGCTGCTGACGGTGGCTGACCCCGAAATGGCCTGGGCCGAAGGCGGCTTTGTGCAGCCCTTCCCCTCCACAATCGAGGTGACGCTGCCCTTTGGTACGACCGAGTATGTCGGGCGCACGGTTTCCCAGCGGCAGGCCGGCACCGGTACCGGGCGCACCGCAACCAACGCCGTCATCTCCAGCGAACGGGGCGGGGCGCTGATTGCCCCGGCCAACGGCCGGGTGCTGCTGGCCGAAGACCTGGGCGGCACGGCCGGCAACACCCTGGTTATTGAACACGGCGGCGGCGTCAAGAGCATTTTCTATAACCTGCGCACCCTGCAGGTGGACGCCGGCGATACCGTCGGCATTGGCGAACAGATCGCCACCACCAACGCCGTCACCATCGGCGAGGTGCGCATCGGCGAAGTCCCGGTCGATCCGCTGCCGATCTGGCGCGGCCTGTGCGACGCCATGCGATATTATTAATAGAAGGAAGCATGAAAAATCGTGCCGTTCCGCCTTTTGCGCCCCTTGCCTGTTTGGGCGGGCGCAGGCCGCCGAACCGCCAGAGTTTTTCATTTGTGACAGCGCCCCCGGCGAATTTCGCCGGGGGCGCTGTCACGTCCGCGTGCGGCCCGGCATAGGATGGCCCAGAACCGGGGAGGTGGATGGCATGGCCATTGTCTTTTGTGTGGTGGGGGCGGACCCCCGCCAGAGTGCCGCCGCGGCCGCGCTGCGGGCTGCGGGCTGCACCGTGCTGCCGCCTGACCGCGCCGCCGAAGCGCCCAACCTGCTGCTGCCGATGACGACGGCCGAATCCCAGCCGGAAAGCATGGCGGCGCTGGCGGCGGCCCGGCCGGGCACGCGGGCCTTTGCGGGCCGTGTGGGGCCGGCGCTGCGCGGCTGTGCGGTGGCGCGGGGCGTGCAGCTTTACGACTATTACGAAGAGCCGGCGCTGGCCCGGCTGAACGCAGTGCCGACAGCTGAAGGCTGCCTGGGCCTGCTGCTGCAGCTGCGGGACCGCACCATCTGGGAAAGCCCGTTCCTTGTGCTGGGGTATGGCCGGGTGGGCAGGGCTGTGGCAAACCGGCTGGCGGCGCTGGGCGGCCGGGTGACGGTGGCGGCCCGCGCGGCTGACCAGCGCGCCGCTGCCCGCTGCAGCGGCTGCCGCGCCGCGCCGCTTACCGCGCTGCCCCGGCTGCTGCCCGGGTTTGAAGCGGTGGTCAACACCATTCCTGCGCCGGTGCTGCCGGCTGCGCTGCTGGCCCGGCTGCCGGCGGGCGCGGTCATCATTGACCTGGCCAGCGCGCCGGGCGGGGTGGACCTGGCGGCGGCCGATGCGCTGGGGCTTTGCGCCCGGTTTGCGCCCGGCCTGCCCGGCCGCTGCGCCCCGGCCACCGCCGGTGCACTGGTTGCCGACACCGTGCTGCGGATGCTGTGCGAACAGACAGAAGGGGAGGGGTGAAACATGGAGACCAGGCAGGATGCGCCGCGCACCGTCGTGTTCGGGCTGTGCGGCAGCTTTTGCAGTTTTTCGGCCGTGCTGCCGCAGATTGAAACGCTGTGCCGCCGCGGCTGGCGGGTGGTGCCGGTGCTCAGCGCGAGCGCGGCCGGGCAGGATACGCGCTTCGGTACGGCTGCCGCATTGAAACAAACGCTGCGGCAGATCACCGGGCAGGAACCGCTGACCACCCTGCAGCAGGTCGAACCGCTCGGCCCGAAAAAGCTTGCCCAGGCGATGGTGATCGCACCGTGCACCGGCACAACGCTGGGGCTGCTGGCGGCCGGCATCAGCTCAACCGCCGTGACGCTGGCGGCCAAAAGCCTGCTGCGCGGCGGCCGGCCGGTGGTGCTGGCGCCTTCCACCAACGATGGGCTTGCCGGCAGCGCGCCCAGCCTGGCGGCGCTGCTGCAGCGCAAACATTTCTATTTTGTACCCTTCGGGCAGGATGACAGCTTCAAGAAGCCGAACAGCCTCAAAAGCGATTTCACCCTGCTGCCCGATGCGCTGGAGAGCGCGCTGCGCGGCGTGCAGATACAGCCGCTGCTGCTGTAAAACGGCGCGGGACAGTTTGCCGCCGCACCGGCATAGAATGGTATGTGTGGAGAGGCGGCAGACTTTTACGGGGATCACGGCGGGCAAAGGCGAAAGGCGGTGCGGCGATGGAGACAATTGCTATTACAGGCGGGCGGGGGCTGCAGGGGTGCATCCGGCCGGCAGCGGCAAAAAACAGCGTGCTGCCGCTGCTGGCTGCCGCGCTGCTCTGCGGTGAACCCTGCGCCGTTTCGGGCGTGCCGCCGCTGGCGGATGTGGCCACCAGCCTTGCGCTGCTGCGGGCGGTCGGCGCGGCGCCCGAACTGCAGGGCGATACCATCCGGCTTGCGCCGCGGCCGCTTTGCGGCGATATCCCGCCTGCGGTGGCCGGAGCAATGCGGGCTTCGGTTTTTTATCTGGCGCCGCTCCTGATCCGGGCCGGCGCCGTCACAATGCCGCTGCCCGGCGGGTGCCGGCTTGGGCCGCGGCCGATCGACATCCACCTTGACGGCCTGGCCGCCATGGGGGCTACGGTGCAGGCAGGGGCGCAGGCGGTCACGCTGCGGCGGCGCGGCGCGCTGCACGCGGTGGATTACACGCTGCGGCTGCCCAGTGTGGGGGCCACCCTGACGCTGCTGATGGCGGCCGCCTGCGCCGAAGGATATACGACGCTGCGCGGCGTGGCGCGGGAACCGGAAATTCAGGATGTGGCGGCTTTTTTGAATGCGGCCGGGGCGGAAATTGCGGGGGCCGGCACCCCGGTGCTGACCATCCGCGGCGCCGGCGGGCTGCTGCCCGGCGGCGCGCGCCATACCCCGCTGCCCGACCGTATTGCGGCCGCAACCTATGCTTCAGCCGTGGCGATTGCCGGCGGGCAGGTGACGGTGGAAGGCTGCCCGCCCGGGCATCTGGGGGCCTTTTTGCAGTTTTTGCGCCGGGTGGGCTGCCGTGTGACGCCGCAGGGGGAAGGGTTTGCGGTGCAGCGCGACCCGGGCCGGCCTTTGCGCGGCGGCGTGCGGCTGTGCACGGCCGCCTGGCCCGGCTTTGCGACCGATACGGCCCCTCTCGCCGCCGCCGTGCTGCTGTTTGCCGAAGGGGAGAGCGCGATCCACGATGCGCTGTTCCAGAACCGGTTTGCCTGCGCCGAAGGGTTCCGGGCGCTTGGCGCGCAGGTGCGGGCCGAAGGGAGGGACCTGGCGGTGCGGGGCGGCCGGCCGCTGCACGGGGCCGGGCTGACCGCGCCCGACCTGCGCGGCGGGGCGGCGCTGGTGCTGGCCGCGCTGGGGGCGCAGGGCGAAAGCCTGCTGCGGGATGCCGGGCACATCCGCCGCGGCTATGCCGACCTGCCCGCCGACCTTGCCCGGCTGGGCGCTTGCTGCCGCCGCCTGGATGATTGGAACGAGGATGGTCAAAACTGATAAAAATACTGCCGGCGTCTCGTGGGGTTTAGACAAAACCACGGGGCGCACGGCAATTTTTTTTCTTTTTGCCGTGCAGCTATTGAAATTGAACGGCAGATTTGGTATGCTAATAATCAGTTATATGGATAACACGGTACTTGTGCCCGGCAGTTTTGCGGCGCGGCGGTTGCTGCGCGCGGCCGGGGCCCGCTTGCCGAACTGAAAGATTTAGGGGGATACACTCATGGCGTTCGTTCTCGATGAAGAGATGCAGAATGTAACTAACATCAAGGTCATCGGCGTCGGCGGCGGTGGCGGCAATGCCGTCAACCGCATGGTCGAAGCCGGTCTCGGCGGGGTCGAGTTTGTGGCAATGAACACCGACCAGCAGGCCCTGATTAACTCCAAAGCAACCCAGAAGGTGCAGCTGGGCGCCAAGCTGACCAAGGGCCGCGGCGCTGGCGCCGACCCCGAAGTGGGCCAGCGTGCCGCCGAGGAAAGCAAGGATGAAATCGCCAACGCCCTCAAGGGCGCGCAGATGGTCTTTATCACGGCCGGCATGGGCGGCGGCACCGGTACCGGCGCGGCTCCCGTTGTGGCTGAAACGGCCCACGACCTCGGCATTTTGACCGTCGGCATCGTGACCAAGCCCTTCAGCTTTGAGGGCAAGCGCAAGATGAGCCTGGCGGAGCAGGGCATCGCCAACCT
>DSLFI04102__coassemble_524_pt1 | contig 11409 bp, 8 predicted proteins | sample DSLFI04102__metabat2_low_PE_015 | metagenome-assembled genome bin DSLFI04102 | reverse complement strand
CTGCGCCAGCCCGGCAACCGCCTCTGGATGCGCAATTATACCATTCCGCTTCGCTGCATGGTATAATGTCTCTGGGAGAATGATAAATTCCTTTTTTACAACGGAGGCAATGCTATGCCGCGTTTATTTTTACTCGAGGACGACGCTTCGCTGGCCGAAGGGCTGGCCTGGGCGCTCGGCAAACAGGGGTTCGAGGTTTCCTGTGCGGCCACGCTGGCGCAGGCGCGGGCCTGGCCCGGCGGGATGGCCGGGTTCGATATCCTGGTGCTGGACGTCGGCCTGCCCGACGGCAGCGGTTTCACCTTCTGCGAATCGCTGCGCGCAGCCGGCTGCAACACCCCGATCCTCTTTCTGACTGCGGCCGAGGAGGAGGTCAACATCATCCGCGGGCTGGACGGCGGCGGGGACGATTACATGACCAAGCCCTTCCAGCTCGGCGAGCTCTGCAGCCGGCTGCGGGCGTTGCTGCGCCGGGCCGGCGCGGCCCCGGCGGGGGCGGCGGTGCTGCGCAGCGGGCCGGTCAGCATCGATCTGGCGGGGTGCCGGGCCGCGCTTGGCGGCAAATTGCTCGAGCTCACGGCGGCCGAATACCGGCTGCTCTGCCTGCTTGTGCGCAACGCCGGACGCACCCTGACCCGCCGCGCGATCCTCGATGCGCTGTGGGACGGCAGCGGCGATTTTGTTGACGACAACACCCTTTCGGTCTATGTGCGGCGGCTGCGCGCCAAGATAGAGGACGACCCCGCCCACCCGCGGCGCCTTATCACGGTGCGCGGGTTCGGTTACCGGTGGGAGGGACAGGCATGAACGGTAAAAACACAACCTGGCAGGACCCCCATGCCCGCCGGCTGCTCGCCGCGGCGGTGGAGTTTGCGGCGCTGCTTGGGCTAAGCGGGGCTCTGGGCGGGGCGGCGGCCGGCTGGGCCGCCCACCGGGCCAGCCTGCGCCCGCTGGCCACGGCCGCCACCGCGCTGCTGGCAAGCGGCTTCACCCCCGGCCAGGCGGCCGCCGCGCTGCAAACGCAGCCAAACTCGCCCGGCTGGCAGCTCGTTGTCCAGATGGGCCGGGATACCCCAGCCGCCTGGAGGCCGGGCGCGCTGGCCGGGATGCTGGCCGGCTTTCTGGCAGCGTTTGCGCTCGGCCTTTTGGCGGTGGGCGGGGTCGTTCTCTGGCTGCACGGGCAGGAAGCCCGCTGGCAGCAAGCGCTCGCCACCGTGCGCCGCTGCGCGGCAGGCGACGCCGCGGCCCGCCTGCCCTGGGACGGCGCGGGTACCCCGGGCGCGCTGCTGCGGGCGGTGGACGGCCTTGCCGCCGCGCTGCGCGCCGGGGCCGAGCGGGAGCGCAAGTCGAAACAGTTTTTGCAGGAGACTTTGCAGGATATCTCCCACCAGCTCAAAACCCCGCTCGCCGCGATGGCGCTCTACGGCCAGATCTTGCAGGCCGACCCCACCGACGCCGAGGCTGTGCGCCGCTGCGCGGTCAAGACGGCCGCCGCGACCGAGCGGATGACCCGGCTGGTGCGCACGCTGCTCAAGCTCGCCCAGGTAGATGCCGGCGGCGTGCCGTTTGCGCCGGCCCTCTGCCCGCTGGACGCCCTGGCCGCCGATGCAGCCGAACCGCTGACCGCCCGCGCGGCGGCCGAGGGCAAGGTGCTCAGCCTGGAAGGCCCCGACGTCGCCGCACTCTGTGACCGGGCCTGGACGGCCGAAGCAATCGGCAACCTCATCAAAAACGCGCTCGACCACACGGGGCCGGGCGGGCACATCGCGGTGCGGTGGGGCGCGGGGCCGCTCGGCGGCTGGGTCACGGTGCAGGACGACGGCCCCGGCATTCCGCCGCAGGATCTGCCGCATCTGTTCAAGCGGTTCTACCGCGGCAGCGCGCCGGCGGGCGAGGGGCTCGGCCTTGGCCTGCCGTTCGCGAAAGCTGTGCTCGAAGCGCAGGGCGGGGCTTTGAGCGTCGAGAGCGAGCCCGGCGCGGGCAGCATCTTCCGCGCGAGTTTGCCCGGCCTTTCAAAACTGTAAGCCGAGATTCACCGCGCTGCAAGCTGAACCTGGTAGGATAAGGGCAGAAAGGAAGGGATCGCTTATGAAGATTCTGCAAGTGGAAAACCTGTCCAAAACCTATGGCAGCGGCCCGGCCGCCGTGCAGGCGCTGCGCGGCGCGAGCTTTGCCCTCGAAAAAGGCGAGTTTGCGGCCGTCGTCGGCCAGTCCGGCTCCGGCAAATCGACGCTGCTGCACTGCATCGGCGGGCTCGAAACCCCGACCGAAGGCACGGTGTTCATCGACGGGCAAAACCTCTACGCCCTCAATGAGGAACGCCGCACGCTGTTCCGCCGCCGGCAGATCGGGTTTGTGTTCCAGTCGTTCCACCTGATTGCCGAGCTCACCGTCGAGCAGAACATCCAGTTCCCGCTGCTGCTCGACGGCCGCCGGCCCGATCCAGCCGAGCTCGACGCCTTGCTTGAGACCCTCGGCCTTGCCGACCGGCGCGCCCACCTGCCCAGCCAGCTTTCGGGCGGGCAGCAGCAGCGGGTTGCGATCGGCCGGGCGCTGATCACCCGCCCCGCGCTGATTTTGGCCGACGAGCCGACCGGCAACCTTGACCGCCGCAACAGCCGTGAGGTCATGGAGCTGCTGACCCGCGCGGCCCGCCAGTACAGCCAGACCGTGCTGATGATTACCCACAACAACGAGCTGGCCGCCGGGGCCGACCGGGTGCTGCGGGTGACCGACGGCGTGCTGACCGACCTGGGAGGTGCGCCGCAATGAAACAGCAAACAAAGCCCCGCCCGCTGGCTTCCTGGCTGGATCTGGCGCCGGTCAGCGCCCGGGTACACCGCCGCCAGAACGCAATGACAATCTTCTGCATCGTGCTGGCCGTCGCGCTCGTCGCAACAATCTTCGCAATGGCGGATATGGAGCTGCGCACCCAGCGCCGCCAGGCCATCCGCACCGACGGCAACTGGCATGTCGCCACCACCGAACTGACCGCCGATGATGCCGCCGTCGTCGCCGCCCGGCCGGACGTCGCGGCCGTCGGGCTGTACGACGTCGTCAACTATGGGCTTGACAGCGGCTATACCCTCGCCGGGCAGGAGGTCGCGGCCTGCGGCTCGGACGAAAACTTTTATACCGAAATCTTCCCGATGGCCGTCACCGAGGGCCGCGCGCCCGCCGCGCCCGGCGAAGTCATGCTGACCGAGAGCGCCAAAACCGGCGGCGTCGCGCTCGGCGATGCAATCAGCCTTCAAACCCCGACAGGCAGCCATGTGCTGACCGTCGTCGGCTTTATCGAGACGACCACGATGCTCAGCGTCAACGATGCGGTCGGCGCGGTGCTGACCCTCGAAGGATTTGAAGCGGTCAGCGCCAGGCATGAGCTGAACGTCTATATCCGGTTCACCCCGCTTTCGAACAAACAGGCTGCTATCGCCGAGATTGAGACCGCCTTCGGCTTGTCCGACGGTGCGCTGCACGAAAACGCCAAATTGATGACGCTGGATTTCTCCACCTCCAACCGCTGGCTGGCCTCGCTCTATGGCACGGCGCTTGTGCTTTTTGTGCTCGTGCTTGCTGCCGGCGCGTTTATGATTGCCGGAACCCTCAACAGCAGCGTCGCGGCCCGCACCTCGTTCTTCGGGCTGCTGCGGTGCCTTGGGGCCACGCCGCGCCAGGTGCGCCGCTATGTCCGGCGCGAAGCGCTGCAGTGGTGCGCGGTCGCGGTGCCGGCGGGGCTGGCCATCGGCTGCGCTGTCAGCTGGGCGCTCTGCGCGCTGCTGCGCTTTTTAAGCCCGAGCTATTTCTACGATATGCCGATGTTCGCCCTCTCGCCGGTCGCGCTTGTTTTCGGCGCGCTGGTCGGCTTGGTCACGGTCGGGCTGGCGGCCCGCACCCCGGCCAAACGGGCGGGGCGGGTTTCGCCGCTGACGGCTTTGCGCGGCAACGACGCGGCCGGCCTGCCTGCCGGGCGGCTGCGCAAACCCGCCGGCGGAAACCGGCTGGCCGTGCAGCTCGGCGTGCGGCACGCGCTGGCCGCGCGGCGCAACCTTGTTCTGGTGGCCGGCAGCTTTGCGCTTTCGATCGTGCTGTTTTTGGCCTTTGATACCGCCCTCGCCTTCTTCCACCACGGCTGGCGGCCGGTGCAGCCCTACACGCCGGATCTCAGCGTCGTCAGCACCGGCAATACCTGCTCGCTGCCCGGCAGTTTGCAATCCGAGCTTGCGGCCCTGCCCGGCGTCAAGCGGGTCTATGGCCGCCGCTTTTCTTACAGTCTGCCGGCCGAGACGTCGGACGGCCGCTCGATCACCGTCAACCTCGTCAGCTATGAGCAGTACCAGTACGGCTGGGCGGCCGAGGATCTGTTGGAGGGCGCGCTCGGCTCGGCCGACGCCGGGGCCGATTACACGGCGCTCGCGGTCTTTGACCCCTACGCGGCCGACGCCCTCGCGGTCGGCGACAGCGTCACGCTGCCTTCCTGCGGCGGGGCTGCGTTGACGGTCAGCGGCCTGCTCTCCCAAAGCCCGCTCGACCGCGAGGAGGGCGTTTTGCTGCTGATCTGCAACGAAGCCACCTTCGAAGCCCTGACCGGCGAGACCGGCTATACGATCTTCGATATCCAGGTGATCAACCGCTTTACCGACGACGACCTTGCCGCCGTGCGCAGTGCGGCTGCGGCCGCGACCGGCGGGGAGTACACCTTCAGCGACCGCCGCGCCCAGAACCTTGAAGGCCGCGGGGCCTACCTTGCGATCGCGGTGTTTTTCTATGGGTTCGAGGTTGTCATCGCCCTCATCACGGTGCTCGGCATCCTCAACTGCATCCAGATGAGCGTCTCGGCCCGGCTTGGGCAGTACGGCGTCATGCGGGCGGTCGGGCTTACGCTGCGGCAGCTGCGCCGCATGGTGCTGGCCGAAGCCGCCGCCAACGCCGCGGCGGGGTGTGCGGTCGGCGTCGCGCTTGGCCTGCCGCTGCACTGGGCGCTGTATACCAGCATGATTACCGGCCACTGGGGCACAGCCTGGCAGGTGCCCTGGGGCGCGCTGGCCGTGATCCTTGCGCTTGTCGCAGGCAGCGCGCTGCTCGCCGCCTGCGCCCCGGCCGGCCGCCTGCGCCAGCTTTCGATTACCGAGACGATCGGGGGAGAATAAGCCTTGCCAAATCCTTCTCCCTGCGCTATAATAAGGGTTCACAAAGGTAATTTCACCCGGGGCGTATCTGAAAAATCCCCAGCACTGTTCAATTCTACTAAAAAGCAGCGTCTGCTGCGTTGCTCAACCTTGCAATACATTAAGTATTGCGGCGGTTTCGCGCCTTGCATCCGCTACTTTTTAGCGAATTGCCCAGCACTTTGGATTTATCAGATACACCCAACAGGAAAAGGGGTTTGAGAGTCATGGAAACAATGGGCAACCTGCGCCGTACCGATTACTGCGCCGAGGTGGGTCTGGCCGATGTCGGGCGGGAGATGACCGTCTGCGGTTCGATCGCCCGCGCCCGTGATAAAGGCGGCATCATCTTTGCCGATTTGCGGGACACCACCGGCATTTTGCAGCTTGTGTTTGACGAGGATACCCCGGCCGAGGTCTTTGCCAAGGCCGAACACCTCAAGAGCGAGTATGTCGTCATCGCGCGCGGCACCCTGCGCGAGCGCGCGGCCAAGACCGACAAGGTCAGCACCGGCGATGTCGAGCTTTATGTCGCCGAGCTGCGGGTTTTGAGCGAGGCGCAGACCCCTCCGTTCGAGATCCGCGACGACATCAAGGTCGGCGACGACCTGCGGCTGCGCTACCGGTATCTCGACCTGCGCCGCCCCTCGATGCATGAGCCGATCGTGCTGCGCTCCAAAATCTGCCGTATTGTGCGCGATTATTTCTACAACGAGCATTTCTGCGAGATCGAAACCCCGACCCTGATCCGCTCCACCCCGGAAGGCGCGCGCGACTACCTTGTGCCCAGCCGGGTGCAGCCGGGCCATTTCTACGCCCTGCCGCAGTCGCCGCAGCTCTATAAGCAGATCCTGATGCTCTCGGGCTTTGACCGTTACTTCCAGATCGCCCGCTGCTACCGTGACGAGGACCTGCGCGCCGACCGCCAGCCCGAGTTCACCCAGATTGACGAAGAACTCGCCTTCGTGACCGAGGACGACGTCATGACCATCAACGAAGGGCTCATCAAGCGGCTGTGGAAGGAGATGCTCGGCATCGACGTCGCCACCCCGTTTGAGCGGATGCCCTGGGACCAGGCGATGGCCCGCTTCGGCTCGGACAAGCCGGACACCCGCTTCGGTCTCGAAATTCAGGACGTCGGCGCGGTGTTTGCGAACACCGAGTTCAAGCCCTTCGCCGCGGCGCTCGCCGAGGGCGGCACGATCCGCGCGATCAATGCCAAGGGCCTGGCCGGCGCTTTGAGCCGCAAGGGTATTGATAAACTTGGCGAGGTCGCCAAGACCTACGGCGCGAAGGGCCTGGCGTTCAGCCGCCTGACCGCCGAGGGCACTTCCTCGAGCTTTGAAAAATTCCTCTCGGAGGAGGAAAAGGCCGCGCTCTACAAAGCGCTCGACGCCGAGACCGGCGACGTGCTGCTGCTGGTCAGCGATACCTCCTGGACGCGCGCCTGCACGGCGCTCGGCCAGGTGCGGCTCGAGATTGGCCGCCAGCACGGCCTGATCGACCCCGACAAGTTCAACTTCCTCTGGGTGGTTGACTTCCCGCTGTTTGAGTACAGCGAGCAGGAAGGCCGCTGGATGGCGATGCACCACCCCTTCACGATGCCGAACGCGGCTGACCTTGACAAGATCGAGACCGACCCCGGCGCCTGCCGCGCCCTGGCTTACGACATCGTGCTCAACGGCGTCGAGCTTGGCGGCGGTTCGATCCGCATCAACGACCCCGCCTTGCAGGACCGGATGTTCCATGCCCTCGGCTTTACTGAGGAAAAGGCCCGCGCTTCCTTCGGCTTCCTGATGGACGCCTACAAGTACGGCGCGCCCCCGCACGGCGGCATGGCCTACGGGCTGGACCGCCTTGTCATGCTCATGCTCAAGAAGGACTCGATCCGCGACGTCATCGCCTTCCCGAAGGTGCAGAACGCCGGCGAGCCGATGACCGGCGCGCCCGATATCGTTGACCCCAAGCAGCTGGCGGATCTGTCCATCGCGCTTGTTGAAGAATAACGGAAAGCCGCTTGGCTTGACAAAGCACAGCCGGGCTGCTATAATGCCGGAACAAAAGCATACAACTCTGCCCATCGCCGGATGGGCCAAACACCGCGTTTTGCATCGTAGGCCTTTGAAGATGCAAAGCACGGTGTTTTTTTGTGCGTTCGGCACAATTTTGCAAGGAGGAACCCATGAACAACACCCCGCTGCGCGCCTTCGCGCGCTATGCTTCGCTGAGTACCCTCGGCATGATCGCGACGTCCTGCTACATCCTGGCCGATACCTTCTTCGTCGCCCAGGGCCTTGGCACAAACGGCCTGGCGGCGCTCAACCTCGCGATCCCGGTCTACAACGTCATCCACGGCACCGGGCTGCTGCTCGGCATGGGCGGCGCGACCAAGTTCGCCATCCTCAAAAGCCAGGGCGCGCACCGCCGCGCCAACACCGTTTACACCCACACGCTCGTGATAGCGGCGGCCGCGGCGGTCGTCTTTATGGCGGCTGGGCTGTTCGGCGCGCCGGTGCTGGCCGCGCTGCTCGGCGCAAAGGGCGAGATTGCCGGCATGACCGCGACCTATTTGCGGGTGCTGCTGCTGTTCTCGCCGGCCTTCCTGCTCAATGATCTCTTTGTCTGCTTTGTCCGCAACGACGGCGCGCCCTCGCTCTCGATGGCGGCGACGGTCGTCGGCAGCCTGGCGAACGTCGTTATGGACTATATCTTCATCTTCCCCTGCGGGCTCGGCATCTTCGGCGCGGTGCTCGCCACCGGGTTTTCGCCGGTCATCGGCATCTGCATCCAGGCCCCGCACTGGGCTGCGCGCCGCTGCGGCTTCCGCCCGCAGGCCAGCCGCCCCAACCCCCGGCTGGCCGGCCAGCTGCTCGGTCTCGGCGTGCCGGCGCTGCTCGAGCAGCTCTCGGGCGCGGTTGTCATGATTACCTTCAACGCGCTGATCCTGCGCCTGGCCGGCAACACCGGCGTTGCGGCCTACGGCGTTGTGGCAAACCTGAGCCTTGTCGTGCTGTCGGTCTATACCGGTATCGCGCAGGGCAGCCAGCCGCTGGTCAGCCGGGCCTGGGGCCAGGGCCGCGCGGCGGAAGGGCGGCGGGTGCTGCGCTATGCGCTGACCTGCTCGCTCGTCTTTGCGGCGGCGGTTTACGCGGTGTTTTTCTTCGGCACGGGGCCGATCGCGGCGATCTTCAACAGCGAAGCCGACCCCGCCTTGCAGCGCATGGCCGAGCAGGGGCTGCGGCTTTACTTCCTCGCGCTGCCGTTCGCGGCGGTCAACGTCGTGCTTGCGACCTACTTTGCCTCAATCGAGCAGGCCGGCCCGGCACAGGCGGTCTCGCTGCTGCGCGGTGTCGTCGTCATCGTCCCGGCTGCCCTCGCCCTCTCGGCCCTTTTCGCGCTGCCCGGCGTCTGGCTCGCCTTTCCGGTCAGCGAAGCCATCGTCGCGGTGGTGGCCCTAGCACTGCTGGTACGGGGGAGGAAACCGGAAAAGGTGTAAAGAGTGTAGGGGCGGGCATTGCCCGCCCGGGGAACTCTGCGGCGTGGCAAGGCTCCCCGGGCGGGATAAATCCCGCCCCTACGCATGAAGTATCGGTTCGTTGCCACTCTTGCAAGTTTGCAACGATCTTACCCGCCATTCGTAGGGGCCGGATTCATCCGGCCCGCGGGGGCTTGCAGCATGGCATGGCTCTCCGGGCCGATCTCCGGCCTAAGAGCCGGGCCTTGCAGCCCGGTTGGCCTCCGAAACGCGCCTGTGGGCACAGTGCGAGCATCGACCCCTACAGCGGCCCGCTTGGCCCGCACAATCCATACACAAAAAGAGACAGGCAGCGCCGTCCGGTTGGGCGGGCTGCCTGTCTTTTGTATCGGGCGTTTGGGCGGGTTATTCCCCGCAGTAAACCTCGATCGCTTTACTTACGAAAACGGCCGTGCCGTCGCCGCCGGCGGCGTCGATGCTGCGTGTAAAGCGCTCGTCCTGCACATACATCTGGCCGAGGCAGCGCAGGATTTCGTCCGTGCAGGTGTAGTAGTGCCGGGTGATGAAGTCCTGCAAAGCGCGGACTTTTTCCTGCACGGCCGGGGCTTCGGGCGGCAGGTGGCGGCAGGCGCCGAGCGCGGCGAACAGCTCCATCATCTGCGGGCCGGTGCGGTCGGCGTCGCCGGGGTTGGTTTGCTGTTTCTGCGCAAACTCCCGGTAGGCGGGCGTATCGCCCCACCGGGCTTTGGCCTCGGCCTTGTAGCGCTCGATCTCGCTTGTATCAAATGCTGTAAAGTTCATGGGTATCTCTCCTTTGGCCTGAATTTCACGGGCGTAGGCGATCAGTTCCCCGATATGTTTGTATTGCAGTTCCAGCAGCCGGATCTGCTGGGCCAGCGCTTCGGCCGGGTCGTACTGCGGGCTGTCGAGGATGGCTTTGATCTCCTTGAGCGGGAATTGCAGCGTGCGGAAGAAAAGGATGCTCTGCAACCGGCGCAGGGCTGCATCGTCATACAGCCGATACCCCGCCGGGCTGACCGCTGTGGGCTTCAGCAGCCCGATTGCGTCATAGTGGTGCAGCGTGCGCACGCTGACCCCCGTGAGCTGGCTCACTTCCCGTACCGTTCGCATCTTGATCCCTCCCGTGTTAGGGCCAGTATAAAGCATGACGCAGCGTCAGGGTCAAGCCCTTTTGTAAAAAATGCGGTCGATTTTTCAAAAAAGATGTTGGCAAGCCCCGCTGCTTGCCGGGCGGTCAAGGCCGCACGGCCTCCCACAGTTCGGCGAGCTCGGTCTGCCAGGCGGTTTGGGTCTGGCTGTCCGGCGCGACGGGGACAAGGCCGATCGGCTCTTGCTGCCCGGCGATGCGCTGCTCGAGCGCAAAATCCCGCCCGCCGCGCAGCTCGAGCAGGAAGGCTTGCAGCTCGTCGCCGCCCGGCTGCCAAGTCAACGTAAAACGGTAGCGCGCCGGCTGGGGCCGCACGGCGGGCGGGCCGGAAAGCCCGCGGGCGACGAGCAGATACTGCGCGGTGACCCCTTCGCCGGCGGGGATGGGGCCGCCGTAGACGAGCACATCGGTCACGCCCGGCGGCAGCGTGGCTTCGATCGAGGCAGAGAGCGCAGGGCAGGCTGCGAGCAGGGCCGGATCGAGCGGCTCCAGCGCCGTGACACGGTACTGCGCCCTACCCACCCAGACGCCCCAGGCGAAGAGGGCCGAGACGGCCAGCGCCGCCAGCACCGCGCCCGCCGCCCGGACGCCCAGCGCCAGCACCGGCTGCACGCCTTGCCCGCGGGCGGTGCGGGAAACCGCCCCGAATACGACGCCGGCCGCTGTCAAGCCCAGCAGCCATACACCGAGGTTGGCCGCCAGCAGATAGTTGAAATGCGAGAGCAGGCAGAAAAGCAGGCCAAGCCCGCCCGCCGCGGCCAGCCAGCGGTGCGGGCGTTTGGGGTTGGCCGGCGGGGCGGCGGGGGTGTCCGCTGCCGGGGCCGGGGATGCCGGCTCGGGGGTTGGAGATGCGGGGGAGGGCGCGGGCGGCGCGGGGAAGTCCTCGCCCAGCAGGTCGCGCAGAGCGCGGGCGTTGGCGGGGCCGGGGCGGGCGGCATTGCGCTCCCACTTGGCGACCGCCTGGCGGGATACGCCGAGCCGCTCGGCCAGTTCCTCCTGCGTGAAGCCCCGCGCCCGGCGGGCTTCGGCCAGCTGTTCGCCCCAGGTCATTGAGTTCGCCTCCTTTCCTGAAGGGGAAATGGGGAGATTGGGAGGGAGCCAGTGAGTTTCTGTACCTTTAGTTTAGCACCCACACCCCGCTGCGGCAAGAAACTTTTGGCTACTCGGCGCTACTTGGCGGTTGCGGCGCTGCGCCGGGGCCGGGCGGGCTGCCAACAAATTGGGCCCTGCGCCGCAGCACGAAAATTTATACAATGGTAAGCGATTTGTCAAAAGATGAAATAAATTCACTTTACAAATTAAATGAATTCAACTATAATCATGCGTATACGCTCGCTGCCGCAAAAACGGCAACGGCCCGGTTTATACCGGGCCGTTTTGCTGCTTGGCGGCAGCCAAGGGGGAAGAAGATTGCTGACGCTTGATAAAATCTACCACGCGGCCTTTGTTCTGCGGGACGTCGCCCGCCGCACCGACCTCATCGCCGCGCCGCGCCTTGGGGCCGGCGGGGGGCTCTACTTAAAAACCGAGAACCTGCAGGTGACCGGCAGCTTCAAGGTGCGCGGGGCCTACTACAAAATCAGCCAGCTGACCGAGGA
>DSLFI04102__coassemble_450_pt1 | contig 13105 bp, 9 predicted proteins | sample DSLFI04102__metabat2_low_PE_015 | metagenome-assembled genome bin DSLFI04102 | reverse complement strand
AGGCGTTTCGGTGGGAGCCGGAGTTGCCGTTGCAGGCGGGAGGGTCGGCGTGGGGGTGGGAAGCGCAGTGATCGGCTCGACCCGGGTTTTCTGGCACCGCGTGCAGGTGAAGGTGCGTTCGCCGGGAACGCCGGGCTGCGGTTCCTTTGTTACCTGGCCATCATCCCAACGGTGGCCCAGGGCTTCCAGCTTCTGTTCCCGCATCTCACCGCAGATAGAGCAGCGCTCCTTTACAAATCCTGCCGCTTCGCAGGTGGGCTCGGTGCGCTCATCGGTCTCAACGAACTGGTGGTCGTGAACGTCGGGAGTGAAGTGGGCGGTGACAACTACGCCGCCGGCGTCGGCATTGGATGGCACCGTAAAGCTCAGGCTGGCGCTGCTGCCTGTACTGCCGATCGAAGCAGACCAATGGTCAAACTTCCAGCCTGTATTGGGCACGGCGGTTACGGTGCTGCAGGTTGCCCCTTTTTTGGCAAGCTGGCTGGTGCTGCCGCTGATTGTCCCGCCGCCGGCGGAGACAAATTCCACCGGTACCTTGGCGCCGCGCACGGCGATCGGGTCGGACGAAATCAACCCAAGCGGTACGCCGTCCGGCTCCGGAATAGAGCCCAACGGCTGCGGCCGGCGGTCTTCCGTGATATACGCATGGGTGCGCACATACTCAAAGTAGGCGGTCACGGCCGTTTTGGAAAGGTGCACGCCATCCGAAAGGGTATAGTCTTTTTTGGCCCAGCCGGTCGCGCTGTCACGCAGCGTTTCGGCTGAATTGAGAAACTTGTACCCTTCCTCCTCGCACATCGCTTCAATGGCTTCGTTATAAGCATCTACCTGCACCATCTCAAGGCGGGTGTTTTCACGCTGCTTGTCAAGTGGCGGAATCGCGCTGACAATCAGGTCTGCATAAGGCCAGGCGTCCACAATCGCCTGCAGGCCGGTGCGGTAGTTCTGGATAAAGGAGGTTGCATCGGTGGAAGTTCCGCCCAGGTTATTGGTGCCGTAGCAGATAATAATCCGCTGCGGTTTAAGCTTGGCGACAGCCTCCGGCACAGTGTACATCTTGCTGTCGCCTTTAAAACGTTCGCAAGGCAAGGTGGTGATGGCCTGGGCGCCCATGCTCACGACGCCGATGTTGTTGGCCAAAGTTGTAAACGGCTGGCCGGTTTCATCGGCGTACATCATGTATCTTGCGGTGTTGGAATCGCCGATAAACAGCGTTTCATCCAGGTAGCTGCGTCCGGCATCCGGTGTTTCGGGCAATACCGTGGCGGAGGAAACGGCGGCGGGCTGGGCGGCAGCCGGCGCGGCAGAAGGCGTCGGCACAGGGGTGGCGGCGGTTTCAACCGTGGCGGGCTGGCTGTGTACCTCGATCACAGCGTCACGCTGGCAGGCGGACAGGCTCAAACAAAAAGCGGCCGCTAAGCCCAGTGCGGCCAGTCGTTGCAAAAACCTCAATCTTCCTTCTCCTTCCTGGCGGCAAAAGCAGAAAAAGGCGCGATTGCCAAACTTACCTTTAATAGTATACTGATTTGCTGATAATGTAAATACGCAGCCAGGTAAAACTTGACGAAAAATGGCAAAGAAAAAGCCGCAGGCAAACCTGCGGCTGAATCTGGTGGACCTGGAGGGATTCGAACCCTTGACCTCTCGGATGCGAACCGAACGCTCTCCCAACTGAGCTACAGGCCCAAATTTCGCTGACTTGGTTAGTATACCGCCTCGCGCAGAAAAAGTCAAGCGTTTTTTGAAAAAAACTGGATTTTGCCCTGAAATGGCGGGTGCGGAACCATTCGGTTGAGGAAGAAACGCTTGCCCCCAAACACTGCGGCAAAGAAAAGAAAACAAACGAAAATATATTGCGTATAAAAAGAACGATACACAGATGACTGATGCAAAACTGTGCTTATATTGCGCAAAGCGAAAGAAATCGTAAAACATGAATCGGCAGTTTTTGGTTGATTTCACCGGCCCCGACGCGTAATATGGAGTGGTAAGATCTGGAAAATTGGGCTGCGCGGTGTACCGTCCGGCGTTAGGCCCTGCGGGAGGTGTGGCAAATCATGGAGCCAGCGGCCAGTGAACGCCCTTTGGTCAGTTTTCGGCGGGCGTATTCCTGTATTGAAGGGCTACAGCCGGCCTATACGGTACGCTATGAGCTGTTTCTGGAAAAGAAAGGGTACCGATTGGAAGTGCGTCAAGCAGGCTTTTGTGACGGCAAAGCCAGATGCCCGGTTACAGGGGTGACCGCGGCCCGGGCCGTAGAGCTGCTGCGATATCTTTATGAAAATGGCGTGCCAGCCGCCCAGGCAGCCGAAGCGGTTCAGGATGTGTGCGGCGCAATTGCGTGGAACTGAGCCACCGTATGTGACCAAAAGTGGGGAAAAATAAAAGATGGATGCGATGAACGTGCAAAAATTGCACAGAGTAACCGTGCTGTACGCAGACAGTGACAGCGAACTTTGCCATGCAGTACAGCTGTATGCTGATGGGCGGCAGGAGATCGAAGCTTGTGCCATTGCACCCGATGGATGGAAGGTTCTGCAGCTGCTGGAGGAAGGCTTTCGCCCGCAGGTGATTGTGTTGGATTCGCTGGTCAGCGGCCCAACGCTCAGCCATATCCTGACCCAGATCTGTCTTCTGGGGGAACAACGCCCATACGTCATTTTGACAGGTGTTCCGGGAACGCAGGCCATCCTGCAGCGGTTCTTGACAATGGGGGCCAATTATATTATCTTTAAACCATACACCCTGGACGATCTTTTCGCGGAGATATATCATTTCTGTGTGGATGATCTGCAGTGGGATATCTATCGCGCAAAAGCCCGTTTTTTGCAGCTTTTGCGCCAAATGCAATACAACTGCCGTCTGAGCGGACTGGTCTATCTGGAGCGGTGTGTCCTTCAGCTGGCGTTAGGCCGGCAGGACTATACGGCGAAAGAACTGTACCATCAGGCTGTTGAAGGAGAGCATATCCCCCTGGGCGCTGTTTCTTCAGCGATCGAGAGGGTCAATAAATCACTGCGCGCCAGCGGGCCGGAAGGGTACGCTGCACTGTGCCGCGCAGTCGGCAAACCGGAAGGTGGCCACCTGACCAATCTGGAACTGATTCGAAGCCTGGCCGCTGAGGTACGCCGCGCTCTTCGCTGATCGGTTGGCTTGACGGGGAAGGAGCGTACCATGTGCCAATCACCTGCCGATCCTCATTGGGAAACGGATGCACTTTCGGACGATCAGCAGCTTGCCATACGCGGTGGCCTGCGCGGCCGGCTGGCGGAAGAATTTTGTGTTTTACAATGTGAACTGGACGCTTTGGTGCACTGTGTGGAACGTGACGGTGCCTTGACGGCCCGTGCGACGGTGCTTTCTCTGCTGGATAAAATGACTTCCCGTATTCAGCGTCTGGAGCGTTTGTCTGACCATGCGGCGGACCTGGCGCTCGGTGTGGCGCTGCGCCGCCAGCGTCAGCGGATGACGCTGGACCTGGTGCGGTACCTGCAGGGGTTTTGCCAAATCGCCAATGAAGAACTTGCCGCCTGCGGCAGCGCGCTGCGCATCATATTTGAAACTGAAGAGGACAGGCGCTGGATAGAAACGGATGAACGCCTGATGGATGGGGTTCTGGCAAACCTGTTTTCAAATGCGGCAGCGGCCGGGGCAAGTTCCGTTAGCCTGAAGCTGAACGCAAACTGCCTGACCTACCAGGACAACGGCCCCGGTCCCGCGCCGGCCGTGCGTGCGCTGCTGCGGGAGGGCACGCTGGAGAAGGATCTTTTGGCCCAGGGCGGTACGGGAATCCTGATTGTGCGTGAATACGCCGATGCAATCCAATGGACGCTGTTCCTGCCGGAAGAAAAGGCGACCGGCCTGCTTTTGGGGTTCCGGCTGCCCGAATGGAGGCGAGAAGAGGATGGTTTGGTGCTGCAGGATGACAGCGTTGAACAGATTTTGCGGGAACGGTGCCAGCGCGCAACGCTGCAGCGAGAATTTGTGACGCTGCGGGCGGATACGGAACGCTGAAGGGTGTTGCCGGCGCGTGTTTGGCCGTACAGCCGGGCCGGGCTGAAAAGAAGAAAATTTACATTTTACAGCACAGGGGGCGGATTTTGTCCGGATGTTCCCTGTGCTTTCCTTTTGGCAAATGTGTGTGCAGAAAAGACTTTTCGGGGGCAAATACTTTACTTTGCGGGCAAACTATTGTAAAATACAGGTAGTTCTTTTGTCTTGAAGACTGTCACAATCCAAAACCAGGTGGTGCAAATGATGCAGACTCAATATCAACGCGTGCTGCTGAAGCTCAGCGGCGAAGCCCTGGCCGGGGACAAAGGTTCCGGCTTTGACGAAGCGACAATTGCCTCGATCTGCGCCGGAATCCGGCAGGCCCATGACCTCGGCGTGCAGATCGGCATTGTGGTGGGCGGCGGCAACTTCTGGCGCGGCCGGTCCAGCGGAAAGATGGATCGTATGGACGCTGATAAAATCGGCATGCTGGCCACGGTGATGAACGCTTTGGCGGTAAAAGATGCATTGCGCCAGCAGGGGGTGCCGGCCGCTGTGATGACAAGCTCGGTCATGCCCCAGGTGGCGGAGCCATTCACAAGCGATAAGGCGATTGCGGCGCTTGAGGCAGGGACCGTCGTTGTGTTTGGCGGCGGTACCGGCAACCCGATTTTCTCCACAGATACGGCAAGCGCCCTGCGTGCGCTTGAGATCAGCGCGGACATTATGCTCAAAGCCACAATGGTGGATGGTGTTTATGACAAGGACCCGCACAAATTCCCGGATGCAGTGCGGTACGATACGCTGACCTTTACCAAGGTTCTGGATGAGCGTCTGGCTGTGATGGATTCCACCGCGGCCAGCCTGTGCCGGGATAACGGCCTGCCCATTCTGGTTTTTGATCTGGCGGATCCCGACAATATCGCCCGTGCCGTGCGCGGTGAACCGGTGGGAACCCTCGTCAAAGAATAACGCGAAACAATGGAGAACGCGGCCCCTTCACAAAAGCGGGCCGCTGAATAAAGGAGAACGTTTATGAGCAGTACGACCAAGCCCTATGAAGAAAAAATGAACAACTGCGTGGCCCATCTCAGCCGTGAACTGGCCACCATCCGTGCCGGCCGCGCCAACCCCGCCATTCTGGACAAAGTGGTGGTGGATTATTACGGCGCGCCCACCCCGATCAACCAGATCGCATCGGTTGCTGTGTCGGAAGCCCGTATCCTGACGGTTACCCCCTGGGACGGTAAGATGGTCAAAGCCATCTCGAAGGCGATCCAGACCAGCGACATCGGCATTAACCCGATTGACGACGGCCATACGATCCGCCTTGTTTTCCCCGCGCCCACCGAAGAGCGCCGCAAGCAGCTGACCCGCGATGTGCAAAAACAGGGCGAGGAAGCGAAGGTTGCGGTGCGCAATGTGCGCCGCGATGCGATGGACAAGTTTAAGGCGATGAAAAAGGCCGGCGAACTGACGGAGGATGACCAGAAATCGCTGGAAGAAGAAATTCAGAAATTGACCGATAAGTTCGTCAAACGGATTGACGAAACCTGTGCCACCAAGAACCAGGAGATCATGGAGGTCTGACACCTCGACAGGCTTCCTGCCGCATGTGCCGCGCCGTATTTGCAGCGCGGCACACGCTCTATTCCGGCAAGTTCCGGCGCGCCTTTGCATACGAATAGATTGTGCCGAACTGCTGTTGAAAGGACACCAACCCTGTATGAAAACACGCGTTTTGACGGCCGTTGTCGGGCTGTGCCTGCTGGCGGTCGTGCTGGTCTTTTTCGATACCGCCCTGTTTGACCTGGTGCTTGCGCTGATCTGCCTGATTGGCATGCATGAGGTGTATTCCGCCATGGGGTTTGGCCGGCGGCAGTGGTATCTGTTTGTCGCGGCTATTCCGTATACGCTGCTGGTTATGCTGTCCACCACCGAAGCCGTTCGGGTGCTGGTGCTGCCAGCCAGCTTTTTGATCGTCCTGTTTTACAATATCTGCCTTGTTGCCAAGCATGAAGAACTGGATTTCGGCAAGCTGTCCGGTTTCACCTATTTCAGCGGGGTGATTCTGTTCTGCTTTTATTCGCTTGTGCATCTCAAGCGTAAGCTGCCGGTGGATGTGTACGGCAACGACGCCATCTATTTCATCCTGTTGATCCTTTGCTTTGCCTGGGGGGGCGATACGGCGGCGTATTTCACCGGCCGCGCTTTCGGCAAACACAAACTTGCCCCGCGCGTCAGCCCGCACAAAACGGTGGAGGGCGCTGTTGGCGGGGTGTTGGGCAGCATGCTGGCCGGTGTGCTGCTGACCTTTGTGTACAACCAGCTTTCGGGACGGTTCGATCTGTTTTCGATCAACGTCACCGTGCGCCATTATCTCGTGCTTCTTGTGCTTGGCGCGGTGGCGTCGGTGCTTGGCATTTTTGGCGATCTGTTCGCTTCGGCGGTCAAACGGCAGGCCGGCATTAAGGATTATGGCACAATTTTTCCCGGCCACGGCGGTATTTTGGACCGATTTGACAGCGTGATGTTCATTGCGCCATTTGTATCGATTGCGGTGCGCTCCTTCTTTTACCTGATTGCGCGCTGAACCGCAGACCAAAAGGGGATAAGGACTTATGAGCAAAACAATCACTCTGCTGGGGTCTACCGGTTCGATCGGGACCCAAAGCCTGGATGTTGCCCGGATGCACGGGTATACGGTGTTCGGCCTGGCCGCCAACCGCAGCGTGGACCGGCTTCTGGCCCAGATTGCGGAGTTCCGTCCGCGCTATGTTGCGGTGGTGGACCCGGATGCCTATGAAAAACTGGCTGCTGCCCTTGCGGGTGTGGCCGATGCGCCGCAGCTGCTCAAAGGGGCGGAAGGTCTGCGCGCCCTTGCGGCGATGGAGGGCCCTGACGTGGTGCTGAACGCGGTGGTCGGTATTGCGGGGTTGGGGGCTTCGCTTGCGGCCATTGAGAGCGGGCACGACCTGGCGCTTGCCAACAAAGAAAGCCTGGTCACCGGCGGACATCTTGTCACCGATGCGGTGCGACGGCACGGCGTACACCTGCTGCCGGTGGACAGCGAACACAGCGCGATCTTCCAGTGCCTGCAGGACCAGCACGCTGCCAAACGGTTGACCAAAATTCTGCTGACCGCATCAGGCGGGCCGTTTTATGGCCTTAAAACGGCGCAGCTGGCAGGCAAAAAGAAAGAAGACGCGCTCAAACATCCAAACTGGAATATGGGGGCCAAAATCACCATTGACTCAGCCACCCTGATGAACAAAGGGCTGGAATTGATTGAGGCTGTCTGGCTGTTTGGTCTGCCGGAAGACAAAATTCAGATTGTGGTCCAGCGGGAAAGCGTCATTCATTCAGCCGTGCAGTTTGCCGACAATTCGGTCATTGCCCAGCTCGGCGCGCCGGATATGCGTATTCCGATCCAATACGCGCTGACCTGGCCGGATCGTCTGCCGAGCCCTGCGCCGGAACTTGATTTTGCCACGCTGACCTCGCTGAGTTTTGGCGTTGCGGATGAGGAAACCTTCCGCTGCCTGGCTGCCTGCAAAAAGGCGATCCGAAAGGGCGGGCTGGCCCCCTGCGCGGCAAACGGTGCGAATGAGGAGGCCGTGCGCCTTTTCCTGCAGGATGAGATCGGCTTTTTGGATATTGGCCGCCTGGTTGAAGGCGTGGTAGACAGCGACAGCTTTGGCGGCAGCTATACGTTGGATGATGTCTGGGCCTGCGATGCTGCGGCCCGCGCCTATGTACGCGCCCACCTTTGACAGGGCGGGCAATGAACAATGAGATGAGGTGCCTATGCTCACAGTCCTTCTGACAGGGGTTGTTGCGGTTTTGGTTTTTGGTACTGTAGTGCTTGTGCATGAGGCAGGCCACTTCCTGGCGGCCCGGCGCTGCGGTATCTATGTGCAGGAATTCTCTATCGGTTTCGGCCCGGCAGTGTGGACGCGGGTAAAAAACGGCACCCGGTACAGCGTGCGGCTTTTCCCGGTTGGCGGGTATAATGCGATGCCAGGGGAAGAAAACACCGTGGAGGAAAACGAAACCGAAAACCCGGACGAACCGCCGCGGCCGGGGCATCGTCCGTATGACAGGCACGCACCGGTACTGCCCACGGCGGTACAGGGCAAATATTTTGACGAGGCAACCCCCTGGCAGCGCTTTTTTGTGATTCTGTGCGGCGCTCTGATGAATTTTGTGCTTGGTTACTTTGTGCTCATCGTCTTTTTGTGCGGACAGAAAGCCATTACAAGCTGCGTGGTTTACGATTTTCTTGGCGATAACCCGGCCAGTGCGGCAAGCGGCCTGCAAGCCGGGGACGAGATTGTGGCGGTCAACGGAAAACCGTGCTTTGTAGCGGAGGATATTATCTACGAACTGCAGCGTACCCAGGACTATACGGCTTCGATGACGGTCATCCGTGATCGTGAGTTTGTTCAGCTGCCGGCGGTTCATTTTGATTCCGCAACGGCGGAGGATGGCAGCACGACAATGGTGCTGGATTTCCAGGTGTATGGTATTGCAAAATCTCCGCGCACGGTTACAGCCTGGGCTGCGCGGTATTTTGCCTACTATGCCCGGGCTATTTTGCGCGGCTTTGCCGATATGCTCACCGGACGGGTCAGTATAAACCAGCTGTCCGGGCCGGTGGGGGTGGTCAGCACAATCAGCCAGGCCGTGCAGTATGGCTGGCAGGATGTGCTAAGCCTGGCGGCGCTGATCACAATCAATATCGGGATCTTCAATTTATTGCCGATCCCGGGGCTGGACGGCTGCAAGCTGATCTTCCTTGCGATTGAAGGCTTTAGCGGCCGTGCGGTACCGACGCGGATTCAGGCCGGCATCAATGCGGCCGGGCTGATTGCGCTGTTTATGCTGATGATTATGGTTACCTTTTCGGACGTTTCCAGAATTTTCTGAGCGTGGCGGCGGAAGGGGGCAACCTGAAGAAACACTGAAAAATAAAGGAGTGTGGCACGATGACACGCAAAGTCAAACGGACGGTCCGCATCGGCAATATCACGATCGGCGGAAACAACCCAATTGCGGTGCAGACCATGCTCAACATTCCGGTTGAAGATATCGCCGGGAATGTTGCCCAGGCCCGCCGCGTAGCCGCCGCAGGCTGCCAGATCGTGCGGGTGACGGTGCCGACGCCGGCTGACGCCGCGGTGGTTTCGGCAATCAAGGAAGCGGTCGAGATTCCGGTTGTGGCTGATATCCATTTTGATTACAAGGCTGCCCTTGCGGCGATTGATGCCGGCGCCGATAAAATCCGCATCAACCCTGGCAACATCGGGGACGACGACCGTGTCAAGGCGGTGGCCGACGCCTGCAACGCTAAAAACATCCCGATCCGCATCGGGGTCAACGGCGGCAGCCTCGAAAAACATATTTTGGCCAAATACGGCGCCCCTGTGCCCGAGGCGATGGTCGAAAGCGCGCTGTACCATGTCCGGCTGCTTGAAAAGCATGATTTTACCAACATTGTCATTTCAATCAAATCCTCAAATGTGCCGCGTATGATGGCGGCCTACCGGATGCTCTCGGCACAGACCGATTATCCGCTGCATGTCGGCGTGACCGAAGCCGGCGGCAACCGGATGGGGTTGATCAAATCCGGCATGGGTATCGGCGGGCTGCTGCTGGAAGGCATCGGCGATACGCTGCGGGTCAGCCTGACCGATGAACCCGAAAACGAGGTGTACGCCGGGTATGATATTCTGCGCGCGGTTGGTTATGCGGTGGCCGGGCCTGAGATCATCAGCTGCCCGACATGCGGCCGCACCCAATACCCGATGATGGAAATTGCCAAACAGGTGGAAGACCGGCTGCGGGCCGACGGCTTCAAAAAGCCGCTTAAGATTGCCATTATGGGCTGCATTGTCAATGGCCCGGGGGAAGCCAGCGACGCCGACATCGGCATTGCAGGCGGCAAAGATTGCGCGCTGCTCTTTGTGCGGGGGGAAAAAGTCCGCATGCTCCGGGGTGATATTGTCGGTCAGTTTGTTGAGGAAATCTACAAACTTTGACGCAACGCTACAAACCGAATAAAGAGGAACCAAGTTGAAACCGTATGTTACCGAAGTCTGGCCGCAGTTCACGGCCGATACCCAGTTTACCGCTGCGTTTGGCAACGTGGTGGTGGAACGCGTAGAACTGTACCGCACCGCCCGCAAGGTGGTGATCAGCCTGCGCAGCGCCGACCCGCTTGATACGGCGCTGAGCGGGCGTCTTTTGGCGTCCCTGCAGGTTCTGTTTGCCGGCTATGAGCTGACGCTGAAAAACTACTTCAACTATGCATCCATTACGCCGGATTCGGTAAAATTGATGATTGAAGAGCTTAAAGGCCAGGGAATGCCGGTCAACGGTTTTCTGGACCGGGAGCAGCCGGTTGCGTTTGAGCCCGATGGGCTGACCGTGCGGGTCAACGCCGGGCGGACGATTCTGGAAAGTGTTGAGTTTCCGCGCCACCTGGCTGAACTGATTCAGGAACGCACGGGTTCTTTGCCGATTGTGCGTATGCAGGATGTTGCGGCGCCGCTGGATGAGGCAGCCCTGGAACGCCGGGTGGCCGAGAAGGTTCCCGCCGTGCAGTTTAAAGCCAAAGAAGAGGTCGCGCCCTTTACGATCGATGGGCTTGCGCTGGCGGCCAAGCCGGCCAAGGTGTTCCACGGCAAGGCGTTCAAGCCGGCCGATCTGCGCCCGCTCAACGACCTGGGCGACGGCGGCAAGGTCACGGTCTGGGGCGATGTGTTTGCTACCGAGGTGAAAGGCAACCGCCGCAAGATTTATTTCACTTCGATTACCGATTACAACGGCTCGATCAACCTCAAAGTCCTCGGCGACGAAGGCGAGGATATGTCCAAGTGGGAGGGCCTCAAACCTGGCACCACCCTGATTGTGCGCGGCAACTATACCTACGATAAATACGAGCGCGATTATGTGCTGCTGCCCTATGATGTGCTGCAGGTGGAGCGTATGCCCCGCCAGGATACCGCGCCCGAAGGGCAGAAACGGGTTGAGCTGCACCTGCATACTAAATCGAGCTCGATGGACGGCTTCTGCGACCCTGGTAAGGTGGTGCGGCTGGCCCACCGCATGGGGCACCGTGCGATCGCGATCACCGATCACGGCGTCTGCCAGGGCTATCCCGAGGCGATGCTGGCAACCGACGATATCCATAAAGCAGACCCTGATTTCAAACTGATCTATGGCTGTGAGGCTTATTTTGTTGACGATATGGTGCCGACGGTGTACGGCAAAGCCCGGATGCCGATTTCAGGCAGCTTTGTTATTTTCGATACCGAAACGACTGGCCTGGACCCCAACAGCGACCGCCTGACCGAAATCGGCGCGGTCTTTGTTGAGAATGGTAAGATCAACGAAGAAAAGAAGTTTGGCACCTTCGTCAACCCCGGCCGGCCGATCCCGGCGCGGGTCGTGGAGCTGACCGGCATCAACGATGCGATGGTGGCAGACGCCCCCAGCCCGGAGGAAGCGATCCGCCAATTCAAGGAATTCTGTGGGGATCACATCCTGGTTGCCCACAATGCCAGCAGCTTTGATATGCTCTTTATCCGGCGTGCGGGCGAACGGGCCGGCGTCGATTTTTCGAACACCTATATTGATACGCTGCCGATGGGCCAGGCGCTTTATCCCGGGCTGCACAACTATAAGCTGGATACAATCAACAAGCATCTTGAAATTCCGCCTTTCAACCATCACCGCGCGGTGGATGACGCGATGGCACTGGCCCGTATCTTTGAAAAGATGCTGGAAGACCTCGAAGTAAAAGAGATCCGAACGGTGGAGGAGATCAACACAGGTCTGGGCGGCAACAAAGAGGTGCTGAAAAAGAAATATTATCACCTGATTATCTTGGTCAAAAACCAGACCGGGCTCAAAAACCTGTACCGCATTGTCAGTGAAGCGCACACCAAGTATTTCTTCAAAAAGCCGCGTGTACCGCGCAGCCTGCTCAACCAGTACCGCGAGGGGCTGATCCTCTCCTCGGCCTGTGAAGCCGGCGAGCTTTACAGGGCGATTGTGGCAGGCAAAAGCCACGATGAACTGTTGCGCATTGCCGATTACTATGACCTGCTGGAAATCCAGCCGCTCGGCAACAATGAGTTTATGGTGCGCAACGGCCAGGTCGAATCGTTTGAGACAATCAAGAAGTTCAACCGCACCGTTGTCGCCCTCGGTGAAGAGCTGCACAAACCGGTTATTGCAACCGGCGATGTCCATTTTCAGGAACCGGAGGATGCGGCGTACCGTGCGATCCTGCAGGCCGGCAACGGTTTTAAGGATGCCGACAACCAGGCCCCGCTGTATTACCGCACCACCCAGGATATGCTGGAAGATTTCAGCTATCTGGGCAAGGAAAAGGCGTTTGAGGTTGTGGTGACCAACCCGAACAAGGTAGCCGCCACGATTGACGGCAACCTGCGGGCCATCCCCAAGGGAACCTACCCGCCCTCGATCCCCGGCGCGGAGGAGCAGCTGCGCTCCGGCACCTGGGAACACGCCCGCAGCGGGTACGGCAACCCGGTGCCCGATATTATGCAAAAGCGGCTCAAAAAGGAGCTTGATTCAATCTGCGGCCACGGGTACGCGGTTCTCTATGTCATTGCGGTCAAGCTCGTGGCGTTTTCGAACGCCGGCGGCTACCAGGTTGGCAGCCGCGGCTCGGTCGGCTCCTCGGCCGTGGCTCACTTTGCCGGCATTTCGGAGGTCAACAGTATGCCGCCGCACTACCTGTGCCCCGAATGTCAGCACAGCGAATGGATTGATGACGGCGTTACGATGGACGGTTTCGACTTGCCAGACAAGCGCTGCCCGGTCTGCGGTACCCCGATGGTTATGGATGGCCATGACATCCCGTTCGAAACCTTCCTCGGTTTCTATGGTGATAAGGAGCCTGATATCGACCTGAACTTCTCGGGTATGTACCAGTCGAACGTCCACCGCTATACCGAGGAACTCTTCGGCAAGGAGAACGTCTTTAAGGCGGGTACCGTCTCGGGTTTGCAGGATAAAACCGCCTACGGCTATGTCAAAAAGTACCTCGAGGAACGCGGCCGCACCGTCAACCGCGCCG
>DSLFI04102__coassemble_434_pt1 | contig 13667 bp, 10 predicted proteins | sample DSLFI04102__metabat2_low_PE_015 | metagenome-assembled genome bin DSLFI04102 | reverse complement strand
GCGGCCTTTCGGGTCGGAGCCGAACGATCTATCCAGCTGAGCTACAACCGCACATCTATGAAAATCGTCGCTGGGACGAGATTCATCGTATAAAATTTTGTGAAAATTTGGAGTGAAAAGTACATGGTGGTCATTTCGTGGTCAGACCACCGGGGAAATTGGCGCGATGCCGGATTTTCAAACGACGCATCGCCAAAAATCGGAAAACCATGCCACCGCGTCACAGTTGTCGGAGTCCAACGCTCTATCCAGCTGAGCTACGACCGCAGATGATTGCCCGGAGAGTCCTCGCGAGGACAACAATTATTATACCATGTTGCCTTGCAAATTGCAAGGTGGCCGGGCAAATCTTTTCTCGCTCTTTTCCGCCCCCAAACAGAACGGGCACACAGCGTGGGTGCCGCGGCATTCAGATAAGGCCGATCCAATCGGTGTGGCGGCCATCCCGCAGGAAAACCGGTATGGTGGCAAGCGGTGCGGCGGCGGCAACGGTTTGCCCGCCGGCATACACGGCGCCGGTGTGCAGCTCGGTCCAGCTGGCGCCGGCGGGCAGGTAAACCGGGCGGCTCTGTGCGCCCGGTTCAAGCACCGGGGCCACCAGCAGATCGGGGCCGAAGCAGTATTCATCCTGGCAATCCCAGGCGGCGGCATCCTGAGGAAATTCATAAAACAGCGTGCGCAGCACCGGGTTTCCTTCGCTGTGGGCGTCCTGCATGACGGCACGCAGATAGGGGCGCATGGTTTCCCGCAGGCGGATGTAACGCACCAAAATTTCCTCATTCTGCGGCCCGAAACTCCATACTTCGTTGCCGGCGCCTGTCTGTTCGCGTTCCTCGCCGGCCTGGTTGACAATTGGCTGGTGGGGGGCACGGTTGCCGTGGATGCGCATGACCGGGCAGAAGGCTCCGAACTGGAACCACCGCACAAGCAGTTCCTGGAAGGCGGGGTCATCTACGCAGCCGCCGTGGAATCCGCCAATGTCGGTCGTCCACCAGGGGATGCCGGCCAGCCCCATGTGCAGCCCGGCGCAAACCTGTTTGCGGAAATCTTCCCAGGTGGAGAAGATATCCCCGCTCCAAACCAGCGCGCCATAGCGCTGGCTGCCAACCCAGGCGCAGCGGGTCAGGCTGACAATGTCGGTCCGGCCTTCCTGCTGCTGGCCTTCATAGAACATTTTGGCATACTCACGCGGGTAAATATTACCGATTTCGGTTACCGGCCCGGCATAATAGCGGTAGTTGTCATAATCATAGGTGGTAAACTCGGGCTCGGCTTCATCCAGCCAGAAGGCGCGCACCCCGAGCGCGGCATAATTCTGGCGGATCTTGTCCCATACATAGGCCCGGGCGCGTGGGTTGGTGGCGTCAAAAAAGACATTGTTGCCATGGAACACCATCTGGACATCCACGCCGGTGTTGGCTTTGACCAGCAGGCCAAGCTGTTTCATCTCGGCATAATTTTCGCTGCGCCAGTCAATCTGCGGCCAGACCGAAACCATGGTCGCGATCCCCATTTCGTCCAGCTCCCGGATCATCTCGGCCGGGGCGGGGAAATACTCGGGGTCAAAGCGGTAATCGCCGCAGCGGGGCCAGTGGTAGTAGTCAATAATCAACACATCCAGCGGGATGCCCCGGCGCTTATATTCCCGCGCTACGTCAAGCACCTGTTGCTGGTTGTAATACCGCAGCTTGCACTGCCAGAACCCCAGCCCATATTCCGGCATCATCGGGGCACGGCCGGTCATTTCGGTGTAGTGGTGCTCGATCTCTTTCGGGGTGTCGCCGGCCGTGATCCAGTAATCGAGCTGGCGGGTGCTTTCAGCCTCCCATTGGGTGGTGTTCAGCCCAAAATGCACTTCGCCCACCGCGGCATTGTGCCAAAGGAACCCGTACCCCTTGCTCGAAAGGTAAAACGGTATGCTGACCTGTGAGTTGCGATGCGCCAGCTCCAGGTTGCAGCCCTTCCAGTTGATCCGCTCCTGCTGGTACTGGCCCATGCCGTAGATCTTTTCATCGGGGTCAGAGACAAAGCTGGCCCTGAGCCGGAAATTTCCGCCCGGCAGGGGTTTGTAGTGCCGTGCCCGCAGCGACAGCGCATACCCGTTCGGGATTTCCTGCAGCAAAAGTTCACCGCGGGCGTTGTAAAACCGAAGCTGCAGTGCGTGGCCCCAATCCTGCAGCCGCATTTCTACCGTGATCTTGCCATGGCGCAGGGTGGCACAGTTTTCCATGATGGAAACGGCGATATCGTCCGCATCGGCGGGGGAAGGGGCAAGCAGGGCGATGCTGCCGTGTTCCAGGTCATCCAGCAAGCCGGCGCGTACCCGCAGGCTATCCGGGCCCCAGGGTTCAACCCGGACTGTTTCACCGTCATTGCGGTAGAGCAAGGCGCTGCCCTGCTGTTCAAAATATGGTGTATGCGGCATTACAGGTTCCTCCTTTGGCGGTGGGGAAAAAGTATCTGGCATCACTCTAGCACCCGCCGGCCCAAAAAGCAACCCGGGCAAAGTGACAAAATTTTGCCGGCCGATTTTGGCGCAGTTGTAAAAGTTCTCTTTTTGTCTGGAAAAAGGCTTGCCAAAAGGGGGTGCGTTTTGTAGTATAGAAATGAAAAGATAGCCTGACGGATGCACCTGGCAATGGCGAGGTGTGTCCGGAACTGCCCCTCAGGGAGGTGCTTTGTATGTTGCGTCGTGTTGTGTGCGGTGGGCTTGGCCTGCTGGTGGCGGTCGGCCTGGCCGGCTGCGGGAACGAAAACCGGGGTTCGATCACGCCGGAGCGCGAGGGCGGCCCGCCGGAGGCGATTGTGGAATCCTTCGGCGAGGATGGGGTTATCTGGGTGGCCTGTGCCGGCGACAAGATGTACGCGCTCGATCTGGCGGGCAACCTGGCGGGCGCCGGGTTTGGCCTGCAACGTTTCGGCTATCAGAAGCTGGACGACGGTGCATCGAGCTTTTCTTTCGATAGCGCCTCCGGCCCGATGGACTGGAACGCCGACGAGATTCTTGTCTACACCAATTCGGAGGAGGAGCGCACAATCCAATATCGCTTCGGCTGGTCGCTTGCCTATGAGGCGGAGGGCGCGCAGCCGCGGCTCGACCTCGCCGTGCAGGAGGCCCCGGATGACCAGCGCGCGCTGGAGGGAGAGACGCTCGAGTTTTACCGGCTGAACCTTACGCTGGACGAAGAAACCCGCCGCGAGATGGAGGACGATTATGTCGAGCGCATCAGGCGGCGCTGGCCGCGGCCGTCCATCGATTGGCGTATGGCAACGCTGCGGGAGCTCGCCCAGATGCACCTAAGTCACCGGAAGGAGACCGACCCCGAGGGGGATTTGTCCGAGCTGCTGATGGGCTGGCGCGGGCAGACGGCGGTTGTCACCTTCATCGCGAACGGGCTCGACCCTTCGCTCGAGAACCGGGCCGCCTGTGCCGCGGCGGTGGGCATCCCGGATTACACCGGCACGCCGGAACAGGACGCGCAGCTGATGGACGCCCTCGGCGCAGGGAGCCGGCCGTGGTATACGACGCTGCAGGGAGCGGAGGCTTGACGGCCTTTGTTTCGAAAGTTTAGATGCTGTGCCTTCGCCACGGTTTTGAAATTGGTTTGATATGATATAAAGAATAGGCCGCAGCCTTTTTGGGGCTGCGGCCTGTTTTGGTATGGATAGTAGGGACGGCGGGAGGTTCCACGGGCCGATGCGAGCATCGGCCCCTACAGGCGGCGGGGGAATGTTTGCGGCAAACATGATAAAGCGCGCCGCCGCGAGGCTTCGGCGGGATGAGGGCATCCCGCCCTACGCATGGGGGATAGCCCGAGACCAAAATTGATAGAGAATGTAGGGGCGAGCATTGCTCGCCCGGGGAAGTGTAATCCGCTGCAAAGTTCCCGGGGCGATGCGCACCGATTTCATTATTTGTTATTTATCATTTTTTATGGAAACCTTCCCCTCCGCCCTCCGGTTTGCGTCCTCGCGCAGCAGGGCGTAGAGTACCGAGGCAAGGGGGATCGAGAAGATCATGCCGAACAGACCGAACAGGTTGCCGCCGATCAGCGCGGCGAGGAAGGTGAAGAGCGGCGGCAGCCCGACCGAGGTGCCGACGACGTTGGGGTAGATAAACTGGTTTTCGACGAACTGCACAACCAGAAAAACAAGTACGCTGATCAGCGCCTGCTCGGGCGAGGAAAGCAGAATCAGCAGCGCGCCGATCACGCAGGCGACAAACGCCCCGACATAGGGGATGAAGGCGGAAATCGCGGTCAAAAACCCGATAAGGCCGGCATAGGGCAGCCCGAACGCCGAGAAAGCCAGGAAGATCAGCACGCCGAGGATGCACGCTTCGATGCATTGGCCGGACAAAAACTTGGTGTAGGCGGCCTGCACAAGCCCGGCAATGTGGCAGACGCGGTCGGCGTGCGGCTTGGCCAGATAGGCGTAGAGCAGCTTTTTGCTCTTTCGCGCGAGGCTGCGGCGGCTGAGCAGCAGATACACCGCGATCACCAGCGCGATGCCGGCGTTCGCAAGGCCGGACAGGATCGAGGCTGAGGTATCCATGATCGAACCGAGCAGCGCGCCCGCGCTGCCGGACAGCGATTGCAGCAGCGCGTCAACATCGAGCGCTTCGGTCCGGGCCGAAAGCTGCGAGGTGTTGAACCCCTGTTCGTCGAGATATTCCATCCAGGAGGGCCACTCTTGCACAACCAAATCGGCGATGGTGCGCACCGAGCGCGCAATCTCGGGGATGACGAGGGTGAAGGCAAGCACAAGCACAACAACCACGCTGAGCAGCGTCAGCAGCAGGCCGGCCGCTTGCAGCGCGGTCTCCCGCGGGCGGCGGCCTTTGGGCAGCAAGCGCAGCAGAAGATTCTCGAACCCTTTCATCGGTACGCTCATAATAAACGCCACGAGCAGGCCGCCGAAAACCGGCACCAGGAAGGAGGCGCCGGTTTTCACCACCGCCCACACACTGCCAAGGTTGTTGAGCAGCGCGAACAGCCCGACGCCGAACGCGATGTAGCAAAGGATGCGTTTTGTCTGTTTGTCCATTGTGGCCCTCCTTGGGCGGCGTTCCTGTTCAGATCCCCGGCCGGCCGCGTGATCGGCAGCACCTGCAGCTGGGGCAGGTGGTTTTCATCCAGGGCGACCAGGATGAAAAGCGTGTCCATACAATAACACTTTCAGGGGATTTTTCAGGGATATCGCAGGCTCAGAATTTGCCGCGGATCATCTTGATGTTGCGGATTGCGTAGAGCACCAGTGACATCAGCATAATCCCCATGCAGACGCCGACCAGAATGGTGGAGACGGCCGGCGGGATATCGGCCCAGATCAGGTGAACGAGGATCATCGTGTAGATCGCGACTGTCGTCAGCTTGCCGTGCCACTCGGCCCCTTTGACCACCCTGGACCGGCGGATGCCCCACAGCCCGGTCACGGCGGCGAAAGCCTCCTTGACGATGAAGAGGGCCAGCAGCAGGCCGACATGGCGAGTTCTCCTTCGCAAGGGGGATGGCGGCGCGGCTTGACAGCGCCGGCGAGAGATGATAATATAAAAGAAACTTTCGTATCATAGAAACTAATATACCATATGCACCGCAAAAATCAAGAGAGAGCAGAAAACTGGGACGATGCGGCCGGTTCCGTACCAGAGAAACGGCCGGCCCGCCTTCGTCCCGCTTTGGGACACAATGGGAGGCAGACGATGCGCAGGACGACGGCGACGACCGAATACCTGAAGGAATGCATGGGTACGGCGCTTTTGGAACTCATGCAGGAAAAGCCGATCGAGAAGATCAGCATTGAGGAGATGACCGCCCGCGCGGACGTGGGGCGGTCTACTTATTTCCGGTATTTCAAGACAAAGGACGAGGTGCTCGTCTTTAAGATCCAGCAGCTGTGGAACCGCTTCGCCCAGGATCACAACATTCAGGATTTCCAGGCGAACGACGACGCCCGGACGGCGATACGGCTGTTTTTTGAGTTCTGCCTCTCGATCCGGCAGATCAACGACCTGCTCTACCGCGTGGGGCACCAGCAGGTGATTCTGGACGTCTATTTACAAATTCTGCGCCCCGAAAAGCAGGAGGAGGACGTCATCGCCTACTACAAAAGCAACGAGACCGCCTACGCGCTCTACGGCGTCGTGAACGCCTGGATCCTGCGCGGCTACAAAGAATCCCCGGCCCGGATGGGAGAGATCCTCTGCGCGCTGGAGGGAAATTTTTAGAGTTTGGATGTGGTGTGCCTTCGGCACGGTTTTGGAATGATAGCGTAGGGGCCTACGGTCTCTCTATAATTTTTACATTCGCATAAAAAGGCCGCAGACCTTCCGGCGGGAAGGCTGCGGCTTTTTCCTGTATTATAATCTAAAACCGTGCCGAAGGCACACTTTATCTCAACTCCAACTCAAACGTTCTCCAAAACTTTCCGCAGGATTGCGACTGCCTTGGCAACATCATCCCGGGTCAGGATCAAGGGCGGCAGCAGGCGCAGGCGGTCTTTGGCGGTCAGCACCAGCAGGCCGCGGCGCTCGCAGGCGGCGCGCACCTCGGCCGCGCGGACGGACGGCTCAAACTGGATGCCGATCATCAGCCCAAGCCCCGTCACCCCGACAACGTGCGGCAGCCCGCGCAAAGCCGCCCAGAGCGCGGCCGCGCAGTCCTGCACATTGTGCAGAAACTCCTCGTCCATCGTATCGACGACGGCGCAGGCACCGGCGCAGGCAACCGGGTTGCCGCCGAAGGTCGAACCGTGGCTGCCGGGGCCCATGCAGGCTGCGACCTTCTCGCGCACAAGCACCGCGCCGATCGGCAGCCCGCCGCCCAGGCCCTTGGCCAGCGTGACGATATCGGGCTGCAGGTGGTAATTTTCACAAGCCAGGAAGGTGCCGGTGCGGCCGACACCGGTCTGTACTTCGTCCACAATCAGCAGAATGTCCCGCGCGGCGCAGAACTCAGCCACTTTATGCACATAATCCGGTTCAAGTGCAATGACCCCGCCTTCGCCCTGCACAAGCTCCATCATGACGGCGCAGGTGCGGCCATCCCCGGCCGCGGCGGCCAGCGCGTCGAGGTCGCCGGCCGGCACATAGACGAAATCTTCGGGGAAGGGGCCGAAATCGTGGTGGAAGGCATCCTGCCCGGTTGCGGTCAGGGTGGCAAGCGTCCGGCCGTGGAAGGAATTTTGCAGCGTGACAACCCGGCTGCGGCCCTCGCCGTAGTGGTCAACGCTGTATTTGCGTGCAAACTTGATCGCGCCCTCGTTCGCTTCGGCTCCCGAATTGCCGAAAAATACCTTGTCGAACCCGGTGCGGGCACAAAGCCGCTTGGCCAGCCGGCCGCAGGGGGCGGTATAGTAGAGGTTTGAGGTGTGCTGCACCATGCCGGCCTGTTCGGTCACGGCGCGCAGCCAGGCCGGGTGCGCGAAGCCGAGCGAGTTGACCCCGATGCCGGAGGTAAAGTCAAGATAGGCTTTGCCGCCGGCGTCGCGGGCGATGAGCCCCTCGCCCCGCTCGATCACAAGCGGGCTGCGGGCGTAGGTGTGCAGGACATAGTCGTCGTCCCGCGTGATGACTTTTTCCCGATTCATGGGGAAACCCTCCTTGCAATGCCGGGTTAGCGGCGTTTCTGCTTCTGGTAAAACAGCGTGCCCGACCCGCGGTCGGAGAACATCTCGAGCAGCACGCTGTGCGGCACCCGGCCGTCAATGATGACCGCCTCGTGCACGCCGCGGCGGATCGCGTCGGCCATGCCGTCGATCTTGGGCAGCATCCCGCCGGAAATCACGCCCTGCTGCTTGTAGCCCTCGATTTCGGAGAGTTCGACCTCGGGGATCAGGGTGTTCTCGTCGTCCTTATCCCGCAAAAGGCCGGCGATATCGGTCATTGTCACGAGCTTTTCGGCCTGCAATGCAACCGCGATGGCGGCCGCGGCGGTGTCGGCGTTGATGTTGTAGAGCACGCCGTTTTCCTCGTCCATGCCGACCGTCGCGATGACCGGGATGAACTGGTCGTCGAGCAGGCGGTTGATCAGCCGGGTGTCGATGTGGGTGATCTCGCCCACAAAGCCGAGGTCGGCCTCGGTATAGCGGCGGCAGTTGATCGTGTTGCCGTCCATGCCGCAAAGCCCGACGCCGCGGCCCTTGAGCAGCGCGACAAGGTCTTTGTTGACCTGGCCGGCCAGCACCTGCTGCACAACCCGCATCGTCTCGGCGTCGGTGTAGCGCAGGCCGTTGACAAACCGGGATTCAATGCCGAGCTTTTTGAGCATCGCATTGATGGCCGGCCCGCCGCCGTGCACCATAACCACCCGCACGCCGAGCAGCGTCAGGGTGACAAGGTCGTTCATAACGGCGAGCTTGAGCTGGCCGTTGACCATTGCGTTGCCGCCGTATTTGATGACGAGGGTTTTGCCGTGGTATTTCTGGATATAAGGCGTCGCTTCGGAAAAAAGCTGCGCCATCTCGACGTTCTTCATCGTTTTCCTTCCCTTTTGCCGATCAGGTGCGGTAGTCGCCGTTGATCTTCACATAGTCGTAGGTCAAATCGCAGCCCCAGGCCTTGGCCGAAGCGTCGCCGCTGCCCAGGTCAACGAGGATCTCGATCTCGGGTTCGGCCAAGACTTTGGCGGCCTCCTCCTCGCTGTAGGGGTGGTAGGCGGCGTTTTCGCACACAAACACCTCGCCCGCCGCGCTGCGCAGCCGCACCGCTGTTTTGGAAATATCAAAATCCCCCGGCGTGTAGCCGATCGCGCAGAGCACCCGGCCCCAGTTGGCGTCCTCGCCGAACATCGCGGCCTTGAACAGCGTCGAATGGATCACGCTTTTGGAGACGGCGCGCGCGGTTTCAAGGTCGGGCGCGCCGGTCACGGTGCACTCCAGCAGCTTGGTCGCGCCCTCGCCGTCGCCGGCGAGCTCCCGGCAGAGCGCTTCGGCCACCTGGGTCAGCGCGGCGACGAAGGTATCGTAGTCGGCGCTCCCCGGTTTAAGCGGCTCATTGCCGGCCAGGCCGCTCGCGAGAAGCAGGACGGTGTCGTTCGTCGAGGTATCGCCGTCCACCGAAATCTGGTTGAAGGTAGCCGGCACAACGGTCGAAAGCGCCTGCTGCAGCACGGCCGGTTCGGCGGCCGCGTCGGTCGTGATGAAGAGCAGCATCGTCGCCATGTTCGGGTGGATCATGCCGGAACCCTTCGCGATCGCGCCGATGCGGCAGGTCTTGCCGCCGAGCGCACACTCGACGGCGATCTCTTTGGGATGGGTGTCGGTCGTCATGATCGCGGTGGCGGCGTCAAGGCTTGCGGCCGGGCTGCGGTCGAGCTTGGCGGCGGCCGCCGGGATGCCGGCCGCGAACGGCTCGATCGACATCGCCTGGCCGATCACGCCGGTGGAGGAAGGCAGCACATCCTCGGCCGGGATGCCGAGCGCTTCGCCGACGAGGGCGCAGGTCTCTTCGGCCAAAGCGAGGCCGTTCGGCGCGCAGGTGTTCGCGTTGCCGCTGTTGACAAGGATCGCCCGGGCGTAGCCGTCGGCCAGGTGGGCGCGGTCAACCGTGATCGGCGCGCCGTAGACTTTGTTTGTGGTGTAGCAGGCCGCGCCGGCGCAGCGCACATCGGCCGCAATCAGCGCCAGGTCGAGCTTTTGCTGGTTGCGCCGGATGCCGCAGTGCACGCCGGCCGCCCGGAACCCCAGCGGCGCACAGATGCCGCCGGGGAGGGTGGGAAACATAGAGGACATGATGGAAACCTCTTTTCTGATAGAATGAAAAATGAAGAATTAAAAATGAAAAATTGTGGTGGGTCGGCGGCCAAGCCGCCTCAAAAACCGCTTCATTTTTAATTTTTCACTTTTTACAGCGCCAGCCCTGCCGTCTCTTCCAGCCCCAGCATCAGGTTCATGCACTGTACGGCGGCGCCGGAGGAACCTTTGCCGAGATTGTCGAAAAGGCTGAGGAGTTGCAGCTGCGCGCCGTCGGGGCTGGGCAGGCAGAAGATTTCAAGGGAATCACGCCCGGCCAGCGCGTTTGCATCGAGCGCCGCGCCCGCCGGCATCTCGCCGAGCGTATGAACCCGGATGAGCGCTTCGCCCGCATAAGCCTTGGCCAGCGTTTCGGCGATCGCCTCGGCCGTCGTGCCGTACTCGGCCGGGAAGAGCGGAACCATCGTCAGCATCCCGCAGTAATAATCGCCGAGCACCGGCACAAACAGCGGTGGGGCGGAAAGGCCGCAGACGGCCTGCATCTCGGGCAGGTGCTTGTGGTGCAGCGCCAGCGCATACGGCCGGCAGCTGGCCAGCCCTGCGGGGCGGTCGGCGGCTTCGTAATCGGCAATCATGCTCTTGCCGCCGCCGGAATAGCCGGTCAGGCTTGTGCAGGAAAGCCGGGCCGAAGCCGGCAGCAGCCCGGCCGCGACAAGCGGCGCCGCCAGCGTGATGAAGCCGGTGGCGTGGCAGCCCGGCACCGCAACCCGGTTGGCGCGGGCAACCGCTTCGCGCCGGCCCAGCTCGGGCAGGCCGTAGACCCAGCCGGGTGCGGTGCGGTGTGCCGTCGAGGTATCCAGCAGCTTGACGCTTGGAGAAACCAGCGGCACAATCTCCCGCGCGGCCGCATCGGGCAAACAGAGGAAGGCAAGCTCGCAGCCGTTGATCGCCGCGGCGCGGGCGGCCGGGTCCTTGCGGGCTTCGCCGGTCAGGGTGATAACTTCGAGCTCCTCCCGCGCGGCAAGCCGGTCGGCGATCCGCAGCCCGGTTGTGCCGGCCGAACCGTCGATGAAAACCCGCCGGCTCATGCGGTGGCCCCCTTCCGCGCGGCGCGGGCTTCGGCCACCAGGGCGCGCATCTTGCCCACCTGGTCAAGCACGCTCGCTTTGGTCGGGCCGCCGTAGCTTGTGCGGCCTTCGCAGCAGGCAGTCAGGTCGATCGCCTCATAGATATCGGCCTCAAACAGCGGGCTGTAGGTTTTGAACTCGTCGAGCGTCAATTCTTCGAGCGTCTTGCCGGCCGCGATGCAGCCGGCCACCATCGTGCCGGTGCACTTGTAGGCGTCGCGGAACGGCAGCCCCTTGCGGGTCAGGTAGTCGGCGCAGTCGGTCGCGTTGATGAAGCCGGCGGCCGCGGCGCGGCGCATATTTTCGGGAAGCGGGCGCATCGTGGCCAGCATCGGGGTCAGCGTCGTCAGGCAGAGCGAGAGGGTATCGACGGCGTCAAAGATCGCCTCCTTGTCCTCCTGCATATCCTTGTCGTAGGCGAGCGGCAGACCCTTCATCATGACCAGCAGCGTGTTCAGGTCGCCATACACCCGCCCGGTCTTGCCGCGGATCAGCTCGGTCACGTCGGGGTTTTTCTTCTGCGGCATGATCGAGGAACCGGTCGTAAAGGCGTCGTCAAGCTCGATGAACCGGAACTCCCAGCTGCACCAGAGGATGACTTCCTCCGAAAGGCGGGAGAGGTGCATCATGCAGGTGGCGATGGCCGCCGCAATCTCGATGCAGAAATCCCGGTCGGACACCCCGTCGATCGAGTTCGCGCAGGGCGCGGCGAAGCCGAGGGTTTCTGCCGTACAATCGCGGTCGAGCGGGTAGGTCGTGCCGGCCAGCGCGCCGGAGCCGAGCGGGCACTCAGCATCCATCCGGGCCTTGGCGTCAGCCAGGCGGCCCAGATCGCGGCGCAGCATCCAGGCATAGGCCATGAGCTGGTGGCCGAAGCTGACCGGCTGGGCGCGCTGCAGATGGGTGTAGCCCGGCATTACATAGCCGGCCGCGCCCTCGGCCTGGGAGCAGAGGGCCTCGATCAGATCGCAGAGCTCATCCGAGAGCTTGTCCACGGCGTCCCGCAGCCAGAGCCGGATATCCAGCGCGACCTGGTCGTTGCGGCTGCGGCCGGTGTGCAGCCGCTTGCCGGCGTCGCCGATGCGGGCGGTCAGCGTCTGCTCGACAAAGGTATGCACGTCCTCGGCTGTCGGGTCGATCGCGAACGCGCCGGTGTGCAGATCCTCAAGGATACCGCGCAGACCCTGCGCAATCGCGGCGGCGTCCGCGGCCGGGATGATGCCCTGCTTGCCGAGCATCGCAGAATGGGCCAGGCTGCCGCGGATGTCCTGCTCGATCATCCGGCAGTCGAACCGGATCGAGGAGTTGAAGTCGTTGACGCGGCTGTCCACCGCCTTGGAAGCGCGGCCCTGCCAGAGTTGTGTAGCCATTGTGTACCTGCTTTCGTCTTGGGATTGTGGTTTGTTTCCGGGGGTTTGGGCGCAGTCGAGGACGTCGCCCCCTACGAATGGGGGGACGCAGCCGCGCGCTGGTGGAGGTGGTGACGGGGTAAACCATCATGCGTAGGGGCGGGATTCTTCCCGCCCGAGGAACCTTGCGTCGGCGGGAACTCCCGCGGGCCGGATGAATCCGGCCCCTACAAATGGCGGGGGCGCGGTTGCGAACCTGTTGTGTTGGTGGCGAACGTAAAAATGATCCGTAGAGGGCGGCGTCCCCGACGCCCCGCGGGCGTTCTTCGGAAATAAAAGACGCTCACCTGGGGGCGCAGCGTCCGTTTCGGTGAGCATCTGGGGGTCAAAGTTTCAGCTAAGAGGCGCGATCAATCCTTCGGCCACTTCTTGGCGAGCTTGGCGCGCTCGGCGATCGGCAGGCCGAACAGGTTGATGAACCCGGCCGAATCGGCCTGGTTGTAGTCCTCGTCCTCGCCGAAGGAGGCGGTCTGCTCATCGTACAGCGTGTAAGGGCTGGTGACGCCGGCGTTGATCATGTTGCCCTTGTAGAGCTTGAGGGTCACATCGCCGGTGACCGTTTTCTGCAGCTCGTCGGTGAAAGCGCAGATCGCTTCGCGCAGCGGGGTGAACCACTGGCCGTTGTAGACGAGCTCGCCCATCTTCTGGGCGATGATCTCCTTGAAGTGGAAGGACTCCTTGTCGAGGGTGATGGTCTCGAGGACGTTGTGCGCCTTATACAGGATCGCGCCGCCCGGGGTCTCGTAGACGCCGCGGCTCTTCATGCCGACAAGCCGGTTTTCGACAATGTCCAACAGGCCGATGCCGTTCGCGCCGCCGATTGCGTTGAGCTTTTCGATCAGCGCAACGCCGTCCATCTCGACGCCGTCGAGGGCGGTCGGGATGCCTTTCTCAAAGTGAATTGTCACATAAGTCGGGGTGTCGGGCGCCTGCTCGGGCGAGACGCCGAGCTCCAAAAAGCCGGCCTTGTTGTACTGCGGCTCGTTCTTCGGGTCTTCGAGGTCGAGGCCCTCGTGCGAGAGGTGCCAGAGGTTCTTATCCTTCGAATAGTTGGTCTCGCGGCTGATCTTCAGCGGGATGTTGTGGGCCTCGGCGTAGTCGATCTCCTCGTCACGGCTCTTGATGTCCCACTCGCGCCAGGGGGCGATGATCGCCATATCCGGCGCGAAGGCTTTGAGGGTCAGCTCAAACCGCACCTGGTCGTTGCCCTTGCCGGTGCAGCCGTGGCAGATCGCGTCGGCGCCTTCCTGGATCGCGACCTCGGCCAGCGCCTTCGCGATGCAGGGGCGTGCGTGGGAGGTGCCGAGCAGGTAGTCCTCATACTTGGCGTCGGCCTTCAGGCAGGGCCAGATGTAGTTTTCGACATAGTCTTTCTTGAGGTCAAGGACGTACAGCTTGGAAGCGCCGGTCTTTTTGGCCTTCTCTTCCAGGCCGTCCAGCT
>DSLFI04102__coassemble_375_pt1 | contig 15795 bp, 12 predicted proteins | sample DSLFI04102__metabat2_low_PE_015 | metagenome-assembled genome bin DSLFI04102 | reverse complement strand
AACCAGTTGTTCCAGTACTGCACGACGTAGAACAGCGCCATCGTTGCCATAATCGGCTTGGAAAGCGGCAGCGCCACGCGCCAGAACGCGCCCCAGTGGCTCAGGCCGTCGATCTCGCCGGCTTCTTCGAGCTCACGGGGAACCGTGGTGAAGAAGGAACGCATGAGGATGACGTAGTAGGTGGAGATCATGCCGGGCAGGATGAAGGCGGCAACGGTGTCGCGCAGGCCCAGGCTGGTCATGAGGATGTAGTTGGGGATCATGCCGCCGCCGAAGTACATCGTGAAGATGATGAACTTGTTGATGATCTTGCCGCCCCACAGCTCCGGCTTGGAGAGGGGGTAGGCCAGCAGGGCGGAGAAGAACAGCGCGCAGACCGTAGCAATGACAGAGTAGACGATGGTGTTGCCATAGTACGGGATGAAGCGGCCGTCATTGATAACGAAAGCGTAGGTTTCCACGCTGAAGTCCTTGGGGATCAGCCCGACTTCACCGGCGACGATGGCCTCGGTGGAGGAGAAGGACTGCGCCACGAGGTACAGGAACGGATAGAGCATGGCCGCGCAGATCAGGATCATCAGGATCGTGTTGAACACATTGAACACACGATAAGCCATGGATTCCTTGATCTTCATGGGCTGGTCCATCGTATTGACTGAAGTTTTTGCCATGGTTCGTACCTCCTCTCGATTACCACAGGCCGCTGCCGGTCAGGGCCGAAGAAACCTTGTTCGCGGCGGTCAGCAGCACCAGGTTGATGATGCCCTGGAACAGGCCGACGGCAGTCGCGTAGCTGTAGTTGCCGGAGCCAAGGCCCATGCGGTAGACGTAGGTGGCGATGATATCGGCCGTCTTGTAGGTGGTCGGGGTATACAGCAGGAAGACCTTTTCAAAGATCGCCGAGCCGCACAGGCTGCCGATATTCAGAACGAGCAGGGTGGACAGCGTGGGCATGATCGCCGGGATGGTGACATGCAGGCACTGCTGGAACTTGTTGGCGCCGTCCAGACCGGCGGCCTCGTACAGTTCGGGGTTGATACCCGTCATGGCGGCCAGGTAGAGGATGGTGCCCCAGCCGATGCCCTGCCAGACGCCGCTGATAACGAAGATCGGCGGGAAGTACTGCGGCAGAGAGATGAAGGTGGTGGCCTCGCCGCCCATCGCTTCGATCAGGTGGTTGATGGGGCCGTTGGTAGACAGCAGTTCGCGGATCATACCGGCGACGATAACCATCGAGATGAAGTGGGGCAGGTAGGAGATGGTCTGAACGACCTTCTTGAACTTGGTGCTGCGGATCTCGTTGAGCAGCAGCGCGAAGATCAGGGTCAGCGGGAAACTGACGATCAGATATTCAAAGTTCAAAAGCAGCGTGTTGCGGAAGGAACGCCAGAAGTTCTGGTCCGCGATGAACTGGTTGAAGTATTTCAGCCCGCTCCATTCATCGCCTAAAATGCTGCTGCCTGCGCGGTAGCGGCGGAAAGCGATGATGTTGCCTGCCATGGGAACATAGCGGAAGATGATGTAGTACAAGATCGGGATCAGCAGCATCGCATAATACTGCCAGTACTTTTTGATGTGCTTGACCACGCCGCCCTTCTTGGGTTGGATGGCGATGTCAGCCGCCTTCTCTTTTTTGGACATGGCTCTCTCCTTTCTGGTTGTGGTTCTCCGGGGCCTTTGCGGCCCGCACCGCGGCAGACGGTCCGCCGCGAGCCGGCAGTCAGTCGTCCATCACCACCTTTTCGACCTGGCGCAGCGCCAGGCGCAGCGGCGCCTGTCCGGCCAACGTGATGCTTCGGGCGTCCGGCTGGCTGCCGCCCACCCACAGGGTGTAATCACCCGGAAGAACTTCACAAACGCCCTCTTCGTTGCACAGGGCCAGGGCTTCCAGCGGAAGGTGCAGGGTCACCCGGCGTTCCTCACCGGGGGCCAGGTCCACCTTGGCCAGGCCCTTCAGCTGGGCGTTGGGGGTGCCGGGGCGTTCGGCTTTGACATAGACCTGCACCGTCTCAATGCCGGCGCGGCTGCCTTCGTTGCGCACCGTCACGCTCAGATCCACGCCGTCAGGGCCGGCGGTCTGTGCGCTGAGCACGGCGTCCTTGAACGCAAACCGGGTATAGGAAAGCCCGTAACCAAAGGGATACAGAGCCTCTTTTTCCATGTAGCGGTAGGTGCGGCCCTTCATGGCGTAATCGGTGAAAGACGGCAGGTCCTCATCCGAATGGTAGAAGGTGACAGGCAGCTTACCCTGGGGGTTCACCTCACCAAACAGGGCGCGGGCCACGGCCAGGCCGCCCTGGGCGCCGGGGTACCAGGCCTGCAGCACGGCGGCGGCCTCCTGGTCGGCAGTGTTCAGCGCCAGCGCGCTGCCGCTGAGCACCACCACAATCACCGGTTTGCCGCTGTCCAGGCAGGCGCGCAGCACCTCTTCCTGGTGGCCGGGCAGCGCCAGGCTGGGCTTATCGCCGCTGGCGAACTGGTTGCCCTGGTCGCCTTCCTCGCCTTCCAGGCCGGCATCCAGGCCCAGGCAGCAGATCACGACATCGCTTTCGGCGCACATGCCCTTGACTTCGCTGATGAGCTCGCCTTCCTGCGAGAGGGAATGGATTTTATCGGCGTAGAGGTGGCAGCCCTGGGAATAGCGGATTTCGACCTTGTCGCCCAGATATTCATGCAGGCCGTCCAGCACGGTGAAGTAGCGGCTGGCGGTGCCTTCGTAGTTGCCAACCAGCGCCTTGCGGTTGTCGGCGTTGGGGCCCACGACCGCGATGGTCTTCAGCGCGTTGGCGTCAAGCGGCAGGATATTGTCCTTGTTTTTCAGCAGAACCAGGATTTTTTCCGCCACCCGCAGGTTCAGTTCCTGCATGGCGGGGCTGTCCACCTGGGTGTGGTCGATCCGGTTATAGGGCACTTTGTCCTCCGGGTCAAACATGCCGAGTTTGAAGCGGGTGGTGAACAGCCGGACCACGCTTTCGTCAATGGTCTTTTCGTCCACCTTGCCTTCGGCCACCGCCTGCTCCAGATAGACATATAGGTTGCCGCAGTTCAGATCGCAGCCGCTGTTGACCGCCAGCGCGACCGAATCGACCGGGCCTTCGGTGACCATATGGCCTTCGTGGAAGTCTTTGATGGCCCAGCAGTCCGAAGTGACGTGGCCGTCAAAGTGCCACTTCCCGCGGAGAATGTCCCGCAGCAGCGTTTTGCTGCCGCAGCAGGGTTCGCCGTTGGTCCGGTTGTAGGCGCCCATCACCGCTTCCACGCCGGCTTCCTCCACCAGCGCTTTGAAGGCAGGCAGGTAGGTTTCCCACAGGTCCTGCTTGGAGACAACGGCGTTGAAATAATGGCGCTGGTCTTCCGGGCCGGAGTGCACGGCAAAATGCTTGGCGCAGGCGGCCACCTTCAGGTAATCGGGGTCGTCGCCCTGCATGCCTTCCACAAAGCCGACGCCCAGGCGCCCGGTCAGGTAGGGGTCTTCGCCGTAGGTTTCATGGCCGCGCCCCCAGCGGGGGTCACGGAAAATGTTGATGTTGGGGGCCCAGACGGTCAGCCCCTTGAAGATATCCCGGTCGCCGTAGCTGCGGCACAGGTTGTACTTGCCGCGGGCTTCGGTTGCCACCGCGTCGCCCACCGTGCGCATCATGTCAGGGTCAAAGGCGGCCGCCATGCCCACGGCCTGGGGAAACACGGTGGCGGTGCCGGCGCGGCCCATGCCGTGGATGCCTTCGCTCCACCAGTTGTAGGCGGGGATGCCCAGGCGGGGGATGGCCGGCGCCCAGCTCAGCATCTGGCTGACCTTCTCCTTCAGGGTCATCTGCGCCACCAGTTCCTGGGCGCGCTTGCGGTATTCCGCCGTCTTGTCTGGTTTGATAGCCATGATATCCTCCTTGCGGTACTTTTCGGGGTGTGGTATCGAGCAGGCGGGTCGTTCAGCGAACCCAGCCAAAGCCCAAAATCGTAAATGTTTTATCGGCGTCCTGCGGCGCCATGCGGATTTCGATGCAGTGGGGCGCGGGTTCCGGCTGCTGGAACAGCACGGTCGGGTGGCAGTGGGTCCAGCCAGCCTCCCGCGGGTCATACAGGCGGGGTTCACCGCCATCCACCGTGACAAGGGCGGCGCCGAACGCCGGCGAGCCCGAATCTTTCAGCACCATCTGCAGCGCGCGGCAGGTCAGGCGCAGCACAAAGGGCGCGTCGCCTTCCGCCTTCTGCCAGTTGTAGGGGAACTGGGGGGTGTTGGCGGTATCCGCATCCAGCGGCACCGCCTGCAGGTCGGTATCGGTGCCGGTAAAGCTGCCCGGCTCCACCGTGACGCCCTGCGGCAGGCAGCTGCGGTCAAAGGCGCGCAGGTCGGCAAAATCAAAGCCATAATAGGCGGGCGCTTCCCGGGTCGGCTGCATCGGCTGCTGGCGGTCCACCCGGTCCAGCAGATACAGCAGGCAATCCGCCATCACGCGGTGGCCATTGTTGCTGGGGTGAAACACATCGTAAAAATACTGCCGCCGGGTGATTACCGGCCGGCTGCCGTCAGCCGGGGCAAACTGCGGGCTGACGGCCTCCAGCACATCCACCATCGGCAGTTCATGGCGCCAGCCGATCGGCGCCAGCCGCTGTTTCAGGTTCCAATCATCGGCAAACACCGAGAACAACAGGATCACAGCGGGTTCACCGGGTTCGTTCCAGATGCGGCGGACCAGGCTTTCGTAACAAAGGCCCTTGGTCTCATCGCCTTCATCGTTGACGGCAAATTCCACCACCACAAGATCCGGGTGGACTTTGCCGTCCCGGGTGATATCCCGGTCATAGCGGATCAGCCCGAGCTGGGAGGGGGTGCCCCCCACGCCGGCCTTGCTGTAATGCAGGTTGGCGGGCTCGGCGGCGTAGCGATCACGGATGCCCTCAAAGGCACGGCGGGCGTAGCACATGGCCTGGCTGGGCACAGCGCCCGCCCCCTGGGTGATGGAACCGCCGAGAAACGCGATGGTGACCGGGCGGCCGGCACGCAGGTCAGCCAGGACCCGCTTGAGACGGGCGTTGTTGCCGGTGCTCAGGCAGGAACGGGCGATCATCTCACGGTAGGCCGGGGTATCAAACCCGACAGGCGGGTCGGGGTCCACTTCGGGGACGGTATAACCATCCTGGACATAGAGTTTGACGGTGGCGCTGACCACATCGTCCGCATGGGGCATTTCAAACAGGAATTCACCGGGGTTGGCGTCCCCCTGCGCGCCCGCAGGGGCCTGCAGCGGCATCACCCGCTCAACGCCGTCGGCCGGGATCGACATGCCCTGGCGGCTGCCGGCGCTGCCGCGCTCGCCTTCAAAGCCGAGGGTGAAATCCACCGTCATGGCGGGGTCGGGCGCGGTGACGCTGACGCCCACACTGTGTACAAGCTGCCGGAAACCGGCGGCGGTGCGCAGCAGATCCAGCACGGCCTGGTCCTGGATGCCGCCCACCATTTTGGCGAAGGTAACCAGACGGTCGCCATTGATATAGATCGGGTGGTGGCCCCGCCCGTCGTTGCTGGGCAGGCCGCCGACCGGCTTATCCAGCAGCACATAAAAACCGGGCCGCTTTTCGGTCGGGTCCCGCGGTGCGATACGCTCCGTCGCCATGCAGCAATCGTCCTCTTTCCTTGCCATTTTCAAATCTCAATGGCTTTTTGCGTTTCTATCATACAACTTTCTACCCCCCCCCGCTTATCAAATATTGCTTTATGTTTGCTTAATTATTGCTTGTTTTTATCCAAGCCCTTAGTTCTTTTTGTGCAAAATGACGAAGGCAATTTTTGTGTACACACCCCCTTCCGGCAGGTGGGTGACAGGGAATGCATTCTATTACATTTTTGTTTCATTTTATGAACTTTCTGCTCATTTGCAGCTTTTTTCTCCTTATAATATAGGCTTCAGGGCTGCGGCTGTTTTATCCAGAATGTTGCAGCCGGAACACTGCCAACGCCGCGCAAAGCAATTAATGATTGGTTTGCGCGCCTGCAAACTGCTATAGTGGCAGCAAGGGCCGTTTTGCCAATCAGGCGGCGGCGCAGGGAAAAAAATTGTACAAAACCACCAAATTGTCAACTGAAGGAGGCTGCAGTATGCAGGGCGCTTTTGAAACAGGGGTCTACCCCAATCGCTTCGCCGCATTCGGCCATGGGGAAGCGCAGGTCCGCCAGCGGCTGGACGAAGTGTTCCAACAGATGTTCTACGGGCCGGAGGATGTGCGCCTGTACCACCCCGCGGGGGAGGATATGGGCTATCTGGAGGATACCGGCAACCATGACGTGCGCACCGAAGGGATGAGCTACGGCATGATGTTCTGTGTCCAGCTGGACCGCCGGGCCGAATTTGACCGGCTGTGGCGCTGGGCCCTGACCCATATGTATATGACCGAAGGGGAGAACGCCGGTTACTTTGCCTGGTCCTGCCGGCCGGACGGGCAGAAGAACGCCTGGGGCCCCGCGCCCGACGGCGAAGAATACTTTGCCATGGCGCTGTTCTTTGCCGCGCACCGCTGGGGCAGCGGCGCAGGCCACACCGGGTACCTGGCCGGGCAGAGCGCCTACTACCTGCTGAAAGCCGCCGCCTGGGAGCAGCGCTGCGCCGGCGCCGCGCACAAGGACTGGGTTGCGCTGGCCGGCGCTGTGATCGCCCGGCTGAACGCGGCCAAAAACAGCGACGGCGAATACCCGTTCATCCTGTCCGAAGAGACCGGCGCCGGGCTGGAATATGACGCGCTGGGCAGCGCCTGGTGCCTGGCTGCGGCCGCGCTGTACGCCCAACTGACCGGCGACCGGAGCGGCCTGGCTGAGATGGAGCGCACCGAAGCGCACTATTACAACGCCTTTATCGCCCGGGCGGAATGTTACGGCGGCCCGCTGGATACCGACAAGGCCGTGGATTCCGAAGGGGTTCTGGCCTACATCCGGGCGGTACGCCGCCTGCATGCGCTGACCGGCCGGACCGTTTACCTGGATCACCTGCAGGATGCCCTGGGCCTGCGCCAGCATTCTGGAAGGTTTGACCGGCCTGTGCTGGGGCGAACCCTGACCCCCGCCCGGGCTTGCACAGCCGCCGCCATTCCGGTATAATACAATCATCCGTCAAACACAGCCGTGCGCCGATGTATGCGGGGCGCGGCTGTGCTTTGCAATACGTTTGATTCGGCCGCGCAGGTGAGGTTTGCCATGGGAAAAAGCAGCAACAACCGGGAAGTGAAACGCAACAACCGCCTGGACACCCTGCGGGCCATCCTGGCCAGCGGGCGGATTTCCCAGCCGGCGCTGGCCGCCCGGCTGGGCCACAGCGGCCCGACGGTGCTGCAGAACGTGCGGGAGCTTATGGCGCTGGGCCTGGTGCAGGAAGCCGGCATGTTCGATTCCACCGGCGGTCGAAAAGCCAAAGCGTTCGCCCCCGTGTGCGACGCCCGGCTGGCCGTGGGGCTGGAGATCACCCGTACCCACCTGGGCGTCGCGCTGATCGACCTGGCCGGGCATCTGCTCTTCCATGAACGGCACAAGCTGCCCTTTGCCATGACCACCGCCTACCTGACAAGCCTGGGCTCCGCCGTGACCGGCCTGCTGGCCCAGCAGGCCGTGCCCGAAGGCCGGCTGCTTGGGGTCGGCATCTCACTGCCCGGTATTGTGGACCGCCAGGGCGCCGTGCTGACCTCCTCCCATGTGCTGCGGCTGTACAATGTGCAGACCGAAAATTTCCGGCGCTTCCTGCCCTACCCCTGCTTTTTTATCAACGATGCCAACGCCGCCGCCCTGGCCGAGGTACACGGCGGCGAAGACGGCGGCAGCCTGGTCTACCTTTCGCTGAGCAACAGCGTGGGCGGCGCGATCCTGACAAACGGCCGGCTGTATGCCGGCGACCACCAGCGCGCCGGTGAATTCGGCCACAACACGCTGGTGCCGGGGGGGCGGCGCTGCTACTGCGGCAAACAGGGATGCCTGGACGCCTACTGCAACGCCACGGTACTTTCCGACCTGGCCGAAGGCAGCCTGGCGCTGTTCTTTGAACGGCTGCACAGCGGCAACCCCGGCTGCACGGCCGCCTGGCAGACTTATCTGGAAAACCTGGCGGTGGCGGTGAACAACCTGCACATGTCCTTCGACTGCAAGGTGGTGGCCGGCGGCTATGTGGGCAGCTACATGGAGGCTTTTGCCCCCAACTTCCCCGAGATGCTGGCCGCGCGCAACCCCTTTGAACCGGACGGTTCCTATTTCCGTTTCTGCCGCCACCGGGTCAGCGCTTCCGCCATTGGCGCCGCGCTGCTGCCGGTGGAGGATTTCCTGCAGCGGATCTGAATGCCGGCTGCAGCCCTGCCTGCCAAAAAGCACAACACACGCACACCCGCCTGCCAGATTGCACAAATCAATTGCCTTTGCCCTGTATAGATCGCCAAAATTGAGCGGTCAGCGGAAGATTTTCACAAAAGGCTCTTGACTTTTGGCTGCGCGGGTGTTTTAATACAAACACATTGTTAAACACTTTAATAAAGTCAAATCGGAGGTATCCCCATGGATGGCATGATGAAGGTCGCAATCATGACTGATATTGGCAAGATGGACTATGTGGAACGGCCGATTCCCGTTCCCAAAGACGATGAAGTGCTCGTCAAGCTGGAGTATGTGGGCATCTGCGGCAGCGATATGCACTATTACGAAAGCGGCGCCATCGGCGATTTTGTGGTCAAGCCTCCCTTTGTGCTGGGCCATGAACCCGGCGGCGTTGTGGTGGAAGTCGGCAAGGATGTCCACACGCTGAAGGTGGGCGACCGTGTGGCGCTGGAGCCCGGCAAAACCTGCGGGCACTGCGAATTCTGCCGTGAAGGCAAATACAACCTGTGCCCGGACGTGCAGTTCTTTGCCACCCCGCCGGTGGACGGCGTGTTCCAGGAATATGTCGCCCACGAGGCCGGCCTGTGCTTCAAACTGCCGGACAACGTTTCCACCATGGAAGGCGCGCTGATTGAGCCGCTGGCCGTGGGCTTCCACGCCGCCAACCAGGGCGGGGCCCACATCGGCCAGACCGCCGTGGTCACCGGCGCAGGCTGCATCGGCCTGGTATCGATGATGGCGCTGAAGGCGGAGGGCGTCTCCCATGTATACGTCGTCGATATCATGCAAAAGCGGCTGGACAAAGCCCTTGAGCTGGGCGCTGACGGGGTCATCAACAGTAAGGAGGAAGACCCTGTCCAGAAGATTCTGTCCCTGACCGGCGGCGCCGGCTGCGACCTGGTTATCGAGACCGCCGGCACCGAAATCACCACCCGCCAGGCAATTGGCATGACCAAGAAGGGCGCCACCATCGTGCTTGTCGGCTATTCCAAGACCGGCGAGCTGACGCTGCCGATCAGCGCGGCGCTGGATAAGGAGCTGACCTTCAAGACGGTGTTCCGTTACCGCCACATCTACCCGATGGCAATCGACGCCGTGGCATCCGGCAAGGTGAACCTGAAAGGGATTGTGACCAACATTTTCCCGTTTGACGATATGCAGACCGCGATGGACCAGAGCATCCAGGATAAAGCCAACATCGTAAAAGCCGTCGTGAAAATTACCAAAGATTGATCCGCTTTTTTGGCAGACCCGGCAATTCCCTGTTTGCCAACTGGTTTGTTCTGCCAAAAACAGCCCGGGTTTTGTGCAAATCTGCCAAAACTCTTGACTGTCGAAAAAGTCTAAAACGCTCGGGCGCGCCGCAGGAGTCTCTCCTGCAGCGCGCCCTTTTTGTTTTGCGGAGCGGCCCACCGCCACCCACAAGGGCGGCGGGGCCCCATCTTGCTACCTTATTATAATAGATAGATTGTATTGTTATCGGTATCCGGCGTTTGCCCCTGTTTGTCTCACCGCAAGCGGCGGCGCCGCGGCTTCCACCTCAAGGCAGCCGAGGATGTTTACCGGGAATGGGTCAGCCCCCGCAGCGGCGGCTTGGACAACCGCCGGCGCATCACCTACTGCAGCGCCCCGGGCGACCGCCCCGGCTACGCGGTGGTGCAGTGCTATGTGCAGGATCAGGTTGCCTCGGTCACTCTGCCGGTGCGCCAGCTCAAAGGCTTCCGCAAGCTGTTTTTGCAGCCGGGCGAGGAGCGGGTTGCTTCCTTCCGGCTGACCCGCGAGGATCTTTCCTTCTACGATGCGAGGGGCCGGCTGCGTTTTGAGCCAGGCCGGTTCACGCTCTGGCTCGGGCAGGATTGCCAGCACGGCCTGCAGGCAACCTTTACGCTGGAGTAAATGTTCTTTTCCTGCGGCGGTTTTATTGCCGGCGCCTGGCTCTGCGTGAAGCATAGATGCCAAAAGAACTCCCCCTGCGGTTCACGCCGCGGGGGAGTTCTTGCTTTGTTCGATTTTCGGCCTGCCGCCTTCCGCTACCGGGGCGGGTTATTCTGCGCCGCGGCCGGTGAAGACAACGGCCACTGTTTTGAAGAGCAGTTTAATATCGCCCCACAGGGACCAGTGATCGATGTACTGCACATCCAGCGCCACGACATCCTCAAAATTCTGGATGCTGCTGCGGCCGCTGACCTGCCACAGGCCGGTGATGCCCGGCTTCATGGAAAGGCGGCGCTTATGGTGGCTGTCATACTGGTTGTATTCATCCACCGTGGGGGGGCGGGTGCCGACAAGGCTCATATTCCCGCAGAGCACATCAAAAAACTGGGGCAGCTCGTCAATGCTTGTCTTGCGGATAAACTTCCCCACCTTGGTGATGCGCGGGTCATCCTGCATTTTGAACATCAGGCCGTTCATCTCGTTTTTGGCCATCAGTTCCTTTTTGCGCTCTTCGGCATCGGTATACATACTGCGCAGCTTGTGGATGTAGAAGATCCGGCCATTGAGCCCAACCCGCTTCTGCTTGAAGATCAGCGGGCCCGGGCTTTCGATCTTGAGCGGGATCGCCACAATCGCGATGATCGGCAGGCTGATCAGGCAGCCGACAAGCGCGCCGGCAATATCCATCATCCGCTTGAGCACCTGGTCGCGCAGCTGCAGTTCAAGCGTCCCTATGGTCATAATGTTGCCGCCCGCGCAGCGCCCCAGCGTGCGGCCCAGGCGCGCGGCCTGGGTTTCCCCGCAGCAGACCTGCTCGATGCGGTCCAGGATGGGCAGCCGGAAATGCACCGTCAGCCCCATGCTTTCCATCTCTTCAAGGTAGGGCAGGAAAGATTCGCCGCTGTCCATCGGGATATCGACAAAGACCTCATCCAGCGCGCTGCGCCGCAGCCAATCCATAAAATTGCTGTAGTTGGCCTCTACCCGGATGCCGGCCACCTCACGGCCGAGTTCTTCCCCGCTCGCCTCGATCAGGGCCAGCCCGACAATCCGCCTGGACCAGTCGCTCTGCAGGTCCCGGATCATGGCCTCCGCATGGGGTTCGGTGGTGATGATCCCGACAAAGCTTTCGATCCCCCAGCGGTGTTCCGCACGGGAGAGCATCCGCTTGAGCCCGGTGTGCAGCAGCGGCATCATGACAAGGTTGAACAGCGGCACACCGATTGCGAAATAGCGGGATTCCACCATCCTCGCCTTGGTCACCAGCATCAGCACCGCATACAGGGCTGTCATCAGGAAGTTGAACTTGATCGACAGCTTGATTTCCTGCCCCAGGCGGCGGCTGACGATGTTTTCATTCTGGTTGAAGCTCAAAAACGAGACGACGAAGGCGATGGCCAGCAGCGTGAGCGTCTGCACCCAATCAGAGAAATCGTAGGGCAGAAGTATCTTCAGCGCCTGGCCGAACAGCAGCAGCACCAGCGCGACGCTGATGGCCAGCGCCAGCGCATCCGCCAAAAAGACATAGGCGTATTGCAACTTTTCCCGTTTGGTAATCATGCGTTCCCGGTTTCCTTCCCCATGCTTTTCTTTCATACCGGCGCCGCACCCCCTGTTTTGAAATCAGCGGTCGCGCCGGCGGCACATCCTTTTGCCTTACCCCAATGGTCGCTACCGCTATTATAGTACAGTAAAACTAAGAATTCAATACGTTTATACCGAATTGGCAGAATCCACAAAAGCCGCCCTCCTGGCTGGGGGCGCCCTATGCGCGCTTCATTTTGCCGATGTTTCGTTTGTTTTTTACCGCCCCGCCGAAGAGGCTTTGTCAGCGCGGAAGGCGCACCGTAAAGGCCGCCCCCTGCCCGGGGCGGCTTTGCAGTGTGACGCCGCCCCTGTGCAGGGCCACAATTTTCCGAACCATGGCCAGGCCCAGGCCGTTGCCCTCGGTTTTGTGGCTGGTATCGGCCTGGTAAAACTGGTCAAAAATCCGGGCCTGGGCCTCCGGTTCGATGCCCGGGCCCTGGTCGGTGACGGTCACGCAGACCGCATCCGGGCTGTTTTGAAGCGAGAGGGTCACCACGCCGCCTTCGGGAGAAAATTTGACCGCATTGTCCAGCAGGTTGACCCACACTTCCTGCAGCAGCGCTTCGCTGCCGGTGTACAGGCATTATTTCATCGAGCAATTGCAGCCGGGTAAACGTCCGGTCGGGGTAGGCCAGCAGTTTATACAGCAGGCTGAACTCCTTGGGGGGCAGGGTCTGCACCTCGTGCCCGCGGCGGACGGTGTGGGCGTCGTAATCCAGCACGACGTCCCCCGCCGTGATCTTCCGTTCGTCCACAATGCGGGCGCGGCGCAAAATGGCACAGAACAGCCGGTTTGTACTGGCGTCGTCTTCCGCCACCAAAATCTTGAACATCGGGGGCCTCCCTCCCGGGCGCAGCGTCTGCTTCTATTGTACCACAGCCGGGGCGTTTGCGCTTGCCTTGTTGAAAAATTCTCTGCGGTTCTTTTGAGTATAGCGCGGCAAGGTCAACAAACGGTAAACGCCGGCGCCCTGCTGCATGATAGCTCCTGTTTTTTTGCGCAACGGCTCGCCGTTCTGGCTTCGCCTGCCCGGCAGCCTCTACGCCCGGCTCTGGCACGCCCAGGCGCAGTACTATACAAAGGGATGAGGGGTTTTCCAAAGCCAAAAAAGGCGGACGCCTGCGCCCGCCTTTTGGCTATGGTTTCGGATTCTTCCGCGCTTTCTTCCCCAAAAAGGTCAACGTGAAGGTTGCTCCGCCGCCGGGGGTATCCTCCACGGCCAGCACCGCGCCGTGCAGCGCGGCGAGTTCCGCCGCAACGGCAAGGCCCAGACCGAAGTGGGTTTTGTCGGTGCGGCTGCGGTCACCGCGGGCGAACCGCTCAAAGATCCGCGCCTTATCGGCGTCCGGCACGCCGGGGCCGTGGTCGATCACGGCCAGCCGCAGCCGGCCCGGGGCGGGCGTTTCGGCCCGCAGTTCAACCGGGGTGCCGGCCGGCGCATAGGCGAAGGCGTTGTTCAGCAGCGCCGCCAGCAGTTGTTCCAGCCGGCCGGCGTCGGCGTGCAGATCGGGCAGCGGCGCTTCAGGCAGGGTCAGCGCCAGGGTATGGCCCCGGGCCCGCGCCACCGGGGCATACCGGTCATACAGTTCAATCAGGAAGGTATCGGCGGGCAGCACATCCAGCGCCGCGCGCAGGCCCCCGGCGTCGCCGCCGGCCAGGATCAGCAGGTCGTCGGTCAGGCGGGCCAGGCGGTCAACCTCGGCCTGGGCGTGGTGCAAAAACTGCGGCGCGCGGTCGGCGGTTTCGGGGGCCTGGGCGGCCTGCAAGCCGGCTTTGAGCACCGCCAGCGGGCTGCGCAGCTCATGCCCGGCCGCGGCGATGAATTCCCGCTGCTGCTGCAGGGCTTTTGCTGTCGGGCGCAGCGCCAGGCCGACCATCCACCGGCAGAGCAGCCCGAGCACCGCCGCCCCCGCCGCCCAAAGCGCGGCGTACCGCCAGGCCATCGCCCGCTGGCGGGCCATCAGCGGGCCCAGGTCCCGCACAATATAGACGGTGGCGGCGCTGTCCGCCCGGGCGTGCGGCAGCACAAGCGCCGTGCCGGTATAGGGCCCGCCGACGCCGGAAAGGCTGAAATCCACCCGCTGGCGGCGCATCCGGGCGGGGTCAAGCCCGGCCGCCGCAGCCTGCTGCCGCGCCGCGGCAAGGAGCGCGGCGCGGTCATCGGCCGGGGCCCAGCCGCCCGGGAAGGCCAGCGGCAGGCCGTTGTCCTCCATCGTGATGACCAGCCGGCCTTCGGCTTCCAGCCGGGCAAGCCAGGAATCCCGCACAAGGCCGCTGCCGGTCACGGTGTCCTCAATCGAAGAGATCGTGTTGGCATACAGCAGGTCGGATGCCGCGCGCGCTTCGTTCTGCGCCATGCGGCAGGTGACGGCCAGCGCCGCGCCGAGCACGGCGGCGGTCAGCAGGCCGAACAGCAGGGTCAGTTTGCGGCACAGCGTTTCAAGCATCCGGGGCCTCCCTGGCCGGGGGGCTCAGTTCCAGCCGGTAGCCCGCGCCGCGCACCGTGACGATCGCCGCCCGGCTGCCCACCGCCGCCAGCCGCCGGCGGATGAACCGGATGTAGCTGTCCAAACTTGCCTCCTCGACCTCGGCGTCGGCGCCCCAGACGCTGCCGAGCAGCTGGGCCCGCCCGCGCAGCAGCCCCGGCGCGCGGAAAAACACCGCAAGCAGGTCGCACTCCCGCCGGCTGACCGTGACGCTGCCGGCCGGGCCGGAAAGCGTATGCTCGGCGGTATCGAGGGTCAGGTCGCCGCAGCGCAGCCTGTTTTCATCGGGGTGGAGCGCGGCCGGGCGGCGGGTCAGCGCCCGCAGCCGGGCCAGCAGTTCGCGGGTGTCAAACGGTTTGGTCAGGTAATCATCGGCCCCGGCGTCCAGGCCCATGACCCTGTCCCCCACCTGGCCGAGCGCGGTCAGCATCAGCACCGGGATGGTGACCCCGGCCCGCCTGGCTTTGCGCAGCAGCGCGATGCCGTCAATCTCAGGCAGCATCCTGTCCAGGATGCAGGCGTCGTAGAAGCCGGTGGTCAGCAGCGCCAGCCCGTCCGCCCCGGTGTGGCAGCAGTCGGAGGCAAAGCCCGCAGCCTGCAAACTCGGCTGCAGCACATCGCAGAGCGCCGCATCATCCTCAATCAGCAAAATCCGCATGGTTCTCCCCTTATGGATGTGGTTGTAACGAAACCAGTATACACCAGAAACCTGAAAAAAGTCTGCAAAAATTTCTCTGCTCCCTTTGCAGGTTTTTTTCAGCTTGGGCTGGTAGAATGGCGGCATCCTGAAGATCATGACGGAGGTATCCCATGAAACCGAAACTCTCGCTTGTATCCGCCCTGCTGGCCGGGGCGATGGCCTTCTCGCTCGCCGGCTGTGCGGGCGGCGAACCCGGCGGCGCCACGCCGGCTTCGGCATCCGGCGCGGCCGAAGCCACCGCCGCCCCGGCCGACGCCGTACCGCAGGGACGGTGGGTCGAAAGCACGATCGACACCCTGCCGCAGAACCTCTACCTGCCCGACCCGCCCGCACGGCTTGACGACGGCAGCCTGGTCGCCTATGCGCGGGACGAATCGGCCGACCCGACCGAAGTCACCCGGCTGACTTCGGCCGATAACGGCGCCACCTGGCAGGCCGAACCGCTCGACTGGGCGGCCCAGACCGGCGGCAACTTCGGCGTCAGCGCGGTGCGGGGCGACGGGGCCTGCGTGTTCTTTACCTCTGTCGGCCGCTCGCCCGAAGAGCGCCAGACCCGCGCCTGGTTCGCCGCGCCGGACGGGACTCTGACCGAACTTCCGCTGCCGGGCCAGATTGAAGGGCTGTATGCCTTCGCCTCGCTGGCCTTTGTCGATGAGAACACGCTGGCGCTGGCCCCCATATCGACCGAGCCCGGCACGCTGCCCGGCGACCTTTTGTTCTACGACCTCGAAACCCGGCAGATCAC
>DSLFI04102__coassemble_358_pt1 | contig 16290 bp, 16 predicted proteins | sample DSLFI04102__metabat2_low_PE_015 | metagenome-assembled genome bin DSLFI04102 | reverse complement strand
CATTTGTTATTTGCCCTTGTTCTTGCAGTTCCCACATTGGCACCTCCTAACCATAGCAATTATACCACGCAATCTGTACTTGCGCAAGTGTACAATTTACACTTATGCAAGTACAATTCTTTGTGCAGGCTGCCTATTGAATGTACTTGCGCAATGGTATATAATAAGATTGTCGCAAGGGACAAGGCACGGTGAAAACTTCCAGGGAACACCGATAAGCGCCAGAAACAGACTGCGCAACGCACTTGGCTTACAAGGGATAGACAAGCATCGGGCACTGGCCGCCTGCAACCGATCGGCAAAAGAAAAGGCACCGCGCCGCCGACCAAAGCAAACCGCGATGCCAAACCCCAACTAGGGCAACCCCATTATAACATGGGCTGCCCGCAATCTCAAGGAGGTAACACCATGAGCAGCACCGAACTTCTTTCCCTTGTGGAGCAGTACAAGGAGGCCCAGCAGCTTATCGAAGCGGCCCAGGCTGAAATGGATACCATCAAAGCCACGCTGACCGCCGAGATGTCCCGCCGGGATGTGGAACGTATGGATGTGGGCACCCACAAGGTCACACTGAAAACAGTGACCACAAGCCGCCTGGACGGCAAGGCCATCAAGGCCGCCGCGCCCGACCTGGCCGCCCGCTTCACCAAGACCACGACCACCACCCGCTTTTGCGTGGCGTGATCCTATGAAAGACCGGCTGGCACTGTACGTCCTGGCCGCCCTGCTGACCCTCTACGGGCTGAAATTGTTGGGCTGGCTGTAAACACAAAGCTGCGCTATCAGGCTATACGGGCGTTTGGAGGTTATTCAAATGAAATGCAAAGTTGAAGTTCCCGAAGAAGTCATGGAGATGGCCCTGTCGCAGATGGACAAGTTCCCGGGCAAAACGCCCGAACAGGTGGCCGTTGAACTCATCCGCATTGGCCTGGATGAAAGAGCGGCCGAAATTCGCAGTCAAATTGATTGCATCCTCAACCGCAACATGACGAATACACTATACCTGCAACACGCTTTATCATACATCGCAGCCCTTGAAAGGGCGATGAACAAGAAGGAGGCCAACAATGGATAACAAAGAAGAGCTGCACGCCCAAATTGAACGCATCATCAACCGCAACAAGGATGATGTGGAGTTCCTGCGCTGGGCTTTGCTCCGTGTGAAAACTGTGGAGCGGTGGCGCATGGAACAACTGTACCCGTGTAAGCAATAGCCCGCCGGGCTACTTTTTCGTTAGTAATTCACCTTTTCCCTGTGATATTCCGGGTTGACCACTGCCCCAAAAATCATGGGTAGTTGACCAAAAGTTGACCATTCCGTCCCATTTCGCCCAATTCCGGACACAAAAAAGAACCGCCGTTCCCGCACTTTATAACGCAGGAACGACGGTTTTCTCTTGGAGCTGGCAACAGGAATCGAACCTGCAACCTGCTGATTACAAATCAGCTGCACTGCCAATTGTGCTATGCCAGCCCAGTTGGGTGCGGCGGGCAAACCCCGAAGCACCCATGTATTGTACCACGCAGCGGCGTGCTTTGTCAACCGTTTGGCGGCATACCGGGCAATTACTCAGTGCGCAAGCGCGGCCTGCAAGGCGCAGTAATCGGCAAGTGTAAGCTGTTCGGGCCGCAGGCGGGCGTCAAGCCCGGCGGCTGCCAGCGCTTCCAGCACCTGCGGTTTTGGCAAGCCCAGGCCGGCCGAAATCGCGTTGGCTGCTGTTTTGCGCCGCTGGCTGAAAGCCGCGCGGATCAGCCTGAACAGCCCGGCTTCCTCCCCGCGGGGCGGGGTAACCGGCGGGTTTTTGTGCAGATCAAGCCGGATCACCGCGCTGGTTACCTTGGGCGCAGGGTAAAAGCTCCCGGGCTGTACCGTGAAAAGCTGCCGCGGCGTGGCATAATAGGCGACGGCATAGCTGATCGCGCCGGCCGCCCGGGTCCCGGGTTCGGCGCACAGGCGCTGCGCGGCCTCGCGCTGCACCATAACCGTGATGCTCTGCACCGGCAGCCGGCTTTCAAGCAGCCGCATCAGGATCGGGCTCGTGATGTAATAGGGCAGGTTTGCGCATACCGCGACCGGCTTATCGCCGAATTCCTCACGCAGCAGCGTATGCAGATCCACCTCGAGCACATCGCCCCAGACGATTTTGATATTGTCCTTCCCTGCCAGTGTTTCGGCCAGCAGCGGTTCCAGCCGGCGGTCCAGTTCGATCGAAACCACCTTGTCCGCCCGGGCGGCAAGCTGCTCGGTCAGCACACCAATGCCGGGGCCGATTTCCAGCGCGCCCCAGCCAGGGCCGAGGCCGGCGGCTTCGGCCATACGGGGGCAAATGCCGGGGTTGACCAAGAAATTCTGGCCGAACCCCTTGGAAAGTGAAAAATCATACCGCTTGCAGAGATCCCGGATCGTGGAAAGATCGGTCAGCGCTGGCATAGCTCCCCCTTACCCGACCAGCGCGGCCACCGCGTTGAGCGCGCGGCGGATCTGGGGGTCGGTATCAATGGTGAAATCATAGTAGCTGCTCTGCTCGTCGGCAGTCAGGGCAGCCTCAATATCAGGGGTCAGGCCGACTTCATTCCAGGTGGCGCCCTCATTGTCAAGCAGCAGGCCGACCGTGATGACGGCGGCGCTGCCATCCGAAAAACTCTGCGGATCGCCCAGCAGCACCCCCATGCCGGCCGTTGTGGTGCCGACAATGGTCGCCCCGCTCATCTTGCGCAGCGCATTGGCGAACAGTTCAGCCCCGCCCGATGTATTGCCGTTCACAAGGCAGACCATCGGCAGGGTAACCTCATTGTCGTCCGAAACGCGCAGATCCTCGGTAGTGCCGTCCTTGGCCTGGCTTTGGGCAATCAGGCCGGCCGGCACACAGGCGTCGGCTGCAATCAGGGCGGCGTTGAGGTTTTCGCCGGTGTTATCACGCAGGTCAAACAACAGCGCCGTGGCGCCCTGGTCCTGCATACTCTGCACCGCGGTGCGGAACTCCACGCCGGTGTTGGCCGAGAATGCATCCACCCGGATGTACCCGACCCCATCGGCTGTGAGCTGGGGGTAAACCGTGGTGGTGGTATAGTTGGCGCGGGTGATCTCGTAGCTTTGTTCCTGCCGGTCCGGCGTCAGGTAGTCAATGCTGACCGCGCTGCCCGCCTCACCGAGCAGCGCCGAGTTGATTGCAGCGGTATCGGCCAGCGTGCGCACGCTGGTGCCGTCAATCGCCGTGATGAACCCGCCGACAGCCAGCCCGTTTTCATCGGCCGGGCTGTTGTCGTAAACGCGCAAAATCCGCGCGTAACCACTGGATGCATCCTTGACAACCGAAACGCCGATGTTCATAAGCCGGCCGCTCTCAACGCCAACCTGCTCCGAATAGGCAGCTGCCGAGTAATACCGCGCATAGGGGTCATCAATGCCGAGCATATAACCTGCGGCAATGCGGTCGTTCAGCGTATCCTCATTGATGTCGCCGTAGGCGTTGTTGCGCACATAGCGGTCAATTTCGGAAAGCTTGTTGTACATCCGCTCACGGTTTTTTACGTCCTGAACCGTATCGTTGAACATTTCCTGCGAGACAACCATCGTGATGGAGAAGGTGACAGCCATCGCGATCAGGGTGACGGTGGCAGCCACCGCCAGGTTCACTTTTTTGCTCATAGGGTGGGGATTCTCCTTCAAAAATCAGCCTGTGCCGGGCGCAGCGTCATACAAACGCGTAAATTACCGAAGAAAACAGCCCCAATACCATGGCGGCTGCCAGCACAAGGCAGGCGACGCGGGCCGTCTTTTTATGATGTTTGTCCACTTGGGTGCCCTCCTTGCTAACAAAGGGTGGAAAGCTTCAAACCAAATTTCCGCAGATCAGTGCGGCACATAGTTCAGCGCATTGGTGCGCGCGCCGTTGACCCGCAGTTCAAGATGCAGGTGGTTGCCGGTGGAGTTGCCGGTCGAGCCGACATAACCGAGCACATCGCCCTGGGCGACGGCCTGACCGAGGCTGACCGCCGGGGTCGAGATCATATGGGCGTAGAGCGAAGCGTAGGTGTTGCCCTGGTCGTCGGTGCCGTGGTAGACCATGACATAGTTGCCATAGCTCGGATGATAAGTCGAGGTGATGACCTGCCCGGCCGCAATTGCGCGGATCGGGGTGCCGCCGGGCGCGGCAAAATCGACCCCCTTATGGCCGCCGGAGCCATACTGGCAGGAAATGTACTTGTAGCTGTCAAGCGGGCAGATAAAATTGAGCGAGCAGCTGATCGGCGCCGAAGCGAAATCGTCCTGTGCCTGGCTGATCAGGCTGCGCAGGTAAGAGTCCAGTTCCTCGGCAGCCTTGTCGAACTCGGCCTGCTTGTCGCTTTGGGCGGCGGCAAGGGCCTGTTCCTGCGCTTCAGCAGCCGAAATCGAGCTGTCCAGTTCCTGAATCGTGCTGGCAAGCTCGTTTTGGGCACTTTCCAGCTGGCTGCGCTGGTCCGCCGCGCTGGCCTCCTGGGCTTCCAGCGTGGCTTTCTGGTCCTCCAGTTCCTGCCGCTCGGTTTCCAGTTCAGCCTTCTGATTGTTAAGGTCGGTGCAGACAGCCTGGTCTTCCTCTGCAATGTTGGCCATCGCTTTGCTGATGGTCAGCAGCTGGAAAAGATTGGTCGCGCTGGAAAGCAGCGCGATGCCGCCCTGGTCGTTGAGCTTCTGCATGCTGACCATCCGCTCTTTGAACCCGGCCCAGCGTGCGTCGAATTCCTCCTGTTTGGCTTCAATCTCCGCCTGTTTGGCCGTGATCGCGTCCTCAGTTTCGCCGATTTGGGTCTCCAGCTCGGCGATCAGATCCGCGATAACCGCCACCTGCTGCACCAGCACATCCTGCCGGGCCTGCGCGTCGGCGCGGCTGGCCTCAGCGCTTTCAAGGTTTTCCTGGTTTTCTTCGCGCTGTTCCTTGATGGCGTCCAGTTCCTGCTGCAGGCGGTTCTTTTCGGCTTCCAGCTCCTGCTGGCGGTCATCGGCACGGGCCGGCAGCGCCACCTGGAAGCCCAGCGCAAGCGCCAGGCAGCAGGTCATCAGCAGCGAACCGAAGCGGCGGGCCGCCCTGCGGAACCGGTGTGTTTTGAATCGATCAGCCATCTTTTTCCCCTCCCCGCTATTTTCAAGCGTTTAGATGCGGTGCGCCTTCGGCGCTTTTTTGAAAACGTGCCGGAAACATCGTATCAATTTTTTGAGCGCGCAGCGCGATCCATCTTATCTTCACTCTAAACTCTGAACACTAAACAAAAAAGATCAGACATTGAGGTGCTTGCGGATGCTGGTGGCGGTGCCGATGCCGCACAGCACAAAGCCAAACAGCACAAACCCGATCACGATGAAATACCACACATCCGCAAGCGGAACCAGCGCACCGCCAAACATTGTGGAGAGGTTGGTCGGGTTTTCAATATACCAGCGGCTGAGCGCATAGTAGGCGCCGCAGACAATCCCCGAAGAAATAGCTGCCGAGAGAAGCCCCGAGGTTGTGCCCTCGACAAAAAAGGGGAAGCGGATAAACCCGTTGGTTGCGCCGACAAGTTTCATGATCGCGATTTCTTTGCGGCGGGCAAAGACCGTGATGCGGATCGTGTTGTTGATGACGACGATGCTGACCAGGGCAAGCACCGCAACAAGGCCGTAACAGACATAGTTCACAACATTTTGAAGCGACACAAACAGACGCGACATATCCACCGGCGCGCTGACATCATCGACATACTCAAGCGCCTGCAGCTGCGGCAGGATCGATTCAATCTGGCTGACATCGGTCACAACAACCTCATAGCAGCGCTGGAAGGGGTTGTCGTCGGCAAAAACTTCCTGCAGGCTTGTGTAAGCCGAAAGCATGTCGTCGTATTGCGAAAGGATATCCTGGCTTGAATAGTAGGTGATCGAAGCAACGCCGGGCACCGCCTCGATCGCATCGCCGAGAGCGGCGGCCTGTTCATCGGTGGCGTCGTTCTGGACATAGACCATCGTCATATTCTGCTCGCCGATATAATCGACGATTGCCTCAATGTTGACACCGAAGAGAAACGCCGCGCCGACAAGCACCATACAGACAGTCAGCACACCCATTGAAGCGAAGGTCATGAGCCGGTTGGCCCGCATGCTGTGCAGGCCCTGGCCGACCAGGTATGTAAAACTGGAAAACCGCACGCTCTTCCCTCCCCCTTAAATATAAGCCGGCTCCATGCCGAGCTCCCGCATCCGGGCTTCGTATTCCTGGGCGACCTCCGGGTGGGCGGTATCGGCCGCCACCTGGCCGTGGGCCAGCGTGATGACCCGGTTGTGATATTTTTTGGCAAGCTTGTGAACAAGCTCATGCTCATGGGTGACAACCACAACGGTGATGTGCACCTTGTTGATCGCCTCAAACAGCTGCATGATGTCCATGCTGAGCTCGGGGTCAATGTTGCCGGTGGGCTCGTCCGCAATGATAAGCTTGGGGCCGTGGGCCAGCGCCCGGGCCACAGCCACACGCTGCTGCTCACCGCCCGAAAGCTCGTCCGGCAAGCGGTCCATCTTGTCTTCCAGGCCGACAAGGCTCAGCGCAAAGGGCACGCGGTTCTTGATCGTCTTGGTCGAAATGTTCGTGACCCGCATGGCAAAGGCAACGTTTTCATAGACGGTCATGGTCGGGATCAGGCGGAAATCCTGAAAGACAACCCCCATCTGCCGGCGGATATACGGCACCTTGCGGCGGCGCAGCCGGGTCAAATCCTGCCCGTTGATGATAACGCGGCCTTCGGTGGGTTTTTCTTCCATTAACATCAGCTTCAGGAAGGTGGATTTGCCTGCGCCGGAATGCCCCAGCACAAAGACAAATTCCCCTTCCTCAATCTGGATATTGATATCTTCCAGCGCGACGTTTTCGTCGTTCTGGGTTTCATACACCTTGGAAACGTGTTCAAACTGAATCATGCGCATACTCCTGCTCAGCACTTCCCTGCTGTGTGATAGGCACAGCGATACAACTATTACTCTATCATGGAAAAGCCGCCGCGTCAAGATTCGCGCGGCGCCAGAATGGGCGATGCGGCGCGAAAGCAAGGGCATGCGGCGGGATTTGTGGAAACTTTGTAAAATTTGGCTGCGGCCTACCGCCGGCAATCCAGCAGCAGCGCGTCGCTGCCTTCCCCGGTCGTAACGGTGACAAGGAAGCTGTAGACCGTGTCAAACCGATAGGTCACGCTGCCGTCGGCGGCCGTGCCCGGAACATAGTCGGCCTTTTCGATCGGTTCGCTTTCGGTGTAGGCCGTATAGCCGCCGTCTTCCTCCGGAGTCGTAAAGGCGACGGTGAGCGCGGCGTCCTCCGGCAAGCACAGCAGCGGCGCGCCTTCGGTAATCAGCAGCGGCAGCTCGGTCGTTTCGCCTTCGGCATCGGTATACAGGGCGGTGGATTCGGTCACGGTGCAGTTGGCGATCGAAACCGCCGCGCCGCCAGCCGGCAGCACGGCCTGCCAAACAGGCGCCGAATCCGCCTGCGCACAGCCTGCCAGGGCGGCGGACAGGGCCAGGGCGGCGCAGGTTTTGGGGAAGCTTCTCATAAAAAACCTCGGCCTTTCAGCAATGATGAACGGGAAGAAAGCGAAATGCATCGCGGCGCAGCCTGCCGCACCGCTGCAAACCGGCCCGCTTTTGGCGCACGCCGCCCTGCCGCCTTTTTTGAACGCAGGGCTTCATCTATATGGGTCATACGGCCCGGTCGGGATTTCCTCCCCAAGTTCCAGCGTGCGGGGCGTCAGGCCGGTCGCGGCGAGCACAAACCCCATCAACATGCCAAGATGCAGGTGCAGGTGGCGGTATTGGGCGAGAATCAGGGTGAACCGGACCCATTGGCAGCCTGCCGGGCGCTGCAGCAGGTCTTCATCGTGCAGCGCGGTCAGATACAGCGAGAGCTTGGCCTTGATGGTGTGAAAGTACTCATAGATTTGGCGGCGGGTCAGGCGGGTGGCCGGGTAGATGGCCAGGTCTTCCAGCCGCGGGGTGTGGATCGGCGGCTCGACAAAATCGCGGTCGCGCGGGTTGATGAACCACTGGTCGAGCGCATGCAGCATATGATAGATATGCTGCCACAGCGGCGCGCCTCCGTACGGGCGATCCCAGAGTTCATCCGGAATACAGTCAAGCACGTTCTGGGTTTCCCACAGTGCGCGGACTGTCATCTCGGTCAGGATGGCATGATAGGAATTCTCCCGCATGGCGGCCTTCTCCCCTCTTGGTGCAGCAAAAGCGCTTGTTGGGGTTAGTATCGGCCGCCGGGGCGGGATTCATACGCTGTCAGCCTTCGACAATGGTCGTGGCCAGCGTCTTTTCGCTGTACTGGCTCGAGATGATCGGGGTCAGCGATACGCGGGAGTAGACCCCCTGCACAACGCCGTCGTAGATATACAGCCCGGTCAGGTTGTAATACCGGTTCAGGCCGAATGTGCCGGCCGCGTCAAGGCCGTAATCCTCGGTGACATAGGGGGTGTGGAACGCCTGCATCAGGTAGCCTGTTTCGGGCAGGGCTTCCACCACGGCGCGCCATTCTTCTTCGGTATGCTCCACCCCGGCGTGCACCCCGCGTGAGCCGTAAGAATCCGGCGGTTTGAGAATCCAGGCATCCTTATCGGCCAGCAGTTCAGCTTTGCGGGCCGGCGTGTAGGGCGCGGTGCCGGGCAGATGGGCGGCCAGGTAGGCGTTTTCTTCGGCGGTAAGCATCGCAGCGGTCTGCGGGGCCTGCAGCACCCGGAACAGTTCCTTGTTGTGGATGATCTGGGTGTGGAAATCGCCGAGCAGCAGCACATTGCCATCCCGCGCAGCCAGCCGCAGCGCCTCGCTCTGCGCATAATGGGCGAGCAGGTCGCTGGTGACGGCGCGGCGGTAAACGACATCAATCCGCCGTCCGTCAGGCGCACAGAGCGCGTGGCCGTCGTAGCGCAGTTCCCGCACATCACAGACCACCGCGTCGAGCCCGGCGGCTTCAAAACGCCGGCGGAAGATCTCGAACTCATTGACGGTACCGCATTCCAGGTAATCCACAATGGCAACGCAGGGCGCCCCGGCCCCGCCGGCTTTTTGCCAAAGCCGGCGCACCGTCGCAACCCAGGAATCAAACAGCTCGCAGGTGCGGGTGCGGTGGCGGGCCGTAAAGGCGCGGTAAGCCGCCGAGAGACGCTGTGCGTTGTGCAGTTCGCGGTCTTCGTTCATTGCGCTGGCGCCGTCGGTATTGAATTCACAGAACGTATAGCTGCCGGTGGCTTCATTGTAGAAAAAGTCGATACGGGCCATCGGGACAAGGCTCGGGCTGCGGCGGGCGTGGAGGATGAGGTCCTCCGTCCGGGTGTCAAAGCCGAAGAGGGCGCGGTAGCCGGCGTCGGCAAAATAGGCGTCGATCACCTTTTCAAAAATGCGGTACAGGATCTGCATATCGGCCGCCAGGCGGTCAAAATCGGCCGCCGGCAGCAGCTTGGGGGAAAAGCAGGTGCGCACATACTCGCCGTGGTGGATTGCGGTCGATCCTTTCATATAGGCGACAATCGCGTCAAAATCCCGGCGCAGCGCGGCGGGGTCCGCCTCGGCCAGGGCGCGGTATTCGGCCGCGAGGGCCGGCATGGTGGTTTTCACAGGGCGCACACCTCCCGCAGCGTTTTTTTGCGCGCGGCCAGCTCGGCCAGGGGTTCAAGCCGGCGGCGCGCATCGGAAGTGGAAAGCCGGCTCTTTGCCTGGGCCATCAGCCAGGCCATCTCCTCCGCCACCGGGCGGCCGTAAACTTTGGCCTGGTACCCGTGGCAGCACACGCCGAGTTTGGCCGATTCGATCGATTCAACCGTCGCGCCGGCGTAATGGCGCAGGATTCCTTCCTGCGCGGCGGGGCTTGAAAAAATATCCTTGATCATTTCGGTATAGCCGGCGACATAAGGCGCCGGCATGGAATCCGCCACCCGGATTTCAATATAGTTTTTCAAGCGGACATCAAAGAAAAACATGGAGAGCAGGTGCTCGATTTCCTCCCGCTGCAATGCCGAAGGGTAAACCTCAAACGCCGATTTGCGGCCGACCCCCTCGGTGCGCGGCCCGCGGCGGGATACGACCAGCGGTTTTTGCAGCACATAATCGGCGTAGGCTTCAAAACCGAATGTCTCGTCCATCAGCATCGGCGGGATGCCGCAGCGGTCCGGGTCCACATCATTCCAGATGGTTGTGCGCACGCTGGGGGTGTGGTTGGGCTGGCCTTCATAAACCGGGGTGTTATCGGTCAGCAGGGCCAGCATCGGGGCGATCAGGCAGGCCACCCGGTATTTGCGGACGAAATCCTCCTCACTGAAATAGTCAACCGACACCTGGGTGGAAGCGGTGCCCCGCATCATCTGGGTGCCGTGCAGCCCGCGCTTTTGCAGGTAGCGGTCCATCACCTCATACCGCTTTTTGGGGATCAACGGCAAAGCTTCCGCCCTGCGGGTGGGGTGGTAGCCAAGGTTCCAGGCACGCAGGCCCAGCGGGGCCAGCGCGCGGTACAGCCGGGCCGCAAACGCTTCATACACCGCCATCAGCGCGCCGACCCCGGTCTGCGGGGCAATGCTGATTTCCAGCTGGCAGGCCGGTTCCAGGGTCAAGGTATAGCCGTTGGTCACAAATCCGAGGTAGTTGCCCTCTTCCATCAGCGGGCGCGCGCCGGGTTCCTCCAGCGCCTGCATCACGGCCTGGGCCTGTTCAAAGCTGGCCGGCGTGCCATCGATCGATGTCAGAAAATGCTCAACCTCAAGCCCCACCGTCATCCGGCCCTGGGGTTTGCAGCCGGCTTCAAAATAGGCAACCAGGGCTTCCTTCTGTCTTCTCAGGTTTGCCAATGCAACCTCCTATGTTTCAGGGCAATCCGGGGCATCGTTACTGGTACCCGTGTTATCTTTTGCAGTAGTATTGTACACCCCAAGCCGGCAAAACACAACGCCGCCGGCAACAAAAAACGCCGCGGCGGGTCAATCCCGCGCCGCAACGCTGTTTTTTGTAAAATTTTTACATTTGTTGCCGCCTTTCCCCACAGGGTCAGTACAGCATTTCACGCGCGATGGCATATTTGCTGATGCTCATCGGCTGCGCGCAAAAGCTCGAAAGCGCAGCCCGCAGGTGGCCGGGCAAAAAGCGGTCATACTTGACTTCCAGGATTGTCATGGCCCCGCTGTGCAGGCCGAGCATCGGCACCGCCGGGTCAAACAGAGCGCTGCTTTTGGCTGCGCGCACATGTTCGTCAATCGTCAGCCGCACCCGCTCAAAATCCAGCGCCCAGGCCGTGCGCTCATAGTCAATGAGAACGGCCGGGCGGCGCCATTCCCGCCGGAAGGCCGCCCAAAGCCTGCGGGCCGCCGGCGTGTCCTGCCGGCACAGCGGCGTATCGTCGCCGGCAATCAGGGCTTCCGCCTCGGCACGGGTCAGCCAAAGTCCGGTTTTGTGGCCGTAGATCCCGCTTTTCGCTTTGCGTTCAAGGCGCGCCTGCCCGCCTGCCGGGTCGTAAAGCCGCATCCGCAACTTGCTTCGCTCGCTGACGCCAAGGACTTTGTCCTCATAATCGGTATTTTCAGGCGTGTCAAAGTACAGGCTGCGAATGAAGTAGGCGCCGCCGGCCGAATACCGGTCCCGCCGCAGCAGCGCATCCAGCATGCCGCGCAGCGCAACGGCCTCGGCCGGGTTGAGCAGGTATTTTTCCTCATGCCGGCTGACCGAAAGGAGCGGTTGGTTCATATTGTATCCGCCTCCTTCAAATATGTATCCAGGTATGACAGCATGATGTCGGCACGGCGGGCAAAGTAATCCCGCACCTTCTCGACATTTTGATCCCACTCGGTTTCGGTAATGCCGCCGGACTCCACCTCAACGCCGAGCGCGCGGGCCAGCGGCGCCAGCCAGGTTGTCTCCACCTTTTGGCGGGCCAGGTCCTGCGGAATTTCAGGCGCAAGCCGGGCGACCCACGCCTCAAAGGCCGGAAGGATGGAATCCGATGCATAGACCGTGGCCATTTCCCGGCGGAATTCTTCGGCAAAACGTGCGCGGAAGTCCGCGTTTTGCCAGAGCTTTTGGAACAGATTGTCAACCACCGAGTACCACGGCGCTGTTTCCCTGGCTGCAAACGAGAAATTGTTTTCCAGCAGGTAGGCGAACGGGTCTACCTCCACATCATAAAGGGTGGAATCCAGGTCGTTGAGCAGGAACCGCCAGCGCCCGTCGGCATAGGGGTTGTCCGGGTCAAGCTCCGCGCTTTTCCAAAGGATGGAATTGTTGCCGCCATTGTACATGCCGTCCGAATTATAGGTATACATCTGGGCGATGACATACCGGATATATTCGTCCACATCGACATTGGCTTCCACCCAGGCCATTCCTTCGGCCGTTGTGGCGTCAAGCGCATCCACCCCGAGCCCGAACGCGATTTTTTCCGGTTGAGCGGTTTCCTCGTCGCTGGTGCCGGGGCAGATCAGTTCATCCTCTTCCAGGCCGTAGTGACGCGCATAAAAATCTTCGTTTTTGCTTTCGCGCACCGTATACACGCCCCAGTATTCATCCTCCAGAAACAGGATGACCGGTTCATTCCACTGTGTCCCGATATCCAGGTCATACAGGTAGTTGTTGAGGAAAGCGTCCTGGTGCAGGCTCTGGTACGCCGTGCCGTTGCCGCTGCCGCGCAGCACAACGGTGGAAAGGGTTCCCCCGCCCGGCGCAGCGGCAAGGAGATCGGTTTGGGCGCCGTCTTTCAGCTTGGTGTGCAGGTTTTTGAGCTGGACGCCGCTGCGGCTCCACCCGCCCGACACCCGCACCGTGCCTTCGGCGGCGGTCTGCACCGTGCCGTCCGTCTCCAGGATTTGCACCCGCACATCAGCCGTTTCCCGGCCACTGTAGTTGCCGGTGGCGCTGGTATCGCCGTATTTGTGCAGCGTGTAATAGGTCTGGCCCGGCATATAGATCCCTGCCGCGCCGAACAAATCGTCCGCATCCGCCGTGACGCTGACCACCGGCAGGCTGTACGGCGCAATGCCTACCCAGTAGGTGGCGACGGTGACCGCTTCGCCCAGCTTTCCGTCCTTATAGGCGCGCGCGGTGACCGTAGTCGCCTTGGCAACCGGTTCCGGCGCATAGGAGTAGGCGTAGTTTGCCAGCCAACCGCCGTGCAGCACGGTGGGCAGGCTGGCATACCGGTTGGCCTCGCCGCTGCGCGGGGTCAGGGTGATCGGCCCGGTATACAGGGTACTGCTGCCGGTGGGCAGGCTGCCATCCAGCGTATACACAATGGCCGCGCCGGCATCGGTACAGGAAAGGGTCAGTTCCAGCGCATCCTGGTAAAACCCGGCCCCGGCTGAAAAGGTCACGGCGGGCAGGTCGGCTGTTTCATCGCTGGGCTGCAAGAAAGCCGTGCTGTTGACCGCGCCGGGGGTCGGGGCTGCCAACACACCCACTTCGCTGCCTGAACCGGCCAGGTAGCCATAGCTCAGGTCATATTCCTGCGCGGGAAAATCAAGGGTGTCCACCGCCGTGCCTTCGGGCGTGGTCAGCACCAGGGTCTCGCCGCGGCGGCCCAGCCGGAACCCCGTGTGCAGCGCGCCGTCGGCATCAAGACCATCAGCCCCATCGGCATACAGGAGCAGGATGTTGTTTGCCCCGCCGCTGAGCACCGTGCCTTCGGGGAAGGTCCATTTATACGGGTCGTCAGGGTCGTCGCTGAGCCCCCAGCCGGAAAGGTCCACATCCTGCCCGGTTGTGTTGAGCAGTTCAATCCAGTCCGGCGTCTGGCCGTCGCCATCGGTCAGCCCGGTCAGATTTTTGGCGCAGACTTCATTGATAAGGACGGTACGGCCGGCGTATCCGTCCAACCCGGCAAGGTCCTGGCGCAGCAGAGCCGCCCCTGTCAGCGCGGCGGCCGCCAGCAGGGACAGCGGCAGCACAACCGGAAGCAGCCGGTGCCGGCTCATCCGATGGATTCCCCGCTGTAACTGACAAGGTTGACGCTTTCCACCCCGGCGCAGCCGCGTACCGCCGCCACAAGGGCCGCCGTGTTGCCGCTTTTCAGCCGCAGTTCATACGTCAGTTCCTGGCTGCCGGCGCGCACGCTGCGCATCCGCAGTTTGGAAGCCCGCACCTGGCCGTGTACCGCAGCTTCCACTGCGGCCGGGTCCAGCGTTTCATCGCCGCCCTGCACAACCAGCAGGTAAGAGACCGAATCGTACAAATCAAGGTTTGCAACAACCAGCACAACCGCGATCAGCGCGCTGCCCAGCACGCCGGCCAGGTAAAACTCACTGCCGCAGGCCAAGCCGATGGCGACCGCCCAAAAGACAAAGGCAATATCGCGCGGTTCCTTGATGGCGGTACGGAAACGAATGATGGACAAGCTGCCCACCATGCCGAGCGAAAGCGCGAGATTGGTGCCGATGACGATCATAACCACCGTTGTGATCAGCGCAACAAGCACCAGCGTGACGTTGAAGTTTTTGGAATACAGCGTGCCGCGGTAGGTGCCACGATACACAAAATACATAAACGCCGACAACACCGCCGCCAACAGCAGCGAAAAGCAAAGCTGCAAAACCGAAACGCTTGTGTTGGTTTCCAGCAGGTATTCCAAAATTTGACGCGTGCTCATTCTCTTCTCCCCTTACCCGGTAATGGTGCGTATTATAGCACTGCTGTTCGCAAAAATCAATGCAATACCCGGAATTTTCACCGGAACGCGCCCGTGGCCCGGCTTTGGGGCGCCGCACAGCAAAACCCGGGCGGCGGAAAAACTGCGCGCCCGGGTTGGGAACTGCTGTGTATATTGTTCAGGCATCCTGGATGCCCGGCAGACCGTTTGCGCCGGGTACCCGGACAGCGTCAAGGATGGCGCCTTCGACAGCGCGGGTGGCCAGTGTGCCGACCACATCCCGGTCGGCCGCCACCTGCCCCAGACTGACCGCATACACGGTATCGCCATCGGCCGAAGTGTGCACCGGGCAGATCGCCCGCGCCAGGCCGTCCTGCGCCATACCGGCGATCTTGCACAGCGCGGTTTTGTCAAACTGCGCGTTGGTCAGCACAACGCCCAGTGTGGTATTCGAAACAAAACGGTTTTCTGTCACGGCGGTAGAAGCCAGCAGGGCGGCTTCGGCGCCAGGGCTGTCCGGGCGGAACTGGCCGTCCGCATCACGCAGGCCGGCTACGCGCCGGCCGGTAGCAGGGTCAATCACGTCGCCCAGGGCATTGACAGCCACCACGGCGGCCACCTGCAGCGCGCCGAGCTGGAACGCACAGGCGCCGATGCCGGATTTCATCGCACGCTCCATGCCGCAGGGCTTGCCCACCGAAGCCCCGGCCCCGGCCCCGACATTCCCGCCGCGCCATGTGCTGCGGGCGGCGTCCTGGCAGGCGGCGTAAGCCATTGCGGCGTCGGGGCGGACCGCTGCGCTGCCCAGGCTCAGGTCGTACAGATCTGCCTGGCAGACAAGCGGCACCCTGGCGTAGCCGGTATCAAACCCGATGCCGTTTTCCTCCAGATAGCGCATCACACCGCCGGCGGCATCCAGCCCAAAGGCGCTGCCGCCGCTCAGCAAAATGGCATGGATGGCCCCGGCGGCAGCCAGCGGTTTGAGCAGTTCGCTTTCCCGGCTGGCCGGCCCGCCGCCGCGCACATCCAGCCCGGCCGGGGCGCCTTCCGCCCCCAGCAGGAAAACGGTGCAGCCGGTCGCGGCTGCTTCATCCTGTGCATGGCCGATTTGCACACCGGCCAGTGCGGTCAATGGAATTTGCTGCAGTTCCATATGCTGTCTCCTTTCAGCTTGCATCCGCTTCATCCAGCCCGAGCTGGCGGCGGACATAGGCGGGGGCTTCGGCACGGGGAATGCCCAGTACATAGCCAAGCTCACCGTAGAGCTGTTCTTCGGCCAGGTGGGTATACCGCTCATCCAGGCCGGTCGGGTGCCGGCCCTGTTTGGCACGCTGTACCCGCCGGGCGCGCAGGGTTTTCAGCAGCGCCGCAATGGCGCGGCAGTCACAGCCATGAAGCACGGCGCGGTAATCGGCCTCACGCTTTTTTTCATCCTGCACTGTAAGGGGTTCAATGCCGGGCAGGTCTGCAATAACGGCTTCAGCCTCCGCCTTGGTCAGCGGCGGGCGAATGACAATGGCCGCCCCGTCTACCGGCGCATAGATGACCAGTTCCTGCTGATAGTATGCACGCAGGGTGTAGTACAGGCGATGTTCGGTTGCGATGCGCATTTTGAGCGGGGCGACCTCCTCCACACGGCAGATCCCGTGCGCCCCATAGATGACGATGTCCCCTT
>DSLFI04102__coassemble_336_pt1 | contig 17273 bp, 19 predicted proteins | sample DSLFI04102__metabat2_low_PE_015 | metagenome-assembled genome bin DSLFI04102 | reverse complement strand
GCCCCTACGCATGATATTTTACCCCGTTGCCATTTTGCAGCGTTGGCAACCGTGTCGCCGGCCCAAAAACGCACATTGTACCGCAAACCGGGCGGATTTGGAATCCGCCCCTACCGTCTCACCATCTTTCAGGGGAAGCTGTCCAGCACCGCTTCCAGCATGGCGCGCGGGGATTGGGTGGCGGCGAAGTCGTTGGCGTTCCATTCGAGGGTGCAGGCGCAGTCTCCATCGGCAAAGAAGGCCCAGGCGCGGTCGTCGCCGGCATCGACCTCAGAGACCGCGATCGTCGCGGTGTTGCCGTTGGCCATCGCGTATTCCTCGGCGTGCCAGGCGGCGGTCTGCGCGTCGATTTCACTGTCTTTGAACAGGTTCTGGACGCTCAGCCGGCCGTTCTCCCCTTCGCCGTAGAGCTGGTAGGCTTTCATGGTCAGCATTCCCTCTGCGTTAAGCCATTCGATCGCAACTTCCGTTGCCTCGACCGTGTCGCTCGCGGCGTCGCCGGCCAACCGGACGCGGGCGGTGTAGTAGCTGTCCAGGTCGTTCGGGTCGATCGCGCTGGTCAACGGGTGCATATCGGCGACAATACCGGGGGTCGGCAGCATGACGCCGAGATAGTCACCCGCATCCTCCCAGCTGTCAAACGGCAGCAGCGCCTCGCCGTATTCCCGCAGTTCGCCGGTATTGCTGCCGGTGCTGTAATGCACCGAAGCACCGGGGACGGAAAAACCCAAATTGATACTATCATTCAGGATAAGCCGTCGCTGATCCTCTTTGTTTTCAAAATCAAACGGCTGCATCAGCACCGCGTCCTGCCGCACGGCGTCAGGCAGGGTTTCGGGGTCGGTCAGCGGCAGTTCGATGCGCACGCCAAAGCCGTGGTCGGCCGTAATCAGGGCGTCGCCCTGCAGATTGTGCAGCGTGATGCCGCCGGCCGCGACCGCGCCGCAGGCGGCCAGCCCAACCGCACAGAGCGCGGCGGCCGACCGGCGGCGACGGCGCGGGGCGGTCAGGCCGGGCGGGCAGTACAGCGCGCCCATTGTGCGGCAGTAAAGCGCGCGGATTTCGTTTTCTTGCATAATGGCCTCCTTCACTCCCAATCAGCCAGCGCGGCGCGCAGGGCTTCGCGGGCGCGCTGCAGCCGGGTGGTCACGGCGGTTTGGCGTATGCCGAGCAGCTTCGCGATCTCGGCGGTGGGCAGGTCTTCGTAATAGTAGAGATAGATCACGACCCGGCTTTGCTCCGGCAGGGCCCGCACCGCGTCCAGCAGCGCGAGCGCGGCGTCGCGGTCGGGGCCGGGGTCGGGCGCGGCAGGCTCAGGCAGGGTTTCGGGGTCGGCGCGGCGGGCGTGCCAGGGGCTGCGCCAGCGGCTTTTGCAGGCGTTTAAGGTCACGCGCAGCAGCCAGCGCTTGAGGTGGTCGTCATCGGCGAATGTACGGCGGGTGGCATACAGTTTGAGGAAAACATCCTGGGTGATGTCCTCGGCGTCCTGGCGGTGGCTGCAGGCGTTGCAGGCCACCCGCCAGACCATATCCCGGTAGCGCGCCGCCGCGTCGCGCCAGGCTTCGTCCTGCATGGCGCTCCTCCTTTCGTTTTGTCATCCTTCACCCATAAAACGCGGCGGCGGCCCGGTTTGTCACCGCACGGCCCTGCCAGGTGAATTTTTGTGCAGATGCACAGTTTGCGGCTTGTATTTTCGGCGCAACGGTGGTATACTAACACCATTGCAACCTGAATCTTACCACAAGAAGAGAGGGATATCTATGGCTTTGTTCCGTCGCATGCTGCCGGTGCTGGCCGGCGCGGCGCTTGGCTGCGCGGCCACCTTGCTGGCCCAGCGGTATTCCAATTTGGTGGAGCACGAACATATTGTGGGCCCGGAGGCGTTTGACGACGCAGCCGAGCCCGCCTCCGACATGCCTGCCGCCCCGGCCGAAGCCGAACAGGCCCCGGCCGCCCCTGCGCCCGCACAGGCCCCCGTATCCACCGAAGTGCAGATTCCCCCGGTTGATGACGCCGCCCCCAACCCCAACCCGGTGCGCGATCACACCGACCCCGCCCCCACGGTGGACGGCAAGTTTGACCCCGCCGGCATTGCCCGGCCGGAGGATTTTGCCAACTGGGACGATCTCGGCTGCCAGGGGTAAGGCGTATTTCCCAAAATTCCAGGCGCTGGTTTTTCGGGTACGCCCCAAAAGGAAAGTTTTTTGGACGACGACAGGCGTTTGCCCCGCAGTGCTGCGGCGGCGTGCGTCTGTCGTCTTTTTCGGTTCTGCGCGCCGCAGGGTTTGCGCAGGGCTTGACCGATTTGCCGGGCCCTGCCCGGCTGTGAGTTTTGGATTGTGAGGTTTCGTATGCAGAATGATCTTTCTTCGCTGCTCGCGGTTTGCGGGCCGGTGGAGCGCTGCACGCTGCGGCTGCGCGCACTGTATGAATCCGCGGGCTACCGCAAGTTCCGCTGCGCCCGGTTTGAGGAATACGCCCTATACCAGCAGAACCAGAATTTTCTGCCGGATTCGCAGGTCATCACCTTCACCGACCTTGACGGCAAGCTGCGGGCCATCCGCCCCGATGTGACCCTTTCGATTGCGAAAAACGCCCAGCCCGCGCCCGGCGCCTGCCAGAAATATTATTACAATGAGCAGGTCTGCCGCCCCAGCCGCGAAAGCCATACTTTTGCCGAGATCAGCCAGATGGGGCTTGAGTGCATCGGCGCCGTGACGCCGGCCGAACAGGCCGAAGTGCTGCGGCTGGCCGCCGAGAGCCTCGATGAGCTTGGCCCGCGCGCGGTGCTGGAACTTGGCCACATGGGCTATCTGACCGGCCTGCTTGATTTGCTCGGCGTGCCGGCCGGGGCGCGCCCGCGCATCCTTTCGCTCCTGCGGGACAAAAACGCCCATGAGCTGCGCGCCGCGGCAGCCGCAGCCGGCCTTGAGGAAGCCGGCGCCGACGCCCTGGCTGACCTGCTCAGCCTGCACGGGCCGTTCGGCATGGTGCTGGCCGCCGCCCGCACCCGCCCCGGCAACGAAGCGATGCGGCAGGCGCTTGACGAACTGCAGGCGCTGCAGAACGAACTTGGCGAAGCCGGCCGCGGCGCGCAGCTGGATTTGAGCCTGGCCGGCGATATGGACTATTACAACGGCCTTGTGTTCAGCGGGTACCTGGCCGGCGCGCCGCGGGCGGTGCTCAAAGGCGGCCGGTACGACCTGCTGGCCCGCCGGTTCACCCCGGGGGCCTGCGCGCTGGGGTTTGCGCTGTACTTAAACGAACTGGAACGGCTGGATACCGCCCCCGCCGCCCCGGCCGATACCTGGCTGAACATCGCGCTGCCCAAAGGCCGGCTGGGCGATAAAGCCTACGGCCTGCTGGCCGGCGCCGGCTACGGCGCCGAAGAAGATTACAACGCCACCCGCAAGCTGGTTGTGGAAAACCCGGCCGCCCGGGTGCGGTACTTTCTTGTCAAACCGAGCGACGTCGCGATTTATGTCGAGCACGGCGCGGCCGATATCGGGCTTGTCGGCAAGGATATCCTGGTCGAATCGGGGGCCGATGTCTACGAGCTGCTCGACACCGGCCTTGGCCGCTGCCGGATGTGCGTGGCCGGCCCGAAGGCTTTCATCGACGATGAGAGCCGCGCGCTGCGGGTGGCCACCAAGTTCACCCGCATTGCCCGCCGCCACTTTGAAGCGCGCGGGCGGGAGATCGACATCATCCAGCTCAACGGCTCGATCGAGCTGGCCCCGATCCTCGGCCTTTCCGACGTGATTGTCGATATTGTTGAGACCGGCACGACATTGCGGGAGAACGACCTCGCCGTGCTCGAAGAATTCATGCCGATCTCGGCCCGGCTCATCGCCAACCGGGCGAGTTACAAGTTCAAACACAGCCAGATTTTGACCCTGGTCGATAAGATGAAGGAGGCGCTGCAAGCATGATCCGCATTCTCAACTTTGATTCGGTCGCGCCGGAGGAAATCCTCAACCGAGATATCCGGGCCGAGGCCGATGTTGAATCGGTCGTCGATGCCATCATCGCCGACGTGCGCGCACGGGGCGACGAAGCACTGCGCGACTACGCCAAGAAGTTTGACCGCGCCGAGCTCGGCGACCTGCTTGTCTCCCAGGCCGAGATCGAGGAAGCCTTCGCCGCCGTCGGGGAGGATTTCATCCAAACGCTGCGGATGGCAGCCGCCAACATCCGGCATTTCCACGAGCACCAGGTCCACAAGGACTTCGTCGTCACCGACACCCCCGGCGTGCTGCTGGGCCAGAAGTACACCCCGATCGAGCGGGCCGGCGTCTATGTGCCGGGCGGCACGGCGGCCTACCCTTCGACGGTGCTGATGGACGTGATCCCCGCGAAGGTCGCCGGCGTCAAGGAGATTGTGATGACCACCCCCGCCGGCCCCGACGGCAAGGTAAACCCGAACATCCTCGCCGCGGCGGCGGTGGCGGGCATCGACCGCATCGTCAAAACCGGCGGCGCGCAGGCTGTCGCCGCGCTGGCCTACGGCACCGAAAGCGTGCCGGCCGTCGATAAAATCGTCGGCCCCGGCAACATCTATGTCGCGACGGCCAAGCGCAAGGTCTTTGGCAAGGTCGGCATCGATATGATCGCCGGGCCTTCCGAGATTCTCGTGCTGGCCGACGGCGGCGCGAACCCCGCCTGGGTCGCGGCCGACCTTTTGAGCCAGGCCGAGCACGACAAGCTCGCGACGCCGGTGCTTGTGACCGACAGCGAAGCGCTGGCCGAGGCCGTGCAGGCCGAGCTTGAGCGGCAGATTCCGCTTTTGCCCCGCGCCGCGATCGCGCGGGAGAGCGTCGATGCCAACGGCAAGATCGTCGTGACCGATGATCTCGCCAAGGCGATCGAGGCCGCGAACCTTATCGCGCCGGAGCACCTCGAAATCTGCACCGAAGACCCGTTCGCGGTGCTGGGTTCGATCAAGAACGCCGGCAGCATCTTTTTGGGCCGCAACGTGCCCGAAGCGCTCGGCGATTACTTTGCCGGGCCGAACCACACGCTGCCGACCTCCGGCACGGCAAGGTTCTCAAGCCCCTTGGGGGTTGACGATTTTGTCAAGAAATCGAGCTTTATCTATTATACCAAAGACGCCCTCGGCGCCGTGCAGGGCCGCATCGCCGATTTTGCCGAACGCGAAGGCCTGCACGCCCACGCGAAGAGCGTGACGATCCGGTTTGAGGATGAAAAGTAAGCTGGGAGGCAACCATGAGCCGATTTTTTACCCCGGCGCTGGCGGCGCTGGAGCCGTATACGCCCGGCGAGCAGCTTGCGCGGCCTGACCTTGTCAAGCTCAACGCGAACGAGAACCCCTATCCCCCGGCCCCCGGCGTCGCCGCCGCGGTGGCGGATACCGTGGCCGGGCTGCGGCTGTACTCCGACCTGCGGCAGACAAAGCTCGTCTCGGCCATCGCCGCGCGCTGCGGCGTGCCCGAAGATTGGGTGCTCTGCGGCAACGGCAGCGACGAAAACCTGCTGCTCGCGATCCGGGCGTTCTGCGATGAGAGCACCCCGCTCGCTTTCGCCGATATCACCTACAGCTTCTACCCCGTTTTGTGCAACCTGCTCGGCGTGCCGGCCCGGGTGCTGCCGCTGCAGGAGGATTTCACAATCGACCTTTCCGCCTACCATCGCCTTGGCTGCACGATCGTGATCGCGAACCCCAACGCGCCGACGAGCCTGCTGGCCCCGGTTACGGAGATTGAGGACGTTGTGCGCACAAACCCCGACCACATTGTGATTGTGGACGAGGCGTATGTCGATTTTGCCGGGCCGGGGGCATCCTGCCTGCCGCTTGTGCAAAAATACGACAACCTGCTCGTGGTGCGCACCTTTTCCAAATCGCGCAGCCTGGCCGGGGCGCGGCTCGGGTTCTGCATCGGGCAGCCGGGGCTGATCGCCGATATGAACCGGGTCAAGTTCAGCTACAGCCCCTACAACATCAATGCGATGAGCGAGGCCGCCGGCGCCGCCGCGATGGACGACGAGGCGTATTTTGAAAAGACCGTCGCGGCCATCTGCGAAACCCGGGCCCAAACGGCGGCCGAACTGCGCCGCCGCGGGTTCACGGTGCTCGATTCGGCGACGAATTTCCTCTTTGCCCGCACGCCGCGCTGCCCGGGCGGGGCGCTCTGCGCCGCCCTGCGCGACCGCGGCGTCCTGATCCGCCATTTCGACGCCCCCCGCATCGCCGATTGGGTGCGCATCTCGATCGGCACCCCCGCCCAGATGCAGCGGTTGTTTGACGAGATGGACGCGGTGATGGGTTCACACACAAAGGAGGTCTTGCAATGATTGCGATTGTGGATTATGGGGTGGGCAACCTGTTCAGCCTGGCTTCGAGCGTGCGGGCGCTGGGGGCGGAGGTCTGCGTGACCCGCCGGGCGGACGACCTGCGCGCGGCGAGCCACATTCTGCTGCCCGGCGTCGGCGCATTTGCCGATGCGATGGACAAGCTCACCGCAACCGGCCTGGTGCCGGTGCTGCGCGAGGAAACCGCCCGCACCCCGCTGCTGGGCATCTGCCTGGGGATGCAGCTGCTGTTTGACCGCAGCCACGAATACGGCACGCACGACGGCCTCGGCCTGATCCCCGGCGAGGTCTGCCCGCTGGCCGACGACCTGCAAGACCCGGCCCTGAAAGTCCCGCACATCGGCTGGAACGCGCTGCACCTTACCCCCGGCCGGGCCGACGACCCGCTGTTCCGCTACATCCGCGACGGCGAATACGTCTACTACGTCCACAGCTACTACGCCAAACACTGCGATGCTTCGACGCTGGCGACCAGCGACTACAGCATCCCGGTGACCGGCGCGGTGCGGCGGGGCCTTGTGTACGGCACCCAGTTCCACCCCGAAAAATCCGGCGATACCGGCCTGCGGCTGCTGCGGGCCTTCTGCGAATTGTAAAGGAGGGAAAGCGATGAAACTTTTCCCTGCCATTGATCTGCGCGGCGGCCAGGCCGTGCGGCTGACCCAGGGCGATTATGACCGCATGACCGTCTATAACCCCGACCCGGCCGACCAGGCCCGCGCCTTTGCGGCGGCCGGCGCGCATTACCTGCATGTCGTCGATCTGGACGGCGCGAAGGACGGCAGCACCGCGAACTTTTCCTCGATCCAGGCCATCACGGCGGCGTCCGACCTTTACGTCGAGGTCGGCGGCGGCATCCGGGATGAAGCGCGGATCGAAGCCTACCTTGCCCTCGGGGTGCGGCGGTGCATCCTTGGCACCGTGGCGGTGCGGGACTTCCCGTTTGCGGCCCGGATGGCCAAGCGTTACGGCGACAAAATCGCGGTCGGGGTGGATATGCGCGGCGGCAAGGTCGCTGTCAGCGGCTGGCTGGAGGATACCGGCGAGGACGGACTCGCCTTCTGCCGCCGCTGCGCCGAGGCCGGCGTGCAGTCGATCATCGCGACCGATATCTCCCGCGACGGCACGCTCGGCGGCACCAACCTCGAACTCTACCGCGCGCTGCTCAAAATTCCCGGCGTCGAGATCACGGCCTCGGGCGGGATTGCCAAAATTGAGGAGCTCGAAACGCTGGCCGGCATGGGCTGCCACGCCGCGATTCTCGGCAAGAGCCTCTACACCGGCGCGATCGATCTGGCCGAGGCCGTGCGCCGGTTCGACCCGTGACCCCTTTTGCGAAACGGAGGAATGCCCCATGATTACCAAGCGTATCATCCCCTGCCTCGACGTCAAAGACGGCCGGGTCGTCAAGGGGGTCAACTTTGAAGGCCTGCGCGACATGGCCGACCCGGTCGAGATGGCCCGCTACTATAACATTTCCGGCGCCGACGAGCTTGTGTTTTACGACATCACGGCTTCGGCCGAAGGGCGCGGGCTGTTCACCGACATCCTGCGCGCCGTCGCGAGCGAGATCTTCATCCCGCTGACCGTCGGCGGCGGCATCAACACTCTTGAAGATTTTGACCGGGTGCTCAAATGCGGGGCGGACAAGGTCAGCGTCAACTCGGGCGCCATCCGCAGCCCCGACCTGATCTCAGCCGCCGCCCAGCGCTACGGCAACCAGTGCGTTGTGCTCTCGGCCGATATCAAGCGGGTGGACGGCAAGTTCATGCTGTTTGCCAAGGGCGCGCGGGAGAACACCGGCCTCGACGCGCTCGACTGGCTCGAAGCCGGGGTGCGCCGCGGCGCGGGCGAGCTCGTCGTCAACTCGATCGATACCGACGGGGTCAAAAACGGGTTCGACCTTGAACTGCTCGACGCCGTCGCAGCCCGCTGCCCGGTGCCGATCATCGCTTCGGGCGGGGCCGGCAAAAAGGAAGATTTCGCCGAGCTGTTTCTGCACCACCCCGGCGTCGATGCGGGGCTTGCGGCTTCGATCTTCCATTCCAAGCAGCTTGAAATCCATGACCTCAAGACCTATCTGCGCGGCGTCGGGGTGGAAATGCGGCTGTAAGCCGCGCCGCCTGCGCCAATTTCGCATACCGGGGCTGTTTTGCCTTTGCCCCCCTTGCATTTCCCCGCAAACTGCGGTACACTAAAAGTATCTCATTTTTTCTGCCAGTCAGGAGATTATTTGTATGGAATTTGCCGAAAACGCCAAGACCCTTCGCTTTGATGCGCACGGGCTGATCCCGGCCATTGTGCAGGATCATTATACCAAGGAAGTGCTGACCCTCGCCTACATGAACGCCGAAACCCTCGCGCTGACAATTGCCGAGGGCCGCACGGTTTTCTGGAGCCGCAGCCGGCAGGAGATCTGGCGCAAGGGCGAAACTTCCGGCAATGTGCAGCGTGTCGTTTCGATCACCGCCGACTGTGACAAGGACGCCCTTGTCGTCGAGGTGATCAAGGAAGGCCCGGCCTGCCACACCGGGGCCGAGAGCTGCTTTTTCAACCCGGTCTATGTCTCGGACGAACTCAAGCAGTTCACCTGGGAAGGGCTCTATGCCCTGATTGAAGGCCGCAAGCAGGACCCCAAGGAGGGCAGCTACACAAGCTACCTGTTTGACAAGGGGCTTGAAAAGATCCTCAAAAAAGTCGGCGAGGAGAGCACCGAGGTCATCATCGCCGGCGCCAAGCGCGACAAGGAGGAAACCATCTTCGAGATCAGCGACCTGGCCTACCATGTGCTGGTGCTGATGATCGAGCTGGGGATCTCGGTAACCGACATCACGAAGGAGCTGGAAAAGCGCCATGTGGTGGACCACAAAGTAAAACAGGAGAGGATGCAGTAAAATGGCGGGCGAATACAAGCTGAGTTCGGTGCATGTACACTCGAAACTCTGTGACGGCAAAAACACCCTGGACGAACTGGCGGTGACGGCCTGGCGCGCCGGTCTGCGCACGCTGGGCTTTTCCGGCCACAGCCACACCCCCTGTGACATTGAATACTGCATGACCAAGAGCCGCACCGCGCTTTATAAAGCGCAGGTCGCGAAGCTCAAGGAGCGGTATGCCGGCAAGCTCGATATCCTCTGCGGGCTCGAATGGGATCTTTTCTCGGACGACGACCCCGCCGCCTATGATTATTGCATCGGCAGCGTGCACTATGTCGTCGGCCCGAAAACCGGCACCTACTATGAGATCGATTTCCGCGAGAGCGACCTGGCCAACTGCATCCGGTACGACTTTGACGGCGACGGCCTGGCCGTGGTCGAAGCGTACTTTGCAAACGTCGCGAAGGTGGCCGCGAAAAAGCCGACCATCCTTGGCCATCTTGACCTGATTAAAAAGATCAACGCCGGCAACAAGTTCTTTGATGAATCGAGCCCGCGGTATGCGGCCGCGGCGGCCGGCGCGCTTGAGGCAGCCGCCGAAAACGGCTGCGTGCTGGAGGTCAACTCCTCCGGCATCTACCGCGGCTACCGGGAGGATTTCTTCCCCGGCGACGCGCTGCTGGCCCAGTGGCGCGCGATGGGCGGCGAGGTCGTCATCACGGCCGACGCGCACGAGGCCAAGGCCCTGACCTTCGGCTACGACGAAGCTGCCGCCAAGCTCAAAGCCCTCGGCTTCGACCATGTCCAGGTGCTGGGCAAGGATGGGTTTGCGGCCTGTGAACTGTAAAGGGCAGCGGCCAAAATTTTCAACAGAATCAACAAAACCGCTTCACCCGAAGAATGGGTGAAGCGGTTTTGTTTTTGGTGTTTGGCTGTGCTTTATTGGGGTCCTTGTAGGGGCGGCCATTGGCCGCCCGCGGGTGGCGGGGTAAGTCCCCCGGGCGGGCAATGCCCGCCTCTACGTTTTTTTGAGGCGGCATTGCCGCCGATCCACCGCAATTCCTAATTCCTAACTTCCCCCGCTCACGCCTGCTCCGCCAGATATTCCTGCGCAAAATGGATCGCGACGGCGCCGTCGGCGGTGGCGGTGACGACCTGGCGCAGCGCTTTGGCACGGCAATCGCCGGCCGCAAAGACGCCGCGGAGGTTGGTGCAGGTCGTCTCGTCGGCCTGGATATACCCGGCGCCGTCGCACTGCACCTCGCCACGGAAGAGTTCGGTGTCCGGCAGGCGGCCGATCGCGGCGAAAACGCCGTCGCAGGCCACTTCCTCCAGCGCGCCGGTCCTGGTATCGGCCAGCCGGATGCCCCGCACCCCGCCTTCCGGCTTTTGCAGCAGCGCGTCCGGGCGGCGGTTCCAGAGAATTTCAACGCCGGCATCCGCAAGGGCTTTGAGATAAACCGGGGCCGCGCGCAGCGCATCCCGCCGGTGAATCAGATATACCTTGGCGCAGAGCTTCGCAAGATGCAGCGCATCACCGACCGCCGTGTTGCCGCCGCCAACCACCGCGACCGTCTTGCCGCGGTAGAGCATCCCGTCACAGGCCGCGCAGTAGCTCACACCGCGGCCGCGCAGCGCGGTTTCGCCCTCAAGGCCGAGCGGCCGCGGCACCGCGCCGGTCGCGATCACGACACAGCGCGCCTCGATCGCGCCGGCGTCGGTCGTGAGCTTCTTGACCGGGCCGGCCAGTTCGGCTTTGAGCAGCTCGCTTGAGCGGAACTCCGCCCCTGCGCGCTCGGCCCCCTGCCGCATCCGCTGGCCGAGATCGAAGCCGTCGATGCCCTCGGGGAAGCCGGGGTAGTTTTCGATCAGCGGGGTATCGGCCATCTGGCCGCCGCCGGCCAGCCTGTCCAGCTGGACCGCGCGCAGCCCGGCGCGCGCCGCATACAGCGCCGCCGTGCAGCCCGCCGGCCCGCCGCCGATGATCGCAACGTCGTAAATATTTTGCATTGTCATGGGAACCTCCTTGTATTTCGATGAAACAAATTAAAAATTAAGAATGAAAAATGAAAAATTGTGGTCGTTCGCGCGCCGTCGGCGCGCGATCCACCTTAACTCCTAATTCCTAACTTCCAATCTCCCCTGCCGTCGGCAGCCGCATCACCGCCTGCGCGCCGTGTTCGGTGTTCGCAAACCGGGCGCTGCCGCCATGGGCGGCGGCGATCTGGGCCACGATGTGCAGGCCCAGAATATGCGGCCGCGGCGCGTCTGGCGCGGCATTCTCGGCGGCCTCGGGGTCAAGGGCGGTCAGCACGGCAAGCGGGTAGCCCGCACCGTTGTCGTCCACCGTAACTGTCAGCCAGCCCTCGGCCGCATCGGCGCTGACCGCAACCGTACAGCCGCCGGGGTTGTGCCGCGCGCTGTTGCCGAGCAGGTTCGCCATTGCGCGGCGGATCAGCGGCGCATCGACGTCGATGACGGCGGCCTCGGCGGCCGGGGTGGCGGTAAAGCCGACCTCGCAGCCGGGGTCGCTGTTGATAAAATCGATGACCGCCCCGCGCAGCAGCGCGCCGGCCGCCGTGGGGGCGCGGCGCAGCGGCTGCGCGCCGTACTGCAGCTTGCTTGTCAGGTTGAGATCCTCAATCAGCCCGCGGATCACCTGCCCCTGCGCCTTGATCGCCCCGGCCATGCCGCGCTGTGCGGGGCCAAGGGTATCATCCGACTCGAGCCGCTCGGCATAGCCGAAGATCAGCGCAAGCGGGGTGCGGATATCGTGACTGACGCCGGCCACCCACTCGGTGCGGGCGGCGTCCCGCCGGGCGATCGTCTCGCTCTGGCGGCGCAGGTGGGCGCTGGTGCGGTTGAGCTGGCGGGCCAGCGCGGCGGTGGCCCCGGTTTCGGCCAGCTGCACCGGGCGGCCTTCGGCCAGCTCCTGCAAACCGTGTTCCACCCCGCGCAGCCGGCGGTGCATCGCCCAGGCCAGCAGCGCGCAGGGAACCACAATCAGCACAAGGTTCAGCGCCAGCACCGGCCGCACCGCGCCGAGCAGCGCCTCGTTGATCTCGGTATCCATATAGAAATTGTACCGGTTCACGCTGCCCGGCGGCCGGCCGAGCACAAGAACGCCATACTCGGTCAGGTAGCTCATGACCGGGTAATCGTCAAGATACCACCGCGCGAACGAGACAACCTCGCTCGTCGTGTAGGGATGGTCGAGCGATTCGGGCAGGTTGTAGCGGTAGATGACGTTGCCGTCGTCGTCCAGCATCATCGCCCAGGCAAAGCCGCTGAACCACTCGGCCGGCGTGTGTTCGGGGCCGGGGGCGGGGTTTCCGGCTTCATCCAGGGTAAAGCCGGCCGCAATCTCGCTCGGGAAATAGCGGGCGATTGAAAGCGCCTGCCGGTAGCCGACCACCCCGACAATCCCGATGAAGATCGCGACGTTGAGCAAAACAATCCCGAGCGCAATGCCCACCCCCGCCAGCACATACCGGCGGATCAGCCGCCCCAGCGCGCTCATCGCTCCTCCTCCGCCAGAAGCTTGTAGCCAAGGCCGCGGGCTGTCAGCAGGTATTGCGGCCTGCCGGGTTCGGGTTCAATCTTTTCCCGCAGGTGGCGGATATGCACGCCGAGGGTGTTCTCACACCCGTAGTAATCACATTGCCAGACAGCCTGGCAGAGCGCGTCGAAGCTGACGATGTGGCCGCGGTTGGCCGCGAGTTTTTGCAGCAGCGTGCGCTCGGTGCCGGTCAGGGGCAGGGTGTTCCCGCCGGGCAGCGTGACGGTGGCGTCGCGCAGGTCCACCCGGCGCCCGCCCAGCCGCAGCGCGCCGGAAGCCGCCCCCTGCAGTTCGGCACGGTAGGCGCGGCGCAGAATCAGCTGCACGCGCAGCAGCAGTTCCTGGGTCAAAAACGGTTTGGTCAGGTAATCGTCCGCCCCAAGGCCTAAGCCGAACAGCCGGTCGGCGTCGGCATCCCGGGCGGAAAGAAAGAGCACCGGCACCTCGCCGCCGGCGTTGAGCTCCCTGAAAAGGGTGAAACCGTCTCCGTCCGGCAGGTTGATATCCAAAATCATCAGCTGGGGCGCACGCGCCGCAAACGCCCGGCGGGCCGCGGCGCAGGTTTGGGCCGTGCGCAGGTTGGCGAAGCCGGCGTTGCTGAGCGCCTGGCTCACAAGGGTCAGCAGGTCGGGGTTATCGTCAATCAGCAGAATGTCCGCTTCCTGGATGCGGGTCATGGGCACAGCCCCCCTTTCCCTTCCATTATACCCGCCCCGCCCCCAAAGGGCCAGTGGCCCGGGCAAAGTTTAAGAGAAAATTAAGCTGCGCCCGGGGCGGGGATTAAGGCGGATGGGATACAATCGGGATGTAGCCGAAGAAAAGGCCGCCTGAACCACAATCCAATAAGGAGCTGACTGCCATGTCTATCACTTCCCCCGCCCGCCCGGTCATCGAAACGCACGGGCTTTGCAAGCGCTACGGCGCCCAGATGTCGGTTGACCACCTTGACCTTGCCGTGCCGGCCGGCAGCGTCTATGGCTTTATCGGCCCGAACGGCGCAGGCAAATCGACGACGATGAAGATGCTGCTCGGCCTTATCCATCCCACAGCCGGCCAGGTTTTGCTGCTGGGCAAGCCAATGAACCCGAAAAACCGGCTTGCGCTGCTGCGCAAAACCGGCAGCCTGATTGAATCCCCGGCCGGTTACGGCCACCTGACCGGCTGGGAAAACCTGGCGATTGTGGCTGACCTGAAGGGGGTTGACCACCGCGAGATTGACCGCGTGCTGGAGGTTGTCCGGCTGACAAACGACGCCAAGCGCAAGGTGCGGGAATATTCGCTCGGCATGCGGCAGCGGCTGGGCATTGCGCAGGCGCTGCTGGGCAACCCGCCGCTGCTGATCCTGGACGAGCCGACCAACGGGCTGGACCCGGCCGGCATCCAGGAAATGCGCGCCCTGATTGCCGAGATGCCCGAACGCTGCGGCGCAACCGTGCTGATCTCGAGCCATCTGCTCAGCGAACTGGAACAGATTGTCGATACCGTCGGCATCCTGAACCACGGCAAGCTGCTGTTCCAGGGCCCGCTGGGCCAGCTGCAGCGCCACAGCCAGGGGGATATCACCCTGCGCCTGCTGCACCCCGAGCGCGCCGAAAGCGCGCTGCGGCTCAGCGGGGTGGCGGTTACGCCGGGCCGTGACCCGCATGAGCTGACGCTGCCGCCGCTGCGCGACGCGCTGCTGGCCGAGCTGGTCCACACGCTGGCTGACCGCGGCGCCGGCGTGGTCGGGCTGCAGCGGCGGACCAAATCGCTGGAAGAAATTTTCCTGAGCCTGACCGAAACCGACGGGGAGGTGGCCTGATATGCGCGCCTTGACCCTGTTTGGCGTGGAATGCCGCAAAGCCCGCCGCCGGCACGACGTGCCGGTCACAATCGGCATTGCGCTGCTGGTGCTGCTGTGGGCCGGCGCCAACTACGAGATGGACACCGCCCAGGAACTTGCCACCGGCTATTCCGCAATGTATTATGCAATCCCGGTTATGAACGCCGTCGTCATGCCTGTCGGCATGGCAACGCTGGCAAGCCGCATCTGGGATGTGGAAACCAAGGGCGAAAGCTGCAAGCTGCTCTTCACGCTGCAAAGCCGCGGCAGCCTGTTCTGGGGCAAGGTCGCGCTCGGGCTGGCTGAAAACCTCGCCGTCTGCGCGATTGAAACGGCCGGGGTGTATGCAATGGGCGCCCTGAAAGGCGTGACCGAAGCGCCGCGCCCGGGGCGGTTCGTCTGGCTGTTTGCCGCAACCTTTGCCGTCAACGCGATGCTCTACTTTTTCAGTTTGTTTTTAAGCATTCGGGTGCGCAACCCGGTCGCGGCGCTGGCCGTCGGTTTCTGCGGCGCGCTGATCGGGCTGTTTGCCGCCTTCATGCCGGTGGTGTTCAGCTTTTTTATCCCGTTCGGGTACTATGTCCCGCTGAACGCGGTGCAGATGCTCTGGGACCCCGAAACCCGCATCTCGGACTTTATCCTAACCGATTACCGTTTCTGGCTTCTGAGGGTAACGGCCGCGCTTGCATGCCTGGCAGCCGCCGCCTGCCGCCGTGCTATTGAAACAAAGGAGGTTTGACCGATGCTGCTGCGCTGTATCCGGGCCGAAAACCGCAAGCTGCATGCTTCGCCGATCTGGCTCGTTTTCCTGGTGGTGCCGGCTATTTCCTGCCTGTACGGCACCTACAACTTCCTTGGCAACCTCGGGCTTTTGGATTTCAACTGGTACAACCTTTGGACCCAGCACACGCTGTTCTACACCCTGTTCTTCTTTGCGCCGATGGTAGGCGTCTACGCGGCGTACCTGTGGCGGCTTGAGCACCGCGGCCACAACTGGAACCGGATCATGGCCGCGCCGGTGCCGCCGCTGGATCTGTTCCTGGCCAAGTTTGTCGCGGTTGCCAAGCTCACCCTGGCCACCCAGGGCTGGGTGTTTGTGCTGTATCTTGTCTGCGGCAAGCTCTGGGCAAAGCTGCCGGGCTGGCCGCCGGTGGAAGTCGCCGTCTGGCTGGTGCGCGGCGTTGTCGGCAGTTTTGCGATCATCGCGTTTGAACTGCTGCTCGCCATGGTCATCCGCAGCTTTGCTGTGCCGGTGTTCTGCGGGCTGGCGGGCGGGGTTTCCGGCATGCTGGCCGCCAGCCGCGGGCTGGGCTATGTCTGGCCGTTTGCGCTTATGCAGATGGGGATGAACTCCAACAAAAGCGAGGACGTGCTGGCCGGCGGGCTAGGAGCCTTTTTGCTGGCCTGCACGGCGTGGTGCGCCGCGCTGTTTGCCCTGGCCTGGCTGCTGCTGCGCCTGCGGGATGTAAAAAGCGATACAAACTGACAAAAAAGAGCGGGAAACCACTGGCTTTTTGCAGGCGGGCGCGGTATAATAGCCGCAGATACAGCTTGCGGCCTGCGCCGGCCGCTTTTCCGCATACTTGGGCTGTGTTCCGAATTCATCCTGCCAAGGGGGTATCCGCATGACCGCCAATGCCGCTGATTTTGCCGGGCCAAACTGTGGCCGCCGCTATGAAAAGGAACTGGAATCCCATTTCCGCGATTGCCTGCTGTTCTATCTTGACGGCCGGATCAAGTTTGAACGCTATTGCTACGGCGAGGCCGCCTGCCTTGTGTTCAGCCTGTGGGCCAAAGGCTTTGATGCCGACGGCAAGATCCTGTGGGAGAAGGAGCCCGAGTTTGAAACCGACCAGAAGGCGATCCCGCGGGTGCTGACCGACATCCAGGAAAGCGGCGACGCGCTGCAGTTTGACGGCGCGCGCAAGCGCTATGTCAAAACCGAAGAGTTTGACACCGACAAAATGAACGGTTACAGCCGGTTCAAGGTCTTTCTGCTGCGGCAGAAAGCGAAGGGCTGACCAAAGCCGCGTTGTCTGCCCAGGGCAGAGAGCCGTCCCCCCCGGCCTCTGCCCTGTTGCCGTGTCAGGCGGCGGGTGCGCGGCATACGATAGGGCAGGCGGTTTTGTGCAACCCTTTTGTCACCAATTTGTGCCATTTGCTTGACCTTTTCGCCCTGCCGTGGTATAGTAATACCAAGTAAATTGAGATTTCCGGGTTTGTCCCGTTTTTCGGCAGCGGTCGCGCTGCTGTTTCGCCCGCCTGCGGCGGGCTTTGCAAGACGCTCTGTAAAGGAGGTCAGCTTCCCCTTGAAGCGCTTTTTGTGCGTGGTGTTTGTCGCCGCGCTGCTTGTTCTGTGTGCCGCCTGCAGCCGGCAGGCTTTTTCCAACGTGCCGGAGCCCACGGCCGCGCCGACGGCCTCTTCTTCGCGCAACCTGAGCCGTGAGGCCGCGCGCAGCGAACCGGTCATTGTGGATGAGACCTATGCGAACAGTGACAATGTCTCCCCCGCCACCCAGGCGCCGGCTACCGCCGAGCAGCCTGCCGTGGATACCCCGGAAACCGGGGATTCCCGCGTGCTGTACCTGATTGGGGCGCTGGGGCTTGTGTTGATCTGTTCAGCCGGCCTGTTGCTGCTGCGCCGTATCTGAAGCCGTGATTGATTTGGGGACGCTTTGGCGTCCCC
>DSLFI04102__coassemble_306_pt1 | contig 19621 bp, 10 predicted proteins | sample DSLFI04102__metabat2_low_PE_015 | metagenome-assembled genome bin DSLFI04102 | reverse complement strand
CGACGGAAGTTCCCACGCCCGCCCCCACACTGGTTCCCACCGATGCCGCTACCCCGGCGCCTACGCCGGAACCCACCCAAGAACCCACGCCGGCGCCAACCCCTTCACCCAGCCCGTCGCCGGTTCCCACCGAACAGCCGGCTCCGAGCGAACCTGCGGCCGAATCGCAGCCGGCTGAAATCGCCCCGGCCTGAGCAGGGCGCCAGGCGGGGCAGCCTGTATAACACTGTGTAGAGGAATTGTATCATGAACGAAAACAAAGCCAAACAATCTCAGCTGCTGCGGTTTGCGCCGTATCTGCTGAAATACCGAAAGATTCTGATTTTTGACCTTTTCTGTGCCGCCCTGACCACCTTGTGTGACATTGTGCTGCCTTCCATCATGCGGTACCTGACCAATGCCGCTACCGACTCCAGCGTGGTGCTGACGGCGGGGGTTGTGCTGCGGCTGGCGCTTGTCTATCTGGTTCTGCGGTTGATCGACGGGGCTGCGCAGTATTATATGTCCGGCACCGGCCATATAATGGGCGTTTACATTGAAACTGACATGCGGCGCGATGCATTCGCCCATCTGCAGCGGCTCAGTCACACTTATTATTCCAACACCAAAGTCGGCCAGATCATGGGCCGCATTACCAACGACCTGTTTGATGTGACCGAGTTCGCCCACCACTGCCCGGAGGAGTTTTTCATTGCCGGCATCAAAATTGTCGCTTCCTTCGTTATCCTGTGCGGCGCGAGCGTTCCGCTGACCCTGGTGGTGTTTGCCTGCGTCCCGCTGATGATGGTTGTCTCGGTCCGGCTGAACCTGCGGCTGCGCGCGGCATTCCGCAAACAGCGGTTTCAGATTGGCGAGTTGAACGCTTCGATTGAAGACAGCCTGCTTGGCCAGCGGGTTGTGAAAGCGTTTGCCGCCGAAGAGCAGGAAAACGCCAAATTTGAGCGCGGCAACCAAACTTTCCAGACTATCAAAAAGAAAACCTACCACGCGATGGCTGCGTTCAATACATCCACCCGGTTGTTTGATGGGTTGATGTATCTGGTTGTTATTGTGGCCGGCGGCCTGTTTTTGGTGTATGACAGGATCAACGCCGGCGACCTGGTGGCTTATGTGCTGTATGTCTCAACGTTGATTGCCACCATCCGCCGCATTGTTGAATTTGCTGAGCAGTTCCAGCGCGGCGTGACCGGCATTGAACGCTTTTACGAGATAATGGATACCCCCGTAGAGATTGAGGATGCCCCTGACGCCAAGCCGTTGGTTGTCAAACAGGGCGGCATTGAATTCCGTCATGTCAGCTTTGAATACCCTGACGATCACAACAAAGTGCTGCGCGATGTGAATCTGAGCATCCGCCCCGGTGAGAATCTTGCTCTCGTCGGGCCTTCAGGCGGCGGCAAAACAACGCTGTGCAACCTGATCCCCCGCTTTTACGATGTAACCAGCGGCGAGATTTTGGTTGACGGCCAGGATGTGCGCAAGGTCACCCTGAAAAGCTTGCGCGAGGCGATCGGCGTTGTACAGCAGGACGTTTATCTTTTCAGCGGCACGGTAGCCGAAAACATCGCCTACGGCAAGCCGGGCGCAAGCCAGGAAGAAATTATCGCCGCGGCGAAACTGGCCGGGGCTGACGGGTTTGTGCGAGCCCTGAAGGACGGCTACGACACCTATGTCGGTGAGCGCGGCGTCAAATTGTCTGGCGGGCAAAAGCAGCGCATCTCAATTGCGCGGGTGTTTTTGAAAAATCCGCTGATTCTGCTGCTGGACGAAGCGACCAGTGCGCTGGACAACGAGAGTGAAATTCTTGTGGGACAGAGCTTGGACGCACTCGCAAAAGGCCGTACCACCCTGACCATCGCCCACCGGTTGACCACCATCAAAAATGCCGACCGCATTCTGGTGCTTGGCAAGGAAGGCATTGAAGAAGAAGGCACCCACGAAGAACTGCTGGCTCAAAAAGGCATCTACTATCGACTGTGGAACGGCCTGGTCAGCGGCCAAACGCTGTAACATACCATTCAAGGAGCCACCGCTTTTTTGCACAAAGCGGCAGCTCCTTTTTCGTGCGTTTCGCTGAAATGTTTCGAATTGTTTCGTTCTCTCTTGTCTTTTTGCGGCAAGGTGTGTATGATGAAGAACAGAGAAACATGTCGGCGGCTGCCAGCCGCCTGAAAGGTGGATGTTTGATGAAGCGTTCCAGCGGTATCCTGATGCACCTGTCCAGCCTGGCCTCCCCCTATGGCATTGGCACAATGGGCAAGGCTGCGCGCGATTTTGTCGATTTTCTGTACAGGGCCGGTCAGGGGTATTGGCAAATCCTGCCAATCTGCCCCACCAGCTATGGCGACAGCCCTTACCAGTCTTTTTCCACCTTTGCGGGCAACCCGTATTTTATCGATCTTGACCTGTTGGCCGAAGACGGCCTGCTGCTGCCGGAGGAGTACCAGACGATCGACTGGGGCGGCACACCGGACTGCGTGGACTACGGCAGGCTGTATGAACTGCGCTACCCGGTCCTGCATAAAGCAACGGCCCGCCTGCTGGCCAACCCGCCGGCCGATTATCGCCAATTCTGCGAGGAAAACGCTTTCTGGCTGCCGGACTACGCGCTGTTCATGGCGCTTAAGGATGCGCACAGCGGCGCCGCCTGGGGCGAATGGGAACCTGAACTGATCCGCCGTGACCCCGAAGCCCTGGCCGAAGCGCGTGCCAGCCATGCCGACGCCATCCAGTTCTGGAAAGCCGTGCAGTATCTGTTCTTCCGGCAGTGGAAGGCTCTCAAAGCCTATGCCAACGAAAAAGGCATCCAGATCATTGGCGACCTGCCGATCTATGTGGCGGCCGACAGCGTTGACGTTTGGAGCAGCCCGCAGGAGTTTCAGCTGGATGAAAACCTTGTTCCCACCGAAGTGGCCGGCTGCCCGCCGGACGCTTTTTCCGCCACCGGCCAGCTTTGGGGCAACCCGCTGTATGATTGGGACGCCATGCGCAAAACCGGATATGCCTGGTGGGTGCGGCGCATCCGGCACCTGTGCGGTATCTACGACGTTGTACGAATTGACCACTTCCGCGGCTTTGCGGGTTACTACGCAATCCCGTTCGGCAGCGCCGACGCCTGCAACGGCCGCTGGCGCGAAGGCCCGGGAATCGAGCTGTTCCAAACAATCGAAAGAGAGCTTGGCAAACAGAACATCATTGCCGAAGATCTCGGCTTTTTGACCGATGATGTTTATGCATTGCTGAACGCAACCGGCTACCCGGGCATGAAGGTTATGGAGTTTGCGTTCGACAGCCGCGACGGCGGCAACTACCTGCCGCATGATTATCCGCGCGGCTGCATTGCCTACACCGGTACCCACGACAACGAACCTGTCAACGGCTGGTTTGAAACAGCCGCCCCGGCGGATACCGCACGCGCGATTGATTACCTGCAGCTGACCAAAAAGGAAGGGTACCACTGGGGAATGCTGCGGGGCATCTGGTCAAGCGTGGCAGACCTTGCCATCGTACAGGCGCAGGACATTTTGGGCCTCGGCCATGAGGCACGGATGAATACGCCTTCGACACTGGGCGGCAACTGGTGCTGGCGCGCCAAGCCCGGCGCCTTCAGCGCCCGCCTGGCCAAAAAGCTTCGCCATGTAACCGAAATCTACGGCCGTACCGATTGGGAATAATCCAGCCAAAACCACGCGCAGGCAAGGGCTGTGCCCCGCCTGCGCGTGGTTTTATTTTGGCTGTGCCCGGCGCAGTTCCGGGGTTCGCAGCAGCAACCAGAGCACAGGTGGCGCCGCCCCCAACAGATAACCGGAGACCTGCCATGCCAAATGGGCCCAGCTTCCTTCGGCAATGCCGAACGCCGCGCCGGCCGCACCGGCGCCCAAAGCCAGCAGCGATCCCATACCGGCGGCCACCGCCGGCCGTGCCAGCCAGCCGCCCCAGGACGGGCGCATGCCGGTGCAGTGCAGCAGTCGTACCATGTTGAGTCCAAAACTCAACAGATTGGACAGCGCCATCATCCCGATAAACCCGAGCGCCCCATACCGCGGCACAAGCAGACAGGCCGACAGAATCCGCACCGCACAATCGAGCACCGAATACCGGAAGGTGGCGAACTGCTGGCCCAAACCTTTGAGGATGCCATCCACCATGCTTTCCAGATAGAGTACCGGCGCCAGGAACCCAAGCAGCCGGACATAGCGCCCGACCTCGGCATCCCGATACAGCAGCCACGCAAGTTCCTGCCCAAACAAAACCAGCGCCGCCCCCGCCAGCATTGAAAACAGACCGGCCACCGCAAGGGTCACATGGATCAGGCGCGCAGTACCGGCGCTGTCACGGCAGGTATGCAGGCGGGTAATTTCCGGCATCAGAAGCCCGGACAAGGCCCCCAGCAGCGCAAACGGGAAAAAAATCAGCGGAAGCGCCATTCCCTTCAGCGCGCCATACTGGGCAACGGCCGCACTGCGGTCGCCAAGATACATTGCCAGACAAAGCGGGATCAGGCTGCTTTCCACCGCCTGCAGGGCACTGACCGCCAAGCGGCTGCCTTCGACCGGCAATGCTATAAGCAGCAATTCCCGCCCGGTGAACCCCCGGGCCGGGTCGCCCGATTGCCGGCGAAAAGACGGTTCCCGCCCGGCAAAGGCCGCCATCAGCAGGCAGGAAACGCCTTCGCTGACCGTGTTGCCAACCAACACCGCCGCGCAGGCGTAGCCGGCGCCCCACTGCGCCAGCACACGCAGCGCCAAGGCCGCCACAACAAGCCGGACCAGTTGCTCTATCAGCTGGGCTGTGACATTCGGCCCCACCCGCCGCCGTGCAAGAAAACAGCCGCGCAGCGCCCCCGAAACTGCAAGAAACGGCAGACTTGGCGCAAGCACCCACAGGCCAAGTTCCGCCCTGGCGTCATGCAGCATAAACCGGGCCACCGGGCCGGCAAGCGCTGCCTGGGCCAGCATAGCCGCCGTGCCAAAACAGGCCGCCGCACTCACAAGCCCCCAAAGCGTCGGCCCCATGCCCCGCCTGCGCGCCAGGCTCTGCGCCGCCAAACGGGTAGCCGCCACGTTGACCCCCGCCGAAGCAAGCGCCACAAATACCGAATAGACCGCCAGGATCAGCTGGTATAACCCCATCCCCTCGCCGCCCAGCCAGGCCGCAATGTATACGCGGAACCCCATGCCGAGCACCCGCAGCGCCATACTGCCAACAGTCAGCAGTGCCGCGTTTTTCAGATACAGCTTCCAGCGCATGGGCAGGCCCCCTCTCCCCTGCCAGGGTATGCGGGCAACGGGGGTGGTATGCCTTTACTGCGCCGCTTCGGCCATCAGGCGCTGGATCGTATCGGCCGCCTCGCCGATCGGCACGCGGGTTGCGGTTTGTTTGTCTCGGGTTGTGATTTCCACCACGCCGGCCTTGCAATTTCGCGGGCTGACAACCGCCCGGAACGGCACGCCCATCAAATCGGCATCGGCAAAAAGGACGCCGGGGCTGACAGCGCGGTCATCGTATATCACCTCAACTCCACGTCGGGTCAGTTCGGCGTACAGTGCGTCGGCGCAGCTGCGCACCTGTGCATCGCCGGCCCGCACGGCACACAAATGCAGCTGCCAGGGGGCCACGGCCATCGGCCAGATCGGGCCGCAGTCATCATGATGGGCTTCACAGATGGCCGCGGCGAGACGCCCCACGCCAATGCCATAACACCCCATCAGCGGGTAGCGGACCTGGCCGGCGGCGTCCTGATAGGTCATGCCGAGCGCCGCCGTATAGGTATCGCCAAGCTGGAAGATATTGCCGACTTCGATGCCTCGCGAAATGGCAAGCCCCGCCTGCCCGCAGGCCGGGCAGACACCGCTGGCAACCGCCTTGGCAAAGTCCCCGAACGAAGCGCCGGGCAGGTCACGGGCGGGAAACATGCCGGTGAAATGGAAGCCTTCCTCATTCGCACCGCATGCAAGCGTTTGGCACGCCGCAAGGGATTGATCGTACAAAACCTGCACGCCGCCCGGCAAACCGATCGGCCCGATGGAACCGGCGCACAAACCGCCTGCTTTCAGGTTTGTGGCCGGGTACACCGCACCGCCGAGGTAACGCGTCAGTTTTGTTTCGTTGACTTCAAGATCGCCGCGCAAAAACACGAGCACCAGTCCGCCATCCCCGGCCTTCTCATACGCGACCGCCTTGCAGGTCTCTTCCGGTGTGATCTGCAGGCAGGCACATAGTTCCTCTATTGTGTGCACGCCCGGCGTAACCACCTTGGTAAGCGGTTTTGGCTGGCGCTGCGGCGTCCGGGGCAGGCAGCAGGCCGCGGCTTCAAGGCTGGCGCGGTAACCGCAATGCGGGCAGAGTGCGATCGAATCCTCTCCGATCGGAGTCAGCAGCATAAACTCATGCGAGACCCTGCCGCCCATCATCCCGGCGTCCGAGGCAACCGCAACCACCTGCGGCAGGCCGACCCGGGCAAAGATGCGGTGATACGCTTCCAGGCAGCGCGCATAGAAAGCGTCAAGATCCTGCTGGCTTGTGTGGAAAGAATAAGCATCCTTCATTGTGAATTCCCGCACCCGGATCAGCCCGGCACGCGGGCGGGCTTCATCCCGGAATTTGGTCTGGATCTGGTAGATCATGAACGGGTACTGCGCATAGCTTTGGGCTTCATCCCGCACAAGCTGCACGGCAGCTTCCTCATGGGTCATGCCAAGGACAAGTTCATTGCCGCTGCGGTCCCGAAACCGGGCCAGTTCCGGCCCGATCTTGGCGTACCGGCCCGATGCCTGCCAAAGCGAAGCCGGCATCACGACAGGCAACTCTACTTCCTGCCCGCCCAGGGCGTCCATCTCTTCCCGCAGAATCTGTTCGATCTTGCGGGTCACGCGTACAAGCGGCGCATAGGATGAAAACACACCGTTCATGACCTGTTTGATGTAGCCGCCGCGCACCAGCAGGGCGTGGCTGTCCACAACGCAGTCGGACGGACGCTCCTTAAACCGGGCGCCTGCAAGATTGGCCAGTTTCATAACAACCTCCTGTTCGCTGTCTTCCAGCATATTTGCCGCTCAGAAAAATAAAAACGCCCCAAACAAACCGAAACGGTCTGCTTAGGGCGAACGAAATATCGTCCGTGGTACCACCTAACTTTGGAAAAGGCTCCACTCTCAGGGCGCGGGAAGCTTGGCTCCGACGCCTGCTCTCGATAACGGGAGAACCCGGTAGCGCTTGGCGGGGAACCTTTGTCCTTCCCTGCTTTTCGCGCACAGCTCGAAGATGGGTTCGGCGCCCCGGGGCCAAAGGCTTGCACCAACCGCCTTTTCTCTGGTTGGCCCCACAGGCGCGTACTGTTTCTTCTCATCGCCTTTTTCTCTGATTGGGCTCAGTATACCGCAACGCTGCGCGGCTGTCAAGCTTGCCGCGCGCGGCCGCGCATGGTACAATACATAAAGGCAGCCGCCGTTGAATACCGGCGGCCTCAATGTACCTATGAAAGGATGCAAAACCATGCGTGAATCTGAAATGATCCAGGCGGCGGTCAGCTTTTTGCGCGCCCGCCTGCCAGAATCCCCCGAACTGGCGATTGTGCTGGGTTCCGGCCTGGGCGGGCTGGCCGACCGCATCGACAATCCGGTCTATATCCCGTACAGCGAGGTGCCGGGCTTGCCTGTATCGACCGCGCCGGGCCATGCCGGACGGTTTGTGGCCGGGCGGCTGGCCGGACGGGCAGTGCTCTGCATGCAGGGGCGCTTCCACTTTTATGAAGGCCATGATATGCAGGCCATTGCACGGCCCGTACGGGTCATCAAAGCGCTGGGCTGCCAGGCTCTGGTGCTGACCAATGCCGCCGGAGGCGTCAACTACGATTTCCAGGTCGGCGATTTCATGTTGATCACCGACCATATCAACTTCATGGGCGCCAACCCGCTGCGCGGTGAAAACGATGAGGCCATCGGCCCGCGTTTTTGCGATATGAGCCATGTGTACACCCCCGAGCTGCAGCAGGTGGCGCGCGATGTGGCTGCCGCCCAAGGTTTACCGCTGCGCGAGGGCGTCTATCTCGGCTACATGGGCCCGAGCTATGAGACACCGGCTGAGATCCGCGCGTTCCGCACCCTTGGCGCCGATGCCGTCGGCATGAGCACGGTGCCTGAGGCCATCGCCGCCAGCCACTGCGGCCTGCCGGTTTTGGCTATGAGCCTGATCACCAATCTGGCTGCCGGCATGAGCAAGGGCAAACTTTCCGGCGAGGAGGTCATTGAAATTGCCAACCGCCGCGGCCCGGTGTTTGAGCAGCTTGTCTGCGCGATCCTGGCATCCATACCGGTAAAAGGCTGACGGATGGCTTGCTTTTTGGGGTACAATCCAGTAAAATAGTGTGTATGTGCAGCCGTCGCTTTTTCCGGGGCGGTTGGCTGCTCCAACAACGGAGTGCGCCGGAGCCAACGCCCCGGTGAAAAGGAGAATGTGTAAATGAGCGAAGAATGCACCCATGACTGCAGCAGCTGCGGCGCGGATTGCCCCAGCCGCAACGCCCCGCAGCACGAACCGCCGCACGCCAAAAGCCATATCAAAAAGGTAATCGGCGTAGTTTCCGGCAAAGGCGGCGTGGGCAAAAGCATGACCAGCGCCATGCTGGCTGTCGCAATGCGCCGGATGGGCCACTCTGCCGGCATTTTGGACGCCGATATCACTGGTCCTTCAATCCCGAAACTGTTCGGCGTGCATGGACCGGCCACCGGCAATGACGACGGCATCTACCCCATCAAGAGCCGCACCGGCATTGACATCATGAGCATCAACCTGCTGCTGGAAGACGAAGAAGCGCCGGTTGTCTGGCGCGGGCCGGTTATCGCCGGTGCGGTCAAGCAGTTCTGGCAGGATGTTATCTGGGAGGATGTTGACTTCCTGTTTGTGGATATGCCTCCGGGTACCGGCGACGTGCCGCTGACCGTCTTCCAGACGCTGCCGGTGGATGGCATTGTGATTGTGTCCAGCCCGCAGGAACTCGTCGGGATGATTGTCGGCAAAGCTGTGCAGATGGCCGAGATGATGAAGGTCCCGGTGCTTGGCATTATCGAGAACATGAGCTACGCGGTCTGCCCGCATTGCGGCGAGCACATCCAGGTCTTTGGCGACAGCCATGTAGAACAGACAGCTGAGAAGTATCATCTGCCGGTTCTGGCAAAGATGCCGATCGATCCCGAGCTGGCAAAGGAAGCCGATGCCGGCATGATCGAAACCTATGCCGGGGACTTCCTGGACAACGCCGCAAAGACGGTAGCAGCGCTGCTGGTCTGAGCCGCAGCACCCCATTGCAAAAGATTTGAAAGTTTTTTGCCTTATATTTGAATTCGAAAAGGAATTCAATGCCCGATTCTAAAAATAATTTTGCTTTCCCCTTGCCAAAGCTGCCCATCCGTGGTATGCTGATTAGCAAGAACAAAGGCGTTCCCGCATGGTGGCCGTATGCCGCCATGCCGGGAGCGCCTTTTTTGCATTTTGGACGGCCGGCCGCCGCCCAAAGCGCAGACCTGACAGCCGGGAAGGAGAAGCTTATGCAGGACTTTACGACAAAAAGGGCCGGTTTGTACGACCCGCGTTTTGAGCATGACAATTGCGGCATTGGCGCGGTGGTGGATATCCAGGGCCGCAAAACGCACCGCACCATCGATGACGCCCTCCAGATTGTTGAACATCTGGAGCACCGCGCCGGCAAGGACGCCGAGGGCAAAACCGGCGACGGCGTTGGCATCCTGATGCAGATCGGGCACAAATTCTTTACCAAAGCGGCCGCTGCCGCCGGGATCTCCCTGGGTGAAGAACGCAGCTACGGAATCGGCATGTTTTTCTTCCCGCAGGAAGAACTGCGCCGCAACCAGGCCAAAAAGCTGTTTGAAATCATCTGCCAAAAGGAGGGCCTGCCCTTCCTGGGTTGGCGTGAAGTTCCCACCTGCCCTGATATTTTGGGCCACACGGCCCGCAGCTGCATGCCAAGCATCTGGCAGGGGTTTGTGGGCAAACCGGCGCGCGTATCCGCCGGCATCGAATTCGACCGCCGCCTGTATGTGGCCCGCCGCGTGTTTGAACAGTCCAGCCCCGAAACCTATGTGTGCAGCCTGTCCAGCCGGACCATTGTCTATAAGGGGATGTTCCTTGTTAAAGAGCTGCGGCTGTTCTACCCCGATCTGCAGGATGAAGACTACGAAAGCGCGATCGGCATGGTACACAGCCGGTTTTCAACCAACACCGCGCCAAGCTGGAACCGCGCGCATCCGAACCGGCTGATCCTGCACAACGGCGAAATCAACACGATCCGCGGCAATGCCGACACCATGCTCGCGCGTGAAGAGACAATCGGCAGCCAGGTGCTCAAGGATGACATGACCAAGATTCTGCCGGTCATCAACCAGGGCGGCAGCGATTCGGCCATGTTGGATAACACGCTCGAATTCATGGTGATGAATGGCATGGACCTGCCCCTCGCCGTGATGGTGACAATCCCGGAACCATGGAGCAACAACCAGAATATGGACCCGAAAAAGCGGGATTTTTACCAATATTATGCAACGATGCTTGAACCGTGGGACGGCCCGGCTTCGATCCTGTTTTCGGACGGCGATGTGATGGGCGCGGTGCTTGACCGCAACGGGCTGCGCCCTTCCCGCTACTACATCACAAAGGATGGCCGGCTGATTCTTTCGAGCGAGGTCGGCGTGCTGGATATTCCCTCTTCCGAAATTGTCTGCAAAGACCGGCTGCGCCCGGGCAAAATGCTGCTTGTCGATACCGTTAAGGGTGCGCTTGTTGAGGATGAAAAACTCAAGGCAGAATACGCCAACCGCCAGCCCTACGGCGAATGGCTCGACCGCAACCTTGTCAATCTCAGCGATCTCAAGATCCCGAACCAGAAGGTTCCCACCGCCACGCCGGAAGCGCGCGTGCGGCTGCAAAAGGCTTTCGGTTACCGGTATGAAGATGTCGCCACCATGATCCTGCCGATGGCCAAAAACGGCAGCGAGCCGGCCGGCGCGATGGGCAGCGATACCCCGCTGGCAGTGCTGAGCCACACCCATCCCCCGCTTTTTGACTATTTCAAGCAGATGTTTGCCCAGGTAACCAACCCGCCGATTGACGCCCTGCGGGAAAAGGTCGTCACCTCAACCACCGTCTATGTCGGCGCGCAGGGCAACCTGCTGGAAGAAAACAGCGAAAACTGCAAGGTTCTGAAAATCAACAACCCGATTTTGACCGAGACGGACATTCTCAAGCTCAAGGCGATGAGCGTGCCCGGTTTCCGGGTGCAGACGATCTCGATCTGCTATTATAAAAATACCGAGCTGGAAAAGGCAATTGACCGGCTGTTTGTTGACGTTGACCGCGCCTACCGCGACGGCGCCAACATCCTGATTTTGTCCGACCGCGATATCGATGAGTACCACGTTGCGATCCCGAGCCTGCTGGCGGTGGGCGCGGTGTCAAAGTATCTTGTCCGCACCAAAAAGCGCACGGCCATGGCGCTTGTTCTTGAAAGCGGTGAACCGCGGCTTGTACACGATTTTGCAACACTGCTCGGGTACGGCGCTTGCGCAATCAACCCGTATCTTGCCCAGCAAACCATCCGCCAGCTGATTGAGGAAGGGCTGTTGGACAAAGACTATTACGCCGCCGTGCAGGACTACAACAAGGCAATTCTGAACGGTATTGTCAAGATCGCTTCCAAAATGGGCATTTCGACAATCCAGTCCTATCAGGGCAGCCAGATTTTTGAAGCGCTGGGCATCAGCGAGGAAGTCGTAAACAAATACTTTACAAACACCGTGACCCGGGTGGGCGGCATTACACTGCGTGACATTGAGCAGGATCTTGAAGAGCGCCACCAGAAGGCTTACGACCCGCTCGGCCTGGATACCGTCGCCGAATTGCCGAGCCTTGGCACCCATAAATTCCGCAGCGGCCCGCAGGCCGAACAGCACCTGTACAACCCGCAGACCATCCACCTGCTGCAGCAGGCCTGCTGGAACGGCGATTACGACAAATTCAAAGCCTATACCGCGGCGATTGACGCAACCGGCCCCGACGAGATGCATCTGCGCAGCCTGCTCGCTTTCAATTACCCCGAAACCGGCGTGCCGATTGAGGAAGTCGAAAGCGTTGATTCGATTGTCAAACGGTTCAAGACCGCTGCGATGAGCTACGGCGCCCTTTCAGAGGAAGCGCACGAGTGTATGGCAATCGCTATGAACCGGCTTGGCGGCAAGAGCAATACCGGTGAAGGCGGGGAAGCCGAGGAGCGGTATGGCACCGAACGTAACTCCGCCATCAAGCAGGTGGCTTCCGCCCGGTTTGGCGTAACCAGCAAGTACCTTGTCTCGGCCAGTGAGATCCAGATTAAGATGGCCCAAGGCGCCAAGCCCGGTGAGGGCGGGCAGCTGCCCGGCGCCAAAGTGTACCCCTGGGTGGCCAAGACCCGCAATTCAACCACCGGCGTGGGGCTGATTTCTCCCCCGCCGCACCACGACATTTACTCGATTGAGGATCTGGCCCAGCTGATCTATGACCTCAAATGTGCCAACCGCAAGGCGGCCATCAATGTCAAACTGGTAAGCGAGGCGGGTGTCGGCACCATTGCGGCCGGCGTGGCCAAAGCAGGCGCCGAGGTGATTTTGATTTCCGGATTTGATGGCGGAACCGGCGCGGCGCCGAACAACTCTATTCACAACGCCGGCCTGCCCTGGGAGCTTGGTATTGCCGAAGCACACCAGTGCCTGATCCTGAACGGGCTGCGCAGCCGGGTACGGATTGAAGCGGACAGCAAACTCATGAGCGGCCGTGACGTTGCCATCGCGGCAATGCTCGGAGCGGAGGAATTCGGTTTTGGCACCGGCCCGCTTGTCGCAATGGGCTGCGTGATGATGCGCGTCTGCAACCTGGATACCTGCCCGATGGGCATCTGCACCCAAAACCCCGAACTGCGCAAGCATTTCATCGGCAAGCCGGAATATATCATGAACTTTATGCGGTTCATGGCGCAGGAATTGCGTGAATATATGGCAAAGCTCGGCGTGCGCAGTGTTGAGGAGCTTGTCGGCCGCACCGATCTGCTGCGGGTCAAACCTGAACCTTCCGGTTCCCGCGCAAGCGAGCTTGACCTTACCGCCCTGCTTTCGAACCCCATGATTGCAGATAACCACGTTCACTTTGACCCCAAGGCCGCGTACAACTTCCAGCTTGAGAAAACCCCCGATATGCGGGTACTGATGAAGAAATTCAAAAAGAGCTTTGAGATGGCCGAGCCCCGGCCGATGCGCATCGAAGTCAGCGTCGGCAACACCGACCGCGCGTTCGGCACCATTTTCGGCAGCGAGATCACGGCCAAGTTCGGCAACACCCTGCCGGACGACACCTTCCATGTAACCTGCCGCGGTTACGGCGGGCAGAGCTTTGGCGCCTTCCTTCCGAAAGGGCTGACGCTGGAGCTGATTGGTGATTCGAACGACTACCTTGGCAAAGGGCTTTCAGGGGGGCAGATCGTTGTCTACCCGCCCAAAGATGTCACATATGACCGCAGCCGGAACATTGTGATCGGCAACGTTGCGCTGTACGGCGCCACCGGCGGCAAAGCGTTCATCAACGGCATGGCTGGCGAACGGTTCTGTGTGCGCAATTCCGGCGGCATCGCGGTTGTGGAAGGCGTCGGCGACCATGGGTGTGAATATATGACCGGCGGCACCGTGGTGGTGCTGGGCAAGACCGGCAAAAATTTTGCAGCCGGCATGAGCGGCGGTATTGCGTATGTGCTGGATGAAGACTGGGACTTTTACCAGCGTGTCAACAAAGATATGGTCAGCCTGGAACCGGTGGAACACAAATACGATGTTTCGCTGCTCAAAGATTTGATCCGAGAACATGTTGAACGCACCGGCTCGCCGCGCGGGCAGGAAATCCTTGACAATTTCGGCGAATACCTGCCCAAGTTCAAAAAGGTGCTGCCGCATGACTATGACAAGATGCTGCGTCTGATTGCCCAGATGGAAGAAAAGGGCCAGGACAACGAGCAGGCTCAGATCGAGGCGTTCTACGCCATGAAAAACGCACAGTAAGGGAGGCAGAAACTTATGGGAAAACCGACCGGATTTTTGGAGATCGCGCGGCAGACCAGCACCGAGCTGCCGCCCGAAGAACGCATTGTCAACTTTAATGAATTTCATATCCCGCTGCCGCCCGAAGAACAGCAAACCCAGGGCGCCCGCTGCATGGACTGCGGCGTCCCCTTCTGCCAGAGCGGCATGATGATCGGCGGGGCGGCCAGCGGCTGCCCGCTGAACAACCTGATTCCCGAATGGAATGACCTTGTCTGTCAGGGCCGCTGGGATCTGGCGGTGCACCGCTTGATTGCAACCAACCGCTTCCCGGAATTTACAAGCCGTGTCTGCCCGGCGCTCTGCGAAGCCGCCTGCACCTGCGGCATGGCGGTGGGCAACCCGGTAACAGTGCGTGAAAACGAGCGCGCAATTGTTGAATACGGGTATGAGAGCGGCGCCATCCACGCCGTACCGCCGCCGGTGCGAACCGGCAAACAGGTGGCTGTTGTAGGCTCCGGCCCGGCAGGCCTGGCCGTGGCTGATCTGCTGAACAAACGCGGCCACACCGTCACGGTGTATGAGCGGGACGACCGTATCGGCGGACTGCTGATGTACGGCATCCCAAACATGAAGCTGGACAAATCGGTTATCGACCGCCGTGTCGAAATTCTGCAAAAGGAGGGCATTACCTTCGCCTGCGGGGCCGATGTCGGCGGCAACCTGCCAGCCCAGGCCCTGCTGGACAGCGCCGATGCCGTTGTGCTGTGCTGCGGCGCCAAGCAGCCGCGGGACCTGAATCTGCCGGGACGTGAGGCCGGCGGCATATACTTTGCGGTCGATTATCTGACCAGCGTGACCCGCAGTCTGCTCGACTCCCATTTTGCCGATGGGCGCGCGATTGACGCCGCCGGCAAGCGGGTGCTTGTCATCGGCGGCGGCGACACTGGCAACGACTGCGTTGGCACGGCCATCCGCCAGGGCTGCGCAAGCGTTGTGCAGCTGGAGATGATGCCCTGCCCCCCTGATGCCCGCGCGCCGGGCAACGCCTGGCCCGAATGGCCGCGGGTACGCAAGACCGATTACGGCCAGCAGGAGGCGATCGCCGTCTTTGGGCAAGACCCGCGGATCTACCAGACAACGGTCAAGGAATTCTACGCAAACGAAGCCGGGCAGGTCTGCGCCGCATTGGTCTCCAAGCTTGAAAGCCAAGTTGTGGATGAATCCACCGGCCGCCGTGCGATGGTCCCCACCGGCGAAGAGTTTGTGATTGAGTGCGATCTTGTGTTGATTGCGGCCGGCTTTACCGGTTGCCAGCCCTATACGGCCGAAGCGTTCGGCGTTGCGCTGACCGCCCGCAACACGGTGGAAGACGACCATTTTGCAACCAACGTCCCCAAGGTATTTGCCTGCGGCGATATGCGCCGCGGCCAGAGCCTGGTTGTCTGGGCACTGCGCGAAGGGCAGGATGCCGCAGCCGCGGTGGACCGCTACCTGATGGGATACACCAACCTGTAAAAACAGCAAGCCCCCGCAAGAGCCAAACGGCCTTGCGGGGGCTTGTACATTTTCTCAATCATCGGACAAAGCAGCGGCAGCCTGGCGGGAATCCATCGTGGTAAACAGATGCCGAAGCACAACAACCGCCGCGATGCAAAGGATCACTTCCGCCACAAGCTGGGCATACGCCAGCCCATACAGCGGGAACAGGAAGTTCAGCAGGCAGAGTGCCGGGATTTCGAGCACAACCTTGCGCATAATGGCAAAAATCAGCGAGTTTTTCCCCAATCCGCAAGCCTGAAAAACGCCGACCGCCAAAAAGTCTACGGCCAGGAACGGCAGGGACAGCGCAAACCCCTGCAGGAAAGCGGCGCCGTATGCCACAATGCTTTCCGTTTTCATGAACAGGCCGATCAGCGGCCCGGCCATCTGGTGGCACACCAGCGCCGCCAGTATCATAAAGCCAACCGAAACCTTCATGCAGAAAAGGACCGCCTGCTTCATACGGCCGGCGTTGCCGCTGGCATAGTTATAGCCCACCAGCGGCATAACCCCCTGCGAAAACCCGTTTGATACGTTCCACGGCACCTGATAAATCTTTTGGGCAATGCCGATGGCTGCAACGGCATCGGCGCCAAAGCCTGCCGCAAAATTGTTGAGAATGGTCATACCGGTAACATTGAGCAGATTCTGAATGGAAGCCGGAACCCCCACCTGGAACACGCCAAACGCAATATTTTTGCGGAAGCCGAACATCCGCGGCGAGATGCAGACCGCCGTGGTGCGGCGGCGCAGATAAAGCAACACAAAAAAGTACAGGCAGGCCACACAGTTCGAAAGGCAGGTGGCCAGGCCCGCGCCTTCCGCCCCCATGTTAAAGCCCCAGGGCAGAATAAAAATCGGGTCAAGCAGAATGTTGAGGATGCACCCGCTCATTGTGCCGATGCTTGCGTGCAGGGTGGAGCCTTCGGCCCGTACCAGGTAGGAGAGCACGACGTTCAGGATGGACGGCGCCGCGCCGAGGGTGACTGTCCAGAACAGATACTCCGCCGTTGCGTCAAAGGTTGTTTGGTCTGCGCCAAGCAAACGCAGCAGCGGGGTTTGGAAAACCGTAAACCCAAGTGAGAAAAGCAGCGCGCAGATCAGCGAGCAATAAAACCCGAAAGCCGAACTGCGGGCGACGGTATCTTCATCCTTCAGGCCAAGGGCCCGGCTCATCATACTGGAACTACCAACGCCAAACAGATTGTTGATGGCATTGAATGCCAACAGCACAGGCGCCGCCAATGCAACGCCGGCGCTTTCAACAGGGTCGTTGAGCATCCCGACAAAGAAGGTATCCGCCAGGTTGTACAGCACCATGACCAGCGAGCTGATAATCGTTGGTACTGCCAGCGTCATCACGGCGCTCGGCACCGGGCGGGTTTCAAACAAAGCTGTTCGATTTTGATCCATTCCGATTCTGTTTCCCCTTTCTGGTGCCAGAAAACCGGCGTATCAGCAAAAGCATAGCACAACCGCCGGGCAAACACAAGGCCATTGCAAAGAAATCTCCGCGCACTTCTGCGCTTAACCCGGTTCTTGCCGCACACGGTGCACGGCCGTGCCTTTTGTCTTTTCTTGCATCCACCACACCTTGGATTTTTGATGCATATTCTTTTAACAAATTGTCCATTGACATTTTCACAAAAGATGTGCTAGGATAGGTCAAAATGTTCAAATCCTAACAAAGGGAGCTTCACTATGCAACACAAAACAGTCGGGATGGAACTTGTGGGCACCGCCAACGCCTTGCGCCGCGCCCTGTTTGAAGATGTATGGCGTGATTTTTGCGGCGACGGCCCCACCGGCCTGCAGCAGTGGTTTCTTTTGTATGTATTTGAGCATGATGACCGCGAAGTGTACCAGAAAGACCTGGAATCCGTGTTTCAGATCCGGCGTTCCACCGCGACAGAGATTCTCAAATCGATGGAGCGCAAAGGGCTGATTTTGCGGGTTCCCAGCGCGTTGGACCGCCGCAGCAAGCGTATTCACCTGACCGCCAAGGCCTGCGGCATATGTGAGGAAAACCGCCGCAAGCTTGTGGCGGCGGAGGCCATGATGTGCCGCGGTTTGACGCCTGAACAGCTGGAAGGCTTTGTGGAGATTTTGCGGCAGATCCAAGCAAACATTCACAGCTTTTAACCCGGCTGCCCGCAAGGCTTGCAACGGGAAGGGGCAGGCAGGTTCAAAGTATGGCCGCACAGGCCAGGGAGTAAAACAGGCATGCGATACGAGCAAACCATTTTGTATGTAGGGATTGATATCGGTTCCACTACCACCAAAATTGTTGCGGTAGATGCAAAGGACGGCACCGTGCTTTATTCAGATTATCGGCGCCACCATGCCGATCAGGCCGCCAGCGTTTCGAAAGCGGTGTGGAAATTGAGCGGGCGTTTTCCCGGTGCCAGGCTGCAGCCGGTTCTGACCGGTTCCGGGGCCAAACAGCTGGCCGATGCGCTGGGGCTGCCCTTTACCCAGGAGGTTGTGGCAAACGCGCTGGCGCTGCGCACGCTGTATGTGCGGGTTGGCACCGCCATTGAACTGGGCGGGCAAGACGCCAAAATGATTTTCTTCCGCCGCAACCAGGCCACCGGCCAGCTTGAAACCGCCGATATGCGGATGAACGGAAGCTGTGCGGGCGGCACCGGCGCTTTTCTGGATGAAGTCGCTTCGATTCTGGACGTGCCGGTTGAAGAGCTGGATGCGCTGGCCGCCCAGGGCCGCTGCGTATACGACATTTCGGGGCGCTGCGGCGTGTATGCCAAAACCGATATTCAGCCGCTGCTCAACCAGGGGGTCAGCCGGGCCGATTTGGCGTTGTCCGCTTTTCATGCCGTGGCCAAACAGACCATCGGCGGCCTGGCCCAAGGTTTGACCATTCAGCCGCCGGTTGCGTTTGAGGGCGGCCCGCTGACCTTCAACCACACCCTTGTGCAGGTCTTTTCCGAGCGGTTGGGCCTTGGTACGGAAGATATTTTGCTGCCTGAACATCCTGAGCGGATGATGGCATACGGCGCGGCTCTGTCAGCCCGCGACCTGTGGAAAGACCAGGGCGCGCCGCTTACGGCCGGTGACCTTCTGACCCGGCTTCAAAACCGGCCAACCGACCACACCGAGGACGGCCCGCTGTACTTTGCATCCGCAGAAGAAGAATCTGCTTTCAAGACCCGCCATGCTCTGCCCGCCTGGTCCCCGCTGCAGCCGGCCGCCGGGCAGACGGTGCGCGGGTACCTGGGCATTGATTCGGGCAGTACGACAACCAAGTTTGTGCTGCTGGGCGAAGATGGCCGGCTGCTGGACAGTTTTTATGCTCCCAACCGCGGCGAACCGCTTTTGGTCGCACGGGACGCTTTGATTGCACTGCGCGACCGTTACCGCAAGGCCGGCGCACAGCTGGACATTCTTGGTGTAGGCACCACCGGATATGGCGAGCAGCTGTTTGCCAACGCCTTTTCTGCCGAATACCATGTGGTGGAGACGGTCGCCCATGCCCGCGCGGCTGCCGAATATGTGCCGAACGCTTCTTTCCTGCTTGATATTGGCGGGCAGGATATGAAAGCAATCTGGCTGGACCATGGCATCATCACGAACATCGTTGTAAACGAAGCGTGCTCGTCCGGGTGCGGCTCCTTCCTCGAAAACTTTGCGGCTTCGCTGCAGATCCCGGTTGACCAGATTGCCGAAGAGGCTTTCCGCGCCCGGCACCCGGCAAAGCTTGGCAGCCGCTGCACCGTGTTCATGAACAGCAGCATCATCACCGAACAGCGCAACGGCAAAAGCGCCGGCGATATCATGGCGGGGCTCTGCCGGTCGATCATTGAAAATGTCTTCACAAAGGTCATCCGCCTTTCAAATCTTGACCGGCTGGGCGACACAATTGTCGTACAGGGCGGCACTTTCCGCAATGACGCCGTACTCCGCGCAATGGAACAATACACCGGGCGGAAGGTGACCCGCGCACCGTATCCCGAAATCATGGGCGCGATCGGCGCCGCACTGCTGACCAAGGA
>DSLFI04102__coassemble_277_pt1 | contig 21313 bp, 17 predicted proteins | sample DSLFI04102__metabat2_low_PE_015 | metagenome-assembled genome bin DSLFI04102 | reverse complement strand
TCTGCGACAGTTCGATCGGGAAGCAGTCGCGGCTTACCGCCACGATGCCCAGTTTTACTTGCGGGATGTTTTGCATAATGGTACCTCCTTATAGTCACAGGGGGTAAGCGCCAGGTGCCGGGCGCCATGCGTAGGGCCCAGCCCCCAAACACCGGGCTTTCCCCCTTTTATAGAAACCTTTTGCGCCGCCGCAAAGGCCGGGTAAAACTGTTTCCGGCTCTGCGGCTGTCACAATTCTTATTTTACTTTTACTATACCACATAAACCGCGTGTTGTCCTTGCCAAACTGGTTGTCTGCATTAGACGAATTTGCTATTTTTTTGTTTTTCAGCGTTTTGCCAGCTTTCCGGCTCTGCTTTTGTGCAGTTTTCCGTGCCCGGCCGGCCAATACAGATTTCAGCCAGCAGCGCAAGGCTTTTTTCCCGCGAATAGAACCGTTCCAGGGAATGGACGCTGTGGTGTATGCGGGTTTCCCCCGAAACCGGGCGCTGGGCGCGGCGGTATTCTTCCGGCGTGAGGCCGAACCGCTTTTGGAATGCGCGGGAAAAATACCGGTAGTCCGAAAAACCCGAAGCCGCATACACTTCGACCAGCCGCTCTTTGCCCGCTGCAATCCGCTGGCAGGCCGCATGGAACCGCACGGTATCGACATAATCCTGAAAACTCTGGCCCAGCGCCTCCCGCGCAAAATGCGAAGCATAGCCGAGCGAAATCCCTTCGGCTTGCGCAAAGTCAGACAGGTTGATCTTGTGGGTGTAATTTTCGTCCACAAACCGGATCAGGCGCAGCGCACGGTCGTTGCGGCGCTGCTGGCCGGCCATCTCCCCGCCCGAAAGCACCTGGTGCGGCACCCCGGCCACAAGCCGGCCCAACAGCAGCAGCGCCCGCCCGGTACAGCTGAGCTCATACCCTTCAGGCCGCGTCAGGTAGCTTTCCATCATGGCAAGCAGGATATCCACCAGGGCCTGATACCGCGCGGCGGGCAGCACCCGGCCCGGGCAGGGCGCGTCAAACCGCAGCCGGGCAAAAGCCGGGTAGGGGCGCTCCGCCAGTTCCGGCGCAATCTGCGCGCACAGGAAGGTACACCCCGCCCCCACGGCACGGAATTCATGCAGCTGCCCCGGGTGGAACAGCACAAGTTCGCCGGGCTGAACCCGCAGCTGGGTCTGTTCAATCCGCACATCCAGCGCGCCTTCAGCCAGCCAGATCACCTCCAGCTCCCGGTGGATGTGCGGGGTGCGGTACTGCACCGTATCAAAAAACAAGTGCAGCCCGTCAATCTGCGGGTGCTCCACCACTTCCACTTCCCGCATCGGGGTCACCTCCTGTACGTGGGACACAAAGCCCCTTCTGTCCCGATTATATACCAAACACCGCCCCGACTTCAACAAGGCGGCCGCTTTCCCGCACGGCGCGCCGCCCGCGGGCCCATATTTCTGCCCGCCGCCCCTTTTTGTACAACTCGGATACAGGCGGGATACAAGTCGGATACGCCGGCAGGGTATATTGCTGGCAGGATAAACACCGCGCTTTTGCACAGAGTATGCAAGGAGGTTTCTGATGAAACATTCGCATGTTTTGGGGCGGTTGACACTGGCGCTCTGCCTGCTTCTGACCGGCTGCGGCCAGCGGGCCGCAGCAGTCCCCACCCCCACGCCGGCGGCTTCGGCCACGGCCAGCCCGCCCGGCGCAGCCCCGGCCGGCGATGCGCCGGAAGCCGAAGCTTCCTCCCTCAACTGGCTGCCCTATGCGCCGAGCGAGTTTGCGGCGGTGGCCGGCGCAGAAGGTTTGGGCGATGCGGCCGCTTTCGCCCCGGCGGGCGATATCTGCCCGCTGCCTGACCAGGCCGGGGTGGAAGGCCAAGCCAACGGGGAAGGTTTTTACCGGTTCATCGCCCGGGAGGACGGCGCGGCCAACCTTTGCTACCTTGATTTTTCCTCAGCGCAGGAGGTTATGCTGTGCAGCCAGCCCAACTGCGCCCATGCCGATGAGAGCTGCCCGGCCTGGTTCCCGAGCCTTGTCGGGGTCAACCAGGCGTTCCCCGTTGGGGATGCGCTCATCATCCTGCACGGCGGCAACCCGAGTTACGCGAGTTCCCTGGGCGAAGAAGCCCTTGCCCGGATAGAGGTGGCGAACCTGGACGGCAGCGGCCGGCGGCAGGTGTTCCGCTTCCCGGCGAATGTCCAGATGACAACGCTGCCGCGCGGCGGCTACGCGCAGGACGGTGAAAACCTCTATTTTGTCGCCACAACCACCACCGCCGCCAGTACAACCCGCACGCTCTGCGCGCTGCACGCGCCTTCCGGCACGCTGTACGCCCTCTACGACCTGCCCGAGGCGGAAGAGAAAATCCTTGGCGGCGTGGGGACAAAGCTTGTGCTGTCCTACTCGCCGGGGGCGTATGATATGAGCAATTCGGCTGCCGATCTGCAAACCGTCGTCGCCTGCCTGGATCTATCGAACCACACTCTCGCCGCGCTGTTCTCCTACCCGTATGTGAGCGTTGGCGGCATTGCGGGCGAGGACTTCGTCGTCTTGACCTCCGAGGGTACCCTGTGCCGCTACAGCCTGGTCACCGGCAAGCTGACCGGCGAAATGCCGGTCGCGCTGCCCGCCGGCTTTGACCCGCAGAACATGCACGGCAACGGGCTGTTTGACGGCAAACTGTTGGCCCATTCGTTCGCGGTTTCCAGCGACGGCCCCTCGGCGCTGCACTACTGTGCCGTTGACCTGCAGACCGGCGCGGCGCAGGAACTTGACGCCACTTATGAGGGCGTTTGGGGCGGAGGCCGGCAGCCCGCGACGATCGCGGCCGAAACGGCGGACGCGCTGCTCGTCGCCTGCGGGCAGAGGACGGTCGAATCCACCCTGCCAAGCGGCGAAAGGATCGGTTATTATCCCTTCCAGTATGCCCTGGTGCCAAAAACCGACTTCTGGCAAAACCGTGCCGCCCTCACCCCGATCGAATGGCCGAACTGAAACAGGAAAGACGAGGCGTTTGTATGCATCCTTCCGGTTGTTTAGCGCGCCGGGTTTTCCGGCCGGCCTGCACGGCGCTGCTGCTGGCCGGGTACGGGGCGATTCTGGCGCTGTGCGGGGCGAACCTCGCGGCCGGGGTGCGGTTCTGGTTGGCGGCGGTTTTCTGGCTGTGGCTGCCGGGTCGGGCGCTGGCGGCCCGGCTGGCCCCGCGGCGCGGGCGCGGGCTGTATGCAGCGATATACGGCGCGGGGCTGCTGGCCGCCGTGCAGTGCCTGGCCGCCCGGCTCGGGGCTTTCTGGCCGCTGGGGCTGCCGGCGGCGGTCGGGCTGGCCGGGCTTTTGCGGCCAATCCGGCGCAGCCGGGGCAGTGCGCGGGCACTGGCCCGCCGGGCGGCCGCGCACACCGCGCGCCGGCTGGAAAGCCCGCACACGACGCTTTGGGCCGGGCTCTGCCTTGGGTACGGCGTCTTTTGCAGCGCGGCGAACCCCCACCCGCTGCGGGCCGGAGCCGCGGCGCTCGACCGCGATTTCCTGTGGAACATCGGCAACGCGGCCGCCTTGCAGCGCGCCTTCCCGGCCGAGGATCTGCGGGTGTCCGGCGTGCGGCTGGCCTACCACTACCTGACCGAGCTGCTCTGGGCCGCGCTGGCCAGGGTCAGCGGCGCGGCGCTGTTCGACGTCTATTTCTATTTCGCCGGGCCGGTGTTTCTGGCGCTCGCGCTCGCCGCGCTGCGGGCGCTGGCCCGCGGCTGCTGGCCGGGGCGGCCAACAGGGCGGTATCTCGCGCTGGTGTTCGGGTTCGGCTGCGCATCGGGCGCGGCGGCGCTGGGCAATGGGCTGAGTGTCTTCGGCAACACGCTGCTGGCCCATCTTTTGACCAACATCAACGCCCAGGCCACCGCTCTGCCCTTTTTTGCCGGGGCGTTCTGCGCCTTTGCGGCGCTGGCGCGCGCGGGGCTGCGCCGCGCACCGGGCAGCTGGCGGCAGTGGGGCGCGCTGTTCCTCAGCTTCGGGCTGCTCTGCGTGGCCAAGGGGCCGCAGGCCGCGCTGCTGCTCTGCGGCGTGGCGGCGGCGCTCGCTCTGCTCCTGCTGCTGCGCCGGGTGCGCTTTGGGCCCACAGCCGGGATGCTCGCCGGGCTGGGGGCCGTCTTTTTTGCGCTCTACCAATTTTTGTACGCCGGCGGGGTTTCGAGCATGGAGTTCTCGATCTTCGCAATGCGGAACACCTTCATCTACCGCACGCTGAGCCCGCTGACCGACGCGCTCTGCGCGATGCTACCCGGCACCGGATATTTCTGGCTCGTCTGCCTGGGGCTTCTCAACGTGTTCTGTATGCTGCCGCTGCAATGCCTGCTCTGTCTGGGGCTTCTGCCGGCGGCGGTTCGCGCGCTGCCGCGGCCCGATCCGGCCCGGCTGCTGGCCGCCGCGCTGGCCGGCGGCGGGATGCTCGCCTACCATCTTTTTTACCACAGCAGTTCGAGCCAGGTCTATTTTGCGCTGTTGGCGCTGCTCTGCCTTTCGCTGCTGGCGGCCGGCGCGCCGCGCCCGCGCGGGGTTCTGCGCGGGCCGGTTCTGCTGGCCGGGATGCTCGGCGGGCTGACCACCCTGTGCATCGCGCTCGGCTTTGCCCGGCAGGCCGCGCCGCCGCTGGCCGCCTGCGCGGGGCTGCGGGAACCGTCCGCTTCGGCCGAGAACGTGACCGCCGGCGACGAAGCCGCAATGGCCTGGCTTGCCGCCAACAGCAGCGAGCGGGATGTCTTTGCAACCAACCGTATCTCCTCCACCCCGGCGGTCGAGGATGCGATCAGCAACATCTACACCGGGTTGAGCGGACAGCAGGCCTGGCTTGAGGGCTGGACCTACGCCGTGACCAACATGGGGGTCGGGCCTGATTTCCTTGCCGAAAAGCGCTGGGTCAATGAAGAACTTTTCAGCGGTCTGCCAACCGGCGAAGCCCGCGCGCTGGCCCGGCAAGCCGGTGTGCGCTGGCTGGTGCTGGCCAAAGCCTGGCCCGGCGCGCCGCCCGCGGGCCTGGCCCCGGTTTATGAGAACGAATCCGCCGCAATTTATGATTTGGAGGATTCTGCGGCGGGCGGCTGAAAATCGCAGCCGCAACTTTTACAAATCCAACCGCTTTTCGTCGCTGGTTCGATATGGTATACTAGGGTGTATCTGATAAATCCAAAGTGCTGAATAATTCGCTAAAAAGTAGCGGATGCAAGGAACGAAACCGCAGGAATACTGTATGTATTCCAAGGTTGAGTGACGCAGCAGACGCTGCTTTTTAGTAGAATTAGACAGTGCTGGGGATTTTTCAGAGACACCCTAAGAGTAAGAACCGGTTGAATTTTCAAGAAAAGCGAGGGATGCCCCATGAAGCGTTGCTGGATGATCCTGCTGGCCGCCGCGCTGCTGCTGACCGGCTGCCGGCGCGAGACCCCGGCCGAGGGCCCCGCCCTGACCGATGACATCGACTATATGCCGGTGGTGGAGGTGGCCGACCTCGCCTCGGCCGGCATCACGCTGGCGGATAACCCGCACGGCGTTTCCTCCCAGGCCACGACCGAAATCACCGGGCAGGGCATCTTTTTCTTTGACCGGGACGCCGGGCTGCTGATGTTCAATGACTGGCAGACCAACACGACCTACCCGCTGTGCGCCAAAGCAAACTGCACCCACAGCGACGCGGGCTGCAACGCCTGGTTTGATACCGCCGCCGGCACCCCCACCGGGCTGCACAGCGACGGCGACCGCCTGTACTATTTCACCACGAACTACCCGGCCGCCTGCTATGTGCAGGATTTTGACGGCGAAAACCGCCGGGAAGTTTTCTCGTTTGAGGGGGATATTTCACCGCATTTTGTCTACGAGGGCGGCAGCGTCTATTTTGTGGCGAACGGCTACCAGATGAACGCCGAGCCGGACGAGACCGACAGCACCGTCGCCGTCGGCGGCGATCAGATTCTGCGGGCCGACCTCCAGACCGGGGCGCTCGAGACAATCCCGCTGACGCTGCCGGATAACGCCGGCAAAATCACCCGCCTGGCCATCACGGGGAAATACGGCGATTCCCTCTGCCTTTTTTATGAGGAAATCGACCGCGGTCTTTTCGCCAACTTTTTGCAAAACCTCGAACGCACCCGCTTCCTGCTGGATCTTGAAACCGGGCAGATTCAGGGGATGATGGAAGATCGCAAGCGTGCCAACCAGATGGGCAGTTCCGATGGCTCCGCTTGCGGCCTGTACGCCTACCTCGACATTGATTGGGATACCAAAAAGTCCTTCCCCCTCGGTTCTCATACTGCCGACGCGGCCGACGGCGTCCCGATCCTGATCGACTTTGCCAACCGGGTCGAGTATCACTTTCCGTCTCAACCGGCCTCCTCGGCCGGTTTTAGCCTCCACGATGGCAAGCTGTTCTACACCCGCCCCGCCGACGATGGGCAAAGCCTGCGGCTGTTCTACTTCGACTTTGAAACCCAGACCGAACAGCCTGTGCCGGATTTCTTCCAGGATTACGTCATCCGCGAGGAGACCGAAAACTGGTTCGTCCTCTTCCCGCGGCAGGATGGAGACGCGTTGCCCACCTATTACCGTGTGCTGAAAAGCGACTATTTTGCCAGGAATCCTGCGCTCATTGAGATGGGTGAGCTGTCGCTGTAAAGGGGGCCGCCATGCAAAACCTGCAAAACGATCGAACTCCCGCGCTCACGGCCGAACATCTGAGCAAGCGGTATGGCAAAACCCGGGCGCTGATCGATTTCAGCTACACCTTCACCCCGGGCATCTACGGGCTGCTCGGGCCGAACGGCGCGGGTAAAAGCACCCTGATGAACATTTTAAGCAGCGCGCTGCGGCCGACCAAAGGCCGGGCGCTCTACGGCGGGCGGGACCTGTTTGCGCTGGGGGCCGCTTACCGCGCCGTGCTCGGCGTGGCGCCGCAGCAGGCGTCGCTGTACGACTTTTTCACCGGGCAGGAATACCTTGAATACATCGCCGCCCTCAAAGGCATGGCCCGCAAACCGGCGGCCGAAGCCGCGCGCCGCGCGCTTGAAAGCGTCGAGCTGGCCGACCAGGGCGGGGCGCGGGTGGGCGGCTATTCCGGCGGCATGAAGCAGCGGCTGCTGCTGGCCCAGGCGCTGCTCAACGACCCGGCCGTCCTGATCCTGGACGAACCGACCGCCGGGCTTGACCCGCGCCAGCGGATCGTGCTGCGCAACCTCATCACCCGCATCAGCGAGGATAAGATCGTGATCTTTGCCACCCACGTCGTGCCGGATATCGAGCCGATCGCCCGCGAAGTTCTGCTGCTGCAAAAAGGCCGTCTGATCGACGCCGGCCCGGTCGCCCGGCTCTGCCAGTCGATCGCCGGCTGCGTCGTGGAGGAAGAACTTGACCGCGAAGCCTTCGCCGCCGTCGCGGCGGCCGGGCGGGTCGTGAACTTCCAGCCGATGGGGGCCGGGTACCGGGCGCGGTATCTGCTCGAATCGCCCGACGCCGCCCACCCCCACGCCGTCGCCCCCACGCTGGAGGACGTCTACCTCTACCACTTTCACGACAGCGAGAAGGGTGGGGCGGCGCTATGAGGACGGTGCTGTGGGCCGAAGCGCGCAAGCTGCGCCAGAATACGACCTTCCTGCTGTTCGGTGCGCTGTTGCTGCTGGCGGCGGCGCTCTACCCGTTCGGCCGGGCGCTGGCCCCGGATGCAAACGGCGTCAACCTGCTGCAGAAACAGGCCGTCTTTGCCGCCTGCCCCGACGCCACGCCGGCCGAGGCTGCAGCAGACCTCACAGCCCGGCAGGATGCGCTGGATGTCTCGATCGCGCTGCTGATGCTCCAACAGGCCCCGAACCAGACGGTGCGGGATACAGCGCTGCGGATGCTGGCCGACCGCGGCTACACGGCGGACGATCTGCCCGCCCTGCGCGAAGCCGGCGCGCTGCGGTTTGGCGCGAGCATCGCGCAGGAGCGGGTCATCCTGCAGGAAGGGCTTGCCCAGGCCGAGCGGGCGCTCTCTTACCCGGATTACCTGCAACAAATCGCCGAGCGGGCCGACCAGCTCGGCCAGAGCATCTTTGCCCGCAGCGGCGGGCTGGATGTCCGCATCGCGCAGCGCACCGCCGCGCAGTATGCGGCGCTGGACGGCCTGTCCATCCCCTACGCCGCGCCCTACGGGGCCGAGATTGCGCTCGGGGATGGCGTCACCGACGGATTGCTGCTGCTTTTTGCCTTTCTGCTCGCGATGGCGGTCTTTGCACAGGATCGGCCGTACAGCGGCGCGCCGGTTGTACGGGCCGCCCGCTGCGGGCTGGGGCGGACGTATCTTGCCAAGCTCGTGCTGACCGTCGGCCTGCTTTTGCTGTTCTGGGCGTTCAGCCAGGCCGCGCAGGCGGTGTGCGGCGGGCTTTTGCTGGGGTTTGGGGATCTTTCGCGCTGCGTGCAGTCGCTGCCGGCTTTTTACCGCGCGCCCGGCCGGATGACGGTGGGCCGGCTGCTTCTTGCCGCGCCGTTCTGCCGGCTGCTGGGGGCTTTGGTGGCGCTGGCGGTGTTTTCGGCGTTTTGCAGCGCGTGTTCGGGCGCGCTGGCCTACGGGGCCTGCGCGGCGGCCACAGCGCTGGGCTGGGGGCTTTACGCCCTGATCCCGGAATCCAGCCCGCTGCGGCTGCTCAAATACCTGACCCCCGCGGCCTGGCTGCGGCCGGAGCTGCTGTTTGGGGATTACCTGCTCTTCTCCTTCGGCCCGCTGCTCGTACCGTATACGACGCTGTACGGCGTTCTGATGGCCGGCAGCCTCGCGGCGCTGGCGGCGCTCGGCCGTCTGGCCCACGGCGGGCGCAGCTTCCGTCTGCCGGCGCTGCGCCGCCCGGGGCTGCGCCGGCACAAACGGCGGCCGACCCTCTTCGGCTTTGAGCTGCGCAAACTGCTGCGCACCCGGGGCGCGGTCGCTGTGGCGGTGCTTCTGGCGGCGGCGCAGGTTTTCGCATCCTCCACCTTCACGACCCTGACGACCGAGGAAGAAGCCCGCTACCAGGCCTGGCTGACCACCCTGCAGGGGCCGTACACGGCGGAAAAACACGCGCAGATCCTCGACGCCTATGAGGATCTGCGCGCGCTCGAAGCCGCCGCCTCCGCCGGCGGGGACAATGTCGATACCGCGCTCGCGCAGGCGGGCTTGCAGGAGAAGCCGGTGCTCGTCCGCCTTGGCCGGCTGAGCAACCAACTCAAAGCCCGCACCGAGAGCGGCCTTTCCGCCGCCTACATCCCCGACGCCGGCTACAACCGGCTGCTCGGGTTCGAGGCAGTCGGCCCGCGCTACCAGCCGGCGCTGCTCGCCGCGCTGCTGGTGCTGGCCTTGTCCGGCCTGTTTGCCGCCGAGCGGGAGACGGGGCTTTTCCGCCTTTACCAGACCCTGCCCGGCGCGACGAGCCGGCTCTACTGGACAAAGGCCGGGCTGGCCTGCGCGGTCACCGCCGTGCTGCACGCGGCGGTCTGGCTGCCGGAAACCCTGTTTTTGTGGCGGCGGTACGATTTTTCGCTGTCCGGGGCCGAAGCCGCGAACCTGCCGGCGCTGGCCGGCGCGCCGCAGGGGATGCCGCTCTGGGGCGCGGTGCTCGCCACCTGGATGATCCGGCTGGCGGGTAGCCTTTTCTTCTCAGCGCTGCTCTTTGCCGCTACCGTGCGGGCCGGCTCAACCGTAAGTGCGCTGCTGACCGGCGTCGGCCTGGCGCTCGGCCTCTTCGCCCTCGATAGCCTGCTGCCGCCCGCCCTCGCAAACCTTTCCCCCGTCGCCGTCATGGCCGGCGACGGGATGGCGGTCTTAAGCGGGCCGATCCTCGCCGCCGCCCTAACCTGCCTCGCCCTGCCCGCCCTCCTCTTCGCCCTCGGCGAAGCCCTCTGGCTGCAAAGTTTGGGGAAGCCGTATGGGTAAAAAAGGCAAATCCCCCGCCCCAAAGCGCTGCATCGCCTTGGGGTGGGGGAGTTTCTGTATCGGGCAGGGTCAGGGTTCTTCCACCTTCCACCCCCGCAGCGTTTTTTGGCGGAAGGCTGCGTACGCTTCGGCCTCGGCTTGCAGGGTTTGCAGGGCGGCGGGCAGCAAAGGTTCGAAGGGCTGCACGGTGACATCCAGGCCCTGTGCGGCGTTTTTGACCTTCCAGATGCCGACGATCCGTCCGTCGCAGAGGATTGCCCCGGGGTTTGCGGCGGTGCGCCAGACCAGCCGCTGTTTGGCCGCATCCGGCAGCAGCGTCGCGTGGTCGCGCGCGTCGAGATAGGGGTCGTGCGGGCCGAGCAGAATCCACCGCCGCGGGCCGAATTCTGCGCGCTGCAGCGCAGGCAGATCCTCGGGGAGCATCTCGCCGGCGCGTCCATCGACCGAAATCCGAACCTTCTCCCCGGCCAACCCCCACAGCCGCTTCGCCTGGGCCGGGCTGCTGCCGAGCCAGGCCGCAAAGTCCCGCACCGTCGCGGGGCCGTAGGCATGAAGGAACTTGCGCGCAAGCCGCCGGGCGGCGTCCGGCCGCGGGGCGAAATCCCGCCCGAGCCAGTGCCGGTAGGTCGCAAAGGTCGGGCTTTGGCCGGCGCGTCGGCCGAACACGATTTCCCCGCCGAACGCGCAGGGCCGCAGCAGAAAGGAAACCGCCGCCCCGCCCAGCGTCTGCCGGTCAGGCCGCCCGTAGGGCGAGGGCTGCGCCCAGATCGCCCGCTTTTCCGCCGGCAGCGCCGGGGCGATGGCATCGGCCAGAATCTGGTCAAGCGCCTCTTTGCTCTCGACCTCCCGGTCGCCAAGGCCGCGCACCGCCGCCGCAACAAGCGGCAGCAGCTCCCCAAAGGTCAGGCCCAGCGCATCGAGCGCAAGGGTAATGCCGCGGGTGTAGATCCAGGGTTCCTCGCCGGGTTCGGCACGCAGCGGGGCGAGGAAGATATCGCTCTCCTGCGTTGGAAACACAACCGGCGCGCCGCGGTAACTCCAGGCCTGCAGCAGCGTCTTTTCCTCATACAGCGCCGCCTGCATCCCGGCCGGCGCGCCGGGCCGCACACGGTTCCACAGCGCAGTTTCAAACGCGCCAGGCGGGGAGTTCTGCACCCCGCACACCCCGGCCGCCTGCGCGAACGCCCCGGCCGGCAGCGGCCGGGCCAGGTGATGCGCCGCCAGCCGGTAGGCCCGTACCTGCGCCGCGCCTGCTGTGATTGCCTGTTTGCCCATACAAACGCCCCCTTTTGGGTTTGAGTATACCACAGCGGATCGTCTTTTTCTACGCACCCGCCTTTTTTATCCAAATCTTTCCTCCAACCCATTGGAAATTTATACATTTTACCAAAATGCCATGCATCAGCCGGCATTTCGCTTGACTTTTGGCGAAACTGTGCTATCATACAGACAACATCCGCCGGGGTGAACAGCCCCGCGGGAAACGAAGGCAACGGCGCCGGGGGAAACACCCCGGCGCCGTTTTTTCATTCCCGCAAGGTGCCCGGCGGGCGGGCACTGCCCGGGCGGCGGAAGAAGGCAAAGGCGCTGGAACGAGATTTCCGGCGCCTTTTGTGTTTTCCGTTATTTCGGCGCGGCGCTTCCCGGCTGTTCCGGCTTTTGCCGCGCCCTGCAAGAAAGTGAGGGGGTACCATGCCGACAAGCTTCTTCGGCTGGATTGTCTTTTTGATCCAGCAATACCACAACTCCTACCTGCAGGGGCTGGTCACCACACTGACCACCTCGCTGTCCGGCACGCTGCTGGGCTGCTGCGTCGGGTTCGTGGTGGGAATGATCCAGTCCATCGATTACCAGAAAGACCGCGGCGCGCTGCAAAACCTGCTGCTGGCCGTCCCGAAGGCGGTCTGCCGCGTGTATGTGACGGTTTTTCGCGGTACCCCGATGATTGTGCAGGCGATGGTCATCTATTACGGCATCGCCCAGATGTTCGGGGTCAATATCCCGGCGTTTCAGGCCGCAATCCTGATTATCACGCTCAACAGCGGCGCCTATATGGCCGAGACAGTCCGCGGCGGCATCCGTTCGATCGACCCCGGCCAGGTTGAAGGCGCGCAGGCGCTGGGCATGCGCTACATGACCATGATGGCCCATGTGATCCTGCCGCAGACCTTCCGCATCATTGCGCCGCAGATCGGCAACACCTTTGTGGCCAACATCAAGGATACCTCGGTGCTCAACGTCATCTCGGTAACCGAGCTGTTTTATACCACCAACGTCGTGGCCGGCACCTACTTCCGTATGTTTGAAGCCTACACCATCACCGCCGCGATCTACCTGACCCTGACGCTGGTCTTCAACTTCCTGCTGCGTCTGCTGGAAAACGGGCTGGCCGGCAGCAGCAGCTATGAAGTGCTTTCGCCCGAATCACTAGCCCAACCAAATGAGAGGTGAAGGAAATGTCCGCACAAACACACACGGCAACCCCTGTCATCGGGGTGCGCAACCTGAAAAAACGCTTTGGCGACCATCTGGTGCTGGAAGACATCTCGTTTGATGTACATGCCGGGGATGTCGTCACGGTCATCGGGGCTTCGGGGTCGGGCAAGTCCACCCTGCTGCGCTGCATCAACCGGCTTGAAACGCCCACTTCGGGCGATGTGCTCTACCATGGCGAAGCCGTTCCCCACGGCGCCGCCGCGCTCAACGCGTTCAGGGCCAAGGTCGGCATGGTGTTCCAGAGCTTCAACCTTTTCAACAATATGACGGTGCTGGAAAACTGCATGGCCGGCGCACGGCTTGTCAAGCACCTGCCCGCGGAGGAAGCGCGGGAGATTTCACTGCGTTACCTGGCCAAAGTCGGCATGGCGCCCTACATCAAGGCCAAGCCGCACCAGCTTTCCGGCGGGATGAAGCAGCGGGTGGCGATCGCGCGGGCGCTTGCCATGGAGCCTGAAGCGATCCTGTTTGACGAACCAACCTCAGCCCTTGACCCTGAGATGGTCGGCGAGGTGCTGCAGGTCATGCGGGCGCTTGCGCAGGAGGGGCTGACCATGATCATCGTCACCCATGAAATGGCTTTTGCGCGGGATGTTTCCACCCGGACGATCTTCATGGACCACGGCTATGTGGTGGAGGAAGGCCCGCCCGCACAGCTGTTCAACGCACCGACCCAGGAACGCACAAAACTGTTCCTGACACGCTTCATGGCCAGCTGAACGCTGCGCCGCACACCAAAAAAAGGAGAGATCCCTATGAAACGCCTGAACAAGACCCTGGCCGGCCTGCTGGCGGCCGCAACGTCTGTTACCATGCTGGGGGGCTGCAGCGCCCAGAGCGGCGCTTCGGCTTCGGCCGAAACCGCCGGCGCCGATTCCGAAAACGTGCTGCGGGTGGCCATGTCCGCCGATTACGCCCCGTTTGACTGGCTGCAGGAGGATGATTCCAACGGCGCGGTGCTCACAACCAACGGTTCTTATATGAACGGCTACGACGTGCTGATCGCCAAACATATTGCCGAAGAGCTCGGCATGGAACTTTCGATCACCCAGGTTGACTGGGACGGGCTGATCCTTTCCATCTCCTCGGATATGGTGGACTGCGCAATCGCCGGCATGAGCATCACAAGTGAGCGCGCCCAGAGCGTTGATTTTTCCGACCCGTATTACAACGCCGATATTGTGCTCGTTGTCAGCCAGGACAGCCCCTACGCTTCGGCCCAGAGCCTCGAAGATCTGGCCGGCGCAACCCTGACCTCGTCAATGAACACGGTCTGGTACGACGTGCTGGATCAGGTGGCCGGGGCGACCAAGGGCGCGGCGCTGGAGAACTTCGCTTCGATGGTGGCCGCGGTCAACGCCGGCACAATCGACGGCTTTGCCTGTGACAATCCTTCGGCCATGTCGCTGCTGACCACCAACCCGACGCTGCAGATCGTCCAGTTTGCCGACGGCGAGGGCTTCCAGGTCAGCAATGAGGAAACCGACCTTGGCATCGCCTGCCAGAAAGGCGATACCGAACTGGTGGAGCAGATCAATGCGATCCTGGCCGAACTGAGCCAGGAGGAGCGCGATGCCCTGATGGAGCAGGCCGTTGCCGCGCAGCCGGCCTCGCTCGTCGTATGAGCCGGGTCACGCTGCCCCACCCGCGCAGCGCGCCGGACGGGATTGACCGGCTGTTTGGGCGGTATGTGCTCTCCTCAATGGTGACCATGTTTTTGCAGAGCGCCTACTCTCTGGTAGACGGGCTGTTTGTCAGCAACTTTGTCGGCGGCACGGCGCTGGCCGCCATCAATGTAACCTGGCCGATCATTGCGGTCATCACGGCGGTCGGCGCCGGGGTGGGCTGCGGCGGCGCGGTTATCATGGCCACCCAGCAGGGCGCGGGGCACCGCGCGGTGTCGAACCGGGTGCGCGGCAACGTACTGCTGGCATTGCTGGCGGCAGGGGTGCTGTGCACCGCCGTGGCGCTGGCGCTGCTCCAACCGCTGCTGCGCCTGATGGGCGCCGAGGGCGAACTGCTCCGCTATGCGCTGACCTATGGCCGCATCATGCTGGCCGGCGGGGTGGTGCAGGTGGTTTCCTGCGGGCTGTCCCCGCTCCTGCGCAACGACAACCACGCCGTCACCGCCATGGGCATCATGGTCGGCGGGCTGGTTGCAAACCTTGCGCTGGATTTCTGTTTCCTTGCCCTGCTGCACTGGGGGGTGGCAGGCGCCGCGGCCGCTTCGGTCTGTGCCCAGCTTTTCACGGTCCTGGCCGGCCTGGCCGTGCTCCTCACCGACCGGTGCAACCCGCTGCGCCCGGCCCAGCTGCGGCCGAATTTCCGGCTTTGGCCCCGGATGCTGCGCAACGCGCTGTCGCCGTTCGGCATCTCGCTGACGCCTTCGCTTTTGATCCTTTACCACAACATTGCCTGCCTGCGCACCGGCAGCGACCTGGCGGTCAGCGCCTATGCGCTGATCACCGCAACGGTCGGCAGTTACCGCATCCTGCTGATCGGCGTGGCCGACGGCATCCAGCCGCTGGCCAGCTATGCAAACGGCGCCGGCGACTGGAACGCCCTGCGCCGGCTGCGCAACAAAGGCATCGGCACGGCGGTCGCCGTCAGCGCGGCGCTGTTTGCCTTCACAATGGCAACCGCCGGCTTTTACCCCGCGCTGTACGGGTACAGCGGCCAGGCCGCCGAACTCAGCGTGCATGCGGTGCGGGTGACGGCATGGCAGCTGCTTTTCACCGGGCTGGTGCGGGTGACCAACGGTTTCTTCTTCGCGGTTGGCAAAACCCGCTATGCGCTGTTCATGATCTACTTTGACCCGCTTGTGCTGACCCCCGCGGCCCTGCTTGTGCTGCCGCAGCTGCTGGGGCTGGAAGGCATCTGGCTGACTGCCGTGGTCACCCAGCTTTTGCTGAATTTTGCGGCGGGGTGGATGTTCTGGCGGTATAGCCGCGCGCTTGCCCGCAAAGCCCCGGCCGTCATCCCAACCGAAAGGAGCCGTGTGCTGCTATGAAAGCCGTTGTCATTCAGGAACCCATCGCCCAGCCCGACCTCACCCCGCAGGAGCTGACCGCCCGCTGGCAGGCGCTCGCCGCGCTGCCCGGGGTGGATGAAGTGACGATCCTGACGCCGCCCGCCTATCCTTCTGCGGCCGAAATCGGGGCGCTGGCCGCCGACGCCGACGCACTGTTCGGCGTTTGGATCGGGCCGGACCTTATAAACGCCGATTTCCTTGCACGCCACCCCAGGCTGCGCTACATCGCAACGCTTGGCCATGGGTGGGAACCCTTTGATACCGGCCTGGCCCGCGCCCACGGCCTGACCGTGACCAACACGGTGTACGGCGCCCAAACCATTGCCGAGTACGCTTTTGCACTGCTGATGGAGGTTTGCCACCATATTTCGGTGCAAAACGCGCGGCTGCGCGTCTTTGACTGGGCGGACCCCGCCAACGCCGGCGAATTCTGCAAGGCCGTTGTGCCGCAGCTGGAATTGTACGGCAAGACGGTCGGGGTGGTCGGCCTGGGCGAAATCGGCTTTGCCTTTGCCAGGATGGTCGCCGGCTTCGGGGTGCGGGTGCTGGGCTTCAGCGCCCACCGCAAACAGGACCCGAGGTACGATTTCATCACCCAGGTGGAAAGCCTGGACGAACTGCTCGCCCTGAGCGACATTGTCTCGCTGCACCTGCCGCACACACCGGAAACCGAACACATCCTCAATGCGGCGGCGTTCGCCAAAATGAAGGATGGCGCGATCCTGATCAACACCGCGCGCGGCGCGCTTGTTGAGGAAGCGGCGCTGGCCGCAGCGCTGCGCACCGGCAAGCTGCGGGCCGCCGGGCTTGACGTGCTGACCGAGGAGCCGCCCCGCCACGGCACCCCGCTGCTGCAGGCGCCCAACCTGACCGTGACCGGCCACATTGCCTGGCTGACCCGGGCTTCCCGGCTGCGGGCGATTGAGATGGCGGTCGATAACTTTGCGCATTACCTGCGCGGCGAAGCCTGCTCGGCAATTGTACAGCCGGGGGACGCCGCTCCAACACAAAGAAAAGAGGGAATATGATGCAAGTAGAAACTCTTCTGCGCCGGAGCATCCGGGAAAAACCGGCCAGCAAACGCAGCGCCCGGCAGAAAACTTCCACCCCGCGGGACATGGTCCGCATGAACCTCAATGAAAACGCCTACGGCATGTCGGATACCGTGCAGCACGCACTGCGGGACAGCGTGGCCGACAATTCGATGTACCAGGATTTTTATGCATACGACATCCGCAAAAAGGTCGCCGATCTCCACGGGCTGACCGCCGACCATATCCTGATCGGCGCGGGGTCGAGCGCGGTGATCGATATGCTGGGCGAGGTTTTTATCAACTATGGCGATGAGGTCCTGTACTGTTCGCCGACCTATGAAGCGTTCCCCGATATGGTCAGCGACAACGGCGGCGTGCGGGTGGAGGTGCCGCTGACCGCTGACTACCGGTTTGACCTTGCCGCGCTGCGCGCCGCCGTAACCGACAAAACCAAGATGGTGATCCTGGTCAACCCGAACAACCCAACCGGCACCTGCCTGCCGGCAGCCGAAGTCGAAGCCTTTGTGCGGAGCCTGCCCGACCATGTGCTGGCCGTTGTCGATGAAGCGTACTTTGAATATGTCGATACGCCCGGGCATTACAGCCTGATCCGGCTTGTACAGCAGGGGTACGGCAAACCGCTGATCGTGCTGCGGACCTTTTCAAAAATATACGGCCTGGCCGGGCTGCGGATCGGCTATGCCGTGGCCGACCCGGCCCTGATTGACCAACTTATGAAAGCCTGCCAGGCCTGGAACGTCAGCCGCATCGCCACGCTGGCCGCCACCGTTGCGCTGGATGACCAGGCCTATGTGGAAAAGGTCCGGGCCGCCAACACAATCGAACGGCAGCGGCTGTACAGCGGGCTGCGCGCACTGGGCTGCACGGTGGCCGAACCCGCGGCCAACTTCCTGTATTTTGACACCGGGCGCGACGCCGCGGCCGTGTCCGGCGCGCTGGCCGGGCGCCGCATCCTGATCGGCACCCCGAACGCCCGGTTCAACCGGGTGACCGTCGGCATGCCGGCAGAGAACGCCGCCTTCCTGCAAGCGCTGGCAGAAGTGCTTGATACGCTGCCGAAGCGCGCAACCTGAACCAGACAAAAGGGGGATTTGCAATGGCAAACTGCTATATCACCATCAACCGGCAGTTCGGCAGCCTGGGCCGGCCGATCGCCGTCAAACTGGCCGAAATGCTCGGCATCGAATACTATGACCGCGACATTGTGGAGGAAACCGCCAAACAGCTGGGCATCCCGCTGGCCCAGGCCAGCGAGCAGGAGGAAGCCATCCACACCCGGTTTGGGCACATGGCCTTCCCGCTTGGCGCCGGCAGCGCCGAAACCCAGCAGCAGATCTTTGATACCCAGACCCAGATCATCCAGCGGCTGGCGGCCAGGGGCTCCGCAATTTTTGTCGGGCGCTGTGCCGATTCCATCCTGCAAAACCAAAACTGCCTGCGGGTCTTTATCTATGCGCCAAAGGCCAAGCGGTACCTGAACTGCGTCAATACGCTGGATATGTCCCCCACCGAAGCCAAGCGGATGATTGAGCGGGTGGACCGCGCGCGGGACCGCTACTGCAAAAAGTATGCGCGGCGCCTGCCCAGCGACCCGGAATACACCCACCTGCAGGTAGACAGCAGCCTGTTTGGGGTGACCGGTACCGCCGAGCTGCTGGCAACCGTTGCGCAGGAGTATTTTGACGGCGCGCTGTGACCCCTTGACGCAGCCCGGGCCCCTTGCTATACTGGGAAAAACACAATAGCAGGAGGTTTTCCCATGTACGAGCACCACAAGGAATCGCTGCGCATCATGGCGGAACATTACCGCCGCCAGCCCGGCGTGATCGCGCTGATCTTCGGCGGTTCGGTCGCCAAAGGGATTGAGCGGCCGGATTCCGACCTGGACGGCATGGCGGTTGTCTCGCAGGAGGAATTTGACCGCCGGGTGGCGACCAGCACAAGCACCGAGATGATCACCGGCCAGTGCACCTACCCCGAAGGCTATTTTGATGTCAAATACATCACCAAGGACTTTCTGCGCCTTGCGGCGGAAAAAGGCAGCGAACCGACCCGCTCTTCCTTTTATAAAGCGCAGGTGCTGTTTTCGGACGATCCGGAAATTGCGCCGCTCATTGCCCGGATTGCCGAATTCCAGCAATCCGAAAAGGCGGAGAAGATGCTTTCGTTCTATTCGGACCTCATGCTTTGTTACGGTTATTACTGGAAAACGCTGCGGGTCGAACATTATATGAAAATCCGCATGGCAAGCGAGATGGTCTACTGCCTGTACCGGCTCATCCTGCAGGAAAACGAAATCCTGTTCCCCTGCAACCGCCGGCTTGAGCAATATGTGGAGATGGCGCCCGACAAGCCGGAAAACTTCGTGCCGATGTGCCGCGCTTTCTGCGAAACCTTTGACGATGCGCTGTTTGACAGGATTCTTGCCGCTTACAAAGCCTGGACGCGCTGGCCCCACCCGACCGACCTCAATATTATAGCCAGCCGCCGCCAGCTTGACTTTGAAAAATGGTGGTACATCCCCCGCCCGCTGATTGCCGAGTGGTAACGCCGTACCGCAAAAAAGCGCCTCCCCAGGTCTGTACCGGGGAGGCGTTTTTTCGGCGGGCGCAAAAATGACAGCCGCGCCGGCAGAGCCGGCGCGGCTGGGGCAGAGGTTCCCGTGTTGGTTTTGGATTCAGATGAAGTTAGCAGCGTTTTTCGAAATCGTAGGTAACGGTTTCTGTTACGCCGTTGCAGGTTACGGTGGCAGTGGTGTTCAGCTTGTAGGTCGTACCGGATTTGATGGGATAATACCCGGAAAATTCATGCATTTGCCCGTAATAGGTATCACTAGTCTGTGCAACTTGGGTATAGTTGCCCCAGAATCCCTTTTTGTAAAGCGTAAGGGTACATTCAATTTTAGTGGTACCCTCTAGTCCAACAATGTCGCTTGTATAGCTCCCATCAGTTGCTGACATGCTAGGACTAATTGAGATAACAGTCTCCCATCTTGGCTGTACAGCCAAGGCATTCGTGCTTATAATTCCAAGCAACAATGCAACGGTCAGGATGCTTCGCAAAAACTTTTTCATAACAAACACACCTTTCACATACGGAAACCTCTTATTCCTTATTCGTACAAGCAACAGAAAAGGTTACAAACCATTTATCTCTGGCTATCAAAAACTTTTCCCACATCTTCACTTGTATTTCCAAATGTAATTCCTTCTGCAATTTTGATTAACTCCGAAAGATCACGGTTAGAACTTATTTGGCATGAGAACCCCTGCTTCTGCCAAACCAGAGTATTACTTCCATCTTTCGCAATTCCCCAGACCGCACTGTTTTCTTCAAAAGTGATTTGATAATAGCTTGCATGTTCATCGTCCAGCGCAACTATTTGAAAGTCTTCTATTGGTAAAATGCGAATAAGAATCCAGTCTTGTTCATTTGACTGGTACCTAACTCGCAACCGTGATCTCTCCACTATGGCCGGCTCCGCCAACGAAAAGCCCTCTGGTAAATACGTTAGTTCAACCCCATCCAGAGTCATTTTGTCTTTTCCTTTCTGCTCAAACACCACCTCCACAAACTGTTCCCGCCAGTTCATGACGGTGGAAACCACTGCTTCGCGGACGGCGCGGGCCGGCATCAGCATACAGGTGAAAACCGTCACCACCGTTGTAACCACCACAAACATCCGCCTGGCCGCACGCAGCGCTTCCCGCTTTTGCTTTTTCCACCGGGCCTGCCGCAGCAGCCGCCTCATCTTTTTCTCAAACCGCTGCGATGGCTGAAACGCCGCGCCCATCGCTTCCGGCCCGGGCATCGCCGCCATTTCCCGCGCCTCGGCTTCGGCCATCACCAGCGCGATCAAGGCATCCGCAGACATGCGGATCTCATTACCGTCCTGCTGGTTCATCATCGGTCTCCAATTCTCTCAAAATCATCTGCCGGGCCCGGTACAGCCGCACTTTGACATTCTGCGGCGTAATTTCCAGAATCCGCGCAATTTCCTGGATAGAGTATCCCATCCGGCGCAGGTTCAGCGGCGCTTTGTATTTGTCGTCCATCCGGCTCACAAAGGAAACCAGCGCTTCAAACTCAATGGCATGCAGCACAACTTCCTCCGGTTCCTGCCGGGTTGGGGTTGACCAGTTTAGCAGCTCTTCATCGCGCGCCGGCTTCATCCTGTTCAGCTTCCGCACAATATCCACCCCTTTGCTGTGGGTGATAATCGTCAGGAACCGCTTCAGCTTTTTGGTATCCGCCACTTCCACATCATCCAGAATGCGTATCAGGTGCAGGAAGGTTTCGTGCACGACATCTTCGGCCAGGTAATGCTCCCCCACCACCTTGAGGGCTTCACAATACATCAGGTCTGCGTAGTTTTCATAAATATAGGTGATTTTTTCCTTTTGCTCTGCTGTTTCCAGCATCGCGATGTACATCCAAAGCATATGCCTGCTCCTGCCGGTCAGGGGTTATGCATGCCCGCCGGTATCCCGCCGCAAAAGCCAGGCGCTCTAACGTGCGATACCCTCACGGGGTATGTGCGCCGGCTGGAATACCGGCCATCCTGTGCCCGGCGTCGCCGGGTGTGTCGGCCCGCCTGCCGATCCTTCTTCTTCATCCTTTTCACCTCGCAGTAAGCGTTACAGGGATGCCGCCTGAAACGGAACGCCTGTGTATGGTTTGTATCTTCCTTATTATAACAAATGATGGGTAAAAATTGATATATCTCTAAATAATCTTTCTGGCGCATTTCCGCCGCCCGTTGGCGGGCGGCTCAGACTGTCAAAAAAGTCAAAATCCGTCTCCGTCGGCGGACATGCGCCGACGA
>DSLFI04102__coassemble_255_pt1 | contig 23264 bp, 23 predicted proteins | sample DSLFI04102__metabat2_low_PE_015 | metagenome-assembled genome bin DSLFI04102 | reverse complement strand
GCCTGAAGACAGTGATCAAAAAGGCAGACGCTGCCATCGACAGCAACGCCGCGGATAAGGACGCCGCCATCCGTGCGGCCGTCTCGGCTATCGACTCTGCGAAGAGCAAGGGTGTCATCCATAAGAACACCGCTGCCCGCAAGGTCGCCCGCATGGCCAAGCGCAACAACAAGGTCAGCGCCGCGCAGTAATTCCCGCATGAACAACCCCCGCTTTACCTGGCAACAGGCAGAGCGGGGGTTTTCATTTGTTCGGATCTTGGTTCGGGGCTGAGTTGATCGGGGGCCGCGGCACGGTTTCGCGCCCGCTTCGGCTGGAAAATCCGCTCAACCGCCGCTCAACTAGCGGTCGAGGGCGCTCAACCGGCGGTCGGTTGAGGATTGGCCGGCCGCGTGGTAATGTGTAGGCAGCGCAAAATTCAGCGCTTACTGCGCCTTAGACAAACGAACGGCGGCGCAGAACCACAGGAAGGAGTTTACCAATGAACAACCAAACGTTTGGCGCCACCATCGCCGCGCTGCGCAAAGCGCAGGGCATGACCCAGCTGGAACTGGCCGAGAAGATGGGGGTTACCGATAAGGCCGTATCAAAATGGGAGCGGGATCTCTCCTTCCCCGACGTGAGCAGCCTGCCCAAGCTGGCCGAAATCTTCGGCGTCTCGGTCGACGAGCTCATGCAGGTGAAGGCCGCCGGCGCAAAGATGGACGGGGCAGAAAAGCGGGACAGCATTGCCGAAATCCTCGACCTTGTTTTGAAAGGCGTCGCGCTTGCAATGGGCGTCGCCGTCGTCGTGCTGTCCTTCACCGGCCTCGACGCCACGCAAGCCGCCCGTATGCTCGGATTGGGGCTGGCCTGTCTGGCGGCGGGGCAGCTTGGGCGGAAAAAATAAAACGTGGATCGAGCGTCGGCGGCGCAGCCGCCGATCCACCGCAATTCCTAACTCCTAATTCCTAACTTTTTTCAGTTCTGATCCCGGCTCTTCCCCACCGCGGCGGCGAGGATGCCGAAGACCAGGCTGGCCGTGATGCCGCCGGCCGCGGCGGTCAGCCCGCCGGTGAACGCCCCGATCAGGCCGTTTTCCGCCACCGCCTTGCAGACGCCCTGGGCCAGCAGATGCCCGAAGCCGAGCAGCGGCACGCTGGCGCCGGCCCCGGCAAACTCGACAAGCGGGGCATACAACCCGGTGGCGCTGAGCACGACGCCGGCCACGACATAGCCGGTCAGGATGCGCGCCGGGGTCAGCGCGGTGTAATCAATCAGCAGCTGGCCGACGACGCAGAGCGCGCCGCCCACCACAAAAGCCCAGACAAAATTCATGCTTTCCCCTCCCCTGCCACGATGTCAGCCGGCGCAGCCAGTTCAACCGCATGAGCAATGCCGGGGATTGTCTCCCCCTGCTGTACGGTGGTCTGGCTCATCAGCGCGCCGGTGGCCAAAAACAGCACACGCCGCCACTGCCCGGTTTGCAGCCGCGGCAGCACATACGCCCCCAGCACCGCCGCGCTGCACCCGGCCCCGCTGCCGCCTGCGCCGACAGGCTGGGCATCAAGGTCATAGAGCAGGCAGCCGCAGTCGAGATGGTTGTCGAGGACGAAGCCCTCCCGCGCCATCTGCGCTTCGAGCAACGCGCTGCCGACTTTGCCGAGGTCGCCGGTCAAAACGGCGTCATAATCCTGCGGCGCGGTGCCAAGCGCCGCAAAGCAGGCCAGCAGGGTTGAAGCCGCAGCCGGCATCATCGCCGCGCCCATGTTGTTGATGTCCCGCACGGCATAGTCCCGCACACGGCCGAATGTGGCCGAAAGTATCCGCACGCCTGCCGTGCCGGCCGGCCGCACAAGGCAGGCGCCGGCCGCCGTGGCCGTCCACTGCGCCGTGGGGGTGCGTTTGCCGCCGTAGTCGAGCGGGGTGCGGAACTGGCGTTCGGCCGCGCAGAAATGGCTGCTGGACAAAGCCAGCGTGCGCTCGCTGTAGCCGGACGCCGCAAAAGCCGCAGCCAGGGCCAGCGTTTCGGCCATTGTGCTGCAGGCCCCGTACACCCCGGCGTAGGGCACGTCGAGGGCGCGCATCGTATAGTTGCTGGCCGTGCACTGGGCCTGCAGATCCCCGGCAAAGGCGAGGGTCAGCTGCCGCGGCGTGACGCCGCCTTTGCGCAGGCAGTGGGCAACGCACCGGCTCTGCAGGGTGGATTCGGCGGCTTCCCAGCTGCGGCAGCCTTCGGCCGCAAAGCTTGCGTCTTCCACAAGCTCGTCAAAGCCGGGGGCGAGCGGGCCTTTTGCTTCCTGCCTGCCGCCCACCGCGGCCCAGGCCGCGATGACCGGCGGATGGGCAAAGAGCAGCGTGTCTTTCTTTCGGATCGCCATCTCACCCACCCCGCTGCATCGCCCAGTAGAGCAGCCCCCACACCCAGGAGGCAAACGAACCGTAGGCGATAACCGGCCCCGCGATGGAGAAAAGCCGCGCGCCGGTGCCGGTAACCCAGCCTTCGGCCTTGAATTCCACCGCCGCGCTGACAACCGAATTGGCAAAGCCGGTGATCGGCACAAGGGTGCCGGCGCCGGCCCGGGTGGCCAATTTTTGATACCAGCCGGCCACCGTGGCCACGGCTGACAGCCCGATCAGCGTAATGCTGACAAGGGTGCCGGCCATTTCGGGTTCGTACCACCGTGCATAGAAGGCGCGCAGCGCTTCGCCAAGCAGGCAGATGCTGCCGCCGACACAGAACGCCCAGGCGCAGTCCTTGCCGGCCGGCGAGGGCGGTGAAGCACGGCGCACCATCCGGGCATAGAGCGAGGGATCAAGCTTCAAGCGGAACACTTCCTTTTCGGGCGTGCCGGCGTTTCGGGCCGGCATGCCCGTGATTTTATGTTCCTAGCTTTCCCGTTCCGCCGTAAAATATGACCTGCCCGCGATAATAGGGTTCGGGCACCGTGGCACGGTAGAGTGCCTGCAGGTCGGCGCAGGCTTCGGCATCCGGCGCGGGGCCGGCGCAGGGCAGCACGAGGATCAGGTAGCGCACCCCAAACAGCCGGCTTTCCATCGCGGTGGCGCGCGCGCCGGCCCGCAGGTAGAACGCCACCCGCTGCCGCGCCACCGCGGCGTCGGGCGCTTCGGCCGGGTGCTCGCATTCAATCAGCAAACTGCGCCGGCTTGGCGCAAGGTAACCGGCCAGCGCCTGCAAAGCCTTTGTGCCAAGGCCCTGGCCGCGCATGGCGGGCAGAACCGCAAAATAATCGAGCAGCGCGCTCGGGCTGCCCGGCTGCGCCATCAAAAAGGCATAGCCGGCAAGGCTGCCGCCGTCATCCTCCACCGCGAGCGGTTCGTACATGCCTTTGCGCAGCAGCGCCGCCATTGAGGCAAAGGGCTTGCGCTCCGAATCGGGGAAATCACGGACAAGATACCGGTCGTAGATCTCTTTGGCCTGCCGGCGGTTGAGCAGCCGCAGTTTCATACAAAGCGCCCCTTTCCAAGTTGGGATGGATACGGTATAATGGTAGTGCTGAAATTTTACCACATACTATGCGCCCGCCGCAAATCGGGCGTCAGGAGGTTCGCCATGGAATGGACCGATATTCAAATCACGGTGCCCAAGCGCTACGCCGATACGGCCGAGGCAATCGCAACGATGGTCGCAAACGGCGGCATCTATATTGAAGACTACAGCGATCTCGAACAACAGGCCTGGGAGATCGCCCACGTCGATTTGATCGAGCAGGAACTGCTCGATCAGCCGCGCGACATCGTCAAGGTACACATGTACCTTGCCCCCGACGAAAACCCGGCCGAGGTTCTGCCGCTGTTCAAAGAGCGGCTCGATGCTGCCGGCATCGAGTACGAGCTTTCCACCGCCGGCATCGAGCAGGAGGATTGGCAGAACGCCTGGAAGCAATATTACCACGCGATGGACATCGGCCGGCGGCTTGCGATCGTGCCGGGCTGGGAGCGTTACGAAACCGACCGCATCGCCATCACGATGGACCCGGGCATGGCCTTTGGCACCGGCACGCACGAGACGACGAGCCTCTGCCTGGAAGTGCTTGACGAGATGGTGCAGGGCGGCGAGCGGATGCTGGATATCGGCACGGGGTCGGGCATTCTGGCGATTGCGGCGCTCAAGCTTGGCGCGGCTTCGGCCGAAGGAGTGGACATTGACCCGATGTGTGTGCGCACGGCCGGCGAGAACGCCGCCCGCAACGGGGTCGAAGACCGGCTGACCGTGCTCGTCGGCGACCTTTCGGACAAGGCGACCGGCGTCTATGACATCATCACGGCGAATATCGTCGCCTCAGCGATCTTGAGCCTTGCGCCGCACATTCCGGCACTGCTGGCCCCGGGCGGGCTGTTCGTATCCTCCGGTATCATCGACACCCGCAAGGAGGAAGTGCTTGGCGGTCTGCGCGAAGCCGGGCTTGACCCGTTTGAGGTGCGCGAGAAGCGCGGCTGGGTCTGCATCCTCTGCCGCAAGAAGGAGGCATAAGATGCCGCACCGCTACTTTACCAGCGAGATCGGCGGCGGACTCGCCGCGCTGACCGGCCCCGACGCCCACCACCTGGCCCATGTGATGCGCGCCAAAATCGGGGATACCGTGCTGCTCTGCGCGCCCGATGCGACCGAGTACACCGGCACAATCACCGCAATCGAACCCGGGCGGGTCAGCTTTACGGTCAGCGAAGGGCTGCCGAGCACAGCCGAACCCCGCACCGAGGTGACCCTCTTTGTCGGCTACCCGAAGCAGGGCAAGCTCGAGGATGTGATCCGCCACAGCGTCGAGCTCGGCGTATCCGAAGTCGTGCCGTTCTTCAGCCGGTACTGCGTGGCCGCCCCCAAAAAAGAGGACGCCAAGAACGAGCGTTACCGCCGGATTGCGGCCGAAGCCGCCAAGCAGTGCGGCCGCGGCAAGCTGCCCGGCGTTGCGATGCCGCTGCCGGATTTTGCGGCGGTCTGCGCGGCGCTGGCCGGGTATGACCTCGCGCTGTTTTTCTATGAAGGCGGCGGGCAGAGCCTGCGGCAGATCATCGCCGCCCACCCCGAGGCGCGCCGCATCGCGATTGTGACCGGCAGCGAGGGCGGCTTTGCGGCCGAGGAAGCCGCCGCTGCGGCCGAAGCCGGGGCTGTAACGGTCGGGCTGGGGCCGCGCATCCTGCGCTGCGAAACCGCCCCCCTGGCCGCCCTGGCGGCGGTGCTGACGCTGACGGGGGATTTGGAGTGAAAAGGAGGTTTCCCGAATGATTGTAACCGAAAAAAACATCACGCTCCGCGATGGGCGTACGGCGCGGCTGGCGTCGCCGGAGGTGGGCGACGCCGCGGCTTTATTAAACTGGGCCAAAACCTGCTTTGGCGAGACCGACTATCTCTCCCGCTACCCCGAGGAGTTCACCGTCACGGTCGAGCAGGAAGCCGCCTGGATCGAGAGCGCCCGCCAGAACCCCGACACTGCGCTGATCGCCTGCACGGTGGACGGGCAGCTTGTCGGCAACGGGCAGATTGATTTCAGCCCGCTGTACAGAACCCGGCACCGCGCCATCATCGCGCTCAGCGTGCTGCGCGCGGCCTGGGGGCTCGGCATCGGCTCGGCGCTGCTCACCGAGATGCTCGAGCTTGCCCGCCGGCGCGGGGTTGAGATCGTCGAACTCACCTGCGTAGAGGGCAACGACCGTGCCCGGCGGCTCTACGAAAAGTTCGGCTTTGCGACCGTCTGTGAAAAACCGTTCGCCTACAAATACAAAGACGGCCGCTACGCCAGCGGATTTACGATGCAGTGCAGGGTGAACGAAGTGAAATAAGAAATAATAAAGAAGAAAAAGGTGGATCGCGCGCTTGCCGCGCGCTCAAAAAAGCAAAGAGAAACTCTCTCAACTTTTCTGAGCGCGCCGCCGGCGCGCGATCCACCAATTTTATTCTTTTTACTTTCACGCCTCCTGCCCGCGCTGGTCAGACATGTCGAGGTCGAGCAGGCTGGCTTTGAGCTCGGTCAGGCAGGCGTTTTCGACGCAGAAGCTGCGCGCGCCGAGCCGCATATAATCCGGCATGCCGTTGAGCTGGTTGAGCGGGATGCCGCAGAGCACCACCGGCACGTTGCGTTCGTTGGCGGCGTCCAGCACTTCCTGTACCAGCCGGCGCACGACCGGCATATCAGTTTTGCGGCGCTCCTCCCGCTCGTTCTGGGGCTGCACATAGATGAAGTTGGCAAGGTCATCAAGATCAATATAGAGGAACTGTACGCCGTGGTCCATGATTTCGCTGGCCTCCAGCGCCGAAGCCGGCACCTCAATCATGCAGCCGAAAGCCATTTCCTCATTGAACGGAACGCCGCGGCGGCGCAGCTGCTCCTTGGCTTTTTCAACCGTCAGGGTAAAATCGTCCCACCCCTGCACGCCGCAGATCATCGGCACCACGGCACAGAGCGGGCCATCGGTGGCGGCCCGCAGCAGCGCGCGCAGCTGGGTATCGTAAAGTTGTTCACGCGCCGCCACCGTCTTAACCGTCTGCACCCAGGGCGCGCCATCGTCGGCGCCGGGGTCAAACAGCCGGACCACCACGGGGTACCCGTCGCCGTTTTCCAGCATACGGCGGTACTCCATCACCTGGCGGTCTTCATCATAATTGTTCAGAATCATTGATTCCGTCCGCACCAGGCCAATACCGCCGTTGGCGCCGTTCTTCATGGCCGCCTGCATCTCGGACGGATCACTGGAGTTGGCCGAGCCAAGGATTGTAAAGGAAGTGCCGTCCCGCGTGCGGCTCGGTTTGCCAACCAGCGGGTCCGGGCGGTACCGGCGGCGGGCCATGACCGCGATGCGGCGGCGGGCGGCGGCGGTCTGTTCCGCCGTGGGGTCAACGGTCAGGGTGCCCTGCTCGGCATCCAGCACGGCGCGGTGACCGCCGGCCGTCACCGCCATCCCTTCGCCAAGCCGGCAGATGGCCGGTATTCCCATGCTGCGCGCCATGATCGCCGCATGAGAATTGACCGAGTCCCGCTCCGACACAAGGCCCAGGATCATTTCGCGGTCCATGCTGAACAGGTCGCTGGGGTAAAAGCGGTCGGCCGCCAGGATGCTCGGGGTTTTGAGCTCCGGCGGGCGGCGCGGGCGCCCATCCAGAATATCGACAACGCGGCGGCAGGCATCGCAGACATCCACGCTGCGCTCCCGCAGGTAGTCATCTTCAATGTTGCTGATACGGCCGGCAAAGATACGCTCCGCCCGTTCGACCGCGGCGGCGCTGCCGGCGCCGGCCGCAATGTAATCGCCAATCTCGTTGGTGAAGGATTCATCCTCCAGCAGGGCCACCTGGAACATCAGAATATCGGCGTCCTGCTGGTCCTGGGCATGCTTTTGCAGCTGCATGAGCTCATCCTTGGCCAGCACAATGGCCGCGTCGTACAAGGCGCGTTCGCGGTAAGGGTCGCTGACAATGCGGTGCAGGCCGACCATGCCGCGATCAATGCGCACCACCGGGCCGACGGTGAGGCCCGTGGCGGCTGTCGTTCCTGTGAAAATACGCATGACGATCGCTCCGTTTCCTTAGGATCACGAAGAAAAAAGTCGGGCAACAAAGGCGGGGTTAGAAAAACTGCATTCCCTGCAGAGTGTGGGTGACCAGCGCGGTGACAAAATCTTCCGGCGCGGCGGCAGCCATCGCGGTCTCTCCCAGCGGGCTGCCTTCCTCGGCGCCAAGCAGCACCCGGAACCGGTCAGCCGGGTCACGGTCAAAGCTGCCAAGCAGCGTCAGCGCCAGCAACCGCGGCGGGTAGGGCGTTTCGGGGCTTACCCCAAGGCGTTCGGCCGCAAGCTCCAGCGGGGCGGCGGCGCCGCGGGTGGGGGCCAGCAGGTTTTGGGCAAACGGCGCCGGGTACCCGCCGCGCTGGCGGGCCATCGTTTCGGCCAGGGCCAGCGTGGGCGCACGGGCCACCGCGGCGGACAATTCCTTTTGGTAGGCCGCGGCAAAATCCGCCAGGAAGTGGTCGTGGTCCGGCAGCAGCGCATAGGCTGTGCCGCCCACCCGGCCAAAGGCCCGCAGCGTATCAAAGTAGCCGAGGGTGATGTTGCGCGCCGCACGCCGGCCGTCAAAATCCAGCATCGGGCCCAGGTCCCAGTGGCTCCGCACCACCCGGGTGGGCAGGCCGGTGCGGTTCGGGCGGGTATGGCCCCACCCTTCAATGTCAATGGCGACAAGCTCGGTCGCCCCCATCGAAGCCGCCAAGTCCAGCGGCATGTTGTCGCGCCAGCCGCCGTCAATGTATTTGACGCCGTCGATCACGCGGGGGCGCAGCGCCGGGAAACAGGCGCTTGAGGCAAGCATATATTCTTTCAGCTTTCCGCGGGGGATCTCCGCCAGCGGGCAAGGCACGCTTTTCAGCGTGTTCATCTCGGTCATCACCAGGCCGTACCCGATCGGCGCGGCGCGCATAGCCTCCTCATCAATATAGCGGTCAATCGTCTCGCCCAGGGGTTCCAGATCCAGCCCGCCGCCGCGCAGCACATCCAGCAGGTAAGCCTGCAGCTCTTCCGGCGATTTGCCCTGCGGGGTTTCCAGCACGCCGTGGATGTCAAGGCTTTTCCAGAGCTCGGCAGCTTCCTCCACTTTGCCCACGACAAAGAGCGCTGCGTTCAGGCAGCCGACGCTGGTTCCGGTGATAAGGTCCGGCATCCATCCGATTTCCTGCAAAGCCTGGTACGCGCCGATCTGGTAGGCGCCCTTGGCGCCGCCGCCGGCCAGCACCAGGCCGCGGATCGGCCGGGATTCAGGCTGGGTCATTGCGGATTCCCCCTCTCGTGACTTTATACTAGACATTATAGCACGGCTGTGTTAAAAATTCCATCGATTTGCGCGCTGTTTTTGAAACTTTTCTGAATCTTTTTTGTTTCTCAAACGATTACCCCGCGCCGGTTCAGGTTCGGCGCGGGGTAATTTCATTTTTTGTTTACTCTATTTTTATTCGATTTCAATTTAAAGTTTTTACGGATTCAATCATCCGATATACATCGTTATACAATCATATCTTATGTTGTATATTCTGTTTTTTACCGCAAATCATTTTCCACGTCAATTTCTATCAATTTTGACATTCTTGTATCGTAATTGCCGTATTTTTTATGCCGTCCCTTTATTCAATGAGCATCGCGTCGCCGAAGGAGAAGAACCGGTAGCGCTGCGCGACCGCCACGCGGTAGGCTTCCATTGTTTTATCGTAACCATAAAAGGCTGCAATCAACATAATCAGCGTGCTTTCCGGCAGGTGAAAGTTCGTGATCAGCGCATCGATGGCATGCAGTTCAACGCCGGGATACAGGAAAATATCGGTGTTGCCGCTGCAGGGCTGGATCTTGCCATACCGGGCCCAGACTGCTTCCAGGGTGCGGCAGCTTGTGGTGCCGACAGCCACCACCCGGTGGCCCGCCGCCCGCGCTTCGTTGATGGCCGCAGCGGCCTCCTCCTCCACGCAGTACCATTCGGTGTGCATATGGTGGTCCTCGATTTCCTCCTCACTGACCGGGCGGAAAGTGCCAAGCCCGACATGCAGCGTAACCTCGACAACCTTGACCCCCTTGGCGCGGATCTCTGCAAGCAGCTCAGGGGTAAAGTGCAGGCCGGCCGTCGGCGCGGCGGCGCTGCCAAGCTCCTTCGCATAGACCGTCTGGTACTGGCTCTGGTCTTCGAGCTGTTTGGTGATGTAGGGGGGCAGCGGCATTTTGCCGAAGGCGTCAAGCTTTTCATACAGGGTCTCGGTGTCATAGGTAAAGGTGACAAGCTTGTTGCCTTCGGGCAGCGTCTGGTCCACCGTGGCCGTCAGGCTGCCATCGCCAAATGAAAGCCGGGTGCCGGCCTGCATGCGGCGGCCCGGGCGGGCCAGGCATTCCCATGTATCGCCGCGCACCTGGCGCAGCAGCAGCAATTCACAGACCGCGCCTGTCGGCACCTTGGTGCCGATCAGCCGGGCCGGCAGCACCTTGGAATTGTTGACAACCAGCACATCACCGGCCTGCAGGTATTCGGGCAGGTCGTGGAAAATGCGGTGCTCGATCGCATCGCTGTTGCGGTGCAGCACCATCAGGCGGGCGGAATCCCGCGGGTCGGCAGGTTCCTGTGCAATGAGTTCTTTGGGCAGGTCGTACCAGAAATCTTTTTTCAGCATGGTTCTTTTCCTTTTTATAATCAGGTGACGGGGCGGCATGGACACGGCGGAAAAATTCTGCCGTTTTTCGTTGACAACCGCCCCCCGCAATGGTATGATGGTGGCATAACACAGAGGCGCGGGCAACATGAGTAAGCGCGGTGTAACGGGCCGGCCAGGCCGCCGCATGAAAGGGTTGTCTGCCGAAGGCAATGTACGGCACGCATTGCCTGGGCCCGCTGCCGAACAGGGACGGGACTGTCACATCGTTTGCGGTGTGTTGCGCTGTGTGGCAATATATGATTATATTGCATTTTGTGCCGGTTTTCAAGCCGGTTTTTTTATTGTCCGTCGGCAGGTTTTGCCGTTTCCGGCCGGGCAAAATTGTCTGCCAGGCACTTCCCCGCCATTGCCGCATACAATGGGTACGGGGCGGGCCGCCAGGCCGGGCGCCGCGCCCGGCCGCACAGGGAAAGGAAGCGTTCCTATGAAACAGTACAAAGTAGGCGTTGTGGGCGCCACCGGCATGGTGGGCCAGCGGTTTGTGACCTTGCTTGCCGACCACCCGTGGTTTCGGCTGACGGCGTTGGCCGCCTCGGCGCGGTCGGCCGGCAAAACCTATGCCGAAGCCGTGGGTCCGCGCTGGGCGATGAGCACCCCGATGCCCGAGCAGGTCAAAGATATGGTTGTGCTGGATGCTGCCGATGTAAACGCAGTGGCAAGCCAGGTGGATTTTGTCTTCTGCGCGGTCAACATGAAAAAAGAGGAGATCAAAGCGCTGGAGGAAGCCTACGCCAAAGCGGAGTGCCCGGTTGTTTCAAACAACAGCGCCCACCGCATGACCCCCGATGTGCCGATGGTTGTGCCCGAAATCAACGCCGACCACATCGAGATCATCCCGGCGCAGCGCCGCCGCCTTGGCACCAAGCGCGGGTTCATTGCGGTCAAGAGCAACTGCAGTTTGCAGAGCTATGTCCCTGCGCTGCACCCGCTGCGCGGCTACGGCATTACCGAGTGCCTTGTCTGCACCTACCAGGCAATTTCGGGCGCCGGCAAGACGTTTGAGACCTTCCCCGACATTCTCGACAACGTAATCCCCTACATCGGCGGCGAGGAAGAGAAGAGCGAGCAGGAGCCCCTCAAGCTCTGGGGGCACATCGAAGGCGACCGCATCGTCCCGGCAGACGGCCCCTCCTTCACGGCGCAATGCCTGCGGGTACCGGTTTCGGACGGCCACATGGGCGCGGTGTTCGTGCGCTTTGAGAAAAAGCCCGCAAAGGAAGAAATCCTCAAGGCCTGGGCTGAATTCCGCGGCCCCGCGCAGGAGCTCAACCTGCCCAGCGCCCCCAAACAGTTCCTGCATTATTTCAGCGAACCCGACCGCCCGCAGCCCAAGCTGGACCGGATGCTGGAAAACGGCATGGCCGTGAGCATCGGCCGCCTGCGGGAAGACACCCAGTACGATTACAAATTTGTCTGCCTGTCCCACAACACGCTGCGCGGCGCGGCCGGCGGCGCGGTGCTGCTGGCCGAACTGCTGGCGGCGAAGGGCTACTTTGACTAAGGTGTATCCGGCAAAATCCCCAGCACGTTGGGTTGAACCGATACACCCGGAATTGAGGTTTCACCATGAAGCAACCTGTTTTTACCGGCGCCGGGGTGGCTATCATCACCCCGATGTTCCCGGACGGCACCGTCAACTTTGACGAGCTCGGCCGCCTGATTGACGACCAGATCGCCCACGGCACCGACGCCATCATCATCTGCGGCACCACCGGCGAATCCGCCACCTTAACCCATGAGGAACACGCCGAGTGCATCCGCTACGCGGTCGAGCGCACCGCCAAGCGGGTGCCGGTCGTGGCGGGGACCGGCTCAAACGACACGGCTTACGCCATCACCCTCTCGCAGCATGCCGAAGCCGTCGGCGCCGACGCGCTGCTGCTTGTGACCCCTTACTACAACAAGGCGAGCCAGCGCGGGCTGATCCGGCATTTCACCGCAATCGCGAACGCCGTACACCTGCCCTGCATCCTGTACAATGTGCCAAGCCGCACCGGCTGCAACCTGCTGCCGGCCACCCTGGCCGAGCTGGCTAAAATCCCAAACATCAACGGCGTTAAGGAGGCCAGCGGCAGCCTTGCGCAGGCCAGCGAGATCGCGGCCCTCTGCGGCGACGAGCTGAACCTCTATTCGGGCGAGGACGGGCTGATCCTGCCGATCCTCGCGCTCGGCGGCAAGGGGGTTATCAGCGTGCTGAGCAACGTGGCCCCGCAGTACACCCATGACCTGTGCGCGGCCTGGTTTGCCGGCGATGTGGCCCGCTGCCGCAAAATGCAGCTGGACGCGCTGCCGCTGGTGCACGCCCTGTTTGCCGATGTGAACCCGATCCCCGTGAAGTGGGCAATGAACCGGCTGGGCTGGGCGGCCGGCCCGCTGCGGCTGCCGATGTGCGACCCCGATGAGGGCGTGCAGCGCCAGCTTGAAACCGCAATGCGGGATTTTGGAATCCTGAAAGAGTAAGACGACGCAGGGCCCGCCGGCCACCGCGCAGGCGGCCGGCGGGCCCTGCGGTTTTGAAAAGGAAGTGCACCATGACCAACATCATTTTGCAGGGCATCGGCGGGCGGATGGGCCGCGCGCTGCTTGAAAAAATCGCGGCGCGGGATGACTGCCGTGTCGTCGCCGGCATTGACCAGCAGTCCGGCCAAATCGGCGAAATCCCTGTCTATGCCAGCCTTGACGACCTGCCGGCTTCGGCCCGCGGCGTTGTGATTGATTTTTCCTCCCCCGCCGGGGCGGCGGCCGCGGCACGGTACGGGGCCGAGCACGGTCTGCCCTGCGTGCTCTGCTCGACCGGGCTTTCGAAAGAGCAGGAAGCCGAGATTGAGGCCGCGAGCGAGCGGGTCGCGATCTTCCGCAGCGCCAATATGTCGCTCGGCATCAATGTGCTGATCGAGCTCTGCAAGCGCGCGCAGGCGCTGCTCGGGGCCGAGTTCGATATTGAGATCGTCGAAAAGCACCACCACAACAAGCTTGACGCGCCGAGCGGCACCGCTCTGATGATTGCCGATGCGATCAACGCCCAGGCCGGCGGCGCGTATGAATATGTGTATGACCGGCACGCCGTGCGCCAGAAGCGCGGCGCGCAGGAGCTTGGTATCGCTTCGGTACGGGGCGGGGGGATTGTCGGCGACCACGACGTGCTGTTCTGCGGGCCGGAGGAAGTACTGACCATCGCCCACACCGCTCAAAGCCGCGGCGTCTTTGCCGACGGCGCGGTGCAGGCGGCTCTTTTCCTCGACGGACAGGCGGCCGGCTACTACACAATGAGCGATCTTTTGCGGGGGAAACTGGGATGAAGATACGTCTGCGCGGGCTGGCCCCGGTTCTGGCCACCCTGCTGGTGGCGGGCTGCGGCGCGCCGCCCTCGACCGAGACGGCGCCTGCCCCCACAACCGCCCCCACCGCCGCGCCGACACCCGAACCCACACCGGAACCCACGCCGATGGTGGAAACCGTGCGGTTTTCGGCCAGCGGGGACAACCTGATCCATGAGGGACTTTACAACCAGGCCCGCGCCCGCACCGGCGGCGACGGCTACGACTTCGCCCCGGCCTACGAGGCAATGCGCAGCTTTTACGAAGCGCACGATGTGAACTGGCTCAACCAGGAGACCCTTGTCAACGACGCCTACGAACCGAGCGGCTATCCGATGTTTTCAACCCCCGGCGATATCACCAACGCTTTGTACGATATCGGCTTCCGGGTGTTCAGCCTTTCGAACAACCACAGCTACGACAAAGGCGCGGGCGGGATCGCCGCCTCGCGCGAGCACTGGGCCGCGATGCCGGAGGATGTCGTCACCGCCGGGTTCTATAACCTCGCCGACCCGACCGCCGACCTCGCGACCCAAACCGTCAACGGCATCACGATCGGCTATCTCTCCTGGACCGAGAGCACCAACGGCCTGCCGACGCCGGCCGACAGCGAGTACGGCGTCATCTACCTTGACGACCGCGAGACGATGGCCGCCCAGATCGCGGCGCTGCGCCCGGCCTGCGATGTGCTCATCGCGAGCTGCCACTGGGGCGTGGAGGGCAGCCACACCGTGACCGATGCCCAGCGCGAGACCGCCCAGTGGCTGGCCGACCAGGGGGTTGACCTTGTCATCGGCACCCACCCGCATGTGACCCAGGGGGCCGAATGGCTTGACGCGGCCGACGGAACCCCGGCGTTCGTGGCCTACTCGCTCGGGAATTTCATCAGCGCGCAGGCGCAGTACGACAATATGATCGGGGCGCTGCTCTCGATCGAATTTGTCAAGACGACCGCGCCGGACGGCAGCGTGAGCGTGGCGCTGCAAAACCCGGCCCTGATCCCGACCGTGACCCAGTACGAGACCGGCTACGCGGACATCCGTGTTCTGCCCTTCAGCGCCTATACCGATGAACTTGGCGCGGCGCACGGCAATTTCCAGATGGATCGCGCCGGCATCGAGGCCGTTTTGCGCGGCAGCATTGAGGAAGAGTTTTTGGATCTGGAAACGGTTTGGTAATTTCGCAGGGGCGGATGCCCGCATCCGCCCGCGTTTTCCCCGCCGCAGCCTTCTGCGGGCGAGCCACGCTCGCCCTTACCCACTCTTGAATAAACGAAAGGACGGGATGCCCCATGTATGGCGTCAGCAAGATCACCAGCGAACCGGACATCATGCTCACAACCTTTCCCGGTGCGCAGTACTGCGCCCAGAGCCTGGCTGAACACCTGGAAGTGTTTGCCAAAGCGGGCATCGTTGTGGATATGATCTGCCAGAGCGCCCCGCGCGGCGCCGAGGTGGATTTCAGCTTCACGACAAGCTATGCCAACCTGCCCGCCGTGATGGCCGCCCTGCCCGAAGCCGCCAAGGCCCACCCGCCGCTGATTTCAGGCGGTTACAGCAAGGTCAACCTGTTCGGTGAAGAGATGGTCACAAGCTGCGGCGTGGCTGCCCGCGCGCTGCGGGCGCTGGCCGGCGCCGGGGTGGAGATTGCCCTGATAACAACAAGTGATCTGGACATTTCACTGCTGGTGCGCCAGCAGGACGAGGACACTGCGCTTGAAGTGCTGCGCGAAGCGTTTGCGTTGTAAAAAGCGAAGAGGAGGCAGGCAAACGCCCGCCTCCTCTTCGCTTTTACAGTAGGAAGGAAATGTCAGTTGGAAGGCTGCGCGGCTGCGCGGGCGGCTTCCCGCCGGCGCAGGTAATGCCGCACCATCACGACGCAGTACCCCAGCGCCAGCCCCCAGCCGATCGGCGCGATGAACAGCCAGTCAAGGAAGATGTTCAGCACGCTGGAAAAGGCCAGGAAGTAAAACGGGTGGCGCGAATCCCCCGCAGCCCGCAGCGCGCTGGAGGCAAAGTTGTAGAGCATGGCGGCCGGTATGCCGGCAAACATAATCAGGATATAGGTGCGCGCATCGGCAAAGATATCCGCCGGGGTGCCCACCAGCGGCAGAGAAAACCGCAGAATCTGGGGCAGCGGACGCCCGCGGGTCAGGTCCATCGCCGCCTGGGATTGCTTCATTTCCAATCTCCTCCCGGTCTTTCGTTTGAGAATGATGAAGGTTTCGCTAAGGTGTGTGCCTGCGCCCCCTTTTTACAAAAGCGGCGCAGCAGCTGCACATCGCCCAGCCCAGCCTGAGCATGGCGCTGGACAAGCTGGGCAAAGAGCTCGGCGTTGCTCTGTTTTTGGGGGAGGACGCCCACCGCCGCAGCGCCCGGCTGACCGAAGCCGGGCGGCTGCTGCTGCAGGATGCGCGCACCTTGCTGGACCAGGCCGAGGTGACGGCAGCCCATATGCGGCAGTTTTCTCAGCGGGACTGGGCCGAAGTGCGCCTGGCTTACACCGCCGCCCTGGCCGAGCGCACGGTACCCGCCCTGCTGCACGACTTTCTGACCGGCCGCGGCAAAGGGTGCACAATCTATTCGGATGAAATGCCCACCGACCGGATTGCCGCCGGCCTGCGGGACGGCCGGTTCGACCTGGGGCTTGGCTCGGTGCTGCCGCCGGAGGATGCGCTGGAGCAGATTCCTTTCGCCTGGCAGCCGCTTTGCCTGCTGACGCCGCCGGGCGACAGCGCAGCCTACGACAGCCCCGCCGCGCTGAACGGCGCGCCGCTGATTACCTTCCGCCAGGATTACCCGATGGCCAGGCTGCTGGCCGAGCGGTTTGCCGCCTGGGGCTGCACCCCGCACCCGGTGCACTACGCCTACAGCGAGGCGAGCATTGCCCGGCTGGTGGCCGAAGGGCTGGGGATTGCGGTGGTAGCCGAAACCGACGGGGTGTTCGGCTGCCCGGTGCGGCGGCTGCGGCCGGCCTGGCTGACCGGCGGGCGGCATCTCTATCTGATACGCCACCGCACCCGGCTTGTCTCCACAGCCGCCCGCGCCCTGCAGGCCCTGGTGCTGGAGCGAGCGGAAATCCGGTAAAAACACAAATCCCGGCCGGCTGTGGCAGCAAACCACAGCCGGCCGGGATTTGTTTCTTTTCTGTTTTAGTCCGCCGCGTTCGCACCGGCCGGGGCCTTGCTAAAGACCTTGGAGGCAAAGAATGGCAGGAAGATTACGCCATAGACAATCGCCTGGACGAGGATATCGAACCAGGTCACGGTCTGGTTGCTGATGACGGTGGTGCCGGAATAGACAAGGATCAGGTTGTTGTTGAACGAGTGCAGCAGCACCGCCACCCAGACATTGCCGGTTTTGAGATACGCCCAGGCGAAGAAGATGCCGAGGCACAGGCAGGTGATGATCTGGCTGACAAAGCTCTGCAGACCGGTTTCGGGCGCATAGTAGAAGAGGTTCAGCGGCAGATGCCACAGCGCCCAGGCCAGGCAGAGCAGCACGACGCCGCGGCGCGGGCCGAACTTTTCCTGCATGCGGGGCTGCCAGTAGTACCGCCAGCCGTATTCCTCGCCGAAGAAGGCGAGAAACGAGAGGAAGAAGTTCGGGATCAGGATCAGAAACATCACATAGGGCGCGGACGTGGTCCAGTAGGCGAGGTATTCGCCCATCTGGCCGTAGGGCAGGATACTGATAAAGACGGCCACCGTGCGAAGCAGGATGAACAGCGCCACATACCCCAGCGCCTTGAACCCGCCGTGCCAGCGCAGACCGGCCGCGGCGCGGCGGTCTTTTTTGGCGATGAGCAGGAACAGCCAGGCCAGCACGCTGCCGGCGACGACCAAGATGTTCACCGCGCCGAGCCAGACATCCCCCGGCGCGACGACTATACCCAGGCAGCAGACGACAAGCGCCGCCGTGCAGAGCAGATAGAACACATAGAACCCGCGGGGCAGGCCGGGGCGGCGGGTGAGGAAATAGGCCAGCATCACGCCGGCAGCCGGGTAGAACATCTGGGCGTTGGGGAAAACATCGGTGTTATAGCCGGCGCGCTGGGCGATGGCCAGCGGGATGCCCATCAAAAACGGCATCCCGAAGGCGACAAGCAGAAAGATCAGCATCTCTTTGGGCTGCCAGAGGGGCTTGGCCTCGGCAAGCGGCCGGGCGGTTTCGGGGGTGGTGTTCTCTTGCATGGGAATCTCTCCTTACTTTCGGGTTTATTGTTTCTTCTCTTCTTCGGAATCTTCTTCGGGTTCGTCCTCGGGGTTATCGAGGGTGCGGCGGCGCTTGTAGTAGAAATACGTGCCGAGCTGCAAAGCGCCGAGGCAGAGCAAGGCGGTGAACGCGCCGCCTATCGCCGCGCCCCACCAGTCGCCGGGTTCCCACCAGCTCTGGCGGCTGTTGCGAACCAGAAGATAGATAAAAAATGCGATGCCCGCCACGGCCGACCAGATTGCGTTTTTGCGCAGGGTGGGCTTGGTATCAGCAATCGTCCAGATGCCGTTGCGAATCCACTCGATCAGGCCGTAGATGCACAGAATCATAAAGATCGACCATTCGGCAGCCATCTGGGTCATATCCGCACCGGCGATGCTCTGAATCAGCAACGCGATCAGCAGCAGCGCCCAGGCCAGCCAGAAACCGCGGTGGCCGATCTGGTCGGCCTTTTGCTGCTGCAGCTCATCCAGTTCGTTGCCAAACAACTGCTTTTTGAACCAAGCGCACAGTTTCATCCTTCATCCTCCCAAAACAGATTGTCCAGCGTCTTGCCGAGCACTTTGCAGATTGCGCGGCAGAGCTTGATGGTGGGGTTATACTCCCCTTTTTCAATGGCGTTGATGGTCTGGCGGGTCGCCCCCACCGCGGCGGCCAGATCCGCCTGGGTCATATCTTTTTCGGCCCGGGCCGCCTTCATCTTCAAATTTTTGGCCATCTCAACCGCCTCACAGCAGCAGCCAGGCGACGGCGGCCGCGGCCATCGCCAGCCAGAAAACCTCGCGGTCGGTCAAATGTCGTTTGCACTGTTTCATGGTGGCGCCCTCCTTTTTGGTAGAGTTTTTCATAAGAGTTGAGAGTTTAGATTCGGTGGCCCGGCGGCTGCGCCGCCTTGAAAACACCTGTAGGGCCGGGCATTGCCCGCCTGCGGAAGGCTGCAACACAGGGGAACTGTTGAGATTGTAGGGGCCGCCGGAATACCAAATCCGAACTTTTCACTCTGCAAAGCATCTCGCTTTGTTGTGAGGCCAGTATACCACTCGCCCGACATTCTGTCAACTATATATTACATTTTGTCCGGTAAAAAAGCGGTAAAGAAGGACTGTGCCTTGCCTTACCGCCAAAGGCTGTGGTATCATAGGGGTAAAGTTCCCGAACTGTTCAGAAAGGGTTGTCCTGCTTATGAGAGACGGTTTTCTGCATACGGCTGCGGTTTCGCCCGGTCTGCGGGTGGCCGATGTGCCATACAACAAGGCCGAAATCCTCGCCGCGATGCAAAAGGCGGCGGACGAAGGCGTCAAGCTGCTCTGCTTGCCGGAGCTTTGTTTAACCGGCTACACCTGCGGCGACCTGTTTTTGCAGCAGCCGCTGCTGCGCGCGGCCGAGGACGCGCTGGCCGAGATTTTGCAGGCCAGCGCCGGGCTTGACCTTGTCGCGCTCGTCGGCCTGCCGGTGCGGGTGGATGCCAAGCTGTACAACTGTGCAGCCGTACTCTGCCGCGGCCAGCTGCTCGGCCTTGTGCCCAAGACCCACCTGCCCAACTACGCCGAGTTTTATGAGTTGCGCCACTTCGCCCCCGCCCCGCAGGGGGTGCGCAGCATCGCGCTGGCCGGGCAGGAAGCGCCGTTCGGCGCCTCGCTTTTGTTCCGCTGCCGCCAGATGCCAAGTTTTGTACTCGGGGTGGAGCTGTGCGAAGACCTCTGGGCCCCGGTACCGCCAAGCTGCGCCCACGCGCTGGCCGGCGCGACGGTGATTGCGAACCTTTCGGCCAGCGACGAGACGATCGGCAAGGCCGACTACCGCCGCGCCCTTGTGACCGGGCAGAGCGGGCGGCTGCTCTGTGCCTATCTGTACGCCGACGCCGGCCACGGCGAGAGCACAACCGATATGACCTTTGCCGCCCACAACCTGATTGCCGAAAACGGCGCGCTGCTGGCTGAAACGCCGCCCTTCGGCGACGGCTGGGCGGCCGCCGAGATCGACTTGCAGCGCATGGAGCAGGAGCGTGCCCGCAGCACGACCTTTGCCCCCGCGCCGGCCGGCTACACGAGCGTCGGCTTTGACCTGCCGCTTTGCGAGACAAAGCTGACGCGCTTTGTCTCTCCCACCCCGTTTGTGCCGCAGGCAGACGCCGACCGCGCAAAGCGGTGCGAGCTGATTCTGCGCATCCAGGCCGAGGGGCTGGCCAAGCGGATCGAGCACACCCATGCAGCCTGCGCCGTCGTCGGGATTTCGGGCGGGCTGGATTCCTGCCTGGCGCTGCTGGCCGCCGTGCGGGCCTGTAAAGTTCTGGGCAAGCCGGCTTCAACGATCGTTGCGATCACGATGCCCTGCTTCGGCACGACCAAGCGCACCCGCTCGAACGCCGAAGCGCTCTGCGAAGCGCTCGGCGTGCAGTTTGCCGAGGTCAGCATCGCCGATACCGTCAAAACCCACTTTGCCGATATCGGCCAGCCGCTCGACTGCTACGACGTGACCTACGAAAACGGCCAGGCCCGGGTGCGCACGCTGGTGCTGATGGACTACGCCAACAAGCACGGCGGGTTTGTGATCGGCACCGGCGATCTGAGCGAGCTCGCACTCGGCTGGGCGACCTACAACGGCGACCACATGAGTATGTACGGCGTCAACGCCGGCGTGCCCAAAACGCTTGTGCGCCACATTGTGCGGTATGTGGCCGACAGCTGCGGCGACAAAGCGCTGCAAGCGGTCCTGCTTGACATCCTGGATACCCCGGTCAGCCCCGAACTGCTGCCGGCCAAAGCCGACGGCACGATCGCCCAGCAGACCGAGGCGCTGGTCGGCCCGTACGAGCTGCACGATTTTTATCTTTATTATGTGCTGCGGTTCGGCTTCGGCCCGGCCAAAATCTACCGGTTGGCCAAAGCCGCCTTTGCCGGCCGGTATGACGACGCGACGCTGCTAAGCTGGCTGCGCAGCTTCTACAGGCGGTTCTTCGCCCAGCAGTTCAAGCGCAGCTGTCTGCCCGACGGCCCGAAGGTCGGTTCGGTCACCCTCTCCCCCCGCGGCGACTGGCGTATGCCCAGCGACGCGGTGAACGCGGTGTGGATGGGGGAGCTGGAAGAGTTGGAAAATGAAAAATTAGAAATGAAGAATTAAAAAATTGTGGTGGTTCGGCGGCTGCGCCGCCTCAAAATAGTCGCCGTAGGGGCGAGCATTGCTCGCCCGGAGAGGTTTACGGCGAGGAAAAGCCCACGGGCGAATGCGAGCATCCGCCCCTACATTTTCTCAAAACCAAACGCGCCCTTCCCATGATTCGGGAAGGGCGCGTTGCGCTATGTTCTATTTCTGCCGCTTATTGCAGCACCGCGCCGAGGTTGGCGCTGGTGACCTGACGGGCGTAGCGGGCCAGCCAGCCGGTCTTGACATTCGGTTCGGGCGCGACATAGGCCGCCTTGCGGCGGGCAAGTTCCTCGTCATCGACCAGCAGCGTGATCGAGGCCGCCGGGATATCGATGGCGATCTGGTCGCCCTCCTCAATCAAACCGATCGGCCCGCCGGCCGCAGCTTCGGGGCTGACATGGCCGATGGCCGCGCCGCGCGAAGCGCCGGAGAACCGGCCGTCGGTGATGAGGGCGACGGTGGTATCGAGCTTCATGCCGGCCAGCGCGCTGGTCGGGTTGAGCATTTCCCGCATGCCAGGGCCGCCCTTGGGGCCTTCGTACCGGATGACGACGACGTCGCCGGGGTGGATGCGGCCGTTGTAGATCGCGTCGATGGCCTCCTCCTCGCTGTTAAAGACCCGGGCCGGGCCGGTGTGGCGCTGCATTTCGGGCGCGACGGCGCTGCGCTTGACGACGCAGCCGTCCGGCGCGATGTTGCCCCAGAGAATCTGCAAGCCGCCGGTCTCGGAGTAGGGGTTGTCGATCGGGCGGATCGCCTTCCCGTCCAAGATATGCGCGCCGGCAATGTTCTCACCCAGCGTCTTGCCGGTGACCGTCGGCACATCGAGGTCGAGCAGGCCCTTCTTCGCGAGTTCGGCCTGCACGGCCGGGATGCCGCCGGCTTCATACAAATCGGGCATATGGGTCGGGCCGGCCGGGGCCAGGTGGCAGAGGTTCGGGGTTTTGGCGCTGATCTCGTTGAAGAGCTTGAGGTCGATCGGCACACCGGCCTCGTAGGCGATCGCGAGCAGGTGCAGCACCGTGTTGGTCGAGCAGCCGAGCGCCATGTCACAGGTCAGCGCGTTGCGGATCGAACGCTCGTTGACGATCTGGCGGGCCGTGACGCCGCGGCGCACAAGCTCCATAATCGCCATGCCGGACCGCTTGCCGAGCTGCAGCCGCTTGGCGTAGACGGCGGGGATCGTGCCGTTGCCGGGCAGCGCGATGCCGATGGCCTCGCACAGGCAGTTCATGCTGTTGGCCGTGTACATACCCGAGCAGGAGCCGCAGCCCGGGCAGCAGTTGCAGGTGCAGTCCTCGAGCTGCGCATCATCGATCATGCCGGCCTTGTATGCGCCGACGGCCTCGAACATCTTGGACAGACTGACCTCCTCGCCCTCGTACCGGCCGGCCAGCATCGGCCCGCCGGAGCAGACGACGGCCGGGATATCGAGCCGCACGGCCGCCATCAGCATGCCGGGCACGATCTTATCGCAGTTGGGCACAAGCACGAGGCCGTCAAGCTGGTGGGCCATGCACATCGTCTCGACGCTGTCGCAGATCAGTTCGCGGGAGGCAAGCGAGTATTTCATCCCGATATGCCCCATCGCGATGCCGTCGCAGACGCCGATCGCCGGGATCAGAATCGGGGTGCCGCCGGCCATCCGCACGCCGGCTTTGACGGCGTCGGCCAGCTTATCGAGGTTCATGTGGCCGGGCACAATCTCGCTGTAGGCGGATACGACGCCGATCAGCGGGCGTTCGAGCTCCTCCGGCGTGTAGCCCAAAGCGTAAAACAGGCTGCGGTTGGGCGCGCGCTCGGGCCCCTTTTTGACGTTATCGCTGCGCAAAACCATTCATTCCTTTCCGAGTTTTACTTGCTGAGCCAGCTCATCATCTTGCGCAGTTCGGCGCCGACCTTTTCGATCAGGTGCTCGCTCTGCATCCGGCGCTCGGCCAGGAAGTGGGTCTTGCGGCCGCCGTTGGGGTTCATCTCGGTCAGGAACTCGCTCGCGAAGGTGCCGTCCTGGATCTCGGTCAGGACCTTCTTCATCTCCTTGCGGGTGTCCTCGGTGATCAGGCGCTTGCCGGTGCGGTAGTCGCCGTATTCGGCGGTGTTGGAGATCGAGTACCGCATCTTGGAGAAGCCGCCCTCGTTGATGAGGTCAACAATCAGCTTCATCTCGTGGCAGGTCTCGAAGTAGGCCATCTCGGGGGCGTAGCCGGCCTCGACCAGCGTATCAAAGCCGGCCTTGATGAGTTCGCAGACACCGCCGCAGAGCACGGCCTGCTCGCCGAAGAGGTCGGTCTCGGTCTCTTCCTTGAAGGTGGTCTCGAGGATACCCGCGCGGCCCGCGCCGATGCCGCAGGCGTAGGCCAGCGCCAGCTCCTTGGCCTTGCCGGTGTAGTCCTGCTCGACGCAGATCAGGGACG
>DSLFI04102__coassemble_213_pt1 | contig 29157 bp, 27 predicted proteins | sample DSLFI04102__metabat2_low_PE_015 | metagenome-assembled genome bin DSLFI04102 | reverse complement strand
AGCCGTGCGCGGCTGTTGCCCCTTTTGCAGCGTGTCGAGTTTCTCGACACGCTGAACTCTAAACTCTTTTTTGCATTATTTGCATTATACCACACATCGCCCCGCCGGCACAACAAAAGCAGGCCGCTCCTAGGAGCGGCCTGCTGCGGGCACAAGAAAGCGCGAAAATTGTACGTTCCCTAAACAAAAATTATACCTCTGCCACCAGCCGCCGCAGCGCTTCGGGGGCAAGGGGCGCGGCGGGGCGGGCGGGCGCGGCAAGGTAGCGGGTCAGGCAATGCAGCAGGTGGGCGCATTCGGGCCGGTCGGGGAAGCGGTGCAGCGCCATGCCGCTGAGCAGCACCCGCCCGCGGCCAACCTGCGCCTCCCACAAAAGGGCACGGCTGCCAAGCCGGGTCACGCTGTCCAGCACCCGCACAATCGGGCGCACGCCGGCGGGCAGCGGCAGCGCGCGGCCCTGCGCCGGCGCCCACCACTGCCAGTTTGCATGGAATTCTGTCGGGAAATCGGCCAGCGCCGGGTGGGCCGGGTCGATCAGCAGCCCCATCGTGCCGGTCTGCGCAGGGAAGGTGCCGACCGACCAGAAATCGGTGCTGAACGCGCAGGGCAGCGAACCCGGCAGCGCGGCGTCGGGGTCAAGCAGCGCCCGCCCGCCGGCTGCAATCCAGCCAAGATCCTGCTCGCTGAGCCGGGTCAGCACCCGCACGCCGGCCGGCGCGGGTTCGGCCGGGGCGTCCGGGTAGCACCAGAGCGGGTAGGCGTTGGCGGCGCTGCCCGCGCGCAGGCGCAGCGTCAGCCGGTGGGCGCGGCCGTCGTCGGGCAGGCGGCAGGCGATCGCCCCGGCCCCGCGCAGCCCGCCCGGGGCAAACGGGCCGGCCAATTCCCCGCCATCCAGCGGGCAGCCGGCCGTATCGTCATACAGCAGCCAGTGCAGCGCGCCGACCGCCGCGCGGCCGTAGTTGGCCAATTCCAGGTCAGCCGCAAACACATCGCCGGCCGCAAAGGTGTAGCGGTCGAACCGCGCCAGCGGCAGCACCGGTGCAAAGAAGGCTTTGAACCGCGCCGGCGCCGCAAAGGCGTAGGGTTTGGGCTCGGCCAGCGCATCCATCATGCCGACCAGCGCGGTGCCCTGGCCGGGAAAATCCTGCAGCCCCAGCAGAGAAAGCCCGCTCATCGCCGGGGTGCGCAGCGCGGCTTCGACCTCCTCTTTGTAGCAGAGCAGCGCAAGCTCGCCGCTCGCGGCGACGCCGGCCGTCCAGCAGGCGCCGGCCCCGGTCTGTGCCGCGCGGCGGCGGATCATGGCCAGGTTGTGCGGCAGCGTTACCCCGTCGTAGCGTGCAAGCTGGGCAAAATCCGGCCAGATCTCGTATTGGCCGACCTCAAACCCAAAGACGGCCTGCCCGCCGCGCCCGGCTTCGGCGGCCTGTGTATAGTGGCGGCGGGTTCCGGGGAATTCATGGTTCAGATGGCCGATCAGCGGCGAGCTTGTCGCCCGCAGCATCGCGCCGCGGTTGGCCATGGCGGTGAAAAAGTCGCTCGCCGCGTCGGGGCCCTTCTCGCCGTAGGAATCGTTGGAGGCGGAGGCATACAGCCGGGTCGGGTCGGCCCGGCGGGCTGCGCCGAGCAGCCGGTGCATCGCGGCGCGGCCGGCTTCGCCGTTGCCAAGTTCGTTGCCAAGGCTGAGCATCACAAAGCTCGGGTGGTTCGCGTAGGTCCAAAGAATCTGGCAGAGCTCCCGCGCATAGTACGCCTCAGCCGCCGGATCTTCGAGCGCATGGCGGAAGTCCCAGTCGGACAGTTCGGGCTGCAGCAGCATCCCGGCCTCGTCGGCGGCCGCAAAGGCGGCTTCGGGCGGGCACCAGGAGTGAAAACGCACGCAGTTGACGCCGTAGGCCGCGTACCGGCCCAGCAGCGCGGCCCAGGCGGCCTTGTCCATCGGCGGGTGGCCGGTGCGCGGGAAAACGCAGCAGTTGGCTTCCCCGCGCAGAAAGATCGCCCGGCCGTTGAGCGCAAGCCGCCCGCCCTGCACGCGGAAATCCCGCAGGCCGAACCGTGTTTCGGCCTCGTCGGCCGGGGCGGGGGAACCGGGCAGGAAGAGCGCGGCCGAAAGGGTTGTGAGCTGCGGGTCGAATTCATCCCAGCGCGGCGCGCCGTGGCGGACAGCCAGGCCGCGGAGCCAGAGCGTTGTCACGGCGCCGGGGGCTGCGGCCGGGCAGGGGACGAGCGCATCGGGCAGGCGGCGGGCCGGCGCGGCGAGGGCCGGGCTTGCAAGTTCGACGAAAGCCCGTGCCAGCGCGGTGGGGGCGGCGGCGACATCAACCGCGACGTCGAGGGTATCCCGGCCCGGGTAGACCCGCACGGCCAGGATGCAAGCGGCCGGCCGCCGCACAACCCGCAGCGCGCCGAGGATGCCGTTCCAGTTGGTCTGGGTTTCGTCGGTGGCGGCCGAAGCATAGGTGATCGCCCCGGCCGGCCAGCCGGGGTAGGTGTTGTCGCTTATAAGGGTCAGGGCCACGGTACGGCCGGCCCAGGGGGTCAGCTCAAAGACGGCGGCGGTGCTCAGGCTGGCGGGAATCAGGGCGGGCAGCGGCGCGCCGTCCACTTCGGCCGAAAGCTGCCGCGCGCGCTCCACCTCCCAAAACAGCCGTCCGCCCGCGGCCGGCGGCAGCGCAACGGTGCGCACCCAGCGGGCAGGGCCGGCATAGGTGTGGCGGCGGGTCAGCCGGCCGGCCTGCGGCGGTTCCGGCGCGCCAAGGCCGGCTGTGTCCAGCGTGCCGGGCAGCGGCACTTCGGCCCGGATGCTGCCGGCCGTCAGCTGCCAGGCGCCGGCCAGGGAAAGCGTATCGGCGGGGGAAAGCATGGAAAAACGCACCTTTCTTGGCATGATTTGGATGATTTTACTATAGCACAGGCAACGGGGCGGGGCAAAGGGAAAATTTGAAAAAAGCGACCGGTATACGCCGCCCGGCGCGCCCGGGAACAAGGTGATAAAAGTACGGCGTATCGTTATCAAAAAAAGAATGCGATAAAACGGCGGACCAGTATGGCCAATTATTGTGCAAAGCGCCAAAAATTTGGGAGGGTGGGCGGATTCTGCAAAATAAATTTGGAAAATCGTCCTGTTTGTGCTATAATTTGTTTCGTTATGCTGCCGGCCTGCGCCGGCGGCCAATCGGGGCGGTCGGCGCCCAAGACTGCGGAGGAAATGGTACAATGGAAGAAAACCGGGATTACGATACGATAGACCTCCTGGAACTGCTCGGGGTCTTGCGTCAGCACATCCTGGCGCTGGTGCTTGCAACGGTGTTGGCCGCGGCGGTCGGCTTTGGCGTGTCCAAATTTTTGATGACGCCCCAGTATGAGGCCAGCGCCCTGATGATTGTCAATACGCGGCAGGATACCACCGCCAACGTCACAAGCGACCAATTGAACTCCGCTTCCCAGCTGGTATCTACTTACGGCATTATTATCAAAAGCGATACCGTGCTCAACGTGGTGATTGCCAACCTTGGCCTTGGGATGAGCTACAGCGAGCTGGCATCCAAGGTGAGCGTGAGCGCGGTGGATGAAACCCAGGTCATGAAAATCACCGTGACCGACGCCAACCCGGAGGGCGCGCGCCAGGTTTGCGAGCAGATCACCCAGGTTGCGCCGGATGAAATTGTCGAAGCGGTGGAGGCCGGCTCGGTCAAGGTGATCTCGGCTGCATCGCTCAACCCGAACCCTGTTTCGCCCAACGTGATGCGCAACACCGCAATGGCCGGGGCGCTTGGCCTGGCGGCCTGCGCGGGCCTGTTTGTCGTGCAGTTCCTGCTGAACAACAAGATCAATTCGGAAGAGGACATCGCCAAGCAGCTGAACCTGCCGGTGATCGGCGTGATCCCGAACTATGAGCAGAACGGAGGGAAAAAGTGATGGCGAAGAAAAAAAGGGGCAGCGAAAAATCGCAGCGCAAGCTGCTGATGGTCGGCCCGGATGCGCCGTTCCAGTATGTGGAGGCGTACAAGAGCCTGCGCACCAACCTGGAATTCCTTTCCGCCTCCACGGGGTGCAAAGTTATCCTGATCACCTCTTCAGTGCAGGAGGAAGGCAAGAGCAACGTGGCAATCAACCTGGCTTCCACCATGGCCAGCGGCGGCAAGCGGGTGGTGCTGGTTGACAGCGACCTGCGCAAAGGGTCGCTGTCGCGTTACCTGCACCTGAGCCATAACCGCCCGGGTATTTCCAACATTGTGGCCGGGCAGGCCACCCTGAACGACGCGCTGGTCCGTTTCAAAAATGTCCAGTTCACCCTGCTGCCGGTCGGGCCGCTGCCCCCCAACCCCAGCGAGATGCTCTCGCTGCCGGCGGTTGAGCAGATGTTTGACACCCTGCGCGAGTATTATGATTACATCATCGTGGATACCCCGCCGGTTTCGGTTGTGACAGATGCGGCCGTTATGTGCCGGATGGTGGATGGCGTTGTGCTTGTCGTGCGTTCGGGTGTGACGACGATCCAGGGCGCCCAGCTTTCGAAGAAAAAGCTCGAAGCGGTGGGCGCGCGCATCCTTGGCGTGGTGCTCAACGGCTACGACGCCCGGCGCATCGGGCGCAGAGACGGGTATTCCTATGCCTATTCGTATAGCTATTACGCCGGCGACGACCAGAGCGAAGACAAAAAAGCAACCCTGTCATGAAGCAAACCCTCGTTGACTTGCACTGTCACCTGCTGCCCGGCATCGACGATGGGGCCAAAAACCTGGCCATGACCATGGCGATGCTGCGCCGCGAGGTGGAAGACGGTGCGGCCGGTGTTGTGTTCACCCCGCATTTTTATTACGAGCGCACCGGCCTTGACAGCTTCCTGCAGAAGAGGCAGGCCGCACTGCGCCGGACCGCCGCCGCTGCCAAGGCCGAAGGCCTGCCGATTGCGGCCAAGGCCGGGGCCGAAATCTATTACACCCCGGTGCTGCCGGACCTGGACCTGGCCCAGCTGGCCTTTGCCGGCACCCGTTACCTGCTGATTGAGCTGCCGACCACCCACCACCCGAGCGGTATTGAGGATACGCTCTTTGCCGTGCAGCAGCGGGGGTATACCCCGATCCTTGCCCATGTGGAGCGCTACCCCTATGTCACCGAGGACCCGACCCTGCTCTACCGCTGGGTGGCGGGCGGGGCGCTGGCCCAGATCAATGCGGCAGGGCTGATCCGCGGCGGGCACACGGCCAAACTGCTCATCAGGTATATCGGCTGGAATCTGGTGCATTTTATCAGCACCGACGCGCACAATATGGCGGCCAGGCCGGTCAACCTGCGCGCCGGGTTTGAAGCGCTGCCCGCGCCGGCAGCCTATGCCTTCCGCAAAAACGCCGTGCGCGCCTTTCTGGGCCGGCAGATCGAACCGCCCGAACCGCAGGAGCCCCGCTACCGCTTCGGCCGCTGGGCCTAAAACCGATCATGACAGTCTGAAGCCTCCGGTTTGGAGGCTTTTTTATTTTGGCGGAGCCGGTGATACAAATTTGACATCCGCCGGTGGTAGAGTGACAATACAGACAAGGAACACCGGGGTGCAGCCGGAAGGCGGCGCCCCGCAAGCTGCCCGAAAGGAAGGGAGTACGATGAAACAAACGGTTCTGTGTGCCGTGCTGGCCTTTGGCCTGCTGGCGGGCTGCGCGCGGGAACCCGCTACTGAATCCGCAGCAGCCGAAACGCCGCCCGAAACGGCGGCCGCGGCGGCCGAAAGCCGGCCTGACGCCCCGGCAGGCGGCGCGCTGACAAGGCTGACAAACAACAACGCGACCGGGCTGTACGAGGCGGTCATCGTCCAGGACGACGCGATGCCGGTCTGGCCGATCCTCATCACCAAGGTGGACTATGCGGCGGCCGAACAGCGGGTGCTGTGCGCGGCCCCCGGCTGCACCCACAGCGACGCAAGCTGTCCGGCCCGCCTGCCAGAAGGGGCCGTCGGGGCGTCCTGCTTTGCGGTGGAGGGCGGTGTGCTTGTCTTTTACAGCCTGGAAGATACCGCCAGCTATGAACTGCTGGGCGACTGCCTGGCCTTTTACCCCGACGACGGCGGCGGGGCCCAGCTCCTTGCCGAAAACCGGAGTTTTCACCCGGTTGCTACCGACGGGGAAAACCTCTACTGTGAATTCTACGATATCGGCGCAGACCCGGCCGCCGAGATCCCGATCCGGCTCTACAAACTGCCGCTCGGCGGCGGCGAGGGCGAGCTGCTCGCCAGCGATTACCCGGGCAGCGGTCTCGGCTGTGTGGGGCGGGAGATTCTCTCGCAGGATATGGGGGCCGGCGCCGTAAACGCCTACAACATCGACACCGGCGAGACCCGCAAGCTGGCCGGTCTCACAATGGGCGACTACGCGGCCACCGGCTGCGCGCTGGCCGGCGGCCGGCTTTACACCATCGCGCCGGACAGCACCCCCGGCGACATTGCCTGGGTGGACGTCGCCACCGGCGAGACCGGCACGCTGGAGGTAGACTGGCCGATTGCGCCGGAAGGGGCCTGTACCGTCACGCTGCGGGCGGTCGGCGGCAAGATCGTCGCCGACGTCTGGGATATCGGCGCGCTGGCCGGCACCCTTGTCGCAATCGACCCGGCGGACGGCGCGGCCGCTGCCATCCCGCTGCACGCTGTGCTCAACGGGCACGAAAGCTCGCTGCAGATCCTTGGCGAGACGGCGGACGACCTCTATGTCTGGTACGGCGAGCGGTGGGAAAACTGCACGATCCCCGGCAAGGACGGCCAGCCCACGCCGGTTGAACGCGCCGTGCCGCTGACCGCCCTGCTCTCCAAGGACGACTTCTTTGCCGGTAACCCCAATTACCGCGAAGTCACAACGATGCCCTCGGCGTTTTGATTGAAACGGAGGCCAACGATGTATCCTGTCCTGATTGTGGAGGATGAACCCGCGATCGCCGACCTGATCGAACTGACGCTGCGCCGCCTTGCCTACCCCTGCGTGCAGGCCCGCACCGGCGGCGAGGCCGCCGACCTGCTCAGTGCGCAGCGGTTTGACCTTGTGCTGCTCGATGTCATGCTGCCCGACATCGACGGATTTGCGCTGATGGAGTTCATCGCCCCGACCGGTACGCCGGTGATCTTTGTGACGGCGCGGGACGAAGTTGCCGACCGGGTGCGGGGGCTGCAGCTCGGCGCCTACGACTATATCCTCAAACCCTTTGCGCCCGAAGAACTGCTTGCCCGGGTGGACGGCCTGATGCGCCACACCGGCCGGCGGGATGCCAAAATCAAGCTCTGGGATGTCGAGATTGACCCCGACGCCTGTACCGTGACACGCGGCGGCGCCCCGGTCGAACTTGCCCCGCGGGAGTATGCGCTGCTCTTGACCCTTGTGCAGAACCGCGGTGTCGCGCTCTACCGCAGCGTGCTGCTGGAGCGGGTCTGCGGGCTTGAAAGCGACGCCGGCCCGCGCGCGCTCGACCTGTATATTTCCCGGCTGCGCAAAAAGCTTGGCTGGGGCCGGCACATCCAAACCGTTTCGGGCATTGGCTATCGACTGGAGGCCTCGCCATGAGTTTTACCCAAAAACTGCTGCTTGTCGTCGCGCTGCTGCTCTGTCTGAGCCTTTCGGCAGGCGGCGGCTGGATGATTCATGCAAACTTTGCGGCTGCCGTTGACACGGCCCTTGCCGATGCAGCCGCCGACCAGGAGCGCGCCCGTACCTCGCTTGAAGATGCGCTGCGCGGAACCGAACAGGTCAAAGAGACCTTCCGGGCTGCCAAAAACTGGGCCGGGCGGCGCACGCCCGGGGCGGACGCCGGATTTTCGGTCCTTCGGGAAGACGGTACGCTGGTGTACGCCGCCATGCCGGAAGGCACCGCTTATCTTGACCAGCTGCGCGCCGTGCAGGCCGGGGCCGGCGGGGCGGTTGTGTCGGCGGGGAAGCCCCCGGCGCTGCTGCTGGCGGCCCCGCTGCAGACCGGCGCGGCGGAAAACCGCCCGCAAGCGGGGCTTTGGCTGGTCACTGCCTATGACCTTTCGGCTGTCTGGGCCGAACAGGCCCGCCAGCTGCGGCAGTTTGTGCTGATTGAGCTGGGCACGCTGGCCGCCGCACTGGCTGCGGCCGCGGCCGGCGCGCGGGCGCTGACCGGGCCGCTGCGCCGGCTGGAAACGGCGGCCCATGCGGTGGAAGCCGGCGACTATACAGCCCCGGCGCCGACGGCCGGCGGGCCGGAGTTTGCCCGGCTGGGCGCGGCGTTCAACGCAATGACCGCCGCCGTGCGCAGCCGCACCGAGGCGCTGGCCGCCGAAAATGCCAGCCGCATCCGGTTTGTTGCGGCCTTTACCCATGAGCTCAAAACCCCGATGACCGCCATGCTCGGCTATGCCGACCTGCTGCGCAGCGGGGAACCGGAGCCCGCCGCCCGCCAGCTGGCCGCGGACTACATCTACCATGAGGCCGCCCGGCTTGAATCGCTGAGCCGTGCGCTGCTTGCGCTGCTGGATGTGACCGAAGGCCCGCCCCCGGCGCTGGAACCCGCCGCACTGGCCGGCGTTGTTGCCGAAGCGCAGCGCAGCCTGCCCGGCCTGCCGGCGCAGGTGGAGGTGGATTGCCCGCCCGAAGCCTGGGCGCAGGTCAACCGGCCGCTGCTTGTGGATCTTGTGCGCAACCTGCTGCAGAACGCCGCGGCCGCCCGGCCGGCGGACGGTGTGGTGCGGGTTGCGATCACGCCGCAGGGCGCGGGCTGGCGGCTGGCAGTGCGGGATACCGGCCGCGGTATCCCGCCTGAGGACCTGCCCCATGTGACCGAAGCCTTTTACCGTGTGGATAAAAGCCGGGCACGGCAGGCCGGCGGCAGCGGGCTGGGGCTCAGCCTGTGCGCGGCGATTGCCGAAGCGCACGGCGCCGGGCTGGAGATTCAGAGCGAACCGGGGGTTGGCACAACGGTTTCACTTACACTGGCGGGGGCCGAACCCCGCCCCGCGCCACAGGAGGTGGTTGTATGCCCTGCGCCCGACACGGTGTAAAACAGGCCCGTTTTCTGCGCCGGGGCGCGGCGGTTGCGGGCACGGCGCTGCTCTGTCTGGCATCGCTCGGGCTGCCGGCGTTGGCGGGCGCCGTCCAGCGTGCGGCGCTGCGGCGGGCTACGCTTGCCCGGCCGGCGGTGGCCGGCACGCTGGACGAAACCGCCCGCGCCTGCCCGGTTGTGTATGACCTGTGGCGGGCCGGCGACGTGCGGGCTGAACCCGCTTTGCTTGCGGGCGACGCCGCCGGCCGGGCCGCGGCGGAAGCCGACAGCCGGCTTGCCGCGTTTGAGGAAACCGGTCTGCTGCCGCCTGCCGCCGGTGAGGCGGCCCGCGCCCTGCTTGCCGGGTATACGCACGATGGCTGTGTCTGGGCCGGCGAAACAGGCGCCTTTCACACCGTGCAGGTCATGCAGGGGGAAAACTTCCTGCAGCTGACCTGGCACGAAAGCGGCGCGCCGGTTGCATTTGTGCTGTACGCCCCGGGCGCGGGGCAGGGGGCACGGCCCGCCGCGATGCTCGCCGCATGGAAGGAGGCGCTGGGGGTTGACGCCCTCCCGGATTGGGAGGAAGAACCCGCTGGTGAAGACGGCGCCGCCGCGACCTCCGCATCGGCAGAGCTGGGCTTGTACGTCACGGCCGGGAAAGACCGGCTTGAACTTGCGCTGCGCCCGGCCAAGGAGGAAGCAAACGGCCGCGGGAACGCCGCGGAATGAAAAGGCGGCAGCCCCCTAATACCGATAGCCCATAGTACCGGATAGAAAACGAACCGACCCGCAAAGGAAGCCACAGCGGTTTCCTTTGCGGGCCGGTTTGCTTTTGTGAGGGGGGCAGGTTTTTTCTGCGGCTGCGCGGCGCCCCTTACCCTTCGCGCTCAAGCCGGTACCCGACCCCGAACACCGTCACAAGCCGCAGGCCCGGGCCCAGTTTGCGCCGCAGATGGTTGACATGGATATCCACCGTGCGGGTGCGCAGCCCGCCGGCCACGCCCCACACCTGGGCCAGCAGCTGCCGGCGGGACAAAGCCCGCCCGGCCTGGAGGATGAAGGCCGCAAGCAGCGCGCGTTCGGTGGGGGAAAGCGCGACCGGCACGCCATGCTGCAGCGTGCGGCCGTCCGGCCAGAGTTCGATATCTGCGTACTGTAAAGGGCGTTCGGTTTGCGTTGGCAGCACGGGGGTAAGCCTCCTTCCGGGGCGAAGAATCAGGATATTCTGTGGAAAAACAGAGGGTTTTGGTTGCAAAAAGTCAACTATAAGTGAATATATTCTATTATAAATCAGCTTATAGAGAACGTCAACCGGGTACACTAAAAGAAAGGAGGGACGCCGCGTGTATGATATGGGGGCGCGCCTGCGCACATTGCGCAAGGCGAAAGGATGGTCCCAGGAAACGCTGGGCCGCAAACTGAACAAGACGAAATCGGTCGTCAGCAGCTATGAAGCGAACTTGCGCACGCCGCCGCTTGACGTGCTGACCGACCTGGCCGCGCTGTACGGCGTCTCGCTCGATTACCTGGCCGGGGTGGAAGGCCGCGCCATGCTGCCGGCCGAAGGGCTGACCCCGGCGCAGACCGAACTGGTGCGCACGATTATCCTGGAACTGCAGAGCCCGCACCCGGGCGCGGCGCGTACGCTGACCCCGCGCCAGATGGACATTCTCAACGGGCTGCTGTTTGAGTTTACCCGCCGCGGCTGAGCCGGCCCGGCACAAGCCGCGCGGCGGGTATTTTCCGCTTGCTTTTTTGGCGCTGCCCGGTTATACTGAGGATAGAAGGGAAAGTGTGCCCGCCGGCCGGCAGCCCGGGCCCGCAGACCCGGAAATTCACGAGTGAGGTGAACAGTATGGAACCTTTGGTTATCACGATGGCACGCGAGTATGCATCCGGCGGCAGCGAGATTGCCCAGCGGGTGGCCGACCTTTTGGGGGTCAAACTGTACAACAAGGAACTCATCACAATCGCGGCCAAAAAGAGCGGCCTGACCGAGGAGGCCATCGCCGCCAGCGAACACCAGCGCAGCGGCAGCCTGATCTACAGCCTGTACATGATGGGCAACACAATGCCGCTGGCCGACCAGGTGTACATCCTGCAGTCCAACGTCATCAAGGAGGTGGCCGCGCGTGAAAGCTGTGTGATTCTGGGCCGCTGCGGCGACTATGTCCTGCGCGACCGCCCCAACGTGCTGCGCACCTTTGTCTATGCGCCGCTTGAAATGCGCATTGAGATGGCCAAATCCCGCCCCGGCGTCAAGGATATGTCCGACCGCCTGTGGGAAAGCGCCCTTGCCAAGCATGACCGCGCCCGCGCGAGCTATTACAACTACTATACCGAAAACCGCTGGGGCGAGGCGAAGAACTACGACCTGTGCCTGAACGCCGCCCTCGGCCGCGAAGCCTGCGCCCAGCTGATCGTGCAGGCCGCCAAGGCCATGCAGCAGTCGGTTACCTGAAGCACTGAAATAAAACTTAGAGCGCGATACAAGGAGCTTGGCGTTCAAAGTTTGGAGTTAGGATAAGGAGTCCCCATGCCCTACGAGTATGACCTGATTATCGTCGGCGCCGGCCCGGCCGGCATCTTCACCGCGCTGGAACTGCTGCGCAAAAGCGCCGGCCCCAAGGCCCCGCGCATCCTGCTGATTGAAAAGGGCAAGCCGGTGGAGCGCCGCCATTGCCCCAAGGACAAAACCGGCCGCTGCGTCAACTGCAAGCCGACCTGTGCGATCACGACCGGATTTTCCGGCGCGGGCGCTTTTTCGGACGGCAAGCTCTCGCTTTCGCGGGAGGTCGGCGGCGAACTGCCCGAGCTGATCGGCGAAGATTTTGCCCAGGACCTCATCGATTATACCGACAAGATCTATCTCGAATTCGGCGCGGACCCGCATGTCGAGGGCGTTTATGAAGGCCCCGAAATCAAGGATATCCGCAAGCGGGCGATCCAGGCCGGCCTGCAGCTGGTCGATTGCCCGATCCGCCACCTTGGCACCGAAAAGGCCCAGCAGCTCTACCTCAACATCCAGAACCACCTGGCCGAAAAGGGGGTGGAGATGTGGTTTGAGACCGAGTGCGAGAACATCCTGCTTGACGGCGATGTCTGCCGCGGCGTTGTCGCCCGGCCCACCGGCGCCAAAACCGGCGAAGCCGAGCGCAGGGTCACGGCCAAGCAGGTTGTCATCGCAACGGGCCGGCGCGGGGCGGAATGGCTTGAAAAAATCTGTGCCGAGCACCACATCGCCCACCGCCCCGGCACCGTCGATATCGGCGTGCGGGTTGAGTGCCGCAACGAAATTATGGAGACGATCAACAGTGTCCTGTATGAGGGCAAGCTGATCGGCTACCCCAACCCGTGGAAAAACAAGGTCCGCACTTTCTGTCAGAACCCCGGCGGCTTTGTCGCGCAGGAAAATTATGACAACGACCTTGCCGTCGTCAACGGCCACAGCTACAAGGATATCAAAAGCCAGAACACCAACCTTGCCATCCTTGTCTCGCACAATTTCACCGAGCCGTTCAACCAGCCCATCGCCTACGCCCAGAAGATCGGCGAGCTGACCAACATGCTCGGCGCGGGGCATATCCTTGTCCAGCGGTACGGCGATATCCTGAACGGCAAGCGCACCTGGCCGCAGGAACTGGCCCGCGCGAATGTCCGCCCGACGCTGAAGGACGCGATTGCCGGCGACATCACGGCGGCGATGCCCTACCGCGCCATGGTCAACATCATTGAGTTTATCAAGATGGTCGATCAGGTTGTGCCCGGCTTTGCCGCGCCCGAAACGCTGCTGTACTCCCCCGAACTCAAATTCTATTCCAACAAGGTCCGCATGGATCAAAACCTGGAAACCAACATCCGCAACCTGCACTGCCTGGGCGATTCCTCCGGCTGGACGCGCGGGCTGATGATGGCTTCGGTCATGGGGGTGCTGATGGGCCGCAAGCTGATTGAGAACCATGGGTTTTGACAGATAAACCCGGGCCGCCGGGCGTTGTCCCGGCGGCTTTTTGCTGTGTTTATACTTCAAAAGGAGGCTTCCCGATGCTCTGCATCACGGTGGAGGGCAAAAGCCCGCAGGCGGACGGGGCCGCGTTCATCGCGCCGAACGCCGTGCTGGCCGGCGACGTCCGGCTTGGGGCCGGCGCAAGCGTCTGGTACGGCGCGGTGCTGCGGGCGGACAGCGGCTGCATTTCGATCGGCCCGGATTCCAACATTCAGGACAACGCCACCCTGCACACCGGCCCCGCCAAGGGGGTTGTGGTCGGCCGGGGGGTTACGGTTGGCCATGGGGCAATTTTGCACGGCTGCACGGTAGGGGATGGCTGCATGATTGGCATGCATGCCACCGTGCTGGACGGCGCGCAGATCGGCGCCGGCAGCCTGGTTGCGGCCGGCGCGCTTGTGCCGGAGCACACGGTGATCCCGCCGGGCAGCCTTGTTGTCGGGGTGCCGGGCAAAATCCGCGGCCCGGTCCGGCCCGAACAGGCGGCCCACCTTGCCGCCAACGCCGGCGACTACCGCCGTGAAGCCGCGGCCCACGCGGCCGGCTGCGCAGCGGCGGGCTGTGCGCAGCAAGACGGGCACAACGGATAAAATGCGGCAAAAAAACTTTTCTGCCGGCTATCCAAGCGCGGCAAATTGTGCTATAATACTTATAATTTGGCAATACGGGGGCATTGGTAGGCCCTGTTCACTGTAAGGAGGAACTGTATATGTTTGATCTGGCCCTGCTGAGCACCGCTTCAGGCGGTGGCGTGATGTCCGGCATTGTGCTGGCGGCCGGCGTTGTTGTGGCGCTGCTGCTGATCGCCTTTTTGGAGAAAAAGACCGATGAAAACGTGAAGGCCCAACAGGCCGCCGCCAAGGCCCCCAAGGCGGCAGCCCCGGCCCCCGCCAAGCCCGCTGCGCCCGCCCCCAAGGCCGCGCCCGCGCCGGCTGTGGAAGCCGGCATCCCGGCCGAAGTGATCGCGGCGATTGCCGCCGCCGTCGCCTGCCTGGAAGGCGAAGCCGTGATCCACGGCATCCGGCGCGCCCCGGCGGCCACTTCGCGCCGCGGCGTCTGGGGTGACGCCGGCGTTGCCGCCGCCACCACGCCGTTCATGGCCTGATTATCCAAGTATAAAGCGCCGCAGGTTTTCCGCCTGCGGCGCTTTGTTTTGCATTTCGGACGCATTTGGGTGCGATGATAGGGGAAAAGAAAGGATGACCCGCCCATGAAACCAATCCTGATTGTTGATGACGAAGCCCCGATTGCCGAGCTGATCCGCCGCACGCTGGCCGGCGCCGGCTACGCCTGCCAGGCCGTGACCAGCGGAGCCGAAGCCGCCGACCTGCTGGAGCAAAACCCGTATGACCTTGTGCTGCTCGACGTCATGATGCCGGGCATCGACGGCTACGACCTGCTGCGTTATCTGCTGCCCACCGGCACCCCGAGCATCTTCATTACGGCCAAGGCCACAACGGCCGATAAGGTCAAGGGGCTGCACAGCGGGGCCGACGATTACATCGTCAAGCCGTTCGACCCGGCCGAGCTTGTCGCCCGGGTTGAGAGCGTGCTGCGCCGGGCCGGGCGCGGGGCGCTGCAGCTTTCGGCCTGGGATGTGACGGTCGATACCGGCGGCTGCAAAGTGCTGCGCGCCGGCCGGCCCGTAGCCCTGACCCCGAAGGAGTACGACCTTTTGCTGATACTGCTGCGCAACCGCGGCCGGGTGCTTTACCGCGATTATCTGTATGAACAGGTCTGGGGCGAGGACGAAGCCCTTGCGCCCACGCGGGACGGCACCCGCACCCTCGACACCCACATCCAGCGCCTGCGCCGCAAGCTCGGCTGGGAACACCGCATCCGCACCGTGCACCGGGTGGGGTATTGCCTGGAAGCCGAGGAACCGGTGGGGCAAGGGGAAGCGTAGGGGAATGGCTGCGGCGTTTCCCCCAAGACCGTAGGGGCGGGCATCGCCCGCCCGGGGACGTTTGCGGCGGGATGAGCCTATTCGGGATGGCCGGATGTTTCCCGCCCTGCGAATATGGCAAACTCGGTTGTGGGCCTTATGGGTTGGCGACAAACCAAACAACCATGCGTAGGGGCGGGATAAATCCCGCCCCCGCCGCATCTTCTCCGCACCTCGGACGAAACTTGGACGAAACGGGGCGGTAGAATACAGGCATCCCAAAAACAAAGGATGGTGCCCCATGAAAACCATGCAATTCAAAAAAGCAACCCGCCGTTCCCGCCGCCCGCTGGCCGGCGCGGCGCTGCTGCTGGCCGGGCTGCTCGCCGGCTGCGCGGCGTCCCCGGCTTCGGACGCCCCGAGCGCCCCGCAATCCGCCACCTCGCAGACCGCCACCTCGGAACAGGCCGCCGCGCAGCAGACCGGCGAAGCCCCGGCGCTCTGGTCGCTGCAGCCGTCCTATACATCGGCTGTTCCCGGCGCGCGCGGCGTCTATGAACCCTACTCGGGCTACGGCGATGTCTTTGTCGCCACCTGCACCGACTGGGAAACCGGCGTCCAGAGCGTCCTGTGCGACAAACCCGGCTGCACCCACGCCGACGCGAGCTGCCCGGCTGCCCTCGGCCCGGCCCAGGGCGCGGACTCCCGCGTTTATGAGATCGGCGATCGGCTTGTCTGGATGGTGCTGGGAAATGGCGACGGAACAGCCGATATCAGCGATCTCGACGGCGGCGACCGCACGCCGCTGGCCGAGGGCATCCCGGTCACAAACACCAACTGGCCCTACACCGACGGCGCGGCGGTCTACTGGTGGGATGCCAACCGCTTCATCCGGCTCGACCTGAATGACGGCGGCATCCAGACGCTGTACGAAACCACCGAGACCGACTGGTGGCCGGTCGGCGTCAGCGGAGACACCCTTGTGCTGCGCCAGGGGAGTATGGATAAGGCCGGCGGCGTGTTGCGCACCGTCGATACGGCCGGCAACGCCGCCGAACCGACGCCGCTGCCCGACGACGCCCGCGCGATCTGTGCCAAAGACGGCCGAGTGTATTGGCTCGCGCAGGCCGGCGCGGGCTGGGCCGTGCAGACCCGCGCGCTGGACGGCGGCGAAGCCGAAACCCTCGCCGAACTGCCCGACCTCGCGGCCGAAAGCGTGCCCTGGGTGGACGGCATCTACGGCGGCGTGCTCTGCTTCGGCGCGAACGAGGCCGGCCAGACGCACAGCTATGCGCTCGACCTAGCAACCAACACCCTCAACGAGCGCCCTGCCTCCTATACGCCGGACGGCAAATCGCCGCAGCCCTACCAGATCTGCTGCGGCAACGACAGCTGGCTGTATGTGCAGACCGGCGCGGACGCGCGCACGATCCGCTATATCGGCGACGACGGCCAGATGAAAACCGGCCGGCGCGACGTGATCCGGACCGGCATCATGACCCCGGCCGACTACGCCGCCGCCAGCCTAGACGCCCGCCCCTGCACCCGGCTGGATGCGTGGGGGTGACTGACCACCACGAGGTGTTCCCATGAAATTTGCCACCAAAATCACCCTGACCTTTCTTGCGCTGCTCGCGGCGGCCCTCTGCGCGGTGGGGGTGGCGATGATCGGCCACAGCTTTGCGGCCAATCTCGCGGCCGCCCGCGCCAATGCGCTTGACCAGCAGCGCCGCACCGTTTACGGCGTCGAGACCGCTGTCTTTGCCGCGCCGGAACCCGAAAACACGGCCCAGGGGCTGTACCCCAACGCCACCCTCGCCGCGGCCGCCCAGCAGTATGCCGAGCAGGCCGCCCCCGGCACGCCGCTCGCCCTCTGCGTGGCGGACGGCTACACCCTCTACGCCAGCCTGCCCGCCGGCCTGCCCCGGGCCGAGGTCTTTGCCGCCGTCGCCGCGCCCGAATCGGCGCGTTTGTGCGAAGCGGGCGGCGCGCGGTATCTGCTGCTCGCCACCCCGCTCACGGTGCCGGGGCAGGACGCCGCCCTCGTCGGGGCGTATGACATCAGCTGGGTGTTCGCCACCCGCAACGCCCAGCTCGCGGTCTGGGCCGCGGCCACCGTGGCGGCGCTCGCGCTCGGCGCGGCGGCGGCCCGCTGGCGTGCCAACCGCCTGACCGCCCCGCTGACCCGGTTGCAGGCCGCCAGCGCCCGCATCGCCGGCGGCGACTACGCCGGCCGCACCGGCATAAAGACCGACGACGAGATCGGCGCGCTGAGCGAAGGCTTTGACGCGATGGCCGCCGCCGTCGAAACCCGGGTTGACGAGCTGCACGCGGCGGTGCGGCGCGAGCGGGACTTTGTCGCCGCCTTCACCCACGAGCTCAAAACCCCGATGACCAGCATGATGGGCTACGCCTCCCTGCTGCGCGCCGGCCCGGCCGACCCGGCCGCGACCAAGGAAGCCGCCGACTTCATCTACCACGAAACCCGCCGTCTTGAATCGCTCAGCGGCAAGCTTCTCGCGCTGCTTGGGCTTGAGAGCGACGACGCCGTCGAACCCGCCCCGGTCAGCGACCGCGCGCTTTTCGCCGCGCTGGCCCGCAGTCTGCCGCCGGCCGAGGGGGTCGAATTGCAGTTTGCGCCGGCCGGCTGCACCGTCTGCGCCGACCGCATTTTGTGGGAGGATCTGCTCGCAAACCTCGTCCGCAACGCCTGCCAGGCCTGCCGCGGCCGGGCCGGGGGCCGGGTGGTCGTCGCCTGCCGGGCCGAAGGTGGCCGCGCCGTCTTTACGGTGGCCGACAACGGCTGCGGCATCCCGGCCGCCGACCTGCCCCGCCTGACCGAGCCGTTTTACATGGTGGATAAATCCCGCACCCGGGCCGGCGGCGGCAGCGGCATGGGGCTGGCGCTCTGCGCGGCCATCGCGGCGCGGCACGGCACAGCGCTGCAATTTGAAAGCGAGCCGGAGGCCGGCACCACCGTCACCGTCGCATTGCCGCTGGCCCCCGCCCGGCCGACCAAGGAGGAACCGCAATGAAACACAGCGTGAAACAAAACGAAGGCGTCCGCGCCCCGCTGCCCGCCACCCGCCGGTTCGCGGCGCTCTGTTTGGCCGTGCTCGCGCTCTGCCTGGCGCTGCCGTTCGCGGTGTTTGCGGTCTGGGACCACGCGCTGCTGCACACCCCGCACCCGCTGCCCGCCGACCCCAACACCCTCGGCAAGGCCGGGCGGGCGAACCCGACGGCCTGCCTGCTCTACGCGACCGCCCACACGACCAACGTCTCGCTGGACGGGGTGAATATTTACGACCTGGAAAGCGGCTGGAACCTTGCCGCCGATACCGCGCTGCCCGCCTTGCGTGAAGAGGCCGCCGCCCGGCTGCCCGCGATGGAGACGGCCGGCCTGCTGGATGCCGAAACGGCCGAAGCGGCGGCCGCGGCCCTTGGCCCGGATGCCGCGCGCTATACCTGGCGGGGCGGCAGCGCGCCCGGCGGGCTCAAAATGCTGACCGGCTACCCGGCCGAAACCGAGCAGGCCGGCGTTTCGCTCTCGCTGATCTGGACGCCGGAAGGCGCGCCGGTCTATGTCCGGCTCTATGTGCCCGGCACGCCGCTGCGCGACCCCGTGCGGGCAGGCGCGCTTGAAGCGTATCTTGCGCTGACGGGGCTGGACGATTTTGCGGATTGGCAGGTTATCGACCTCAGCGCCAGCATCCCCGACGCCGGCGAAGCCGCCTACAGCGCCGAAGCGCAGCTCTACGTCACCGCCAACGCCCGCGACGGCCTCTCTTTGAGCGCCGCCAGCGTCCCGCCCGAGACAATGGCCGAGATGCTGGAGATGATGGGGGTGGCAGGGTAGGGGCGGATATGGAATCCGCCCCTGCGGGATTGGATTTTGTGTCCCCGGTATCCTTTGTAACATCCGGCGCCCTTCCACAAATGGCGCACGCTGTGCGCCGCTACAATCTCTAAAATGCGATGCTCTGAAAATACATATTTTACTTCCCTTGTGTTTATCCAACTCCCCGAAAGGCGGTTATCTCTATGAAACAATCCCTCCTCCGGGCGCTTCCGTTCACCCTCGCCCTCTGCCTGGCCCTTACGGCCTGCGGCGCGCCGGCGACCGAATCGGATACATCCACCCCAACCTCCGAAACTGCTGAACCCCCCGCCAACCCGGCCGCTGCGGCCGAAAACGCCGCTTCCCCCGCGCAAACCGCCATCGGCGCGGGTGAGGCGCACCTGCTCGGCGAAACCTACGGCGGCGGCGCGGCGTATGCGCTGCGAAACGTCTACCTGCTCGGCTACCCCGGCTACTCGGTGCTGACCCGCACCGACTACGCCACCCTGGCCGAAACCCCGGTCTGCGACAAAGCCGGCTGTGACCACCTGACCCCCGACTGCCCGGCCTGGCGGTTTGATGCCTTTGCGCCCGTCAGGCTCTTTGCCGACGGAAATACCTGTTATGAACTCTGCGACCAGAAAAACGATGTCCCGATCGGAGACCCGCAGCTGGATGCGCTGCGGGAAGAAACCCTGGCAGCCGAAGGCGGCGAGGCACGCATCCTTGCCAGCGATGAGGCGGGCTGCCGCCGGCTGCTGGCCGCCTTTGCGCCCGGGGCGGTCACCGGGGTTCCGGGCGTGGTGGAGACGGTGTTCGGCACCGGGGTGGCGGCCGATGCGGAAAACCTCTACCTGCTTGTGAAGGAGCGGGATGACAACGAGATCATCTGCGCGGTCAGCCTGTTATCGGTGAATAAGGAGACCGGCGCGCTGCGCGCCCTGCGCAGCTTCACGCAAAAGGATGCCGACGCCGAAGGCTACAGCCTGAACGACATTTTGTTGGAGGGGGCGGCCGGCCGCACACTGTATCTGAGCTGCAAATTCATATCGCAGCCGGCGGAGGACGGCCAGGTCACGCTGCTTGGCGGAAAGGCGCTCTGCTTCGATCTGGACACCGGCGCCTGGCGCGACGGCTGCGCCTGGCAGGCCGACCCGCCTGATGCGGAGGGAAAAATCCACCGCTACCAAGTCGGCGTATCGGGCCGGCCAACCGGCTGGCTGACCGCCGACGATACGGCCGGCAGCCTGGTTGCCACCGATTGGGAAACCGGCGAAACCCGCGAACTCTGCACCGGTTTGCCGGCCGTCGACGGAAAGCACGAAGCCTACTACCAGGCGGTTGAGACCGAAAACTGGTACGCCGTCACCGTCAACGAATATGACCGCGGCGCGGACGGCTGGGTGACGGAGGGCAGCGAGCAGAACCGGCTGTTTCTGGTTCCGAAGGCGGGCGGCGATCCGATCGAGCTGCCCCAGCGCCTCTACACAACCGGCCACGGCGAGGACACGATCCTGATCCGGGACGAATGGGCGGGGCAGTTCTACTGCCTTTATGCCTATGAGGAGGGCAGCTACCAGGCCATCAACAAGGACGGCAGCCTTTATACTGCCGAGGATATCCGCGACAAATATGGCCTGATCCCGGCAGAGGAACTCGCCGCAGGCGGTACGGACTACCGCCCCGTCACTCCCTGGAACGAGGCGGCGCGGTAAAGGCAAGCTTTCAAAACCGCCGCGGGCGGTTCAGCCGCGCGGGGCGGCCAGCCCGCGCAGGGCCTGCGCTTCCTGTGCGGCGAAGGTGGGGTAGAGATCGTTCGCAAACAGGGAATCGTACCGGTACAGGCCGACCCCGTCCGCCCCGAGCGCGGCCAGCGCTTCGGCCTGGTCGGCCAGCGCATGGCCGGACAGCCACTCGGTGCCGGGGCCGGTGCGGTCGCCGCCGTCCCCTTCGCCGATGCGGTAGGCCCCAAGGCCAAAACAGAGCGAGACCCCCGGGGCCCTGTCCATCGCGAGCCATTCGGCCGCAAGCGTATCCAGCGCCAGCGAATCGTCGCCGTCCGCCGTGTAATCGCGCCCCCAGTAGAGCTGGGGCATCAGGATATCGACAAGCCCTTCGGCCAGCCAGCCGGCGGCGTCGCTGTACTGCGCGCCGTAGCACAGCGCTGGCTGCCCCTGCGGCGCAATGCCGAACCGCACCCCGGCCGCCCGGGTGACCGCGCGGCAGGCTTCTACCAGCGCATCGACATTCTCGCGCCGCCAATCGTCGAGCGGCAGCGGGGCGCCGGTCCCCTCGCAGTAGGCCGCATAGTCGGCCGCGTCAAAGGCTTCGTCGGTCGTCGGGTAGAAATAGTCGTCCATGTGGATGCCGTCGATTGCGTAGTTTTCGCAGAGCTCGGCTACGCCGTCGGCGATGTAGCGGCGCACATCGGGGCTGGCCGGGTCAAGGTACAGCCCGCCGCCGGCGGGCTTGACCCAGTCGGGGCGGGTGTTGGCAAGGTTTGTCTCGGCCAGCGCCGCGGGCGTGCCGCCGGCCTGCAGGCGGTAGGGGTTCACCCAGGCTTCAAGCTCAAGCCCCCGCGCGTGGGCTTGCTCGACAAGGATGGCGAGCGGGTCAAAGCCGGGGTCTTCCCCCTGCGTGCCGGTTGCCAGGTGGCTGAACGGGTAGAGCGCGCTTGGGTAGAGCGCATCCCCGAACGGCCGGACCTGGGCCAGCACGACGTTCGCGCCAAGCCCCGCAATGTTATCAAGCATGGCGGCGGCTTCGGCCCCGAACGCTTCGGCCGAAGAAAAGTCCATCCGCTGCCATTCCAGGTAGGAGACCCAGACCGCGCGGTAGGCGAGCTGTGCGGAAGAAGCCGGCGCCGCGGTTGCCTCCGGTACGGCGCTTGGCGCTGGTTCGGGCGTGCTTTCGGCCGTGTTTTCGAAGGTGTTTTTGGCGCTGTTTTCGGGCAAAGGCCCCGGCACAAGCGCCGGCGCGGCCAGCACGAGCACAAAGGCGGCCAGCCCCGCCAGAACGGCCACCCCCCGCCGCCAACCGCCCCGGAAACACATAAAAATCCCTCCCCCGTATAGACAGGCTATGCGGGGGAGGGAGGTTGTATGAATGAACAAAAATAAGAAAGAATCAAGCGGCGGATCGCGCGCCGAAGGCGCCGGAACGCCGATTTTATCTATTCGTATTGTTTGCTATTTTGGGCTGAAATCCAGCCCCGTCAAAGTCAGCACATCGCCGTCCACCGTGAAGTGCACGGCCCAGCCGGCAAAGGTCAGCCCGTACACCCGGCCGGGGTCGCGCTGGTAGCCGGGGCGCGGGTCGTTTTCAAGCACGCCGACGAGCCCTTGGCGGGTTTGCTCGTCCAGGGCGGCCAGCAGGTTTTGCGGGTCGGCCACCGCCAGCGCGTGGCCGGCCGCAGGGCCGGCAAAGCCGGCGCGGGCTTCGGGGTGGGCGTCAACGCTTGGCAGGTAGGGCTTGATGTCATAGATCGGGGTGCCGTTCAAAAGGTCGGCGCCGGCCACCGTCAGCACCGGGCCTTCGGGGGTGTCGGGCTCGATGGAGACAAGCCGCACGCAGGAAAGCCCCAAGGCGTTCGGCCGGAACGGGCTGCGGGTCGCAAACACCCCCATCCGGGTGTTGCCGCCCAGCCGCGGCGGGCGCACGGTGGGCCGCCAGTGTTCGCCGTCCGCCCCGGCGGCCACAACCTCCGAAAACTGCCAGATCAGCCAGATGTGGCTGTAGCCCGCAAGCCCGCGCAGCGCCTCGGGCCGGCGGAAGGCCGGTTCAAAGACGATCTGCGCCCGCAGCGCATCGACCAGCCCGCTCTGCCGCGGGATGCCGAATTTTTCCGAAAACTCGCTGCGAACCCGGGCAATCGGGGTCAGGCAATACCTGCCGCGCATCACAGGCGCACCTTTACGCTGACCGCGTGGTCCTCTTCGCCGCTGACATGGTAGGGGGCTTCGACATCGGAATACCAGCTGTCGATGCCGCCCACCCCGCGCATGGCGGCGTACAGGCAGAGCTGGGTGTGCGGCGCGGCGGGCAGATCCTCGCGGTGGTCGGCAGCTTCCAGTTCGAGCGCGGTGTTCGGCAGAGCCGAGAAGGCGAACGGCGCGCCGTCCATCACAAAGCTGAGCGCGGCTTCGCAGCCGCCGAAGGCGTTCTTGCGGCGCAGCGTCAGGCTCTGGGTGCCGATGTGGCAGCCGCAGTCCTGCGGGACAAGATAGGCCGGGATGTGCGGGGTTTCGCGGTGGCTGCCGAAGTCCGCGCCCTTGTACCGGTCGGGGTAGGTTTCGCCCGAAAGGCCGCGCCAGGCCACTTCCTCGACGGGGGTCGGGGTCGAAAGCCGCACGCCGAAGCAGGGCAGCTCGGGCAGGCCGGGCGCGCCGTGGTAGATGGCTTCGATCGTCAGCGTGCCTTCGGCCTCGACGGTGTAGCGCAGGTCGGCCCGCATACCGGGGGTGGCCGCGCAGCCGAAGTGGTAGACGACGACGCAGCGCCGCGGCCCCTGCTCAACAATCTCGTCGCCGGTGCAGTTGGCGCAGGCTTCGGCGGCAAGCCAGGCCGCGCTGCGCGCCGGGAAGCCGCAGCCCTTGTCGTTCTCGGTCGCGGCGCGCCAGAACACCGGCCGCGGCGCGCGGTAAAGCCATTCGGCCCCGTTCACCCGCAAACTGGCCGGGCCGTGCTCGGTCCAGGAGAAGAGGATCTCAAACCCGTCGCCGGCCACGCCGAAGTTGACATCCCCGGGGGCGTAGCGCAGGTCGCCGCGCGCCTCGCCGGCCTTGCGGCGGGCTTCCTCGGCGGCGGCCAGGCTTTGGGCGGCTTCGGCGGCCGCGCGGGCGTTGGCGGCGTCGCGGGCGTCGCGCCGGGCTTTATCCAGATGCCAGTGGCGCACGTCCTGCACGGCGGGCTTCATCTTGCCGTCGGCAAAGACGATGCCGTTCGCGCTGAAGGCGTAGTCGGTCGGCCGCTCGCAGAAATCGCCGCCGTAGCCGAGCGCGCGGCGGCCCAGCGCGTTGTGCCAGAGGGCCTGGTCCATGTAATCCCAGATAAAGCCGCCCTGGTACTGCTCGAACTCGTCGCCCAAAACCGTGTAGCTCTCCATCCCGCCGAGCGAGTTGCCCATATCGTGCATATACTCGCAGAGGATGAACGGCTTGGCGGGCTTCGCTTCGAGGTAGGCGCGGATCTCCTCCGGGTGGGCGTACATCCGGCTCTCGACATCCGAAATCCGTTCCCACGCGGGGTCGTAGCCGGGGTTCTGGCGGCAGGGGTGTACCCCTTCGTAATGCACAAGCCGGCTCGGGTCGTTTTGGCGGAAGAACTCGCTCATTGCCAGGATATCCGCCCCGGCGTAGCTCTCGTTGCCGCAGCTCCAGAACAGCACGGCGGTGTGGTTTTTGTCCCGCTCAAACATCGAGCGCGCGCGGTCGAGCACGCAGGCAAGCCATTCGGGCTTGCTGCCCGGCACGTTCCAGTCGGGGTCAATCGCGCCGCGCTTCTGCCAGGTGCCGTGACTTTCAAGGTTGGTCTCGTCAATCATGTAGATGCCGGCCTCGTCGCACAGGTCGTACCACAGGCTCTGGTTCGGGTAGTGGCAGGTGCGCACGGCGTTGATGTTCGCGGCTTTGAAGGTCTCGATCGCGCGGCGCATATCCTCGGGGCCGATCGCCCGGCCGGCCGCGGGGTTCCACTCATGCCGGTTGACGCCGTTGAAATAGATCCGCTCGCCGTTGAGCCGCATGACCCCGTCGATCAGCGCAAACCGGCGGAAACCGGTCTTGTAGCGCACGGTCTCGAGCTCCGCGCCATTCGCGTCGCACAGAACCAGCGCCACGGTGTAGAGCGCCGGGTCCTCGTGCCGCCAGGGGCGGATGGCCGGCAGCTCGATCGGGTCGGCGGCCCTATAATCCTCGCCCTCGGCGTGCAGCGCGAGCGGGGAAGAAAAGATCTCGGCCCCGCCCGGCGCGGCGATCGAACAGGCAAGCGTGACGCCCTCGGCCGAAGCGCCCGCCGCGGCCGAAAGCCGCAGCCGCGGGGCCAGCGTGCCGGTCGTGTTGTCGTCGGCCAGGCCGGCGCGCAGCCAGAGGTCTTCGATGTGGACGGCCGGCTTCGCATAGAGGAAGACCGGGCGGAAGATGCCGGAAAACCGGAACATGTCCTGGTCTTCAAGCCAGGAACCCGAGCAGCGCTTGTACACTTCGGCGCAAAGGCGGTTCACACCGGCGTGCAGGTAGGCGGTCAGGTCAAAATCCGCGGGGGTGAAGGAATCCTCACTGTAGCCGACGAACGCGCCGTTGCAGTAAAGATAGAACGCCGTCTCAACGCCCTGGAAGCTCACGCAGACGCGGCGGCCGAGCCAGGATTCGTCGAGCGTGAAATCCCGCACATAGCTGCCGACCGGGCAGTCCTGCCAGTCGATTTCGGGCGGGCGCAAATTGGTGTGGCCGTCCCACGGGTACTGGGTGTTGACGTACTGCAGCTGGCCGTAGCCCTGGGTTTCGATGTGGCCGGGCACCTGGATCGAGCCGAAAGCCGAGAGGTCGGCCTCGGGCTTAAAGAAATCGGCCGGGCGGGCGTCGGGGTTGGGGCTGTAGGCAAAGCGCCAGTCGCCGCAAAGGCTCTGCCGCCATTCTTCGCCGGCCACCGTCCAGCGATGGTCGGAATGTGCCGGCAGCCGGTTCACCGCAAACACCGTCGGGTCGGTCAGCCAGGAAAGGGAAGGGGTGGTGGGGGTCATGGGAGTCTCCTTTTTTCTTATGGATCTTATTTATCGGCGTCGGCTTCCCGCCCCCACGCTTCGATCTGGGTCAGGGCGGGGAAGGGGGAGGGGCCTTCGGCCTGGATCAGGTTCTTGAGCACGAACCATTCGGCGGTCTTGGGCGCTTCGAGCGGGAAACGCTGGGGCAGGCGGTCGTTGGTCAGGGCGAGCACGGTCTCGCTGCCGTCCGACCATACTCAACGCTCTGGGCGGTGGCGCGCATCGCGCTGCGCCGCGCCGAAGAAAGGCTTGCCAGGCAGACCCCCAGCGCAATCAGCGCCGAAAAGCCCATCGAAAGCAGCATGATCCTTGCCCGGATCGACATCCGCAGCCTGTGCATGGCAACCTCCTTTCCGGCGCAGGGGTCTTGGTCTGCCCTTATTATAGTGGATTTATTTCCAAAAGAAAAGCCGTTTTCTCAAAGTTGCCAAACCGGGGAAAACTTCTTCCCACCGCAGGGAAAGGCGCCCCGCCGGCCGGCGAAAAGCGCGAAGACTTTGCAAGAAAACCGCCGCGCCCCCCGCCTTGCAACGGCGGGTGGGATATGGTACACTGAACCCGAAGACCTGCCAAAACAGACAAACGGGCGGCGCGCGCCGCGGAAGGGGAAAGGCTATGGCAATCCGATTGATATGCAGCGACCTGGACGGCACGCTGCTGCCCTACGGGCAAAACGCGATCAGTGAACAGATCATCACCCAGGTCCGGGCGCTGGCGGGGCGGGGCGTGCTGTTCTGCCCGGCCAGCGGCCGGCAGTATACAAGCCTGCGCAAACTGTTTGCGCCGGTGGCCGACCAGTGCGTCTACCTGTGCGAAAACGGCGGCGTTGTCTGCAAGGACGGCCGGGTCCTGGCCAAAACGCCGATGCCCCGCCCCCTGGCCGAGGAAATCGCCCGCGATATGTGGCAGGGCAGCGAAGGCCGCGGCGAGGTCATGCTCTCGGGCGAAAACCGCAGCTACCTGATGGAGCGCGGCCTTGGCATGCTGCACCGCATTGAGGAGATCGGCAACCGGTATACCATCATCCGCGACCCGGCCGATGTGCCGGAGGAGATTGTCAAGGTCAGCGTCTATCTGCCCGGCGGCGTGGCGGAATTTGCCGACCGGTTTGTCCCGCGCTGGAAAGAGGCGAACGCCGCGATTGCCGGCCCTTACTGGATTGACACGACGCTTGCGAACAAGGGCGTCGGGGTGGAAAAGCTCTGCGCGGCGCTCGGCATCGATGCGGCCGATGTCATGGCCTTCGGCGATAACTACAACGACGTCGCGATGCTCGACGCCGTCGGCCACCCCTACATCATGGACACCGCCGCCCCCGCCCTGCGCGCGCGCTACCCCCGCCACACCCCCCGGCCGGAGGACGTGATTGAAAAGTTGCTGGCGGGGGTTCCGTGAATTAGACAAAATTGTGACGGCGCGGCGGCGGTATTTCTGTTGACGGTGTCCGGCAAACGTGGTATGATAAGGGCGTACGATTCCGGGCCGGCCGTTGTGCGGGCCCTTGACGGAGGGAATACCAATGAAAGAATTCACCTATACGATCCAGGAAGCCGTCGGTATCCATGCGCGCCCGGCCGGCCTGCTGGTCAAGGAAGTCAAACAGCACCAGAGCACCGTGACCATCACCAAGGGTGACAAATCTGTCAACGCCCTCAAGCTGATGGCCCTGATGGGGATGGGCGTCAAGTGCGGCGATACCGTCACCGTCACGGTGGAAGGCCCCGATGAAGAGACGGCCGCCCCCGCGCTGGAAGCCTTCTTCAAAGAGCATCTGTAAACCCGGACCCCCGTTTGCACTGCGCGCGGCCGCCTGTCAGGCTGGCCGCGCTTTTTGCAACCCGGCGGGCGGCCGCCCGCCGATTCTTGTTTGGAGGTATAGCCATGATTACGATCCAGGGAAAGGGCGTTTCCACCGGCGTGGGGATCGGCCCGCTTTATTTCTTCCAGCGCCAGACAAGCGAAATTCCCCGCTACACCGTGGCGGATACCGACGCCGAGTGGCACCGCTTCAAGGGCGCGCAGACCGGCGCGATTGAGCAGCTGGGCGACCTGGCCGAAAAGGCCCGCGCCGAAGCCGGCGACGAAGCCGCCATGCTGTTTGAAACCCACCAGATGATGGTGGAAGACCTTGACTATGAGGAAGCCATCGAGCAGCGCATCACCGAAGAAAAGCTCAACGCCGAAGCCGCCATTGCCGACACGGCCGAGCAGTTTGCCGCGATGTTTGAGGCGATGGACGATACCTATATGCAGGCCCGCGCGGCCGATGTCAAGGATGTATCCCGCCGGCTGCTTGACATCCTGGCCGGCAACGTGGCGGGCGGCATCGCTTCGGACGCGCCGGTGGTGCTGGCGGCGGACGATCTCGCCCCTTCCGAGACTGTCCAGCTTGACAAATCCAAGATCCTCGGCTTTATCACGGCCGGCGGTTCGGGCTCAAGCCATACGGCGATCCTGGCCCGCACCATGGGCATCCCGGCCATTGTCGGCGTAGGCGGCGCCCTCAAGCCGGAATATGCGGGCCGCCAGGTCATCCTGGACGGCGCAACCGGCAACGTTGTGATTGACCCGGACGATATGACCCGCGACAAGCTGATGAAAAAGCGGGAAGAACAGCTGCGGCTGCAGCGGCTGCTGGAAACCCTCAAAGGCCAGCCCAACGTGACCAAGGACGGCAAGAGCATCCGCATCTACTGCAACATCGGCTCGCCGGAGGATGTCCACGCCGTGCAGGTCAACGACGGCGGCGGCATCGGGCTGTTCCGCAGCGAGTTCCTCTACCTCAACTGTGAGGACTACCCCACCGAGGACCAGCAGTTCCAGGCTTACAAACAGGTCCTGGCCGATATGGACGGCAAAGAGGTCATCATCCGCACGCTGGATATCGGCGCCGACAAACAGATCGGCTATTTCAACCTCCCGCAGGAGGAAAACCCCGCCATGGGCATGCGGGCGCTGCGCATCTGCCTGACCCGGCCCGAAGTCTTCCGCACCCAGCTGCGCGCGCTCTACCGCGCTTCGGCCTTCGGCAAGCTGCGGATCATGTTCCCGATGGTCACCAACATCTGGGAAGTGCGGGAAGCCAAGCGCCTGTGTGAGGAAGTCAAGCGCGACCTCAAGCAGGAGGGCATCCCCTACGGCGAGGATGTCGAAATCGGCATCATGATCGAAACGCCGGCCGCCGTCATCCTGTCTGACCGGCTTGCCAAGGAGGTTGATTTCTTCAGCGTCGGCACCAACGACCTGACCCAGTACACCCTGGCCTGCGACCGCCAGAACAACGACCTGGGCCGCTTTTTTGACCCGCACCACCCGGCGGTGCTGCGCATGCTGAAGATGGTGGCCGACAACGCCCACAAAAACGGCATCTGGGTTGGCATCTGCGGCGAACTTGGCGCCGACCTGACCCTGACCGAAACTTTCCTGGCCATCGGCATTGACGAGCTCAGCGTCTCGCCGCGGGCGGTGCTGCCGCTGCGCAACGCCGTGCGGATGACCGATACCCGGGAATCCAGCCCGCGCATCCTGGCCGCGCTGGCGGACGAATACGCACACGTCTGAGCCGGCGCCCGCCGAAGCCGCTTGACATAGCCGCGCCCCTGCCCGGTATTGGGCGGGGGCTTTTTGCATTTTCCCAAAAGTTCATTCCCAAAAATCCCCGGTACCCCCTCGATTTTTGGGAAATGACTCGATTT
>DSLFI04102__coassemble_205_pt1 | contig 29894 bp, 19 predicted proteins | sample DSLFI04102__metabat2_low_PE_015 | metagenome-assembled genome bin DSLFI04102 | reverse complement strand
TTGTTGGGAATCATAACGGCAAGAAAGGCCGCAGGAACGGGAAAACGGTTTGGCACGGAACCAGGAAGGCTTTGCAAATAAAAGACGGGGGCCGGTTGCAACGCCTTTGGGACAGTCTTCGTTTTCTGAAAATAATATTGATTTTTGTGTGAATCTGTGCTATTTTATATGTATCACGCTTTAGGGTGCCTCATGAGAAATTGGATGTGCTGAGGGTTTCACTTCAATGTGGCGGATGCAAAATGCGGAGCGGAACAGCGCAGGGGGTAACAGCCTGCATGGTCCCGTTGCGCCGCAAACATCGCTTTTTGCGGAAAAAGCGGAATCACATGCTACAGAAGATTTTTCGGCCACACTCTATTGGGTATTGTAAGAGCCCGGCGTTTTAGCAAGCGAAATGCCGGGCCGCCAAATGGTTACAATGGCAAAGGAGAACATCATGAGAAGAAAAATGCAAAAGGGCCTGAGCCTGCTTCTCTCAGCTACAATGGCGTTTGGTGTTGCTGCCACGCCCGTTGCGGCTGCGGAGGAGACTGGCGTACCGGAGGGCGGCGCCGGCGTTACAGCGGCGCTGCCGGCGGAGGATGCCGGCAGCGAAGCCACCTCTGCTGAGGAAACTACCCCGACCGAGCAGGCAACCCCCGCCCCCACGGAGGAAACGACCCCGACCGATGAGGCACCCGAAGCCCCGGAGACCAGCCCTGCGGCGACCGAAGAACCGGTAGAGACACAAGCGCCGGCAGAAACCGCAGCGCCGGAAGCCACCGCGACCCCGACTCCTTCCGCAGAGCCGGAGGCCACCGCAACCCCGACGCCCTCTGCTTCGCCGGAAGCCACCGCGACCCCGGCTCCTTCCGCGGAACCCGAGGTCAGCGCCACCCCGGCGCCCTCGGCGGAACCGCGCAGCGAGGTTGATATGGCTGAATCGATCAGCCGTGCTTTGGCAAATTTGGGGAACATCTCTATTGACACTTCAAACATCCAGATTGGCGAAATTCATCCGAACGAGCCGGTTCTGACGGATGAGCAGCTCGCCGAAGTGGAAAATTCGGATGATCCGATCCTGAAGGCCGTGCGCAATGAGCTGAGCGAACTCGTGATTGAGGGCGGCGAAGCTTATACCGAAGCCGCCGCTGCGAATGAGGCCGCCGGCATCATGATGATGGCCGAAGATATTTCGACCTCGGAAAATGCGGACGACGGCTCCACCGAGGAAAAACAGCCGCTGACCCAGGATCAGATCAACACCGTTCTGTATATGTTCCAGGAATATCTGAAATTCTGGGAAGCGAACGAGAACGTTCTCGGCCTGCAGTTGCCTTTCTACCTGAACAGCAACGACAACGGTGAGGACGGCCTCGGCATTCTGGGCCAGATGCTGATCCTTGCCAATGTGCCGCTGGAAGACGTGCGTGACGGCAGCTACACCTACGACGACCTGACCGGCATGATCATGAACTTCCAGTATGGCGACAGTCTGGGCGTTGAATATTATGGCAAAGATATTGTCGCGAAAGCCGAGGAGGCAATGACGGCTGTCGAAGCATCCGGCGCGCAGACCGAAGCGCAGAAGCTGCTGGAGCTCAACACCTGGCTGGCCCAGCACAATACCTTCGATATGTCCTACATCATGAACCAGATGGACCCGGAAAACCCCCTTATGGTTGCGGAGACTCCGGTTAAGCATGAACATTATGATGACGTGTATGCCGTGCTGAAAGCAGCATACACCGAACAGCTGACCGCACAGTTCCGCGGTCAGTTTACCGCGGCTCTTGAAGTGCCTTTCTATCAGGGCACTATTCAAGAGATTGTGAAGCAGGCGGCAATGGACAGTGGGCTATCGGAAGAAGAAGCCACCGCCCAAGCGGAAGCCTACATTGCGGAAAATCAGGCTGCAATCGCAGAAGATCCCCGGCAATTTGTCAGGGACAATTACGGTGATAGTGCAGAATCCATCATTGCCGCAACCGACGAACAGATTTCTGCGCAGGTCGATACGATGATGGAAACCCAGCAGGTCCCTGAGCTGAACAATATGACGGCCAATGAGGCTATTCCCATCTATGCCGATATGGCCGCACAGGGCCTGACCACCGGCGTTCTGGGCTACTGGGAAGGCAACCACATCGGCGCGCTGGCCAGCGGCGCTTCGGTCTGCATGGGCTATGCCAAGGCGTTTGCCTACCTGGTTCAGTACATGCACCCCGAAATCTACGGCACCAGTGCGGACGCCAACATGAGAGATGCGACCCAGTGGAAGGGCCTGGATGACGGCGTCTATGTGTATGATGAAGAAACCGGCAACGTGGTTGCCGGGGAAGGCACCTACGTTGTCGATATGGTCCGCATCACCTTCCAGGCGGCTGTCACGATGTACGGCGAGACGCAGCCCGACTTCAGCTCCGACCACTTCTGGAATGCGGTCAAGGTGGACGGCAAGTGGTACTATGTGGACCCCTGCTACACCGACGTTTGGAGCGAGGTCATGATGCGTGACCGCGTGGAAACCGACGGCGCGATGAACCATACATACTTCCTGGTCAGCGATGATTCGCTGCGGAATATGTTTGACGGCAACTACGATGCGGAGACCGGCATTCGTACCCTGTACGAAGACCTGGCCGACAACACCGATTACGAAGATTCCTGGATTGCCCGCGTGAACAGCAACGTCTATTCGGACGGCAGCTACTTCTATTATATGTACAGCTCCACCGACCTGATCACGATGATGGAAGAGTACAACAGCAGCGAAGGCAACTTCCAGGATATGGATCTCGAAAACTACGAGAATCCCGACCTTAAGATTGTCCGCCACCAGATCACCGGTACCGACGCCGGCACCGATGGCGATACCAACTACGAAACCCTGATCGATTTCACCAGCGGCGATTCTGTGCAGGTTCTGCAGAACGGTCAGCCGACTGCCAACGAGATGCTCACCGAACTCTACAACCAGTTCGTCACCGAGCAGGATATCTATCCTTCGATAAGCATCACCCCCGTCTACTACAACGGCAAGGTGTATTTCAACCTCTCCAACTGCATCCTGAGCTATGACATTGCCACCGGCGATGTCGCCAAGGTCAAGGAGTACAACACCGTCTACACCAAGCGCGACGACACGGTTGCCTTCGGTGCGATGGCCTTCGATATGGTGAGCTCTGCGGAAGAAGCTGACTTTACCTTCCAGAATCACCCGATTGCCGGCATGGCCCTGAAGGACGACGGCCAGCTGTATGTGGATATCGCGACCAACCTTTCTTACATCGCCGGCCGTGATCCCCATGACTATACCGATCCCTCGAGCTTTGGCTATGAGTTTGAGGAAACCAACTACGACCCGAATTACAACTCCTACGCCAGCAGCATGGCCGGCGACAACGGTGATTTCGATTACGGCGACATCATGGACCAGATGGGCTACACGATGGAGACCAACGACAACGACGAGTTCATGTGGGTTGCCAATGTTGTCGGCACGATGGAGATGGCGCACTTCGCGGGCAGCAGCCACACCTATGGTGAAAGCAAAGTGAGTGTGGATGCCTTCTGCGGCCACAACGCCTACACCGAATACCGCTGCACCACCTGCGGCGCCATCCAGCCTGATACCCGCGTTGAAGAGGAAGGCACGGCCCCGGCCCACCATCACTACATCCTGGTGAATGAAGAGTACTACACCAAGGACGACAACGGCAACTGGAATACCGGCAGCAGCTATGTCTGCACGATGTGCGGCTATTCGATCTCCGAACCCACCGAGCCCAAGGAAAATCAGTGGGAGGATGAGGAAGACTATCAGGCCCGCCTTGAAGAGTACGAAGCCAAGAAGGCTATCTATGACGAGGCCGTTGAGGTTGCCGGCCACACCTATGTGCCGACCGATCCCGTTTGGACTGCGGATGGCACCGGCGTGAATTTCACCTCCGCAACCTGCCAGCTCTGCGCGAACGGTAACCTTGACATCTTTGCTGCGGAGAACAGCCTGACCAGCACCGAGTGGGGCGTCACCGTCAGCAACGCCCAGGACTACCCCGCCACGCCCAGCGCGGTGGAAGGTTCCTGCGATACCGGCGCGACCGTTACCTACACGGCTTCCGGCGAGCTGCCCAACGGTACCTTTACGGTCTCTACCGAAGTCGAAAAGGAACCCGGCGCCCATGCCTATGCGCTGGAGTCGGATAGCGACCTGGTCTGGACTGCCATCACCGATGAGGACGGCGTCGTGACCGGCTACACCGCAACCGCGACCCTCGTGTGCTCTGTCTGCAAAGACAAGCGCGAGAATGTGGAGGGCGAAGTTGTCCTTGATGAGGAAAACAGCTACCCTGCCACAGAGGAAGAGGACGGTAAGAACGTTTATAACGCCACCTTCACCGTCACCGATGAAAGCGGCAAGGTGCTTGGCACCTATTCCGCTCAGAAGGAAGACATTCTGGACGCCCTGAACAAAAAGTACACCGGCCTGCGCAAGGATGACGACGGTGTCTGGCGTTACTACACCGATGGTGTGTTTGACAGCAGCAAGACCGGCGTCGTCATGTACGGCGACAACACCTGGTTCTATGTGACCAACGGTGTGCTGGATGTGGAATTTGCCGGCTTTGTGCCGTATAACGGCGCCAAGTTCTATGTCTCGGCCGGCCAGGTCCGCACCGATCTCACCCAGCTCGTCAAGGACCCGAACGGCGATGACGATGACTGGTACTACATTTCCAGCGGTCAGGTCCGCGAGGACACCAACGGCCGTGTCTGGTACAATGACCACTTCTTCTGGCTGACCAAGGGCAAGCTGGATACCAGCGTCAATGGTTTCATTGAAGAAGAGGGCGAAGGTACCTACTACCTGTCCTATGGCCAGTATCAGACCGATATGACCGGCCTTGTCAAGGATCCGCACAGCAACAACTGGTATTACATTTCCAGCGGCAAGGTTCGTGAGGACTTCAGCAATCTGGTTCTGTATAACGACAACTGGTTCGTCATCAGCAAGGGCGTGCTGGATGTTGGTTTCAACGGCCTGTATGAGTACAACGGTCATCAGTACCTGTGCAAAGACGGCCAGATGCAGAAGGACTTTGTCGGCACCTATAAGGAGAATGGCCGCACCTACAACATCAGATACGGTATGGTTGTCTGAGCCATAGCAAGAGCGGCTTCTTCTGAATGTCTTTGAGCGGTTTCAAAAGAAACCGTGTCAGTACCCGCGTACCCAATGGTACGCGGGTACTTTTTTGTGTGCGGCTGCCGAAGTAAAAAGATTTCCTTACAATAGTTTTGAGATAGAGAAAATGGTTTGCGATAAACTGCAGTTTGATGTATAATGAATCAGGTATCTGTAAGAAAAGGGCGTAAGGGCACAAATCTGGTAAAATTCACGTTCCCTGGTAAATTTGTGCTTCGGGTAGGAGTTTTGCAATGCGGGTCGGAATCATTATATCCAACTACAATGGCTGGCCGGATACAATCCGCTGCCTGAACAGCCTGCGTGAACAGAGCTGCCGGGATTTTCGCATCTATCTTGTGGATGATGCATCCACAGATGGCTCGGCCGAACATTTGCAGCAAAATTTGCAGGGGCAGGATGTTTTCCTTCCACAGACAAACAATCTTGGCTTTGCAGCGGCCTACAACCTGGGGATGCGCCGTGCCTTGCAGGATGGCGCTGATGCGGTGCTGCTGCTCAACAATGACACCGTCTGCGCCCCGGATATGCTGGAGCAGCTGTTGAAAGAAACGCCGCCCGGCGCCGTATCCTGCCCGAAGATGCTGTTCATGAACCCGCCGGACAGAATCTGGTTTGCCGGCGGCGCCCTGAACCGGCGCACCCGCGGGGTGACCCATGAGGGCGGCCACCAAAAGGACGGCCCGGCATACAGCAGGAAAAAGCCTGTCAGTTTCATCACCTTCTGCTGCGTGCTGTTGCCCCGCGCGGTGATTGAACAGGTCGGTTACCTGGACGAAACGCTGTTCATGTACTGTGAGGATGTGGATTACTGCACCCGCCTGGCGGATGCCGGAATCCCGCTTTGGTATATACCTCAGGCAAAGCTGTGGCATAAAGCGGGCGCAACGGCGGGCGGAATGCTCTCGGTCTATTACATCACCCGCAACACGCTCTATCTGCGCTGCAAAGGGCGCGCAAAGCCGTACCGATGGCTTCTCGGCGCGCGGGAGGTGACGCTTGGCGCAGGCAGCTGTGCGGTTGCCGCCCTGTGTGGGCACCGCTACGGGCGCAGCTATGGCCATTGGCGGGGTGCGGTTGACTTTATGCTTGGAAAAACCGGCCGCATAGAAGGCGGCCGAAAGGGCGGTGGCTGATATGCCGGATCGGATCTCTGTGGTCATACCGGTTTATAACTGCGGCCCTTATCTCGATGTTTGCCTGGACAGCCTGGAGGCCCAGACCCTGCAAAACTGGGAAGCCATCCTTGTAGATGACGGCAGCACCGATGATTCACCGGCCCGCTGTGATGCCTGGGCGGCCAGGGAACCGCGGGTGCGTGTGATCCACCAGCCCAACCGGGGGGTCTCGGCGGCCCGCAATGCCGGCATCGAAGCCGCACAGGGCAGATACCTGGCCTTTGTGGATGCAGATGACCGGGTGGAGCCGACCTTTTTGGCGGTGCTGCTCAAAACGCTGCGCCATACGCAGCTGGCTGTTTGCTGTGTGTACGATACCTCCGGCTGGAACGAAAAGGTGCGGGAGGAGGTTGTCTCAATCCATACCCTGCGCACAACACCTTCCCGCTATGCCAACCCGGTGTATATCAACTATCCCTGCAACAAACTGTATTTGACACAGATCATACGGCAGAAGAACCTGCGCTTTCCGGAACGGGTGCGCCGCTGCGAGGACGCGTATTTTGTGCAGGACTATCTGCTGTGCTGCCGCGAGATTGCGGTGACAACGCAAAAGTTGTATCATTATATCCAGCGTGAAGGTTCCGCCATGCACAGTTTTTATGCAGGCGTGTGTGAGGATGAAATTCCGCTGATGCGCCGGCAGGAAGCGCTGTTCCATCCGCAGCCGCTGACCGGGCCGGAAGAACAGGCCTACCGCCTGTGGGAATGGGGCAAAGTGCTGGCGGTTTTGCAATATATTGTTCGGTATGCCCCCAATACAGCGATACGGGATCGCTGTATCCAGGATTTCTGTACCTATCTTCGAAAGTCGGGCAGCTTGAACAAGACCGTTTCAGGGCTGGGAAAACAGGCTTTCGTTTTGCGCCTTTTGCTGCGGTATAAAGCCTGCCGCAGCGGCGCAGTCTTTTTGCTGAGGCGGATCTAAAGGGGATCAACATGCATCACAGAAACCACAGCGTAACGCTCATCCGGCTGATCGCAGCGCTTTTGGTGCTGTCCGGCCATATGAGTTATATTATGGGCCGATCACCCACCTTGCTCTGGGGGCATGCCGTGCAAGGGCTGGGCGTTAAGATATTTTTCCTGCTCGGCGGTGTCCTTATTACAAAAAGTTGGCTTTCCGACCCGCATCCGCTCCGGTATGCGATCAAACGGTTTGTTCGCATCTGGCCTTCTTTGGCCGCCTTCGTTGTCCTGGCGGCCCTTGTTTTCGGTCCGATGTTAAGCCGTCTGCCGGCGGCGGAATACTATGCCAACCCTTCGCTGTGGGCGTATTTCCACAATTTGTGGCTGTACATTGTCTATGTCTTGCCCGGCGTCTTTGAGACAAACCCTTATCCCAATGCCGTAAACGGTTCTTTGTGGACGCTGCCGGTTGAAGTGTTTATGTATCTTTTTATACCGGTTTTCTGCTTTTTGTTTCAAAAAATTAAGAACCGGCGTGCGGGCGCGGCGGTCTGTTCCGGGCTTTGTGTGGCTGTCTTTGCGGCCTCGGTCGGCCTTTCTCTGGCGCCCGGCACAAGGCTTGTCTTTTATGCCACAGACTGGGTGGCGGCGATGGAGGTACTGCCGTTTTACTTTATCGGAATGGTATATACACTGTTTGAGGAGAAACTCTCAAAGTATTTAAACTTGCCCGTTGCGATCCTTTTGATGATCGGCTTTTCCTGCTTTGATTTCCAGGCGCCGCTCTATACCATATTTTTTACGCCGGCGTTTGCCTACCTGGTTCTGTCATTCTCCTTTGTGAATCCCATAAGCTTTGGCGAAAAGTGGGCCGAAAATCTGGAAATATCGTACGGGATCTATCTCTGGGGCTTCTTTATCCAGCAGACGGTGGAATACTTGCTGCTGAAGTGGGGCCTTGCCGTACCCTTTGCGGCAGAACTGTTGGTCTGCACCGCCCTGTCGGCTCTCTTTGGCTGGCTTTCCATGAAATTTGTGGAAAAACCAGCCCAGGAAATCAGCAGGGAAATTCTCAAGCGAATTCCAGCCAAACACGAAAAAGGGGCCGCAGTCAGGTAAGCCCTGTGCCGGCTTTATGGGCAGTGAAAAACCAGACACCATCGACTAAATTTTTGCAGAGGATAAGTGAACATGAAGAACCAAGGAACATGGCGCGGAAAAAGTCAGCCGGCCAGTATACAAATTCAGTCCGTTTTATATAAAAACGAGCCGGAGGCTTTGGTACAGGCGCTGGACAATATCGCCAATGCCGTGCGGGTAGACCGCGCATGGGACCATGCGGTTTCCGATGTGACCGTTTGCTACGGGGATGCTTCTCCAGACCCGATCTTTACACAGCCGGAAATCGAAGCGCTCCAGAAAAAGTACAGCGATTTTTTCACCCTCACCTATACATTTTTCAACCAGAACAGCGGTACGGCGGCCGGCCATAACCGCATGGCGAAAACATGCACGGCGGAGTATCTCCAAATCATGAACCCCGATGTTGTTGTGTGCCCCCACCTCTTTGCGCTTATGCTGGAACCTTTTTCGGTGCCGGAACTGCGGGCCGGCATGACGGAGGCCAGGCAAACCCCGGTTGAACACCACAAAGAGTATGACCCGCAAACCGGCGTGACCTCCTGGGCAGCCACAGCGCTGGCAATGATTCCCTATGCGGTGTTTCAGGAAGTCGGCGGCTTTGATGAGAAGACCTTCTTCATGTATTGCGATGACGTCGATTTTTCCTGGATGGTGCGGGAAGCCGGTTACCAGATCATCTATGTCCCTTCTGCCATCGCCTTCCATGCAAAACGGCTTTCCCCCAAGGGCGGGTGGGTTCCAACCCCGGCCGAGGTGTATTACTCAGCCGAAGCCGCCCTGCTGATGTGCCACAAATGGTCGGCCCCGGGGCTGCTGAACACGATCCTGAACACATATCTGGATACGCCGGAGGATGCGCCGCAGTATAAAGCCGCGCAGGAATATTTGAAAAGAAAGCGCGAAAAGCGGCTGCCGGAACCGCGGGACCCGCAGCATAAAGTGGCACAATTTGTAGATATGGGGTATGGTCCCAGCCGATTCAAGCTGTAAATGCCGGTTCGCACAAAACAAGGGCCGGAGGAGGGTATATATATGAATGAGTGCCGACAACTTGCGGCGAACATCCTGGCTTTGGCAAAAGCCGCCGGCGCAGAAGAGGCCGTGGCATTGTCTGCAGGGGCCGGGGCGTTTGGTCCTTCTTTGCAGGAAGAGGGTGCAAAGATTCAGCCGGAACACAACGCACGGCTTTATGTGTGCCTGTGGGGGGAAACGATCCCGCCCCGCATTCTGGAGCGGCATATAGACGTTCTCAGCGTTGCCAAAAACGGCAACAACAAGAATTTGGCTGTGCGTTCTTTTTGGGAAGGGATGAACCAGGCGGAGGCACAGAACCTGGGCACGGAACAGGCGCTGCGGGACTATTTCAAACCTTTGGGATACAGGGAAACAGCCGCCATGGATATGGCGGACCCCGCGCAGCAGCAAACCCCGGAAAACCAGATTGGCCGGTATATTGCCTGGTGCAAGGAACAGACCAACCCGACTGCGAACAGCGCCTGGCTGCTTCGCCTGTTCCGGTGGGGGCAGGAAGCCCCGCAGCCAAGCGTCTCCGGCCCGTTTTTGACGGTTTTGACCCGCACCCAGGGCCGGCGGGAAGATGGGTTGACCGAAGTTATGCTCTGCCTGGCGGCACAAACAGACCGGGATTTTGAGTGGCTTGTCGTGGGGCATCGCCTTCCCGAACCGGAACATGCCATGGTCGAGCGTGTTCTGGCCAGCGCTCCGCCCTATTTGCAGGAGAGGATCAGGTTCTGCCCCTGTGAGGAAGAAGGGCGCACGGCGCCGCTGAACTTCGGCTTTTCGGTCGCGCGCGGGCAATATGTTGCCGTGCTGGATGATGACGATGTGGTGATGGACAACTATGTGGAGGTATTCCACAAGGCATCCCGGCAATCGGAGGGCGCAATCCTGCATGCCTATTCAATAAAACAGGATTGGCAAAATGTCTCGATTTCTTACCGGGAAGGAAATTCCCTGCGCGCCATCAGCAACTATGATTTCAAATATTGCCGCCCGTATAATTTTTTAGACCAGCTCACCGTGAACTATTGTCCCTTGATGAGCATGGCAATCCCGGTGCGCCCTTTTCATGAGTGGAAGATCCGCTTTGATGAAGAGCTCTCCATGACCGAAGACTGGGACTATCACACCCGCCTGGCCGCCCTCACGGGGGTAACAGATATCGCGGAGATCACAAGCATCTATCGCTGGTGGAAAAATGCGGAAACATCCGCCACGCTCTATTCACAAAAAGAGTGGGCAAAAACGTATCAGGTTCTGACCGAGCGCTTTTCTCATCTTTTCTTCCCCGTGCATGTAAAAGATCTGAACGCGGCGGCAAGCCTGTCCGCATCAATCCCGCTGGAATTGTTCGCCAAAGAAGACGGTGTGTTCAGCGCAAAAACCATGCGCAGCTGTGATGGCCGCATGGACGGGTCCTGCCGGGAATTCCTGTTTTCTGACCTGCCGCAGGGGCTGTACCAAGGGTTGCTGCGGATTGACCCCGGCTACTTCGGGGGCATCCTGATAGATGAGCTGAAAATTGTGGTGACTCTGCACGGGGGGGAACGCATCACCTACGGCATGGATGATGTTACCAGCAACGGATGGCGCATCAATGGGACCTGGGCGTTTATTCAGGATGACCCCCAGATCTATTTCCAGATCCCCGGCGGGCAGAGCGCGCAGACCATCCAGGTTTCCTATACAGGGCCGGCCTATATGTCCGCGATGGAAGCAAAATGCATAGAGGAAGCCTTCGCCTGTACCTCGGCGCAGCTGACCGTCGAGGCGGAAGGAAGCAACGGGCCGGTCCCCGCAAAAACGGTCTGTTCCGGAAATCAGGTAGAATGCACCTATGACCTCAAAGGTCTGGGCAAAATTTCCAGGCTGGAATTTTCACCTTGCTTGCGCGGCAGCGTCATCACGCAGAAGATGCGGATCAAGGCCACCGGCGCCGGGCAGGAAGAGATCCCCCTGCATTGGAAGCACAACGGTATATATCGGCCGGACGCAGCCATTTTTTTGCGCCGCCCTTATTACCGTGCAAGATGCGGCAAACCCATTGAGACATTGACCATTGAATTCAGGATCGACGGGGAAATCAGCGATGGCGCCGCGCTGTCGATCCAAAACCCGGTCAAATACATCCTGAAAAAATTGCTGGGCCTTTTGCGCCGCCGCGCGCTGTAAAAAAGGAGCGAAGCAAACAGCAACTGAAAACAGGCCTGCTGCACAGGCCTGTTTTCAGTTTGCCCAAAAAAGACTTTTCAATCTAAACAAACCCCCGCCTTTGGCAGAAAAAAGAAAAAAGTGAAAGAAAAAGATTGCAATGGTCAAAAAATGAGGTAAAATGATAAAAAGAGAAAATATTGAATGGGGCTGTTCCTGTGGCCCTTGGGGGGAGGACTATATGGCTGAAAAAAACCGGTTTAGCCGGTTGCTGAAACATTTGCTGGCAGTTGCGGAGATGAAAAACTACACCCTGGCCCAGCAGCTGCGGTATGATGTGAGTTATATCAGCAAATGGACCAGCGGGCAGATGATCCCGCCGGAAAAATACGCCAAGAAGATTCTGCAGGGGATCAGCCAGTCGGTGGTGGACAGCTGCAGCCCTGAAGCGCTCGCCCACCTGCGTCAGAACTACCAGGTGGAGGCCCCGGAGGACCTCAAACTGGCAATATTGGACAACCTGGAAGCTGAGTATGAGTATGTGCGGGAACTGCAGAACAACACCGGTGTGGATGTGGCGCCCCGCACCGCTTTTTTCCCCGAGATGAAGCTGGCCCAGTATGCGGCCAAGATGAAACACCCGGTGCTGCGGCGGGTCAGCGCGCTGGACATTGTGGGGGTTATGGACCTGTTCGGCATGGCGCGCGACTACCAGATGCGGATTGCCGAGGGCGAAAACAAGCACCTGACCAAGGGGATGGAATTTCCCGATGTGCACTATTCCATGCTCATTGATATCCAGCCCGGCAAGATGGACCCCATCCGGGATACGGTCTTTCTGGTGGATCTTTTGGAACGCAACAGCTGCATTGACTTCCACCTCTATGGCGACAGCCAGGCCGCCGGCCGGGCCGTGTTTGTGGTGAAGGATGAATATGCCATCTCGGGCATGCTTTTCAACCGCGATCAATGCCTTTCGGTGGTCATCAGTGAGGACCCCGCAAACTGTGATGTGCTTTACCGCAACCTGATGGAACAATGCAACCGGGACCGGCTTCTGTTTCGAAAAAGTTCGATGGTGGAGATGCTCAACCAACACATTTATATCCATTCGCTGCTCTCCCTGCAGCAATGGTGGGTTGTGGGGCACCTGACCGAACATTTCCTGCCCGACGATCTGTTTGAGGAATTGCTGGCGCAGCAGGCCGGGGATGAGAGCCTGCCTGACCCGGCGGCTTTGCGGGAAACCCACCAGCTTACCCGCAAGGTGGTGGAGGAATCCAACGTCCGGCTGCTTTTGTATGGCACCGCGCTGTACAACCTGGTGGTGGAGCGGGAACTGGATTTCTATAACCGTAAGGTGCAGCTGACCAACCGCCAGGTGCGCCGCTGCCTGGAATATCTGCTGACCCTTTGCCGGGACCATCCGGGGGTCAGGACCAAGATCGTCGCCGGGCGTCTGCTGCCGGATGTGGAATTCTGCACGCGCCACTGCCTGTTTTTGGGGGATGCGCTCTCCTGCCTGCGGCTTAACGGGATGCACAACAACCTCTACCTGATCCACCGGCTGGATATGCGCCAGGCGTTTGAACACACGTTTGAAAGTTTCTGGAACAACGACAGCCGTACCCTGGTCGAGGATCAATCCCTGGTTTTGGCCAACATCGAGCATGTGCTGGGCGGTGTGCCGGGCGGCGAGGCAGAACCCTGACAGGACAAAAATTCATTTTTGTTCCATTTTGGGAAAATCCGTTCTTTTTTATTCAAAATTGTTCCTTATCGATTCTATTCCTGGGCGTGCTATACTTAGCACATCGACATCTCAAGCTGAAACCATGGGCAAGAACCCGGTATTACGCCCCCAATGCCGGCAAAAGACTCCTGCAGATGGTTCGGCAGATGCTCCGAGAGAAAAGAAAGAAAACGGAGGAATGATGATGAATACGCCCCCTATTACCGGCAGGCCCAGCATCGACCGGCCTTGGATGAAATACTACCCGGAACCGCTGCGCAAAATCCAGATCCCGGAGTGCACCGTGCAGGCTTACCTGCGGCAGAACTGCCCCGGTGAAGATGTGGCTGCGATGGAGTTCTATGGCAACCAGATCAGCTGGCGCACCGTGTTTGACACCACCCAGGTAGTGGCCAAGTCCCTGCGGGCTATCGGCTTCGGCGAGGGTGATCAGATCCCTGTCTTCCTCTCGCTGGTGCCGGAATTCCTGTACATCCTGCTGGGCGCCGAGCAGATCGGCGCTTCCCTGCTTTGCCGTGACAATACGCTGCAGGAAAACGTGGAAGCGGTGGCCAAAGCCGGCGCCAAGGTCATGATTGCGCAGAGCACCCTGTCTCAGGATGAACTGGGCCGTTACCTGGCTGATACCCAGGTGGAAAAGGTGATCCTGGTTGACCCCTGCTGCTCCTGCAACAAGGCCGATATGCCCGATTATGTGCAGGAAAACCTCGAGAAAATGTACCCTGAAGAAACGGCGCATGGCACCAAAACCATCACCTGGGAACAGTTCCTGGATCTTGGCCGCGCCTACACCGGCCCGGTTGACGCCCCGGTGGACATCAACCGCCCGCTGTTCCGCGCCTACACCAGCGGTTCGACCGGCCCTTCCAAGCAGGTCATCCATTCGGCGTACACGATGGTGGCGGTGGTGGCGCAGATGAACTTCTACGCCGGCGGTACCGCCCAGCGGCCCACCTGGATGGTCACCGCCCTGCCGCCCAGCCTGGTGGCGGTGATTGTTTCGATGGTGCTGATGCCGCTGTCCTCCAACAAACTGCTGATTCTTGACCCGTATGTGGCGGTCAAGGATGTTGATCTGGAGCTGATGCGCTACAAGCCGAACTCCTGGCCGATTATCCCGATGTTTATCGAGACGGTGATGCGCAACGGCCGCATTCCGGACGATTACGACATGTCCCACCTGACCGCTGCCGGCGCCGGTTCGGAATCCTACAACAACAACCAGCTGCAGCGCGCGCAGCAGTTTATCAAAGACCACAACTGCAACATCCGCTTTACCACCGGTTATGGCAACAGCGAGGCCGGCTCCAACGTATCTCTGCCCATGACCCCGCACCCGATGGGCAACGGCAACGTGGGCGTGCCGCTCATCCACAACACGATCAGCGTGTTTGAGCCGGGCACCCAGCGGGAGCTCATTTACAACCAGATCGGCGAGATCTGCATCAGCGGCCCCGGCCTGATGCTGGGCTATGACAAACCGGAAGCCACCGCCAAGGCCCTGCAGGTGCATGAGGATGGCCTGACCTGGCTGCACACCGGCGATATCGGTTACATGAATGAGGACGGCGTCATTTATGTGCTGACCCGCGGCAAAGCGCCCCGCTACGGCGGCGGCGACCTGGCCACTCTGCCGATGGAAAATGTGGTGGCCGATGCCGACATCCCCGGCATTGACGATGAGTTCTTCGTGATTGTGCCGGATGTGGAGCACACCGGTTTCTTCCTGCCGTATCTGTTTGTGGTGCTCAAGGAAGGCTACACCCTGCAGGACATTGAGGGCCCGGTGCGGGCCTGCCTGCGGGATTACATGCAGCCGGTCGAGATCCGCCAGCTCAAGGCACGGCCCTTCTTCCACTTTAAAACCAACCGCATCGGCCTGACCCAGCAGATTCTGGCGGAGCAGGTCAAACAGACCGATGAGGTGGAAGCCCTGCAAAAGTAACGAAAACGGCGCCAAGGCGGGCTGCGCCTTGCAAACTTCTTCCCGAAAAGCTAAAATAGAAAGACGACGGCGCACACCGCTGGTGGCGCCGTCGTCTTTTTCTCAACTTATACATTCCACAATTTCAACCAAGATTTCAACAATCCGTAAACGGGAGGCCCCGATGGCACAGACAGAACATCGTTTGTATGACCAGCTTGCGGCGGCGGCGCAGGCTGCCTATCCGCTGCACATGCCGGGGCATAAGCGGCAGCCGGGGCCGGTCCCGGGCCTGCCCTATGCCTGGGACACGACCGAGACCCCGGCGACCGACGACCTGCACGACGCCGGCGGCATCCTGGCGCAGGCCATGGCACGGACGGCGGCGCTCTGCGGGGCTGCCAGGACCTGGTACCTTGTCAACGGCAGCACGGGCGGCCTGCTGGCGGCGGTGCGGGCGCTCGCGCCGGCGGGCGGCACGGTGATCTGCGCCCGCAACTGCCACAAAGCCGTCTACCATGCAATCGAGCTCGGCGGGCTGCATGTGCGCTGGCTGACCCCGCCGCTTGACCCCGGCTGGGGCATTTACGGCAGTGTGACCCCCGACGCCGTTGCGGCTGCGCTCCAAGCTGCGCCGACGGCCGCCTGTGTGATCCTGACCAGCCCGACCTATGAAGGGGTTTTGAGCGATATCGCCGGTATTGCGGCGGTCTGCCACGCCCGCGGCGTGCCGCTGCTGGTGGATGAAGCCCACGGCGCGCACTATCTGCCGCTGGCGCAGGCCTGCGGCTGGCGCGGCGGCGCGCTGGCCGCAGGGGCCGACGTTGTGGTGCAGAGCCCGCACAAAACCCTGCCAAGCCTGACCCAGACGGCCCTGCTGCACCTGGGGGCCGGCAGCCTGGCCGACCCCGAAGAGATCGAGCGGCAGCTCGATGTGTTTGAGACAAGCTCCCCCTCCTACCCGCTGCTGGCCAGCCTGGATGGCTGCACCGGCCTGCTGGCGGCGCGCGGGGCGGCGCTGTTTGCGGGCTGGCGGGCACGGCTCGACCGCTTTTACCAAAAAACCGGGACGCTGCGCCGGCTGCGGGTTTTGGAAGCGGGCTGCGCCGCGCATCCGGCCTTCTGGTCGCGGGACGACGGAAAGATTCTGGTTGACGGTCGCGGCGCCGGGCTGACCGGCGCCGCGCTGGCGCAGGCGCTGCGCGCCCGCCGCCTTGAGCCGGAGATGCAGACCGGCACGCTGCTGCTTGCCATGACAAGCCTGGCCGACGCCGCCGATGCGCTGGACAACCTGGCCGAAGCCCTCGCCGAGGTGGAGGTGGAAACCCGCGCAAACTCGCCGCTGCCGCCGGTGGCAACCGCGCTGCCGGCCCCCGGGGCGGCGGTTTTGCCGATCGCCGCGGCGCTGCGCCGCCCGCACGCGCCCTGCCCGGAAGCGGCCGCCGCCGGCCGCACGGCGGCAGAGTATGTTTGGGCTTATCCGCCCGGCGTTCCGCTGCTTGCCCCGGGCGAGCGGATCACGCCGGCGTTCCTTGCGGCAGCCGATGCCCTGGAAGCCGCCGGCACCCGCCTGCACCACACCCGCGCCCGCCTGCCCGGCAGCGTGGAAACTTTGGCGGAGGAATAAGGCGGCGGCAGCCGGAGACCTTCTTCTGTGCCGTCCACACTAAAAAGAAGCCCGTTTTCCTGCACGCAGCCGGCGTGCGGGAAAACGGGCTTCTTTGGCGGCAGGAAAAACGGGTGTGAAACGAAAACGGTCAGAGGATGCCGCTGTCCCGGATGGCGGCGACGGCGCGGCGGATCTCCTCTTCGGGCAGGGTCAGCGCAAAGCGGACATACCCCTCGCCCGAAGGCCCGAAGCTTGCGCCCGGCGTGCAGATCACGCCGGCCTTCTCGATAAGTTCAAGGCAGAAGGCCATGCTGTCCTGCCGGCCATGGGGCAAAGGCGCCCAGACAAACATGCTGCCGTGGCTGTCCGGCAGGTCCCAGCCGATGGCCCGCAGCCCGCCGCACAGCGCGTCGCGCCGCGCCTGGTAAACCGCGCACTGGGCGCGTACGCTGTCCAAAGGCCCGGTCAGCGCCGCAATGGCTGCCTGCTGCACCGGCAGAAACATGCCGAAATCGATCTGGGTCCGCAGTTTTTTGCAGGCGGCGACAACATCCGGCCGACCGACCAGAAAACTGATCCGCGCGCCGGTTACGTTGAAGGATTTGGAGAGCGAGAAAAACTCAACCGCAACCTCTTCGGCCCCCGGTGTGTTGAAGATGCTGCCGCCCTTGGCGCCGTCAAAGATGATATCGCTGTAAGCGTTATCATGCACAAGCAGGATGTCATATTTTTGGCAGAAATCCACAATTTCGCGGTACAGTTCCGGCGTGCCGATGCTGCCGACCGGGTTTGCCGGCAAAGAGACAAGCATAACCTTTGCCTTGCGGGCAATTTCGGCCGGGATGGCGTGCACATCCGGCAGGAAGCGGTTTTCCCGGGTTAAGGTATAGAACCAGGGCACGCCGCCGCCCAGCCGCATGCCGGTCATAAAAACCGGGTAGCAGGGGTCGGGCAGCAGCACGGTGTCTCCGTCATTGAGCAGCGCAAGCCCCAGGTGGCCGATGCCGTCCTGGCTGCCGGAAACGCTCATGACCTTGTCCCGGGTGATCCCCTCCACCCCGAACCGGCGCTTGTAATACCCGCCGACGGCGTCCAGCATTTCGGGCAGGTCGCGCAGAGAATACTTCCAGTTTTCGTCTTGGGCGGCGGCGTCCAGCAGCGCCTGCTTGATGTGGGGCGCTGGCGGAAAATCCGGCGTGCCGACGCTCAGGTTGTACAGCGTGCGCCCCTGCGCTTCCAGCGCGATCTTGCGGTCGTTGAGCGCGGCAAAAATTTCAGGCCCGAACAGGTCGAGCCGCTTTGAAAATTCCATCGGCATAAAACAAATCCCCCTTGTGTGCGATACAAATTCTATTGTAGCACGCAAAGGGGCGTTGGAAAAGAGGGTTTTGCCGGGTTTTGGGCTGCCGGCGGGAAATTTGCATCGGCTTCACAGGTGGAAGCGGCGCTCAAACTCCCCGCGCAGGTCGCGCCCGCGGAAGATCACAAGCCCGATAAAGGTCACAATGCTGATGACAAGGCAGACGCCCCAGGCGATCGGGGTGCGGCTGCCCAGCAGGCTGAAAGCCAGGTAAGGCGCAATGCCGACCGCCATGTTCAGCAGCAGGTAGATCAGCCCGTTTTCGGTAAAGCGGCGGTTGATGAAGCTGAACAGGAAGTTCAGCAGCAGCGTTACGCTGCACAGCACCGGGATGATCCATTCCACGCTGACATCCCCCAGGCCGAAAAACTTATCGCAGAAAAACACCAGCGCCGAAGCCCCGACCAGGATCTGGAACAGCAGTTTGGGCGCGTTGCGGCTGCCCAGCAAAAGCGCGCGCAGCAGGCACAGCGCGGCCACCGCCGCGGCCAGCACGGCCAGGCTCCAGTGCAGGTGGACGCCGTCCTGCAGCAGAAAATCAACCGCCAGGCAGGCGGCCGAACCGCCCAGCAGCACAAACGCCGCCAGCTGCAGCCCAAACGGCGCGCGCCGGCCCGGCGGCGGGCTGGGCGGAAAATACGGGGCTTCGCCGCCGGGGTCGGCGGCGCCGGCCAGTGGGGTGTGGCACAGCGGGCAGTACAGCCCGTCGCCGCCCACCTGGATGCGGCAATGCGGACAGGTTTTCATCAGGGATTCACCTCGGATGCATACAGGGTGACGGTCAGGCCGTCCTCGGCCAGGGCGCGGTAAAAATTGCGCAGGATGTTGGTGGACCGCAGCGCCGAAACGGTGCCGAGCACCAGGTCATCGCCGTAAGAACAGACGGTGGTGAACAGCCCGTCGCTTGAACAGTAGGCGGCGAACCCTTCCACATAGGGGGACAGCGCCGCGGGCAGCTGAATCCGCCCCAGGTTTGAGATGGTCAGGGTGGTGCGGCGCATCTCAATCCAGTTGCCGGTGGCCACAACGGCGTTTTTGATCGGCAGCGGGATCAGCCGCACAACCGGCCAGCGCTCAAACCGTTCAAAGGTGTCCATCCGGGCTTTGGTGCGCTCCTCGCCCAGTTCGGCGCGCAGTTTGCGGTCAAATTCCCGGGCCAGCTCGGCCAGGGTTTCCTCCCCCGAAAAGGCATGGGCAATGCGGATGGTGCTGAAAAAGTTCCGCCCCGAACCCGAGGGGAAGTAGTTGCGCAGGTTGACCGGCACCCCGACCGTCACAGCCTTGCCGCGGTCAAGCAGCGGCACTTCGCGCCAGACGGCCAGGATCTGGGCGGCCGCAAGGTAGCTGGTCAGCGAAACATCCATGGCGCGCGCGCGGGCCAGCATCTCTTTGACAGAAAGGTGCCCTTCAAAAAACTGGGTCTGGTCAAGCGGCAGCCGCCGCCCGGGCAGCCGGCAGACAGGCTTGCGGGCGGCGGGGTCGCGCAGGGGGGCGGCCGCGCGCCTGGCATAAAACTTGTGGTAGCTGTCCTGGCCCATATCGTCGGCGCTTGCGCCGGGCTGGCGCGGGGTGCCGGCCAGTTCGTCGGGGTGGCGCAGCTGCAGGTAATTGTACACAAGGGTCTGCAAAAAGACCACGCCGCCGCTGCCGTCTGACAAAGCGTGGAACACTTCCAGGTTGATCCGCCGGCGGTAATAACTCACGCGGTAGAGCAGCGCGTTTTTCAAATCGCGGCCATAGATCGCGGCGCAAGGGCGCTGGGTTTCCGGCACCGGGGTGGGGACCTTGTCGGTCTGTTCAAGATAATGCCAGAAAAGCCCCCTGTGCAGCGTGACCGAAAAGTGCGGCAGATCCCGCGCGGTGCGCTGCAGCGCCGCCGCCAGGGCGTCGGGGTTGATCTCCTCGGTCAGGGTGCAGCTGATGCGGAAAACACGCGGGTCCCGCCTGGTCACCGAAGCCAAAAACACCTTGGCCACATTATCAACTTTGTACCAAGTGTGGGGCATACGCAAGAACCGCCTTTCAGGAAATAAGGTCAGCAAACAAAAGAGAGCAGCAGGCCCCGCTCACACCACCCGGCGCACAAACCGGCCGGCGCTGTCCATCGCCTGGGCGGCGGCGCGGGTGGGCATCTGCTGGAACACATGCCAGCAATCGGGGTATTCTTCCAGCACGCTGAACACCCCCTGCCGCTGCAGCGCAGCGTGCAGGCGTTCGGAATCCGAAAAAAGGATCTCGTTGCTGCCAACCTGGATCAGGGTGGGCGGCAGCCCGCGCAGGTCGCCGTACAGCGGGGAAAAACAGGGCGAGGCAAAATCGGTGCGGCTGCCGCAGTAGGCCGCCCGGACCGATTCCACATATTCACGGGTCAGCAGCGGGTCGGCGTCGGCACGCTCCGCATAGCTGGCGCCGGCGGCGGTCATATCAGTCCAGGGGCTGAACAAAAGCAGCCCGCGCGGCTGGCGGCGGCCCTGTTCCTTCAGCCGCAGCGCCAGCTCAAGCGCCAGGTTGCCGCCGGCTGAATCCCCGGCCACAAAGATATCCCGCGCGCCGTACCCCAGGTAGGCCAGCGTGTCCCAGGCGCCCAGGGCGTCCTGCACGGCGGCGGGGTAGGGGTGCTCGGGGGAAAGGCGGTACTCAAACGAAAGCACGTCGAACCCGGTGGCCAGCGCCAGCTTGCTGGCCAGCACCCGCGCATAGCCCAGCTGGCCGCAGGTGTAGCCGCCGCCGTGGCAGTACAGCACGGCGTGGTTCCGGTCATGCCCGGCGTCCAGCCGCACCCACTCAGCCGGAACAGGCACCGGGCCGTGGCGCAGCGTGAGCGGGTCGGTGCGCAGGCCCAGCGCCGGGGTGACCAGCTTGCCGAACAGCTCCTGCCCGGCGCGCTGCTTTTCCAGGTCTTCCGGGTTGGTTGAAGCCGAGGAGGTCGCGCTGTGCACGGCCTTGATCGCCTTCATCAAAGGGGTCAGGCGGTCGTCGTCTTTCTGGTGCGCCCGCCGCCATTTGCCCAGCGGAAACCGCCGCGGCCCGGGCGCAGGGGTAAGGGATGTGTCTGGCATGGGAACACCTCCGGCAGGAAAGGTTGTCGTCAAAAGAAAAGGCGGGCGTTTGCCGCAAACGCGGCGGCGCCGGGCGCTTTACCGCCCCAGCGCCGCGCACAGCCGCACCCAGGCGGTGCGCAGCAGCGGCGGGCGCGCGGGCGGGAACCCGCACAGCCGCCACACATCTTCCCGTTTGGGGAAGGCCCCGCGCCGCGCCCAGCGCCGGTACAGCAGCTTGAGCTGGCGGTCCTTGCCGGCCCCGGGCAGGTGCAGAATGCAGACCGGGGTCAGGCAATAGTTGGTGGAAACCAGGTAGTGCCGCGCGCCGAGCCAGTACCGGCAGATATAGGCGTTGGCACCGCGCACGGGCAGCCCGGTTTGGGCCGCGCGCCAGGCCGCCAGGCAAAGCAGTACCTCGTCGCCGTCCTGCGGCAGCGTGCCGGCGGCGCGCAGCGCAGCGTCGGCTTCGGCGCAAAGGGCAAGAAACCGGCGCAGCAGCCCGGCCGGCCCCGCCACCAGCTCGCCGCCGTAGTGGGCCAGCGCATGGGGCGCGCCGGCGGGCCAGGCGGCGTCGCAGCAGCGGCTGATCGCAGCCGCCATCGGCTGGCTGGCCGGGTGCGGCACCTGATACAGCAGCACAGCCTCGGCCGCTTCACGGAACAGATCGTCGAGCGGGTACTGGGTGTAGGTGTCGCAATCCACCATGGCCAGGCGGTCAAAACCTTTGTTTTCAAGCACCCAGCCCAGCGCGCAGAGCTTGTAAAAGGCAAGCGACCAGGGCAGGTCGGCCGGGTAGCGGAAGGTATCAAACGGGCAGGCCCAGACCTCGCAGCCGGCCGCGGCCAGCTGGGCGTCAAACGGCGCGGGCACCGGGGCGTTGGTCACCAGCGCCACGCAGCAGCCGGGGTTCTGGGCTTTGGCGCTTGCAAGCGCGACGACAAGGCAGCGGTAATACGCCGCCGTGCCGCGGTTTGCGTCGGCGTTTTCGCGGTAACCTGCAAGCGTTGCGAAAGCGGAGAAAATCAGGTTCATACAGGAGCCTCCCGGGGCGCGCCGGCGGCGCGCATCAAAAATGCGGCGTTGCGGGCGGGCCGGGCCTGTGGGCGCCGGCCCCTGCGGGGCGTAAAAGCCACCCGCCTGTCGGTGGGAATCAGCCCTTTTTCCGCAGCCTTCCGCCCACCATGCCGAGCAGTTTCTGCGCCATGCTCAGCACCTCGCGGGCGTTGAGCAGGCAGACCACGGCGGTCAGCAGCGTTGTGGGCAGCACCCAGGCATCGACATAGAACAAAACCGCAATTTCGATGAGAATCAGCCCCAGCTGCACAAGCATCCGCCCGGCCTGGAAATCAATGACAAGCAGCGACCGGGTTGACCGTGCCCGCAGCAAAAACACAAGCAGCAAAGACAAAAAGCTTGCCGAAGTCACCCCGACCGGCCCGAGCCAGAGGATGAAGAGATAGTTCAAAACCAGGTTCAGCACCGCGCCGGCCAGCATGGTGTACAAAGAACTGGACGAACGTTTGTACACAACGTAGACGCTGTTCAGAAAGTTGTTTAAACAAGTGATGGTGGAAGCCAGAACCAGAAACGGCACAAACTGCCAGGCTTCATAGTAATCGGCGCGGAACAGGTGCATCATCGGCCGGCACAGCCAGATGATGCCGGCCGCACAGCAGAGCAGCACGCTTGCATACACACGGAAAATTTTGGAGAAGAAGGCTTCGCGGTTTTCCTCCTCGGTCACGGCCGAAAGCTGCCAGGCTTCATAGAAAAACTGCCCGACAAAGGTAATGATCTGCGGCAGGTAGTACCCCGTGCCCAGCAGCCCGACCCAGGCTTCGGCGCTGCGGCCGTCAATGCCTTCGCACATTGCCTGGACATAGAAGGTGTCCGAAGCGTTGATCACCCAGAAGCTGATCGAAGCCGGGATCATCGGCATGCAGTAGCGCAGCATTTCACGCCAGAGCGCCTTGTCAAACTTGTGCAGGTCAAAGAATCTGGCGCAGCCGCCCGCGATAAAGACAAAGAGAGCCGAGCAGATGTCGGAACAGAACAGCGCCAGCAGGTAGCCGGTCGCGCCCATGTCCAGCACGCTTAAAAACAGCAGATAAAACCCGAGCAGAGAGGCCGTTGTCAGCACGCCGTCCACCGCGACAAGCCGGTTGCACATCCGCGCCCGGATAAACTGGGTGCACAGCGTGCGCAGGCAGCTGGCAAGCACGCACAGGTACAGCAGCACCAGGTAGTTCGCGGCGTTCGGGATCAGCCGCACGGCCGGCCAGGCCAGCACCATGACGGTGAAGCCGGTCAGGATGGTGGCCAGGCCGTTCATGAAAACGCTGGCCTTGTCCTTTTCTTTGTCAAGGCCGAACCGGATCACTGCGAAACTGACCCCCAGGCTGACCACCGGAATCAGCAGGTTGGTCACGCTCTGCATCAGCCTGGTCACGCCGAGCACGTCGGGGCTTTCCAGCGCATAGGTCAGGTAAGGCTGGATGAACAGGCTGACAATCTTGGAACTGAAGTTGGAAATCGCGAACAGGATGGTGTTGTTGACCAGCGTCGCGTATTTTTTGTTGGTATCTGGCAAAGGGGAACCTCCCTGTGGTTTGACGCAGCGCGCAAAGCGCGCACATTGGGTAAACGGCGGTCCGTATGCGGCCGGGGCACAAACGGCAAGGCGCGGACCATTCCCAGTCCGGGTTACAACAGGCTATGCCGACGGCTGCGGGGCGGTGCGAAGCAGCGCGCGGCGGGCGCGGTAGTCGGGCATAACGGCTTCCACGGCGGCCCAGAAAGCCGGGCTGTGGTCAGGGTGGGCAAAGTGGCAGAATTCATGCACAACCACATACTCCTGCGCGGCAGGGGGCATTGTGCACAGCCGCAGGCTGAACGCCAGCGTGCCGGTACGCAAACTGCAGGACCCCCAGCGGGTTTTCATATCCCGCACCACAATGCGGGGCATCCGCCCGCCCGGGCAGAGCGCCGCAAACAGCGGGAAAAAGGTTTCGCACAGCGCGGTGATCCGGGCCTTGGCCACGGCGGGGTCGGGCAGGGGGGCCGCGTCTTCAGCCGCCTGGCGGGCCGCCGCGCGGGCCTGGGCCGCGGCAACCCAGCCCGCGTGTGAAGCCACAAAGGCGTCCACCGCGCCGGCCGGCACCCGCGGCGCAGCCGAAGCCGCCACGCTGCCGTCCGCCCGAACCCGCAGGTTGATGTTGCGCACCCGCCGGCGGGTCAGCGTATAGGTTATGCCGCCCGCGCAGCGCCGCTGCGCCGTGTTCATTGCCTGCGCCATCGGCCGGCCTCCTTTTTGTGTGGGATATCTGCTTTTATTGTACACGTTTTCACAGAACTTGGCAATGGCGGAAGGCCGGCTGCGCCCGGCGGGGCGTTCCCTTTCATTGTAACCCGTTTTCGGTTCGTTTCCGCGCCGGCCGGCGAAAAAACAGAACCGCCCTGCGGCCCGTCACAAGGCGGGCCGCAGGGCGGACGCAAAGCGGTTGAGGCGGCTAATTCCCCTGCAAAGCGGTTTCCAGCGCAGCCAGGGCGGCGCGCAGCGCCGGGGCGGCGGGCTGGCCGGGGGCGCTGGCCGCGCCCTGCGCGCCAAAGCTTGCGCAGCAGCCGAACGCCGCGCCGCACAGCCGGGTGATCGTGCCGGCGGGGCCCATCGCCATCGTCAGCAGCGGGGTTTCGGGCCGGCGGGAAGCAGCCAGGGCGGTCGCCTCCAGCAGCCGGGCCGCATCGTCCGGCTCCGAAGGCATCACGGCCAGCTTGGCCACCGCCGCGCCGTCGTCGGCCATCCCGGTCAGCAGGTCGGCCATCACGCCGGTCGGCGGCGTTTCGCGGAAGAAATGCCGGCTGAACAGCACCGGCACGCCGACTGCGGCGGCGGCCGCCTGGACGGCCGCGCGGGCTTCAACGCCGGCCGAAACCTCAAAATCAAGCAGGTCGAAGGCATCGCCGGCGTCGCGGCAGAGAGCTGCAAGCGCTTCGGCGTAGGCGGTGGGGCAAAGGTCGGCCGCGCCGCCCTCCCGCGCCGTGCGCATCGTCACAAGCAGCGGCGCCTGCCCGGCCGCGGCCCGCGCCGCCCGCACGGCAGCCGCCAGCCCGGCCGGGGATCGGTCAGCCAGTGCGTCAAGCCGCAGCTCCACAAGGTCGCCGGCCGCAGCCGCCGGCCCGGTCAGCGCCGCGGCCGCGGCCGCATCGCCCGCCTGCACCGGCACAATCAGCCGGCAAACGCCGGCCCCGGCCCGCGCCGGCGCCGCCAGCGCGACGCCGCGAAGAAGTAAATCAGCCATAAAAACCTCGTCGGGAAATGAAACATGTGGCGGATTGGCGATCGGGCGATCGCCTCGAAAAAATGATGGGTAGAGGGTTGCAATATGGAGGCCACAGGGGCGGGCAGCGCCCGCCCGGAGCGTTCGCGGCGGCGCGGGGCTCCCCGGGCCGATGCAGGCATCGGCCCCTACGGACGTAAGGCGTTGCCCGTGGTCAAACCGGGGACGGCCGCAAACCTCCTCGCCAACATCCCCTTAAAACGTCAAATTCCCAAACTCCGACAGTTTCAAATCGGGGTTGTGCTGCTCGGCCCAGTTGATGCTCCAGCTTGAGCCGAACAGCAGCAGCCGGTTGCCCTTGAGGTCTTCCACCGGCCGGGTGTCCGAGGTAATGTCAAGGTGTTTGGGGTCAAGTTCGTCGGCCGGGTTCAGAATCCAGCGGATGTACTCATATGGCAGGCTCTGCAGCCGGATATCGACGTTGTACTCGTTTTTCAGCCGGTACTCAAGCACTTCAAGCTGCAGAACGCCGACCACGCCGACGATGACCTCCTCCATGCCGGCGCCGAGATCGCGGAAGATCTGGATCGCGCCTTCCTGCGCGATCTGCTCCATCCCCTTGACAAACTGCTTGCGCTTCATTGTATCGACCTGGGTCACCCGGGCGAAATGCTCGGGCGCGAAGGTCGGGATGCCGGCAAACCGCACCTTGTGCTTTTGGTTGCACAGCGTATCCCCGATCGAGAAGATGCCCGGGTCGAACAGGCCGATGATGTCGCCGGCGTAGGCCTCGGCCACAATCGCGCGGTCGTCGGCCATCAGGCTCGTGCCGGTCGCAAGCTTGATGTTTTTGCCCTCCTGCACATGGAACGCCTCCATGCCGCGCTCAAACTTGCCCGAGCAGATTCGCAGAAACGCGATGCGGTCGCGGTGGTTCTTGTTCATGTTGGCCTGGATTTTGAAGATAAAGCCGGAAAAATCCTCGCTCGTCGGCGCCACGGTCTCTCCGGTGTCGGCGTCGGGGCGGGGCAGCGGCGGCGGGGTCAGCCGCAGGAACTCTTTCAGGAACGGCTCAACGCCGAAGTTGGTCAGCGCCGACCCGAAGAACACCGGCGAGAGCTCGCCGCGGTGGACGGCCGCAAGGTCAAATTCCTCGGCTGCGCCGTCAAGCAGCTCAATGTCCTCAGCCAGTTTTGCGTGGTTGTCGGCCCCGATCAAAGCGTCGAGCGCCGGGTCGCCGAGCTCGGCTGCAATCTCGTCCACCATCTTGACGCCGTTTGCGCGGCCGTCGCCCTCAAACGCGAGTACGCGGCGGGCGTTACGGTCAAACACGCCCTTGAACCCTTTGCCGCAGCCGATCGGCCAGTTCATCGGGTAGGTCTTGATGCCGAGGATTTCCTCAATGTTCTCCATCAGTTCAAACGGGTCGCGGGCTTCGCGGTCCATTTTATTGATAAAGGTAAAGATCGGGATATGCCGCAGCGTGCAGACCTTGAACAGCTTGATCGTCTGCGCCTCAACGCCCTTGGCCGCGTCGATGACCATGACGGCCGAGTCGGCCGCCATCAGGGTGCGGTAGGTATCTTCGGAGAAGTCCTGGTGGCCCGGGGTATCGAGGATATTGATGCACTTGCCCTGGTAATGGAACTGCAGCACCGACGAAGTGACCGAGATACCGCGCTGTTTTTCAATGTCCATCCAGTCAGACACGGCATGCTTGGCGCTCTGCTTGCCTTTGACCGAGCCTGCGGTCTGGATCGCACCCCCGTAAAGAAGCAGTTTTTCGGTTAAGGTGGTTTTGCCGGCGTCCGGGTGCGAGATGATCGCAAAGGTGCGCCGGCTTTCAATTTCTTCGCGCAAAGATGGCATACGGTTCCCTTTCTGTCTTGTATGTGAACTTTTATTTGGTAACGCGGGGCGCGCCCCGCGCAGAGGCCATCCTGTATTATACTCAAAAAAACGTCCCGGCGCAAGAGAAAATGGCGGATAGGCGAAAGGTTTTTTGGGCTGCGTGCCCGGTTCACCCCGGCCGGCCGCGCGGCATAGGCTGGGGCAAGGAGGTGTTTGTATATGGAAACTGGCAGTCTATGGGTGGCCGCTACGCTGGCCGGCAAGGCCGGGCCGCAGCCCGGTGTGCGGGTAACGGTGTTTGACGAGGCGGGCCTCGTTGTTTTTCGGCAGGAAACCGACGCCGAAGGCGTTGCCCGGGTCGGCGCGCTGCCCGCGCCTGACCCGGCGCTGAGCCTGGAACCCAACCCGGCCGCCCGGCCCTATGCCGTGTACAGCCTGCTGGCCGAGTGTGAAGGCTGGCAGCCGCTGCGGATGTTTGGCATCCAGCTGTTTGCGGGCCAGCGCACCGTGGCGCGGATCGCGCTGCTGCCGGCCGCCGCTGCGCTGGACACCGCAACCCTGCGCGCCGAAAGTGAAATCACAATCCCGCCCCACCCGCTCTATGCCGGCGGCGGGGGCAGCGGCCCGGCCCCGGCCGCCGGGGCGCGGGTGCTCGGCGCCGTGGTGATCCCGCGCAGCATCACGGTGCATCTGGGCCGCCCGGCCGAAAATGCCCGCAACGTCACAGTCCGCTTCCAGGATTATATCGCCAACGTCGCTTCCAGCGAAGTGTATCCCACCTGGCCCGAAGAGGCGCTTAAAGCCAATATATTGGCGCAGATCAGCCTGGCGCTCAACCGCATCTGGACCGAATGGTACCCCAGCCGGGGGTACAGCTTCAACATCACAGGGTCGCCGGCCGTTGACCAGGCGTATACCGAAGGGCGCACCGTCTACGCCGTGATGGAACGGCTGACTGCCGAACTCTTCAACACCTATGTGCGCCGCAGCGGCGACGCCGAACCCTATTTTACCGAATACTGTGACGGCAAGCTTGTCAACTGCGACGGGATGTCGCAGTGGGGTACGGTTGACCGCGCGTGGGAAGGCAAGACGGCGCTGGAAATCCTGCGGTACTATTACGGCAGCCGGGTGGAGCTTGCCCGCAGCACCAACCTGACCGATATCCCGCAAAGCTATCCGGGCGCCGCCTTGCGCCGCGGCGATACCGGCACCGCGGTGCGCACGATCCAGCGGCAGCTTTCCCGCATTGCGAAGGACTACCCGGCCTTCGGCAAGCCGGCCGTGACCGGCACTTTTGACGCCGACACCGAATCAAGCGTCAGGGCGTTCCAGCGGTACTTCTCCCTGACAGCCGACGGCGTCGTTGGCCGCGCGACCTGGTATAAGATAAGCTAGGTTGACGGCACAAGGGGCGCTCCCTGGGCGCAGGGGAAACGGGAAGAGGAAGGCGCGGCAGGATGCTGCGCGGCGCCCTTGCATCCCGCGATATTGCCCTTGCTTTTTGCGGCGTACTGGGCGACCGGGCTGTTCGATTCCCGTACGGCGGCGGATTTCAATGTAACAGCAAAGAAAAAAGCATCTGCCTTACACAAAGCAGATGCTTTTTGGTGACCCGTACGGGAATCGAACCCATGTTACAGCCGTGAAAGGGCCGTGTCTTAACCGCTTGACCAACGGGCCTTAGAAACACAGAGCTTCGCTAAAATCTCCGACATCCTCGCCCACTATTGCAGGCGACGTCCCCCTTATTTTAGCGAAACTCTGTCAATGGTAGCGGTAACTGGATTTGAACCGGTGACACTTCGGGTATGAACCGAATGCTCTAGCCAACTGAGCTATACCGCCATATTTACTTCACGCTCCGCAGAACGCTTTATTATTATATCCAATCCTTCGCAGTTTGTCAACACCTAATTTGAAAAAAATACAAAGCTTTTTGCCCTGCGCCATCCAGGGCCCTCATCCCCTTTCTGCCCCGCCCAGAGCGGCCCGGCACCGTCAAAAAAGTCCCGACCGGACAGCGGTCGGGACTCAGGGGAAGCGCGGCGCTTTTGCGGGCGCTGTGTTTACTTGTGGTTGGGGACCATGACCTCCAGGCCGCCCATGTAGGGCTGCAGCACCTTGGGGATGGTCACGCTGCCGTCGGCCTGGAGATGGTTCTCCAGGAAGGCGATCAGCATGCGGGGAGGCGCGACGCAGGTGTTGTTCAGGGTGTGGGCCAGATAGCTCTTGCCGTCGGCGCCCTTGACCCGGATGTGGAGGCGGCGGGCCTGGGCGTCGCCCAGGTTGGAGCAGCTGCACACCTCGAAGTATTTCTGCTGGCGGGGGCTCCAGGCCTCGATGTCGCAGCTCTTGACCTTCAGGTCGGCCAGGTCGCCGGAGCAGCAGACCAGCTGCCGGACGGGGATCTCCATGCTGCGGAACAGCTCTACCGAGTAGCGCCACAGCTTTTCGTACCAGTCGTTGCTCTCCTCGGGGCGGCAG
>DSLFI04102__coassemble_178_pt1 | contig 34405 bp, 27 predicted proteins | sample DSLFI04102__metabat2_low_PE_015 | metagenome-assembled genome bin DSLFI04102 | reverse complement strand
GCGGGAGAGTCCCCAATCTTCCACCAGACAGAAATGCCCGCCGTATCCCGGCGGGTGTTTTTGTTTGGTGGCACAAGATTGGGAGACGAGAACAGGCCGGCGCACCGCAGTGCGCACCCAACAGTCCTGCGGACTGTTGGGTAGGCCGCGGGAGAGTCCCCAATCTTCCACCAGACAGAAATGCCCGCCGTATCCCGGCGGGCGTTTTGTTTGGCGGCACAAGATTGGGAGACGAGAACAGGCCCTTTTTGTTTCTTTGCCCGGAAAGGCTTTTTGCCTGCCGGGCTTTTTTTCCTGCCGCCGCCAGGCATCCGCCTTGTGCGGCCCCCTACTCCGCGCCTTTCTGCGCCCCGGCCCACTGCAGAAACGCCTTTACTTTTTCGCGGTTGCTTTTCAGGTAGGAGATGTAGTACAGCACTTCCAGTTCCGGATCGACCAGGGGGATCAATCTGCGGTGGGTTCCGTCGTTGCGCAGATCCATGGACAACGTGGAAATGGTGGCGAGAAAATTGGTGGTACGGATCAGGTGCTGCGTAACATTGTAATTGTTCTTGACAAGCGTGAGCGACAGATGCTCCTCTGTGATAACCTTTTCCAGCTGCGTCAGAAAATACCCGCCGATTTGCGGGTACAGAAGGGGCTGCGCCGGTATCTCCCGGATCGAAATTTTGCTTTTTTGTGCGAGATTGCTGCTCTCCGGAACAGAGAGGTATACCTGGTCACGAAGGAACGGAACGCTTTGGACCCGGGCGTCTCGCACCCGCTGCGGTGTGACCATCAAGTCATAGACCCGTTCGGACAAAAGCCTGGCGGCATCGTCGCCCCCATATAAGTCGTCCTTCAGCTGAATTTCCGGGTATGCGATGGAAAACCGCGGGGCGGTAAACCAGCGAACGCCCGGATCACAGAAAGAGACGCAGAGGCTCCGGCTGCGCTGCGCGGCGCTGAGGACATCGTCTTTCATCTGCTCCACATTCCGCAGGATTGTATTGACATGAATCAGGGCGATTTCCCCGGCTTTGTTGAGATAGACCCTGTTCGGGGTTCGGTCAAACAAAGGGGCGCCCAGTTCGTCCTCCAGCTTTCTGAGCATGGCGCTCATGGCCGGCTGGGTGATATGAAGTTGCCGCGCAGCTTTCGTCAACGAGCCGCTCTGCGCGATCGCCCTGAAATATTCCAAAGCCGTTATATCCATGTTTCCCCTCCTTAGCATAATCAAATGGTTATGCAGTATAAAAACCATATCGTGTACATCCAAGCCACATAATGCTATACTTTACCGCAAAGGACAGGCGCAAGCGCCATGCACCGCCCCCCTAGTATAGCATATTGAAATGCTTGGAGCAAACAAGCGCAGGAGGAAAGCAATATGGAATATGTAACATTGTCAAACGGTGTGAAAATGCCGCTGGAAGGCTTTGGCGTTTTCCAGGTGCCCGAAACCGCCATTTGTGAACAGGCTGTGGGCGAGGCACTCTCGGTGGGCTACCGGCTTATCGATACGGCAGCCGCCTATTTCAACGAAGAAGCGGTGGGCGCCGCCATTCGGAAAAGCGGCGTCCCGCGTGAGGAGCTGTTCATCACCACGAAACTGTGGATACAGGATGCAGGCTACGAGAGCGCAAAGAAAGCGTTTGAAACTTCGATGCAGAAGCTGGCGCTGGATTACCTTGACCTGTATCTGATCCACCAGCCGATGAACAACTATTACGGCGCATGGCAGGCCATGGAGGAATTGTACGAAGCCGGGAAGATCCGGGCCATCGGGGTGTGCAACTTCTACCCCGACCGTCTGACCGACCTGTGCATGAACGCCAGAATTTCCCCCATGGTCAACCAGGTGGAACTGCACCCCTTTTTCGCTCAGACAGAGGAAAACTTCCGAATCTGGGATTTCACCCTCAGCGAAGAAGATATGGCCGCAATCGCCGCCCTTGATCTCGGCCACAGCGAGATCATCGACCACAGCACGGCGGAAACAGCCGCATTCCTGAACAGCTGGAAGATACACAGCTAAAAAGCCTGCAAGATGAAACAGGCAGCCGCCGGGTTCCGGCACGTCCCCTGCAGGTGCGGACACAGGCAGCTTGGCCCGTTCTTCCATAAACTTGCCAACAACCGGGGCGGGCGCTTTCTTTGGGAAGGCGCCTGCCCCGGTTCTTTTCAGGTTTCTGGAAGAAGCATCCGCAGCAGCCCCGCACCGTCGCGGTAATCGGCTATGGTATCGGTTGCGCCCCACGCCAGCAAGGTTTCACGAGGCTGCACCGAGGTCACCCCGATGATCTGACGTGCCGGGCCGCGGCGCGCCGCTTCAATGCCGGCTTTGGCATCCTCAAACACTGTGCATCCGGCAAGGGGCACGCCGAGCTTCTGCGCTGCGTTCCGGTACAGATCGGGGGCCGGTTTGCCGCGCACGACGCCGTCATTGAAGGCCACTTTGCCAAGCGAAAACCAGCGTTCCAGCCCGAGGTGTTCAAAGAAAAAGCAGACGTTGTTCCAGCCGGATGCCGTCGCGATTGTGCAGGGGATGTTTCGTTCCGCCAGCAGATCCAAAAATTCCGGCAGCCCGTCCGCCAGGCGGAACGCCGGGCTGCCCAGACACAGCGCGCGGTACAGCACCTCCTTTTCTTCTTCAAGCTGCGCCGCTTCCTCCCGCTTTACATCCCGTCCAAGGAAATATTGCAGCGTCTCTTTCATGTTGCGCCCGTGCACATAGTCCACAAATTCTTCGGGTGTAATGGTCCTGCCGGTTTTTTGCAGGATAAACTGCTCCCATGATTGGGTCTGGAATGCATCGTCAAAAAACATTGTGCCGTTGAAATCAAAAATCACGCCATCCATGCGCGGACCTCCCTGCTGCGTTGCTTTTCATGCAGGGGCCGGCGTTTTCTTCCGCCGTTGCCGGCCGGAAGCCGAGCCGCCTGCTTTTTTTCATTATACAGGCGCGCAAGGCTTGCCGCATCCACAAAGGCGTCGTATACTATAACAAAAGCGACAGGAGGCGCCCGGCATGATCTTTAACCGGACCACGGTGCAAACCAACCCCGAAGGTGAGGAATACCCCGAAGACGGGCTGGAACTGTTTGATCTGGCAGCCAACCGCGGGGATGTACGCCGTTTCGTCGGCGGCTGCATCTCCTTCCACTGGCACACCGAACTGGAGTTTTTTGTCCTGTATGAGGGTCAGGTACAGGTAAGCGCAGAGGCGCAGACCTGTGTGCTGCAAGCGGGGGAAGGCTGCTTTATCAACGCCGGGGTGCTGCATTCCTTTCAGGCGCAGGGGGCGGCGCCCTGCCTGTACCGTTCGTTTGTGTTTGATGCCGGCATTGTGGGGGGCGCGCCGGGCAGCGTGTTTGACCTGCGCTATGTGCGCCCGCTGGTGCGCAGCGGCATGCCTTTCATCCGGTTGGATCGCCGTGCCGACACCGCCTGCTTCGATGCGTTTGAGCGGGCTTTCCATGCCTGTGAAGAGGAGCGCCCGGGGTATGAGTTCAAGATTCGGGCGGAACTTTCCGCCATTCTGCTGTTGCTGGGCCGGCGGGCGCCCGCCGCGCCGCCCGCCGCCGGCCAGGTGCAGCAGGCGCGCTTGAAGCAGATCCTTGGCTGGATTGACCGCCACCTGGAAAATCCCATCACCCTGCGCGACCTGGCCGGCTGCGCCGGCGTGAGCCCGCGGGAATGCCAGCGGATGTTCCGCCGTTACCTGCACTGCCGGCCGATGGAATATTTGTGCCAGCGCCGGCTTCTGGTTGCTGCCGAACAGCTGGCCGCAACCAGCTTTTCCGTCACAGAAATCGCTTTGCAGTGCGGTTTTTCCAGCCCCAGCTATTTTTCCAAACAGTTCAAGCGGCTGGTTGGGCAGACGCCGGCCGCCTACCGTGCCGGACAGCGGCAGCCCTGAGCACACAAAAACACCGGGGCGGCGCTTTCCGTGCGGAAGTGCCTGCCCCGGTTCGGGTAGATATTGCGGGCCGTGCAAACGGCTTATGCCAGTTCCTGCTCCATCCGGCTGCGGATTTCACGCAGGAATGCAAGAGAGGTTACTTTGCGGGCAGGGGTTTCCCCTTCCCACATGGCGCAGAGGTCGCCGGTCATCACACCGGACTCAATGGTATCGATGGTCGCTTTCTCGAGCACATCAGCAAAGCGGCCAAGCGCTTCAATGCCGTCAAGCTCGCCGCGCTTGCGCAGCGCACCCGACCATGCGAACAGTGTGGCGACCGGGTTGGTGGAAGTTTCCTCCCCTTTGAGATATTTGTAATAATGGCGGGTCACGGTGCCGTGGGCGGCCTCATACTCATAATTGCCGTCGGGCGAAACCAGCACCGAAGTCATCATGGCAAGCGAACCGAAAGCCGTCGAAACCATATCGCTCATCACATCGCCGTCATAGTTTTTGCAGGCCCAGATGAACCCGCCTTTTGAGCGGATTACCCGCGCGACGGCGTCATCAATGAGGGTATAGAAGTATTCAATCCCGAGGGCTTCGAACTTTTCCTTGTATTCGGCTTCGTAGATTTCCTGGAAGATATCCTTGAAGGTATGGTCGTACTGCTTCGAGATGGTATCTTTTGTGGAGAACCAGAGGTCCTGCTTGGTTGAAAGGGCGTACTGGAAGCAGGAATGCGCGAACGAGGTGATGGATTTGTCGGTGTTGAACTGCGCCTGCAGCACGCCGGGGCCCTCAAAGCGGTGTACCGTCTGCCAGTGTGCGGTACGGCGGTGGTCATCGCTGGTGAAAACCAGCTCCGCCTTGCCGGGACCGGGGACGCGGTACTCAGTCGCACGGTACACATCGCCGTAAGCGTGGCGGGCGATTGTGATCGGCTGCTTCCAGGTACGCACAACCGGCGAAATCCCTTTGACCATGATCGGCGCGCGGAAAACCGTGCCGTCCAGAGTGGCGCGGATTGTGCCGTTGGGGCTTTTCCACATCTGGGAAAGGTTGTATTCCTGCACGCGCTGGGCGTTGGGGGTGATGGTGGCGCACTTGACCGCCACGCCGTATTTTTTGTTTGCGTTGGCGGCGTCCACCGTCACCTGATCTTTGGTTTCCTCACGGTGCACAAGGCCCAGGTCATAATATTCGGTTTTCAGATCGACAAACGGCAGAATCACTTCATCCTTAATTTGTTTCCACAGGATGCGGGTCATCTCATCGCCGTCCATCTCCACCAGGGGGGTCGTCATCTTGATTTTTTCCATCGTGCTTCCTCCAATGCTGCGTGTTGCCTGCTATATCCCCCATTATACTGCACGCCGCGTGTTTACGCAAGTTTGCGCGCCGGTTTTCCGGCCGGGCCGCGCGCGGTTTGCGGCGCCTTTTTGGGGTGAGAGCCCCCGCCGCGTTCAAAAAGTGCGCCGGCTGGATTGAGCACGCGCAGCCGTTTGTGATAGAATGAAAAGATAGAACACCCCAGGCAGGAAAGGAGAGTTTTCCCGTGCCAGACACCTACAGCACCAAGCAGGCAATGGCCGACGCGCTGAAAGAGCTGCTGGCCGCGCGGCCGTTTTCCAAAGTCAGCGTGAGCGAGCTGTGCGAGGCCTGCGGCATGAACCGCAAGAGCTTTTACTACCATTTTCAGGACAAGTACGCACTGCTGAACTGGATTTTTTATAACGAGTATGTATCCCGGCTGCGCAAAGATGCGGACACTGTGAGCGACTGGGGCATGCTGAACGATCTTTGCCGCTATATCTATGACAATCGGCAGTTTTATCGCCGCGCTTTTGAGGTCGAAGGGCAGAATTCCTTCACCGACTATTTCCGTGAAGTCATCGGTTCAATTTTGACCAATGATATGGCACGGATCTTTGGACAGACCGAACACGTCGATTTCTTTACAAACTTTTACCTGGACGCCTTTGTCTGCTCCATCCGGCGCTGGCTGCAAAGCAGCGAGGTTATGCCGGCCGATACCTTCAGCGGTTTGCTGAAACAGTGTGTGGCCGGCGTGTCGGACTATGTACAGAAAAAGTACCGTGAGGATGCTCTTTGACCCTGTGTAGCAGGCCGCCCCTTTGCCATTCACAGCGGCGCGCAGGCAAACCCACGGGATGCCAAAAAACAGAAAGGCTGTGCAGGGATTTTGCCCTACAGCGCGCCCTGCATCGCGCGCAGGCTGGTATCCTGCGTACAGGCCAGGGCGACGCCCCGCGCCGCGCAGGCGGCCTGCAGCGGCGGCAGAAACCGCGCCCCGCTGGCCGTGACCTGCCCGCCCAGGCAGCAGAGCGCCGGGCGGTAGGCGTCGAGCACCGGGGTCAGCGCTTCGGCCAGCAGCGCGCCGAATTCCTGCCAGACCGCCTGCGCGCCGGCGTCCCCGGCATCGGCCCGCCGGGCCAGCGCCAGGCCGTCGAGCTGTTCGCCAAGCATCTCCCCGCTCAGCGTCTGCAAACCGCGGCGGCTGAGCCAGTCGTCAATCCGTTTGCCGCGCAGCGGCAGCGGGTAGATGTAGCCGTCCGGCGGCATACCGGGCGTGCCGGCCGGGGCCAGATCCTCCCCGAGCGTAAAGGCGCTGCCGCAGCCGGTGCCGATGCAGACAAACAGCCCGCGCGCCACGCCCCTGGCGCAGCCGAACCGCAGCTCGCCGAGCGCAAAGGCCGCGACGTCGTTCTGGAACCGGATATCCCCGGCCGCAGCCCCGAGCCGCGCTGCCAGCCGCGCGCCCAGTTCCGCCCGCAGATCGACGCCGTAGAGCGCGCCGTATTTGGCCAGGCCCTCAATTTTGCAGATGCCGGCCGGGTAGTCAAACGGGCCGGGCACCGCCAGCCGCACCCCCTGCACCGCGTCGGCCGGGGCGTTTTCGGCAGCCGCCAGCAGGCAGGCGGTCAGGTGTTCGAGCATCGGTTCGCGCGGCAGGTCGGCGCGGGCGGGCGCCTTGCCAATCGGGGCGGCGAGCGCGCCTTCGGCGGTCAGCAGGGCGGTCTTGATCTGGGTGCCGCCCACATCGGCGCAGAGGTACAACGGTTGCATGGGCTTTCTCTCCTTATTGCGCGGCGGCGCGGCTTTTTTGGCCACGCCGCTTTTTACTGGTCAATCTCAACCAAAAACTTGCTGCTGCCGGCCGGGTAGTAGCTCTGGGCATACTCCACCCGGCGGCCGCGGGCGTCGGTGCCGACCGAATCGACATAGATCGCCGGCTCAAACGGCGAAAGCTCGAGCACGGCGGCGATCTGCGGGTCGGGCGCGACGACCTCGAGCACGCGGGAAGCATGGCAGACCTTGAGCCCGCGCCGCTCGAGCGCATCGTAAAACGAGGTATCGGTAAAATCCTGCTGCGCCATCTCAGGGAAGAGCGCGTAGGGCACATAGACGATGGTGTAGACGACCGGCTTGCCGCCGTCGAACCCCTCCACCCGCCGGCGGCGCACAAGCCGGGTGAGCTGGGCGCTTTCGGGCAGGCCGAGCTTGGCGCCAAGCGCACCGGCGCGCTGCACCTCGAGCGCAAGCACCTCGGTGCGCAGCGTGCGGTGGTGGTGCTCGGCCTCGCGGTAGTAGCCGGCCAAAAAGCTCGTGCTCTCGTGCAAGAGCTTGGGCTGCGCCACAAAGGTGCCGCTGCCCTTAACCCGGTTGAGCAGGCCCTCACTTTCCAGCTGGGCCAAAGCCTGGCGCAGCGTGGGCCGGCTGACCCCAAGCGCGGCGGCGAGTTCAGTCTCGGCAGGCAGGCGGTCGCCGACCGCGTAACCTCCGGCCTCAATCCGGGCGCGCAGCGTTTCCATAACCTGACGGTAGCGGTTTTCGGCCATTGTCGTCCCCCCTTTATTTTGCAGTATACATCGGAACAGAATATTTGTAAATACTAATTTTCATATTTTGAAAAATCTGTCTTGACAAATTTACCGTTCTGCGGTAGGCTGAGAATCGCAGGGGCGGATTCCATATCCGCCCGCGCGCATCACACCGCGAGCGGGGTCGATATAGACTCGGCCCCTACAAACGCATTTTTGAGGCGGCCGCCGGCCGCCGGAACACCGCATTTCTTATTTTTACAAAGGAGTGTTCCCCATGTCGCAGCGCACAGAAGAAATGCTGCATCCTGTTTTACCCTTCGCCCCGGCGGCGGGCGGGGCCTGCCGCGGTACGGCGGCCTGTGCCGACGCGCTGGCCAAAGCGCTGGCCGGGCGCGAGCGGGTGACCGTCGTGCTTGAATGCTACCCCGGCGTCAACCAGGACGAACTGCTCGCGATGCTTGAACCGCTTGGCTTTGATACGGTCCTGCACGCCGACGACTGCGCGCTGGAACCCGCCGATCTCGACGCCGCGCTGGCCCGCGACCTGACCGACGACCGGGTGTTCGGCATCCTGAGTGTGCGCAAGCTGGCCGATTACTTCCTGCCCGAAAAGCTCGAAGCCGCCCGCAAATCCGCCGCAGCCGGGCGGCGGGTACTCGTCTACGGCGTGGGGGCCACCCTTGTGACCCGCGGCGACCTGCTGCTCTATGCCGACATCACCCGGTGGGAGTTGCAGCTGCGGTTCCGCCGCGGGGCGGACAACTGGCGCACGGCACGGCATGGCCTGCCCAAGCTGAGCAAATACAAGCGCGGCTATTTTGCCGAATGGCGCTGGGGCGACAAGGTCAAAAAGACCTGCCTGCCGGTGCTTGACTATTACCTTGACACAACGACCGAGGGTTCCCCCGCCCTGCTGCCGGGGGACGATTACCGCGCCGCGCTGGCCGCGGCGGCTCGCCGGCCGTTCCGCATGGCCCCTTACTACGACCCGGGCGTCTGGGGCGGCGACTGGATGAAGCGGAAGTTTGACCTGCCCGAAAACGGCAGCAACTACGCCTGGAGCTTTGACGGCGTACCGGAGGAAAACAGCCTTCTGCTCGGCTTTGGGGACGTCGTGATCGAGACGCCGGCGATCAACCTTGTGTTTGCCGAGCCGCGGGCGCTGCTGGGTGAGCGGGTGCACGCCCGCTTCGGCACCGAGTTCCCGATCCGGTTCGATATGCTCGATACCATCCACGGGCAGAACCTTTCGCTGCAGGTGCACCCGCTGACCGAGTACATCCAGGACACCTTCAATATGCGCTATACCCAGGACGAGAGCTACTACATTCTCGATACCGAGGGCGAGGAGGGCGCGGTCTGGCTCGGCGTCAAGCCCGGCGTTGATCCCGACGAAGTCGCCGCCGCACTGCGCGAAGCCCAGGCGGGCGGCGCGCCGTTTGACGCCGCGCGGTACATCAACCGCTTCCCGGTCAAAAAGCACGACCATGTGCTGATCCCGGCCGGCACCGTGCACGGCTCCGGCGCGGGCACGATGGTGCTGGAGATCAGCGCCACGCCCTATATCTTCACCTTCAAGCTGTGGGACTGGGGCCGGGTTGACCTGGACGGCAAGCCGCGGCCGATCCACATTGACCACGGCCTTGCGAACATCCAGTGGGATCGCGACACCGCTTTCTGCGAGCAAAACCTGCTGCACCAGGATACCCCCGTCGCCGAGAGCGAAGCCGGCAGCGTCGTGCGCACCGGCCTGGCCGAGCGGGAGTTCCTCGACACCTTCCGGTTCACGACCGATTCGGCGCTCGACGTACCGCGCGACGGCAGTGTGCATATGCTGAACCTGGTGGAGGGCGACGAGGCCCGCATCACGAGCCCCGCCGGCGCGTTCGAACCCTTCACGGTGCACTACGCCCAGACCTTCATCCTGCCCGAAGCCGCCGGCGCCTACCGCATCGAATCCCCCGCCGGCCAGACCATCCGCGTGATTATGGCAAGGGTGCGGGGGTGAGGGGGAAGGAATATCCCCTCCTGATAACCAGAAAATTCCACAGAAAAGCCTGCCCGGCAGATTGCGCGCCGGGCAGGCTTTTTGACCATCGGTGCACATTCTTCAATCCGGTATCGACGAAATTTTTGATTCCTTCATCATTTTGGCCGCCTGCCTCGTTATAGAAGGTGAAGGCAGAAACGAAGGAGGCGACGCGGATGACCGACGCACAGCTGGTGCGCAGGATGCAGGCCGGCGATCGTGCGGCGGCGGATGCATTGATCGAGCGGTACTACGCCGCCATCCTGCGCTACTGCGCCCGCCACGCCCCCGACGCCGCCACAGCGGAGGATCTGACCCAGGAGGTCTTTCTGCGGCTGTGCAGCCGGCTCGATGCCTACCGGGAAACCGGGCAGTTCCGGGCCTACCTCTACCGCATCGCCTACAACCTCTGCGTCGATGCCGCGCGCCGACCCGCGCCGTCCCCTCTGCCTGATACCCTGCCCGACGCGGCCGACCCGTTTGCCGCCATCGAAACCGCGGACGAAGCCGCCCGGCTGCTGGCCAAACTGCCGCCTGCCCAGCGGGAGGTTCTGCTGCTGCACTGCGGCGAGGGGCTGCGCTTTCGCGAGATTGCGGCCATCACCGGGCTGCCGCTGCGCACCGTGCAAAGCCGGGTGCGGGCCGCGCTCAAAACACTGCGGGAGGTATTGCCATGAAGAGAAGAACCGCACAAATGATTCTGCGCCGCGGGCCTGTGCCAACGCGGCTTGCCGAAACCCAGGCGCGCTGCGCGGCCCTGTTGCCGCGCAAAAGGCGGCGCACGGGTTTCTGGCAGTTTCTGTCCGCTGTCTGGCGGTTTACCGCGCCGCCGCTCTGGGGTGCGCAGGCCGGGGCTAGCGCCCTGTTTGCGTTGGCAGCCGCCCGTGAATCCGAGCTGCCAAGCTTCCTGTGCCTGCTGGGCCCGCTATTGGCCCTCGCCTGCCTGCCGGCGCTGTTTGCCGCCGAGCGCCACGGCATGGCCGAGCTGGAAGCCTCCACCTGTGCCGCCGGGGCCGAGTTGACCCTCGCCAGGCTGGCGCTGGCCGGCGGGGCCGACCTGCTGGCGCTGACCGCCGCGCTCGGGTTGGGGGTACGGCAGGGCGGGGCCGAGCCGCGGGCGCTTTTGCTCTATCTGCTGGTGCCGTTTTTGTTTTGCAGCCTTGTCACGCTGGCTGTCCTGCGGCGAGGGCCGGGGCGGCAGGGCGGCGGGGCACAGCGGTGCGCGGCGGTGTGTTTGGAAACGGCGGCCGGCCTGCTGGCGCTGCGGCGGTATGCGCCGGAGCTGTACACGGCCTCGGCCGTCGGAGGTTGGGCGGCCGGGTTTGTCCTCTTCTTCTGTTTTTTTGCCCGTGAACTTGCCCGGCTTGTGCGGGCCTGCGGGAAAGGAGCACCGTATGGAACTTACGCTTGAAAACCTTCGCAAAGATTTTGGCCCTCACAGGGCGGTGGCCGGCGTCAGCGCCGTGCTGCGCCCCGGCGTCTATGGGCTGCTGGGGGCAAACGGGGCCGGCAAAACCACCCTGCTGCGGATGCTCTGCGGCGTTTTACGCCCCACCGCCGGGCAGCGCGCTGATTACATCCCTTGGCGCGGACTACCGCGCGCGGCTCGGCTATCTGCCACAAGAGTTTGGCGGCTACCCAAACTACACCGCCCGGGCGTTTTTACTCTATATGGCGGCTCTCAAAGGGCTGCGCCGGGACGAAGCGCTGCCCCAGATTGACAAACTGCTGCGGCTTGTCGGCCTGCAGGAAGCCGGCCGCGCCCGGCTGGGCGGCTTTTCCGGCGGGATGCGCCGGCGGCTGGGCATCGCGCAGGCGCTGCTGGGTGAGCCGGACATTCTGGTACTGGACGAGCCGACGGCCGGCCTTGACCCCAAGGAGCGGGTACACTTCCGCAACCTGCTGGCCGAATACGCCGCCGGGCGGATCGTGCTGCTTTCCACCCATATTGTGGGGGATCTGGAAGCGGCTGCCGACACGGTCTTTTTGATGAAGGACGGCCGCTTTCTGGCCGAAGGGTCGGTGCCCGACCTGCTGCACAGCACCGAGGGCCGTGTGTGGGAGCTGACCGTGCCGGCGGCGGATGTCCCGCGCTGGCAGGCCCGCGCCACCGTCGCCGCGCTGCGCCACACGCCGGACGGCGTGACGCTGCGGCTGCTGGCCAATACCCGACCCGACGAAGCCGCCCGGCCGGCCGCGCCGACGCTGGAGGATTTCTATCTGCAATATTTTCCCGAACCGGAAGGAGGTGCTGCGCCATGAGCCTGTTTTGGGCCGAACACAAAAAACTCTGGCGGGCCGGGCTGACCCGCCTGGCGACCGGGCTGTTCCTGGCGCTGCTGACCGCGCTGCAGCTGTGGAGCTACCAATCGGCCAACTACGGCACGATGAAAGCGGACGGCAGCCGGTATCTCGACGGCCCCGCAAACATCCGCGAACGCCAGGCCTACGCGCGGCAGTGGGAGGTTTTGACCGACGAAACGCTGCAGCAGATGGTCTCTGCGCTGCAAACCGCCCGGGCGGCCGACCCGGAGATGGATTCCGAGCGGGTGAATTTGTATGTACTCAACGACCTGCTGGGCAGCTATTGGCCGGAACTGACCGACGAAACCCAGCCCTACCCGAGCATGCTGTGCTGGTATGCCAATCCAGCCTCTTTAACCGGGCTGTATGACCGGCGGGATGCGGCGCTCCGCACCTTTTTGGAAAATCAGTTTGCCGCCCCGGCCGACCAAGCGTTTTTTTACCGGCAGGATGCCCAAGTCGAACGGCCGCTGCGGTACGGCTGGTCGGAAGGCTGGGCCAACCTGCTGGGCAACGGTATCGGCGGATTCGGGCAGCTGTTTTTGCCGCCGGTGCTGGGGCTTGTTCTCTCGCCGGTGTTCGCGGGGGAAAATCGCCGCGGGATGCGCCCGGTGCAGCTGACCACCCGCCGCGGCGCCGGCGCGCTGGCCCGCGCCAAGGTTGGCAGCGCGCTGGCTTACACAGCGGAGCTGTATGGGCTATATGCGGGGGTTCTGCTGCTGTTCCAGTTCGGCTATCTCGGCATAGAAGGCTGGGACCTGCCGATCCAGCTTATTAAATCTCTGGCCACCGCGCCCTGGGCGATGTGGCAAGGGGTTGTGTATGAATTTGCCTATGTGCTTTGCTCAAGCCTTGGGTTTGCCGGGATCACGCTGCTGTTTTCGGCGCTGTTGGGCGGCACGGTGCCGGCGCTAGCGGCGGCGCTGCTCACCACCTGGCTGCCGCAGGCGCTGGCCGGCTACCTGCCCTGGGCTGTGCGGCAATACCTGAACCTTCTGCCTTTCGTGGGCGGCGCAGAGGATTTCTTCCGCACCAATCTCTACCACTGGTTCGGGCTGCGTATCTGGTCGCCCTGGCCGCTGCTGGCCGCACCCGTGCTGCTCGGCGTGCTCTGCCTGCCGGCCGCCGCCCGGCGCTGGCGGCACATCGACCTGCGGTGATCCGCAACATTCGCATAACACAGGGAGGGCCTGGGCAGGCCCTCCCTGTATCATTCTTAACTATACTTATCCCAACAGCAGCGCAGACAGATCAGTCCGCCATGAGTTCTTTGACGCAGGCGGCGATTTTTTCGTCTTTGCAGGCGGGGAAGAAATACTCGGCGAAGTGCTCGCCGGCGAAGGCGCCTTTGACGAGGTCGCGGTCGAGGTCGCGCAGGATGTCGCAGAGATCGCGGTAGGCCAGCGCCTTGACGCCGTCGAGGATCTTCTTGTTGCGCTGCTCGGGTACGACGCGTTCCTTCGGGTAACCCTGGCCGTGGCCGAAGCCGAACAGCTTTTCGAAGATGTATTCGAGGTTGAGCTCGCCGCCCCAGCCGAAGCCCTTGGCGAACGGGATCGCGACGGCGTTGCCGTCGTTGACATGGGCAAAGGTGTAGGCATCGACGGGGTCCTCGACATGGCCGCAGAGCACGCCGGGGAAGCTGTTGAGCGCCAGCATCGCGCCTTCGCCTGTACCACAGCCGGTGATGACATAATCAGCCGCGCCGGCGTTGAGCAGCACGGCGGCGAGGATGCCGTTCTGGACATAGGTCAGCTGGGCGGCATCGTCGGCGGTGTACATGCCGTAGTTGACGACCTCGTGGCCCATCGGCTCGACAACCTTGCGCAAAGTTTCTTCGATCAACGCGTTTTTGGCAGCCTGGCTGTTTTCGTTAATCAGTGCGATTTTCATCGGAACAATCTCCTTTTATTTCACTCAATATAAATCTGCAAATATGCAGCGGTACCATAGGGTTATTCCACTTTCGGCAGCGGGGCGTCGAGGGTGAAGGCGAGGACGCGGCGGGATGCTTCGAGGCCATCGCCGTGCAGCGGGCGGCCGGCCAGCACGGCCTCTCCGACCTGGTTGTCATAGGGGTCGTTGCGCCAGAAGTTGTCCGGCGGGGTCAGCTGGGCGAAGAAGGCGCGGTTTGCAACCATCCGCAGCGGGTCGAGGTTGCCGAAGTAGTGCCGGCGGGTCGCCTCGTCGCCGCGGCGGTGGGCCGATGCGCCAAACGAGCAGTCGGCCCAGAACCAGCCATAGCCTTCGAGGTAGAACTGCGCCCAGTCATGGCAGCCGGCTTCCTCATCGGTGACATAGAGGCCGCTTTGCCACCGCGCCGGGATGCCGGCGATGCGGCAGAGCGTGATGAAGAGCAGCGCCATCACGCCGCAGTCCCCCCAGCCGGATTTGGCGCAGCCGTCGGCAATGGGGCCAAGGCAGACATAGGCCGGCTGGTAGCGGTAGCGGGTGTTTTTCGTCACATAGTCGTAGATCGCGCGCGCCTTTTCAAGCGGCGTCTCGCAGCCGGCCGTGATCTGTTCGCAGAGGCTGCGCAGCCAGGGCGTAAAGGCGATGTGAGGGGCCTGCTCGGCCAGGTCGTCCGGCACCGGGGCCGGGGCGGCTGGGTCGGGAAGCAAATTGTCCATATCGCGGCAGGTCGCGCGGATTTTGTAGCGGTAGGTCACGGTATACGGCGCATCGCCGGCGCGGCCGGCCCAGTGCACGGTGCGCTGCGGCGCGTCGGCCGGGGCAAGCTTCCCTCCCGGCGTCATTGAGAGGATCTCGATCTCGCTCTGTTCGGCGCAGGCGGCCGGAACCGGCAGCCAGGCTTCAAACGGCGCGTCGGGGTCAGGCGCAAGGCCGGCCGCCGGGGCGATCTGCGCTTCTATCGTGATCGTCGCGCTCAAGCTGCCGCGCGCCTGCAAAGCAGCGACGGCGCGGGCGCGGAAATCCGACGAAGGCTCCGGCGCAAGGCCGCGGGCGTTGAGATCCGGGTAAAGCCGCAGCGATTCGGCAAAGCGGGCATGGTAGCGCGGTTCGCCGTTTTGGAAACGCCAGTCGATCCGCCCGTCGGAGACAAGCGCGTCGAACTCCTCATCAGTAAGGTCGGATATTTCGGCCCGCAGCACGGAGAGGGCCTCGGCCCTGGTCAGGGTAAAGTGATCTTTCTGGCGGCGCATCTGTTCGCGCAGCGCGCGCAGGGCCTGGCGGCCGGCCGCGGGCAGGCAGTTCCGGGTGAGCAGCGTTTCAATCCGGCGGGCGGCTTCGTCCAGGTAGCCGGCCGCAGCCAGCCGGGCAACATCGTCCGGCACGCCGACGCCGAGCGCCGCAAACGCAGCGTTCTGGTCGCAGGCAGGAGTTGGCATCTGCATGGGGTTTCCCTCCTCATTGATTACATCACAAGTTCCCGATAATAACTGGTGTTGACGGTTTTGTCCCGCCCGGCAATCTCGGCGATACATCCGTCAAGGGTTTTGGCCACATCGTCAAGGCTTTTCCAGGCAGCGGCTTCGGGTTTGACATACTGCTCCAAAAACGGGCCGACATCGGTGTGGGAGCAGGCGCCCTCGATCAGATAGGCGCCCGGGCGGGCCTGCTGGGTTTGGGGTTCGTAGCCGTCCTCACTGCCAAGGCTTGTGAGCAGGAAGCCGCCTTTGCGCCCGCGCCCGCCGACAAGCAGCCGCACGCCGACCGGCTGGGTCTGGACGGTTTGCGCCTTCTCCCGCAGGATTTTGACCGCCTTTTCCAGCGTCAGATACCGCGTATCGTATTCATCCAGCGCGTTGACGATCTGCACGGCCGCGAGCACATCCCCCGCAAAGCCGACGATGACCCGCGGGTTGACCTTGCGCAGCTTGGGCAGGTCGTTTGTGATGATGTTGGGTTTGTCGTTCCGGATCGGCTCCTCGACCATGCGGCCGTCGCTGACCATCGCGCAGAAATTTTCCCCACATACCGCGAGGATCGCACTCATAGGGGTTCCTCCCTTATCTGAACTTGTATACCGGGTCTATTGTAACACACAAAAGCCGCAAACGCAAAACCCGGGCTTTGTTTATGGCTCGCCGGCGGCAGTTTTGCCCGGCGCCGCGCCGCTCACCCGCTCAAACACGCGGACAATGTCAGGATTTTGCAGCTTGATGACATGGCCGGCCAGGTGGCGCAGGCTGTTTCCTTCCGGGATCTGGCCAAAGGTCAACCGCTGGGCGCACAGCGCCTGGGTTTTCAGCCCGCTGCGCTCGTTCATCTTGCGGTTGCCGTATTTGCTGTCCCCCAGTACAGGATGGCCCAAAAACGCGAGGTGGGCGCGGATCTGGTGGGTGCGGCCGGTGATAAGCCCGATGCGGCAGAGCGCATAGGGTCCGGCCTGGCGGATGACCCGCACTTCGGTGATAATCTGTTTATATCCTTCTGCCTCCCGCGCGCGCACCTGCACTTTGTTGCCCTTTTCAGAATGGCGAAGCCAGGCGATATGCCGCCCGGCCGGCGGCGCACCGACCGTGATGGTCAGGTATTCCTTCTTCAGGCGGTCTTCCCGGATGATCGCATTCATATCCCGCAGCGCGGCATAACTTTTGGCCGCAATGACAAGCCCTTCGGTCCCGCGGTCAAGCCGGTTGCAGAGCGCCGGCGCAAACCGGTTTTCAGCCCGCGGGTCGTAGCGGCCTTCGGCTGTCAGCTGGGCGGTGAACGCATCAACAAGGTTCGCATCCCCGGTTCGGTCGCTGTGGCACAGCAGGTGCGCCGGTTTGTAAAGCACCGCGATGCCCGCATCTTCATAGATGACGGTGACCGGCGGCTGGCGCGGGGGCTTCGGCTTTTGCGGCCGTGCCGGGGCCTGGGGGAACCATTCGTCGTTCAGGTACAGCTCGATCAGATCGCCCTCGGCCAGGCGGGCATCGGGCGCGGCGCGCTTGCCGTTGACCTTGATGCGCTTGTTTCGGAAACTTTTGTACAGCAGGCTGTGCGGCATACCGGCGGTGACTCCTTCGACAAAGCGGGACAGACGCACCCCCTGTTCATTGGGGCCGGCGGTAAACTGTTTCATCTTTTTTCCTCTTTCTACATCGCGGCGGCGCGGGATGTCCTTGATTCCATTACCAGGTTTAGTATATAATAAAGTGAAAACATAGTAAAGGATGTGGATCGGATGGCGGCGGAAAAGAAGGAAAAGCCCCTGCACGCCGACCACCGTGCCCGGATGCAGCAGCGCGTTCAGCGCGAAGGGCTGGCCAGCCTGGCCCCGCACGAGGTGCTGGAGTATCTGCTTTATTTTGCCATTCCCCGCCGGGATACCAATGCCCTGGCCCACCGGCTGATCAACCATTTCGGCAGTTACTGCAATGTGCTGGACGCCAGCGAGGAAGAACTCTGCAAGGTGGAAGGCATCGGCCCGGCCAGCGCGCGGCTGATCGCCTCTTTGCACGGGTTTGAACAGGTCTACCAGCTGCAGCTGCGCCGCAGCGAAACCCGCCCGCTGCGCACCGCGGAGGACCGCATCGCCTATGCGCGCCCGCTGTTTTACGGCGCGCGCAACGAGTGCTGCTACCTGATTGCGCTCAACGACAAACTGATGCCGCTGCGGGACATTCTGCTTTCGAAAGGGGCGCCCAACCATGTGGTGCTGAACCCCCGCCAGCTTGCGCGGGAGGCAGTTGCCAGCGGATGTACCTGCGGATATCTGGCTCACAACCATCCTTCCGGTCTGGCCGTTCCTTCGCCCAAGGACATTGAGGCCACTTCGGTGGCCAACCGGATGCTTTATTCGCTGGGAATTCGGCTTCTTGACCACATCATTATCACCAGCACCGATGCAGTCAGCCTGATGCCGCAGTACTGCCCCCGCAACGAGGACAGGGAACCCAGGTAGCCGCACAAAAAGCGCCGCCCTGCGGGGCGGCGCTGCTGTGTACAATTTATACCGGTTCTACAGGTTATCAAAGTTCGTTTTGGGTTTATTCTTCGGGTACCAGCAGGCCATAGCCGCCATCCGCACGGCGGTAGACAACCTCGATCCCGCCGGATTCCACGCTGCGGAACAGGAAGAAGCTGTGGCCCAGCAGATCCATCTGAAGGATGGCTTCCTCCACCGTGCAGGGCTTGACTGCAAAGTGCTTTTCACGCACAACGTTCATCGGCTCTTCGGTTTCCTGCGGGGTGACTTCGGCTGCGGCAGCCGTCAGTTTGGCGCCCAGGCGCTTGCGGTGTTTGATCACCCGGCGCACCAGCAGGTCAACGGCATCGTTGAGGGCGTCCTCCATGCGATCGGCAGTCTTTTCTGCCCGGGTGGTCAGGGTGCCGCTGCGCAGTGTCAGCTCCACCGTCTGGCCGCTTTTTTCGACCGTGACGGTCACCTGGGCCTGGGCTTCCTCCGCAAAGAATTTGTCCAGTTTGGCCAGTTTCTTCTCGGCCAGCTCAACAAAGCTGGGCTTGAGGGTAACACGGCGACCGGTACATGTAACTTTCATAGGACAACCTCCTTACTTGGCGCATTGCGCCTTTGGGGAAGCGCCCGCCTTTCGGGGGGCGTTTCCGTAGCTTTATTATACCAGCTTTGGCGCAGAATGTAAAATGGTTTCATGGTTTCTTCAAAGATTTTGTAAATTGTTCACAAAGTATGGGAAGGATAGAGGATGGATAAGTACGCAGCCTTGCAGACCTATTTTGGCCACAGCACGTTCCGCCCCGGGCAGGAAGCGATCATCGACACGCTGCTCTGTGGCCGTGACGTACTGGCTGTCATGCCGACCGGCGCCGGCAAATCGATCTGTTACCAGGTTCCGGCCGTCCTGCTCGGCGGGGTAACGCTTGTCATCTCGCCGCTGATCTCCCTGATGCAGGACCAGGTGGCCGCCCTGCAGCAGGCGGGCATCCCGGCCGGGTGCATTCACTCGGGCCTTGATGAGGTTGCCTTCCGCGGGATGATCCAGCAGGCCAACGCAGGGGCGCTGCGCATCCTGTATGTTGCGCCCGAGCGGCTCGAAAGCGAGGGGTTTGCCGCCATGGCCGCCCGGCTTGACGTTCGGCTTGTCGCGGTGGATGAAGCGCACTGCGTATCCCAATGGGGGCAGGATTTCCGGCCAAGCTACCTTGGCATTGCCGAATTTTTGCGCCGCCTGCCGCGCCGGCCGGTTGTCGGCGCGTTTACCGCCACCGCCACCGGCGAGGTCAAGCAGGACATTGCCCGCCTGCTTGAACTGCGGGACCCCTTCACGCTGACAACCGGTTTTGACCGGCCGAACCTCTATTTTGCGGTCGCCCGCCCGCGGGACAAGGAGCGGTATATTGAGGACTATATCCTCGACCACCCCGGCAAAAGCGGCATCGTCTACTGCGCGACCCGCCGTTCGGTCGAATCGCTCTGCAAAGAGCTGCGGCGGGTGGGCATCGCGGCCACCCGGTACCACGCGGGGCTGGATGCCGACGAGCGCAAGCGCAACCAGGAGGACTTCGTTTTTGACCGCAAGCGGGTCATGGTGGCAACCAACGCCTTCGGCATGGGGATTGACAAGTCCAACGTGAGCTTTGTGCTGCACTATAATATGCCGAAAAACCTTGAAAACTATTACCAGGAAGCCGGCCGCGCCGGGCGCGACGGCGAACGGGCCGAGTGCATCCTGCTCTTCTCGCTCGGCGATATCCAGACCGCGCGGTTTCTGATCCAGAACGGGCGGGAGAACACCGCCCTCTCCCCCGAGGAGGCCGCCGCAGCCGAAGCACGGGATAAAGAACGCCTGGAAAAAATGGTAACCTACTGCAAGACCACCCGCTGCCTGCGGGCCTGCCTGCTCGAATATTTCGGCCAGCGGCAGGAGGGCAAGTGCGGCAACTGCAGCAACTGCTGCGGCGATTTTGTCGAAACCGACATCACAACCGAAGCACAGAAGATTCTTTCCGGTCTGGCGCGGATCGAAAAGCGCTGGCCCGGAGGCCTGGGCGTTGTGGCGCTTGTGCAGATGCTGCGCGGCAGCGGCAGCCAGAACGTCAAGCAGCGCGGGCTGGATGCGCTGCCGACCTTCGGCATATTGAAGGACACGCCGCCGGCCCGGCTGCGGCTGTACCTTGACGCGCTGGAAGACCAGGGATACCTGCGCACAACAAGCGGCGATTACCCGGTTTTGCACCTTTGCCCCAAAGCTGCCGGCGTGCTGTTCCACGGCGAAAAGGTCACGATGACCGAGCGCGCCGCCACCGCCAAGGAGGCCCAGGCCGGCCGGCGGGAGCAGCGCCGCAAAACCGCGGCCCGCGCGGCGGCGGTTTCGGCCGCGGTGGATGAGGGGCTGATGGGCCGGCTGAAAGAACTGCGCACCGAGCTGGCCCAGAAACAGCATGTGCCGGCCTATGTGATTTTTTCCAATGCAACGCTGGCTGCCATGGCCGCGCAGCGGCCGCGCACAACCGGTGATTTTCTGCGCCTGCCCGGCGTTGGCGACGCCAAGGCCCGCCGTTATGGCCAGGCTTTTTTGAAGCTGCTGGCCGAATACCGCGCCGAGGAAGAGGCCCGCCAAAAAGAGGAAACGGCTCCCCTTGCATAAAACGGCGGGTTTCTGCCTTTTGCCCCCTTTACAGCAGGCGGTTTCTGTACTATAATGTCGCCATGGGGCCACACCATAAAGTTGTTTTTACGAATTACAGTTGTTGCCGAACTGTCAAGAATGGGCGCATTGCCGCCGTGGAGGGAATTATGAGCCAGACGCCTGCCAACCAGAGCGATTTTCAAGAAAACGAAAGCATCTTCCACCTGCAAGCGCCGTTTGCCCCGACCGGCGACCAGCCCCAGGCGATCGAGGCGCTGGCGGCCGGCGTGCTGGCCGGCGACAAGGGCCAGACGCTGCTCGGCGTGACCGGCTCGGGCAAAACCTTCACGATGGCGAACATCATCGCCCGCTGCAACCGCCCGACACTGATCCTGGAACCCAACAAGACCCTGGCCAGCCAGATCTGCACCGAGATGCGCGGCTTTTTCCCTGATGACGCGGTCGAGTATTTTGTCTCCTACTACGACTACTACCAGCCCGAAGCCTATATTCCTTCGACCGATACCTACATCGAGAAGGACAGCGCAATCAACGATGAGATTGACCGGCTGCGCCACTCGGCGACGGCCGCGCTTTCCGAGCGGCGCAACGTCATCATTGTGGCCAGTGTTTCCTGCATCTACTCTCTCGGCGACCCGATCGATTACCGCAGCATGGTCATCAGCCTGCGCCCCGGTATGCAGCTTGAGCGGGACGAACTCTGCCGCAAGCTCGTCAAACTGCAGTATGAGCGCAACGATATGAACTTCATCCGCAACAAATTCCGGGTGCGGGGGGATATTGTCGATATCCACCTGGCCTACAACGACGAAACCGCGATCCGGGTGGAGTTCTTCGGCGACGAGATCGACCGCATCTGCGAGTTTGACCCCTTGACCGGCGAGCGCCGCAACGTCGTGCGGCACGCCGTGATCTTCCCGGCCTCGCACTACATCGTCGGGCCGGAGAAGATGAAGGCCGGCCTGGCGAAGATTGAAACCGAGATGGAACAGCAGGTCAAATTCTTCACCGAGCAGGGCAAACTGATCGAGGCGCAGCGGATCGCCCAGCGCACGCGCTATGATATGGAGATGCTGCAGGAGGTGGGCACCTGCAAGGGCATCGAGAACTACTCGGCCGTGCTGTCCGGCCGTGCGCCGGGCTCCACCCCGACGACGCTGCTCGACTATTTCCCCGACGATTTCCTTTTGCTGGTGGATGAAAGCCATGTCATGCTGCCGCAGGTGCGCGGGATGTTCGGCGGCGACTACAGCCGCAAAAAGACGCTGGTCGAGTACGGCTTCCGGCTGCCTTCGGCCTTCGACAACCGCCCGCTCAAGTTTGAGGAGTTCGAATCCAAGGTCGGGCAGACGATCTTTGTCAGCGCGACGCCGGGCGATTATGAGCGCGCCCATTCGACCCGGATTGCCGAGCAGGTCATCCGGCCGACCGGCCTGCTTGACCCGCAGATCAGCGTGCGGCCGGTCGAAGGCCAGATTGAGGATCTGCTCGGCGAGATCCGCACCCGCATCGAGCGGGGCGAGCGTGCGCTCGTCACCACCCTGACCGTCAAGATGGCTGAAGACCTGACCGACTACCTCGAGGAGCACGGCGTCAAGACCAAGTATATGCACCACGAGGTCGATACCTTTGAGCGGATGGAGATCATCAAGGACCTGCGCACCGGCGCAATCGACGTGATCGTCGGCATCAACCTGCTGCGCGAGGGCCTTGACCTGCCCGAAGTTTCGCTGATCGCGATTCTGGACGCCGACAAAGAGGGTTTCCTGCGCAGCGAGACGAGTTTGATCCAGACGATCGGCCGCGCGGCCCGCAACGCGAACGGCGTGGTTCTGATGTACGCCGACGCCATCACCCCGAGCATGGAGCGCGCCATCACCGAGACCGAGCGCCGCCGCGCGATCCAGGACGCCTACAACCAGGCCCACGGCATCACGCCGAAGACGATCGTCAAGGCGATCGGCGGCGGGCTCGAGATCAGCATGAGCGAGGAAAACAAGAAGCTGCGCCAGCACCGCATGAGTAAGGCCGAGCGCGAACAGACCATTACCCGGCTGACCCGCGAAATGAAGGAGGCTGCCAAGCTGCTGCAGTTTGAGCACGCGGCTTTCCTGCGCGACGAGATTGAGCGGCTGCAGCGCGGCGAGGACCCCACCGCCGCCGATGAAAGCGCCCGCCGCGCCGCCGACAAGCGCCGCCCCGGCCGCAAATACGCCAAAAAGCGCTGACCCGAAAGAAGCTGATACAACCAATGCAGGAGGATACCGCAGTGAGCGCCACAACCGCCCCCCGCCCGCGCAAAAAAATAGCCATTGATGACAACCAGCGCATTGTGATCAAAGGCGCGCGGGAACACAACCTGAAAAACGTTGACCTGACCCTGCCGCGCAACAAGCTCATCGTCATGACCGGGCTTTCGGGGTCGGGCAAATCGAGCCTGGCGTTTGATACGATCTACGCCGACGGCCAGCGCCGGTATATGGAAAGCCTTTCGAGCTATGCCCGGCAGTTTCTGGGCCAGATGGAAAAGCCGGACGTTGATGAAATCACCGGGCTTTCGCCGGCCATTTCGATCGACCAGAAAACAACCAGCCACAACCCGCGCTCAACCGTCGGCACCGTGACCGAGATTTATGACTATCTGCGCCTGATGTATGCGCGGATCGGCATTCCGCATTGCCCCGTTTGCGGGCGGCAGATCACCCAGCAGAGTGTTGACGAGATGGTTGACGAGGTTATGAAGCTGCCGCCGCGCACCCGGTTCCAGATCTTGGCGCCGGTTGTGCGCGGACGCAAAGGCACCCAGGCCAAGGAGCTGGACGCAGCCCGCCGCGGCGGCTACGCCCGGGTGCGGATTGACGGCAACATGTATGACCTGGACGAAGAGATCCAGCTGGAAAAAAACATCAAGCACACCGTTGAAATTGTCGTGGACCGGCTTTCGATGGGCGATACCGTCCGCAGCCGGCTGGCTGATTCGATCGAGACCGCGCTTGCGCTGACCGGCGGGCTGGTCACCGTTGATGTGATCGGCGGTGAAGCGATGACCTTCAGCCAGAACTATGCCTGCCCGGAGCACGGCATCTCGATTGAAGAGCTGAACCCCCGGATGTTCAGCTTTAACAACCCGTTTGGCGCCTGTGAAACCTGCACCGGCCTTGGCACTTTCATGAAGGTGGACCCGGCCCGCATCCTGCCGGATCGGCGCAAGTCTATCCGCGAAGGCGCAATCAAGGCCAGCGGCTGGTATTATGCCGAAGGCTCGATCAGCGAGATGTATTATAAGGCGCTTGGCAAGCGGTTCGGTTTCACACTCGACACCCCGATCAAGGAGCTGAGCAAGGAGGCGCTGCACGCAATCCTGTACGGCACCGGCGACGAAAAGATCGAGATGGAGCGCGAAAACATGTTCGGCTCCGGCACCTACCTGAACAGCTTTGAGGGCATTGTGCCCAACCTGGAGCGCCGCTTCCGTGAGACCGGCAGCGAGTGGGTCAAGGAGGAAATCGCCCTTGTGATGTCGAGCGAAGAATGCCCGGCCTGCCACGGCAAGCGGCTCAAACCGACCAGCCTGGCCGTGACGGTCGGCGGCATCAACATCGCCGATTTCTGTGACAAGAGCATCCAGGAAGAGCTCGCCTTCATTGAAACCGCCAAGGTCAGCGCACGGGATGAGCAGATCGGCGCGCCGATCTTCAAGGAGGTCAAGGAACGTCTCGGCTTTTTGCAGAGCGTCGGCCTCGGCTATCTGACCCTTTCGCGCGGGGCGGCGTCACTCTCGGGCGGCGAAAGCCAGCGCATCCGGCTGGCCACCCAGATCGGCAGCGCGCTGACCGGCGTGCTCTATGTGCTGGATGAGCCGAGCATCGGCCTGCACCAGCGCGACAACGACAAGCTCATCGCGACGATGAAACGGCTGCGCGACCTTGGCAACACGTTGATCGTCGTCGAACATGACGAGGACACGATGCGCCAGGCCGACTATATTGTGGATGTGGGCCCCGGCGCCGGCGTGCACGGCGGCGAGATCGTCGCGGCCGGCAGCGTGGCCGATATCTGCAAGGCAAAGCGCAGCATCACCGGTGCGTATCTTTCGGGCCGGCAGTTTGTCGAAGTGCCCGAAACCCGCCGCCCCGGCAACGGCAAGTTTTTGCGGGTGGTCGGCGCGCGGGAAAACAACCTGCAGAACATCACGGTGGATTTCCCGCTCGGCAAATTCATCTGCGTGACCGGCGTGTCGGGTTCAGGCAAATCGACGCTGGTCAATGAAATTCTGTATAAGACCCTTGCCGCCGCGATGAACGGCGCGCGCAGCCGCCCCGGCGCCTGCGACGAGGTTGAAGGCATGGAGTGGGTGGATAAGGTCATCGGCATCGACCAGAGCCCGATCGGCCGCACCCCGCGCTCGAACCCGGCCACCTACACCGGCGTGTTCAGCGATATCCGCACCCTGTTTTCGAACACCCAGGACGCCAAGGCCCGCGGCTACGGGCCGGGGCGGTTCAGCTTCAATGTCAAGGGCGGCCGCTGCGAAGCCTGCGAAGGCGGCGGCATTTTGCAGATCGAGATGCACTTTCTGCCCGATATCTACGTTCCCTGCGACGTCTGCAAGGGCAAGCGGTACAACCGCGAAACGCTGGAAGTCCACTACCGCGACAAGAATATCTCAGACGTTTTGAACATGACGGTCGAGGAAGCCTGCGTCTTCTTTGCCAACCAGCCCAAAATCGCCCGCAAGCTGCAGACTTTGCAGGAGGTCGGGCTCGGGTATATCCAACTTGGCCAGGCCGCGACGACCCTTTCGGGCGGCGAGGCGCAGCGGGTCAAGCTCGCGAACGAGCTGGCCCGGCGGGACACCGGACAGACCGTCTATATTCTCGACGAGCCGACGACCGGCCTGCACGTCGCCGACGTGCACCGGCTGGTCAAGGTGCTGGACAAGCTCGTCGATGCCGGCAACACCGTCATCGTCATCGAGCACAACCTCGATGTCATCAAACGGGCCGATTATATCATCGACCTCGGCCCCGAGGGCGGTTCCGGCGGCGGCCTGATCGTCGCGACCGGCACGCCGGAGGAGGTGGCCGAAAACCCGGCCTCCTTCACCGGCCAGTACCTGGCCCCCGCCCTCTCCCGCGCCCGCGAATTGCAGGCGGCAGCCGCCGAAAAAGCCGCCGCCAAACCCGCCGGGAAGCGGAAGGGGAAGAAGGAGTAAGGGGCGGGGCGTCGGGGACGCCGCCCCCTACGGATAAGGGCAACACTGTCAAGAACCTTTCGGGTTGGAAACGGGTTTAAAAATCATGCGTAGGGGCGGGATTCTTCCCGCCCGGGAACCTTGCCCCGCCGCAAACCTCCCCGGGCGAGCAATGCTCGCCCCTACGGATTGGCCGAACAACCGCAATAAAATCATACGATCCAACCAAACGCGCCTGCGGCGCGGGCTTGGGGGATTGCCGGAACCTTCCGGCATCCTTTCCAAACCCGCGCTGCAGGCGCGTTCCTTATCTCAACTCTCAGCTCTAAACTCTGAACTCTTGAAAGAAACTCCTCATCCCCGCTCCTCCAGCGGCATATAGGTTTGCGGTTTGCCCACATACTGGTAGGCGGGGCGGATGATGCGGTTGGCGAACTCGACCTCCTCAACCCGGTGGGCGCACCAGCCGGGCACACGGGCAATGGCGAAAAGCGGGGTGTAAAGGTCTTCGCTGATGCCAAGCATCCGGTAAATCAGCCCGCTGAACAGATCGACGTTCGCGCAGACCTTCTTGCGGCCGGGGTGGGCTTCGGCCAGCACGCCGGGGGCAAGCCGCTCGATCGCGCAGAGGGTTTCGTACTCTTCATCGTACCCCTTCTCATAAGCCAGCCGCTTGGCGTGGGTTTTGAGGATCTGGGCGCGCGGGTCACTCAGGGTATACACAGCGTGGCCCATGCCGTAGATCAGCCCGCTTCCGTCGCCGGCCTCCTTGCGGACAATCCGGGCCAGCAGGGCGCGCAGTTCGCCTTCATCCTGCGGGTTTTCGACATTTTCCAGAATATAGTCAAGCTGGCGCATGACCTTGAGGTTCGCGCCGCCGTGTTTGGGGCCTTTGAGCGCGCCGATCGCCGCCGAGATCGCGGCATAAGTATCGGTGCCCGAGCTTGAGAGCACGCGGCAGGTAAAGGTAGAACAGTTGCCGCCGCCGTGGTCGGCGTGGACAAGCAGGCAGAGGTCGAGCAGGCGGGCTTCCTCATGGGTGTATTTCTGGTTGGCACGGTAGGTCGAAAGGATGTGCTCGGCCGTGCTCTGGCCCGGGGTGGGCAGGTGGAAATACATGCTGTCCCGGTCATAGACCCGGCGCTTGATCTGGTAAGCATTGACCATCATGGTCGGCAATTCGGCGATCAGGTTGATGCTCTGACGCAGGATATTGGGCAGGGAACTGTCTTCGGCATGCTCATCATAGCTGTACATGGCCAGCACGCTGCGGGCCATCTTGTTCATGATGTTCGGCGAGGGGGAGTTGAGGATCATATCATCGGCAAAGCCGCGGGGCAGCTCGCGGTGGTTTTCAAGCAGCTTGCAGAACCGGGCATACTGATCCTTGGTCGGCAAACTGCCGAAGAGCAGCAGCCAGACCACCTCCTCAAACAGGAAGCGGTCGTGGGCGTCGGCCTGCGCAACAAGGGTGTCGATATCGATGCCGCGGTAGACAAGCCGCCCGGGGATCGGCGCAACGGTGCCGTCGGGCTGTTTTTCATACCCGATAACGCTGGATACGTTGGTGATGCCGGCCAGCACACCGGTGCCGTCCGGGTTGCGCAGCCCCCGCTTGACCCCCAAACGGTCGGCTTCTTTGGGGTCAAGGTGCGCATTGTGCGCCAGGTATTCACGGCAGAGCAGCTGGATTTCCTCCGGCTCCAAGGCAGGCACATCAGGATAATACATTATGTTCCCCTCCCTGTACAGTCTATACGGCGGCGGGCGGCCCGCACGGCGTTTGGTATAATTTTATCGGATCAAGCCGGATTCGTCAACCCCTTCCCTTAACTTAAGCAATTTATGTTTCGGATCAACTTTACTTAATAAAGTTTCCGACCAGCAAAATGCAGCTGCGCATTATTTGTTTACGTTGACAAGCCTGCGGGAAACCGGTATACTCAAAAATAGAAGCTATCCCCCATGCGCCCCGCCCGGATTCGCGGGGCATTGGGCGGCGGGCGCCGCCGTTGTTCTGCGGCCTGCTTGCCGGCATGGCCGCGCCGTTGCATGGGGCAGAAATGGAAGGGAGGCCCTTTATTGTATGAAACTGCATTCTTCCGGCGTCTATCTGGTTGGCGGCCAGCTGTGTGAAACCGCACCTGCCGGCGTCACGGCGGAAAGCGCCCGTACCGGCACCATCGCCTACGGCATTCTGCAGGCCCACAACACTTCGCCCGATATGGACAACCTGCAGCTCAAGTTTGATTCGATGACCAGCCATGACATCACCTATGTCGGCATCATCCAGACAGCCCGCGCTTCGGGTATGGAGAAGTTCCCCCTGCCCTATGTGCTGACCAACTGCCACAACAGCCTGTGCGCGGTGGGCGGTACCATCAACGAGGATGACCACCAGTTCGCACTTTCGGCCGCGCACAAGTACGGCGGCATCTATGTGCCGCCCTGCCTGGCCGTTATCCACAGCTACAACCGTGAGCGGATGGCCGGCTGCGGCAGGATGATCCTGGGTTCGGACAGCCATACCCGTTACGGCGCGCTGGGCACGCTGGCGGTTGGCGAAGGCGGCGGCGAACTGGCCAAGCAGCTGGTCGGCCGCACCTATGATATGGCCCGCCTCGGCGTTGTCGCGGTCTATCTGACCGGCAAGCTGAAACCCGGCGTCGGCCCGCACGACGTAGCGCTCTCGCTCGTTGCGGCAACCTACGCGAACGGCTATGTCAAGAACAAGGTCATGGAGTTCATCGGCCCCGGCGTCGCGAATCTTTCGGCCGACTGCCGAAACATGATCGACTGCATGACGACCGAGACAACCTGCTGGTCGAGCATCTGGCAGACCGACGCCGTTACCGAGGAATATCTTGCGATCCACGGCCGCGCCGGCGATTACAAGCCGCTGGCCCCGGCCGATGTCGCCTACTATGACGGCTGCATCGAGCTCGATCTTTCGAGCGTGGAGTGCATGATTGCGCTGCCGATGCACCCGAGTTACGCGTACCCGATCCGCGCTTTGCAGGAGGACCCCTATACCATTCTGAAAGAAGCACAGGACCGCGCGAACGAGCAGCTTTCAGGCAAGGTGCAGATGGATCTTGTGAGCAAGATCGGCCCCGACGGCAAAATCCATGTGGACCAGGGCATTGTGGCCGGCTGCAGCGGCGGCACCTATGAAAGCCTGTGCGCGGTGGCAAGCATCCTGCGCGGCAAAAACTGCGGCAACGGCGAATTCAAGTTCAGCGCCTACCCTGACAGCATGCCGACCTACCTGGAGCTTGTCAAGAACGGCGCGGTGGCCGATATTGTTGCGGCGGGCGGCATCTTCCGCGAGAGCTTCTGCGGGCCCTGCTTCGGCGCGGGCGATACCCCTGCCAACGGTGAGTTCAGCATCCGCCACACAACCCGCAATTTCCCCAACCGCGAAGGTTCGAAACCCGGCGAAGGCCAGATTTCCGGCGTGGCGCTTATGGACGCGCGCAGCATTGCGGCGACGGCGGCCAACGGCGGCGTTCTGACCGCTGCAAGCGAGGTTGTGACCGAAGATTTCGTCGCCCCGCCCTACCACTATGACGCCGGCATCTACGAAAAGCGGGTCTACGACGGCTGGGGCCGCCCCGAGCCCGATCACCCGCTGCGCTTCGGCCCGAACATCAAGGACTGGCCTGAGCAGCCGGCGCTCAGCGACGACCTTCTGCTGCGGGTTGTCAGCCACATCACCGACCCGGTCACAACGACCGATGAGCTGATCCCCTCGGGCGAGACTTCGTCCTACCGGTCGAACCCGCTGCGTCTGGCTGAGTTCACCCTCTCCCGCAAGGACCCCGGTTATGTCGGCCGGGCCAAGGCGGTGCAGGCGCAGGACGCAGCCCGCCGCGCCGGCACCCCCGACGCCGAAACCCGCGAGGTTTACACCGCGCTGGCCGCGGCCGGCGTGCAGGCCGACCCGGCCGCCGCGAACATCGGTTCGGCAATCTTTGCCAACAAGCCGGGCGACGGTTCGGCGCGGGAGCAGGCGGCTTCCTGCCAGCGGGTGCTGGGCGGCGCGGCAAATTTCGCGCTGGAATATGCAACCAAGCGCTACCGCTCCAACTGCATCAACTGGGGCATGCTGCCGTTCCTGACCACCGAGCCCGATGCGCTGCCGCTGGGCGGGTACGTCTTTATCCCCGGTGTGCGGGCTGCGCTGCTTGGCAAGGCGGACGAGATCCCCGCCTGGGCCGTGGTCCCGGGTGAGGACGGCTGGCAGCCCAAGCCGATCACGCTGCGCCTGGGCGCTTTGACCGATGCCGAACGCCAGATCCTGGCAGACGGCTGCCTGATTAACTATTACAAGAAATAAGAAAATTTCGGCACGCGGCAGGAAATTGATGTGCGAAATGCGCCTGCGGCCCGTTTTTGAAGGATAGACGGAACACTTTCGGCCGCCGTTTCAAAACCGCGCGCAGATACACGCATATTGGCCGAATTCTTAAGACCGCCCCCTTTTAGCCGGGGGCGGTTTGTGGTATAATAGCCGCAACGCGACTAGTCGCAACGCAACTATTATACTGCTTTTGCGCAACGGCTCGCCGTTCTGGCTTCGCCAGCCCGGCAGCCGTCTTCGGATGCGCCATTATACCATTCCGCATCACTTCATGATAAATACTGTTGCAAAGGAGGGACACCATGCCCAACAAGGAAGGAGGCTACGGCGGCTACCGCCAATCGCCCCAGCGCGGCGCGCGCAAGGTGCGCGCCCCCGGCGCTGAAGGCGGCGTGCGGCGCGGGGTTACCCCGCCGCCCGTTGACCCGCCCCGCCGTTCCCGGCAAACACCACATACACCCCATCCGTCGCACCCTCCCTATGCGGAGCCGCGGCGCACGGGTTCCCGGCCGGCCGAAGCCCCCGACCATCTCGAAGAAGGCTGGCTGTCCCCCCAGGAACTGGCAGGCCGCTCCCCGCGCAGTGCCCCGCCGCCCCATGCGCCTGACCCGCGGCGCGCGCGGCAGCGCAGCGCCCGGCGCCGCGCACGCCGGCGGTTTGTGCTGCTGTGCACAGCGGCCGGTATCCTGGTGGTTTCCGCCGTGATTACGCTGCTGCTGCCCAGCAGCGTGACAACGCCGCCCTCCGCGCAGGCCACCGGTGAAAGCGCCGCGCTGGCCACCCGGCTGGTTGCGCCGCTGCCCTATGCGGGCGGCAGTTCGGGTGAGGCCCAGGCTGTGGACTGGGGTACTGTGGGCCCGCAGCGCCAGGATGACGCCCGCACCTATACCGCGCTGCCCGCCTCTGATGCGCTGGTGCCTGAATGCGGCCGGGTGACAACCGAATGGTTTGCCGACGCCGCTTTCCTCGGCGATTCGCTGACCGTCGGTTACCTGGATTATGATATCAACCTCGGCGGCGCACAGGTCCTGGCCTATGAGGGCGTTTCCCCCAACACCTTTGTGAACCGCACCGTTGTCACCAATGCCGACGGCGAGGAGGAAGTTCCGTTTGACCGCCTGGCCGAAATGCAGCCCGCCAAACTGTATGTGATGGTGGGCACCAACGCGCTGGTCGGCGGCACCAACGACGAAGGCTTCCTTGCCTATTACGGCCAGATGCTTGACGAGCTCAAAGCGATCCTGCCGAACACCCAGCTGTATATCCAGTCGGTTTTGCCGGCGCGGCCCGAAGCGCTGGAAAGCGCCCCCGGCCTGAGCGCCGACCATCTGGCAACGATCAACGCGGCCATCCGCGAACTTTGCAACGAGAAAGGCTGCCTGTATCTGGATGTCGCCAGCGCGCTGGCGGATGACGCCGGGGTTCTGCAGTCCGATTATGCCCAGCCGGACGGCATTCACCTGACGGTGGCGGGCTACAACGCCTGGGTCAGCTACCTGTGCACCCATGTGCCTTATGACAGGGACAACCCCTACCAGGCCGGCAGCACCTATTACCTGGACGACAGCGTCAAATCACTGCTTCAAGACCTTCCCTGAACTGTTGTATTTCCCGCAAAGGAGTGACCCCCATGCCCAACCCCTACTGGGATGACCAAGACCGGAACAAATCGTCGCACCGCAACCCGCAGCAGGACGAATACCGCCGCGGCGACGCGCCGTTCCAGTTCCCGATGTGGTTGATCATTCTGTGCTTTTGCCTGACCATGTGGCCGGTGGCCATCGGGATGATTGTGCTGAATTCGCTGCTGCGCAGCGGCCAGCTGAGCTGGAACAGCGCCCGCCGGCTGCAAAACCAGGCGCGGGCTGCCTGGCTGCAGCGGCGCGCGCCGCAATCCCCAAACCAGCCTGCCTACGTGGCGCAGCCGGCCGACCAGGCCAAAAAACAAACCAAGCCCCCCGAAAAGCAGGATGACCGCGGCGAACGGGTGCTGTTCCTTGTCGGCGCGGCCGTCGGGGCGCTGGGCCTGCTGGCCACCGTCTCCGGGCTCAGCGATATGATCTTCTACGGCGGGTGGGAGTATGGCTACCTCTATATCGAAGATGTTGTGGCCGGGCTGATCCCGCTGCTGGCCGGCGGCGGCATGTGCATCGGCGCGCACCTGCTCAAGACAGGGCGCCGGATGCGCAAAAAGATTGATAACATCGTCGGGGATGACGATTACATGTACATCAAGGATATTGCCGGCGCGATCCCCTGCAGTTATGACAAATGCTGCCGCTATCTGGAAGACTGCATTGACAAGGGCGTTTTTGGGGACGAAGCCTACCTTGATATGCGCACCCGCTGCCTGGTTGTGCGCGGGGACCCTCCGAAGCCCGAGCCCAAGCCGAAGCGCAAAGCCAAGGCAAAGGCCGAAACATCCGAACCGGCCGATCCGCACGCGCAGACGCTGGCCCGTCTGCATGCGCTGCGCGGATCAATCCGGGACGAAGAAATGAGCCAGAAAATTGCCCGGCTGGAAGCGGTGACCGAAAAAATCTTTGCCCAGGCCAAATCTGACCCGGACAAACGCCCCCAGATGCGCAAGTTCCTTGACTATTACCTGCCGACCGTCGTCAAACTGCTTGAAGCCTATGCCGAAATGGAAGCCCAGGGTGTGGAGGGCGAAAACATCCGCGAATCCAAACGTCGGATTGAGGATGCGATGGACACGCTTGTGACAGCCTTCGAGAACCAGCTCGACAAACTGTTTGAATCTGATGCGCTCGACCTTTCGACCGATATCGACGTGATGGAGCGGATGCTGCGCGCCGACGGTCTGACCGAAACCGACAGCCCGTTTAACCTCAAAACGCCCGAGGCACCGGAAGGGCCGAGCCTGCACCTGTGATAGGCTCCCGGACGGCGTTTGTGCGAAACTGCAAACCAAAACAAGAAAGAAGAAAAGCGGTGTTGTGCGCGCTGCGGCGCGCACTGAGACAGGCGTCCCCGGGCATGGCGGCGCTTGCCGGGGGCGCCGGTTTTCTTCTTTTCTTATTTTCGTCCCCCATTATTTTCCACCGCGTCGGCCGGCTTTTGTGCATAGACTAAAGTATGTGCCGGGCTGCACAGCACACCTGGCAGAAGGAGGATGTTATGCTGGAAAACCCTCTGCGCGCAGCGTTGGCCGAAACCGCTGCCCGGCGCCAGTCCGCAGGGCTTGCGCCCGGGCCCGTTTGGTCTGCGCTGCGCCGGCTGACGGTGGCCGAGCTGCTGCGCCCCGGTGCGGCCGGCCGCACCGACCTGGACGGCGTGCTGAGCGCCGTGTGTGAAGCCGCCCGGGCCGCCGCACGGCGGCGGCCCGGCTGGTTTTATGCCGCATGGGACGAAGCCCCCTGCCTGGCTGTACGCGCCAATCTGCTGACAGCGGCAATCTGTGCCGCGCTGCGCGGGGTGCTGGCGCTGCCCGGCGCGCGCGGCGTGCTGCGGGCCGAAACCCGCCCCGGCGGTGTGCTGCTGTGGTTCCAGGGCGGCGCGCCCGCGCCCGAAACGCAGGCGCTTTGGGCCAGGCTTGCACAGGAGGGCGGCGGTACCGCGGTGTTCGGCGCGGGGGCGGTGTTCACGGCTGCGGTCCGGCTGCCGGGTTTGCCTGGCTGCGCGCCGGCTGCCGCGCCGGCTGCCGCACTGCTGTTGGACCGGTATTCGGTGCTGTACCAGTTTTTGGGGCCCTGGGCCGCCGCGCCGGACGGCTAAAACCGGCCCTTCGCCAAAAATGAGCGGGTTCGGAACGCGCTTTTACGAAAATCTTTTTAAATTCGGTGTTAAAATAATAACAACACTCTTGCAGTTTCGAGCGGAATCGAGTACAATAGAAGCATACCGGGTAAATGGCGTATGCCGTCTACTGGTGGGGCGCTTGCCCCGAATACTAAAATCTTGGGAGGATTTTATTATGGCTGTCAAAGTTGCTATCAATGGTTTTGGCCGCATCGGCCGTCTGGCTTTCCGTCAGATGTTCGAGGCGGAGGGCTATGAAGTCGTTGCCATCAACGACCTGACCAGCCCCAAGATGCTTGCTCACCTGCTGAAGTACGATACCGCGCAGGGTTCTTTCCTGGGCCACATCGGCGAGAACAAGCACACCGTTGACTCCACCGACGACTCCATCATCGTCGACGGCAAGGAGATCAAGATCTACGCCATCAAGGATGCCAAGGATTGCCCCTGGGGCGAGCTGGGCATCGATGTCGTGCTGGAGTGCACCGGCTTCTACACCAGCA
>DSLFI04102__coassemble_168_pt1 | contig 38480 bp, 29 predicted proteins | sample DSLFI04102__metabat2_low_PE_015 | metagenome-assembled genome bin DSLFI04102 | reverse complement strand
GTTGGCCTCCGACACGCCGCTGCGGCGGCAGTGCGCGGCTGTTGCCCCTTTTGCAGCGTGTCGAGTTTCTCGACACGCTGAGCGGCTTAGTATTCCTTGGGTTCTTCTTCACCCTTCAGCACGCGCAGCGCGCCCTGGGCCAGGGCCAGCAGCTCGTCCTCACCGGGGTAGACGGTGATCGGGGCGATGAAGCCGATCTTCTGCTCCAGCACCTCACGGGTGTGGGGGTTGTAGGCGATGCCGCCGGTCAGGATGATCGCGTCCACCTTGCCGTCCAGCACGGCGGCCATCGCGCCGGCGTCCTTCGCAATCTGGTAGTAGAAGGCGTCCTCCACCAGCTTGGCGTAGTCGTCGCCCTCCTTGACCATCTTCTCCACCACGCGGGCGTCGTTGGTGTGCAGGTAGGCGTTGAAACCGCCCTGGCCGCAGATCTTTTTGTAGATCTCCTTCTCGGTGTATTTGCCCGAGAAGCACATCTTGACCAGGTCGCCGACCGGCACGGTGCCCGAACGCTCGGGGCTGAAGCAGCCTTCGCCGTCAAGGATGTTGTTGACATCCACCACCTGGCCGTGGCTGTGCGCGCCGACCGAAACGCCGCCGCCCATGTGGATGACGATGAGGTTGAGCGCATCGTAGGTGGTGCCGTGTTCCTTGGCGTAGCGGCGGGCGACGGCCTTCTGGTTCAGCGCGTGGAAGATCGAGCGGCGGGGCAGCTCCGGCATGCCGGAAATGCGGGCGACGTCGGTCAGTTCATCGACGACGACCGGATCGACAATAAAGGAAGGCTTGCCGATCGCATCGCCGATCTCCCGCGCCAGGATGCCGCCGAGGTTCGAGGCGTGCTGCCCCTGCACCCCGGCCTTGAGATCGGCCAGCAGCGCGTCCGAAACCGGGTAGGTGCCGCCGGGGATCGGCTTGAGCAGACCGCCGCGCCCGACGATGACGTCAAACGAATGGATGTCGCAGTTGTCCTCTTTGAGCGCATCCAGGATGATCTGCTTGCGGAAGTCCTTCTGGTCAATGATCGAAGCATACTTCGCGATTTCTTCGGTCGGGTGGCGCAGCGTTTTGTCATATTCAAGGGTTTCATCCTCAAAAATGCCGATCTTGGTCGAGGTGGAACCCGGGTTGATAATCAAACTTTTGATAGCCATTGTGCGTGCCTCCCCGCTTCAGTTGTTGCGCAGCGCGGCGGCCACCACGGCGGCCAGCGCGATCGAGTTGACCTTGGTCTCAAAGCTGTCCGACCGGCTGGTCAGGATGGCGGGCACCTTGGTGCCGGTCAGGATGCAGCCGTTTTTGCAGTCGGCGGTATGCACAAGGGTCTTGTAGCAGATGTTGCCGGCCTGGATATCGGGGAAGAGCAGCACGTCGGCATGGCCGGCGGCGGGGCGGTCGGAAGCGCCCTTGTGGGCGGCGGCTTCCGGCGCAATGGCAATGTCCATCGAAAGCGGGCCGTCCACCACGCAGCCGGTGATCTTGCCCTCGGCGTTCATCTGGCGCAGCGCGTCGGCGTCAACGGTGCAGGGCATCTTGGGGTTGACAACCTCGACGGCGGCCAGCGGGGCGACCTTCGGGCAGGCGACGCCGCAGGCCTGGGCCACGGCGACGGTGTTTTCAATGATGTGGACCTTGTCCTCCAGCGTCGGGTAGGTGATGAAGGCCACGTCGGACAAAAACAGCAGATGGTCGATGCCGGCAACCTCAAACACCGCAACGTGGGAAAGCGTCTTGCCGGTGCGCAGGCCGACCTCCTTGTCCAGAATGCTCTTCAAAAAGGTCTTGGTGTCCAGCAGGCCTTTCATGTACATGTCGGCCTCGCCGTCATGCGCCAGCTTGACGGCGGTGTGCGCCGCGGCGGCTTTGTCCGGCTCATGGATGATGCGGTAGTCGCTCAGGTCAATCTGCAGGTCGGCCGCAATTTTGCGGATGGCCGGTTCATCGCCGACAAGAATCGCATCGGCAATGCCCTGCTTGTGGGCTTCGGCAACGGCTTCCAGCACGGCGTCGTCCTCGGCGGCGGCCACGGCCAGGGTTTGGCGGCCGCAGCTGTGCACCTTGGCAATCAGGTCCTCAAATTTCATGTCTTTTGCACCTCTGTTCAGGCTAGTTCAGGCTTTTTGTGCGGGAACGCGGCGAAAACCGCCGCCGCGCCCCGCCGTTCCACAGGGAAAGCCTTGGCGGGCATACCCTGTGAAAAGAATAACACACTCTGCCCCGCCGGTCAAGGGCGGGATTGCGGCCCCGGGCCCGCCGTTTGCCGGGGCGGGACTCTTCGTGAACTACCACAAAACATTGGGGAATACTCTTCACAAATTGCACGAAATGTGAATTGACAAAACCTTAACAAAATGCCATACTGATTATAGCCCCGTCCGGGAAGGGCAGGGTGCCGGCTGCGGCGGCTTTGACGGCCCGTTTTTGTTAGAAAATTAACAATGCCGGCGCCCCTGCGTCCGCCGTGGCCAGGCCGGCCGCGCCCGGCTGTAGGTTTATTTAGGTAAGGAAGGCTTCACAGCATGACCACCGCTATGTATCCCGGCAGTTTTGACCCTGTCACCCGCGGGCATCTGGATATCATCCGCCGCGCTTCGCGTATGTTTGACCGCCTGATTGTCGCGGTGCTCAACAACAGCGCCAAAACCCCGCTGTTCACCGCCGAAGAGCGGGTGCAGATGCTGCGCGAATGCTGCGCCGACATCCCGAACGTGGAGGTGGACAGCTTCGACGGCCTGACCGTCAGCTTTGCCGAGCAGCGCGGCGCCACCGTCATGGTGCGGGGCTTGCGCGCCGTGACCGACTTTGAAAACGAGATCCAGCTCGCCCACACCAACCACGCGCTGCTGCCCGGCATTGAAACGGTGTTCCTTGCCACCTCGCTGCAGTGGAGCTATCTTTCTTCCACCATTGTGAAGGAAGCCGCGCACTACCGGCAGGACGTTTCCCAGTTTGTCACCCCGAACGTGGCCGAAGCCCTTGCCGCCAAGCGCCGGCACGGGGATGTGTGAACCCCGTTCCCTTTTTATTCAGCCCTGACCGCTTCGGCGGTTTTGGATACAGAAGCCAAAGACGAAAACAGATTCAAAAATTTTCAGGAGGCTGTTTTATGAAAAAGATCGTCATCGCATCCGCCTGCCGTACCGCCATCGGCAAGTTCGGCGGCACGCTGTCCGCCGTCCCGGCCGCTGAGCTCGGCTCGATCGTCATCAAGGAAGCGATCGCCCGCGCCGGCATCACCCCGGAACAGGTTGACCACGTCTATATGGGTTGCGTTATCCAGGCGGGTCTGGGCCAGAACGTCGCCCGCCAGGCCTCCATCAAGGCCGGGCTGCCCGTCACCACCCCGGCTGTCACCGTCAACGTCGTCTGCGGCTCGGGGCTTAACTGCGTCAACATGGCCGCCCAGATGATCGAAGCCGGCGACGCCGACATCGTTGTGGCCGGCGGCACCGAGAACATGGACATGGCCCCCTTCGCGATGATGAAGGGCCGCTATGGCTACCGCATGGGCGCCCCGATGGGCAAGAGCGAGCTGGTTGACACGATGGTCAACGACGCGCTGTGGGACGCTTTCAACGACTACCACATGGGCATCACGGCCGAGAATGTCGCCGACCAGTGGAACCTCTCCCGCGAGGATCTCGACAACTTCGCCTACAACAGCCAGCTCAAGGCCGACAAGGCGATCAAGGAAGGCGCTTTCAAGGACGAGATCGTCCCGGTTGTCATCAAGAACAAGAAGGGCGACATCGTCTTTGATACCGACGAAGGCCCCCGCCTGAGCCCGCCGGAAGTCCTGGCCAAGCTGCGCCCCGCCTTCAAGAAGGACGGCAAGGTCACCGCCGGCAACGCTTCCGCCATCAATGACGGCGCCGCCGCCCTCGTCATCATGAGCGAGGACAAGGCCAAGGAGCTCGGCATCACCCCGATGGCCACCTGGGTGGGCGGCGCGCTCGGCGGCGTGGACCCGTCGATCATGGGCGTCGGCCCGGTTGCCGCGACCAACAAGGTCATGAAGAAGATCGGCATGACCGTCGCCGATATGGACCTCATCGAGGCCAACGAGGCCTTTGCTTCCCAGAGCCTGGCCGTCGCGCATGACCTCGGCTTTGATATGGAAAAGGTCAACGTCAACGGCGGCGCGATCGCGCTGGGCCACCCGGTCGGCGCTTCGGGCGCGCGCATCCTCGTCACCCTGCTCTATGCGATGAAGCATCGCGGCGCGAAGAAGGGCCTGGCCACCCTGTGCATCGGCGGCGGCATGGGCTGCGCGACGGTTGTCGAGATGGAGTAAGCTTCGCTTCACAAGGGGCAACAGCCGCGCACTGCCGCCGCAGCGGCGTGTCGGAGGCCAACCGGGCCGCAGGCCCGGCTCTTAGGCCGCAGACCGGCTGCGCCTAACGCATCTGTTTCCCCCTGTGTATCCCCTTCGGGCGAAAAGTAAAACAAAATCGCGCACTCGTCGCTGCGCTCCCCGCACACAATTTTGCTTTACTTTTCTGTAGAGGTGTCGCCGTCGTCGGCGCATGTCCGCCGACGGCGACGGATTTTGAATTCGGAGGAACAATCCAATGTCTTTTGTTAAAACCGAACTGCAGGGCGCGGTGGCGGTCGTTACGATCGACCGGCCGCAGGCGCTCAATGCGCTGAACCCCGAAGTCCTCGCCGACCTCAAGGCCGCGTTTGAGGGCATTGACCAGAACGCCGTGCGCTGCGTGGTGCTCACCGGCGCGGGCGAAAAGAGCTTTGTGGCCGGCGCCGACATCGGCTCGATGTCCACGATGACCAAGGCCGAAGGCGAGGCTTTCGGCAAGCTCGGCAACGATATCTTCCTGATGATCGAGAACTTCCCGCTGCCGGTCATCGCGGCGGTCAACGGTTTCGCGCTCGGCGGCGGCAATGAGCTCGCCATGAGCTGCGACATCCGCCTGTGCAGCGACAACGCCGTCTTCGGCCAGCCCGAAGTGGGCCTTGGCATCACGCCGGGCTTCGGCGGCACCCAGCGGCTGGCCCGCCTTGTCGGCATGGGCATGGCCAAGCAGCTCGTCTACTCGGCGCTCAACATCAAGGCCGACGAAGCGCTGCGCATCGGCCTGGTCAACGCGGTCTACCCGCAGGCCGAACTGATGGAGAACGCCCTCAAGCTCGCCGGCAAGATCGCCAAGAACGCCCCGATCGCGGTGCGCAACTGCAAGAAGGCGATCAATGAAGGCATCAGCCTGCCGATGGACAAGGCTGTCGAGGTTGAGGAAAAGCTCTTCGGCGACTGCTTCGAAACCCATGACCAGGTCGAAGGCATGGCCTGCTTCCTCTCGAAGGAAAAGCCGAAGCCGAAACCGGTGTTCACCAACAACTGATTGCCGGTACGGCAAGAAAGCACGCTTCTTTCATCATCATATAAAGTTTCAAACAAACATCCAGGAGGTAAATACCATGAAAATCGGTGTTATCGGCGCTGGCACGATGGGCCAGGGCATTGCCAAGGCGTTTGCCCAGTGCGAAGGCTTTACCGTCGCGCTGTGCGACATCAAGCAGGAATGGGCCGAAGGCGGCAAGGACAAGATCGCCAAGGGCTACGCGAAGCTCGTCGCCAAGGGCAAAATGACCCAGGAGAAGGTTGACGCGATCCTCGCCGCGATCACCCCGGGCGTCAAGGAAGACCTCTGCGCCGACTGCGACCTCGTCGTCGAAGCTGCGTTTGAGGATATGAAGGTCAAGCAGGAAACCTTCGGCGCGCTCGATAAGATCTGCAAGCCGGAGTGCATCTTCGCCTCCAACACCTCGAGCCTGTCTATCACCGAGATCGGCAAGGGCCTGTCCCGTCCGCTGATCGGCATGCACTTCTTCAACCCCGCCGACCGCATGAAGCTCGTCGAGGTCATCGCCGGCGCCAACACCCCGGCCGAGACCGTCGCCGCGATCAAGGATCTGTCCGAGAAGATCGGCAAGAGCCCCGTGCAGGTCAACGAGGCCGCCGGCTTCGTCGTCAACCGCATCCTGATCCCGATGATCAACGAAGCCGCCTTCATCAAGATGGAGGGCGTGTCCGACATCGCCGGCATCGACACCGCGATGAAGCTCGGCGCCAACCACCCGATGGGCCCCCTGGAGCTCGGCGATTTCATCGGCCTGGATATCTGCCTGGCCATCATGGACGTGCTCTACCAGGAGACCGGTGATTCCAAGTACCGCGCCTGCCCGCTGCTGCGCAAGATGGTGCGCGGCGGCAACCTGGGCTGCAAGACCGGCAAGGGCTTCTATGTCTACAACGCCGATCGCACCAAGACCCCGGTGGACGCGCTGTAAGCTTTTTCACACAACAAGAACCTCCCTCCGCCGCCGACCCTGCGGCCTGCGGTGGGGGAGTTCCTTTGCTAGGAGGTTGCATTATGGATTTTACCCTGTCCAAACAGCAGCAGATGGTACAGAAAATGTACAAGGAGTTTGCCGAAAACGAGGTCAAACCCCTGGCCAAGATGGTCGATGCTGAAGAGTATTTTCCCAAAGAAACCGTGGAAAAGATGTCGAAGCTTGGCATGATGGGCATCTATTTCCCGAAAGAAGTCGGCGGCGCCGGCGGCGACGTGCTTTCCTATGTCATGGCTGTCGAGGAGATGAGCAAGGTCTGCGGTACGACCGGCGTCATCATCTCGGCCCACACTTCGCTTTGCGCGGCCCCGATCTATGAAAACGGCACCCCCGAACAGAAGGCCAAGTACCTGCCCAAGCTCTGCAGCGGCGAGTGGGTCGGCGCCTTCGGTTTGACCGAGCCCGGCGCCGGCACCGACGCCCAGGGCCAGCAGACCTATGCCGTCGATGAAGGCGACCACTGGAAGCTCAACGGCTCCAAGATCTTCATCACCAACGCCGGCTACGCCAACGTCTTCATCATCATTGCGGTCACCGGCACCGTGCTGGACAAGCGCGGCCGCAAGCAGAAGGAAATCTCCGCCTTCATCGTCGAGCGCACCGACCCCGGCTTCAAGGTCGGCAAGCCTGAGGATAAGATGGGCATCCGCGGCTCCTCGACCTGCGAGCTCATTATGGAAGACTGCATCATCCCGAAGGACCGTCTGCTCGGCGTCAAGGGCCGCGGCTTCCAGCTCGCGATGGCCACCCTCGACGGCGGCCGCATCGGCATCGCCGCCCAGGCGCTCGGCATCGCCGAAGGCGCGCTGGACGAGACCGTCGCCTATGTCAAGGAGCGCAAGCAGTTCGGCCGTTCGATCGCGGCGTTCCAGAACACCCAGTTCGAACTCGCCGAGATGAAGGCCCGTGTGGACGCCGCCAAGTACCTTGTCTACGCCGCGGCCCAGAAGAAACAGGCCGCGATGGACGGCGCCAAGGTCCGCTACAGCGTCGAGGCTGCCGAGGCCAAGCTGATCGCTTCCCGCACGGCCAGCGATGTGACCCGCCGCTGCCTGCAGCTGTTCGGCGGCTACGGCTACACCCGCGATTACCCGATTGAACGCATGATGCGCGACGCCAAGATCACCGAGATCTACGAAGGCACCAGCGAAGTCCAGATGATGGTCATCTCGGGCGCGATGCTCAAGTAAGGAGGGCGCAGAAACAATGAAAGCTATCGTTTGTGTCAAACAGGTCCCTGATACCCAGGGCAAGGTGGCTGTCAAGGCGGACGGCACGATGGACCGTGCCGCCATGGCCACCATCACCAACCCCGACGACCTCAACGCCGTCGAGGCCGCGCTCCAGCTCAAGGACGCCACAGGCTGCGAAGTCGTCGTCGTCACGATGGGCCCGCCCCCGGCCGAAGGCATGCTGCGTGAGCTGCTCGCCCGCGGCGCGGACCGCGGCGTGCTCGTCTCGGCCCGTGAATTCGGCGGTTCCGATACCTTCGCCACCTCCCAGATCCTGGCTGCGGCGGTCAACAAGATCGGCGTCGGCCCTGAGGATATCGTCTTCTGCGGCCGCCAGGCCATCGACGGCGACACCGCCCAGGTCGGCCCCCAGATCGCCGAAAAGCTCCACCTGCCCCAGGTCACCTATGTCACCGACATCCAGAAGAACGGCGACGAGCTGATCGTCAAGCGCCAGCTGGAGGACGGCTACATGGAGCTCAAGGTGCACACCCCCTGCCTGCTGACCTGCATCAAGGAGCTGAACAACCCGCGTTATATGAGCGTGTCCGGCATCTTCGAATGCTATGACAAGCCCATCGATGTCTTTGACTACAACGCCCTCAAGGACGACCCGCTCATCGAGACCGACACCATCGGCCTCAAGGGCTCGCCCACGAACGTCTACAAGTCCTTTGCTCCCCCGGTCAAAGGCGCCGGCATGATGGTCGAAAGCGTTGACCAGCTCGTCGGTATGCTCAACGACAAGCATTTGATTTGAGAGAGGAGAGAAGAACAATGGCTGAATTCAACGCAATGGATACCGCCGCCTTCAAGGGCGTTTGGGTCTTCTGCGAACAGCGCGAAGGCCAGATCCAGACCATCAGCTACCAGCTGCTCAGCGAAGGCCGCAAGCTCGCCAACGACCTCGGCGTCGAACTGTGCGGCGTTGTCATGGGCAGCGAGGTCAACGAAGGTTACATCAAGGCCCTCGGCGGCTACGGCGCCGACCGCGTCTTTTACATCGACAGCCCGCTGCTGAAGGACTACACCACCGACGGCTACGCCAAGGCCCTGTGCGATCTCATCATGGACAAAAAGCCCGAGATCGTCCTCATCGGCGCGACCAACCTCGGCCGCGACCTTGGCCCGCGCTGCGCGGCCCGCCTGCACACCGGCCTGACCGCCGACTGCACCCACCTCGATGTCGATGTCGAGAAGTACAAGAACTTCCTGCGCGAAACCTCGAACATCGATGTGGACAACACCAAGTTTGAGGAAAACACCAACCTCAAGATGACCCGCCCGGCCTTCGGCGGCCACCTGATGGCCACCATCATCTGCCCGCGCTTCCGCCCGCAGATGTCCACCGTGCGCCCCGGCGTTATGCAGACCCAGCCGTTTGACGAAGCCGGCGCCGAGAAGACCGTCGTTGAGAAGATCACCCCGGCCCTGACGGCTGAGGACATCCATGTCGAAATCCTCGACATCCAGAAGAGCGCCAAGAAGCTCGTTGACCTGATCGGCGCCGACGTTGTCGTCTCGGTCGGCCGCGGCATCAGCGCCGACCCCGAAAAGGGCATCGCGCTGGCCGAAGAGCTCGCCGGCCTGCTTGGCGGCGTTGTGGGCGCTTCCCGCGCTGTGACCGACGCGGGCTGGCTCTCGGCCGATCACCAGGTCGGCCAGACCGGCAAGACCGTCCATCCGCGCATCTATGTCGCGCTCGGCATCTCCGGCGCGATCCAGCACATCGCCGGTATGCAGGATTCCGAGACGATCATCGCAGTCAACAAGAACGAAGGCGCCCCGATCTTTGATGTGGCCACCTATGGCCTCGTTGGCGACCTGTTCAAGGTTGTGCCCGAACTCATCAAGCAGATCCGCGCCATCAAGAGCGCCCAGTAAGCGCCCGAATCCCGGCAACCGTTCCGGGAAATAGCGAAACCCAAACAGCCAGCCGCCTCACCGAAGAGGCGGCTGGCTGCTTTTTTTGATAGAGTATAGAGTCTTTACAAAACTCTGTACCCTGAACTCTTACCTCTCAACTTCCCAGCCTTTCCAGCGCCGCCATCGCGCGGGGGTTCTCTCGCAGCGCGGCGTAAGCCGGTTCCTCCAGCAGCTGGCGGCGCAGCATCCGGCGCAGCGCGCCAAGGTCAGGGTCGTCGGACATCGCGCCGTCCCGCATCGACAGCGTCGGGGCAAACAGCGCCGGGTTCGGTTGGGGCAGCGGGCCGGTCAATACCGCGACGTATTCTTCCAGCGCAGCGGCGGCGTCCTCCACCCGGCCCAGCGCCAGCAGCGGCTCCACCCGCAGCAGCCCGCTTGAATCCAGCAGCCCGAAGGTCGCAGCCATCTGCCGGAAGGCATCGGCCAAAACCAGCCGGCGTTCGGGTTCGGGCAGCACGGCGGGGGAGTCAAGCGCCGAGAGCAGCGTGATGCTCTGCGAAACCACCGCGTACAGCCGCTTTTGCAGCGTGGCCCGCGCCGCGTCCGGATCGCCGCGCTTGAGCTGCAGCTGGTAGCGGTTGAGGGATGCGTCCACCACCTGCTCGGGCAGCTCCTGCAAATAGCGCTCGGCTTCGTCCAGCTCGCCCGCGGCGATTGCGTGGGAGGCCAACTGGTTGGCCGCGTACTGGGCCAGGGCCGGGTCAGGCCCGGCGTGCAGCGCCTGCCACAGTTCCACAGCGCTGCGCTGCCAGCGGGCGCGTGTTTCGGCGTCGGCGGTGGGGAAGAAAACCTGAAACGCCGACCAGCCGATCGCAGCCTGGTATTGCAGCGCGGCGCAGTCGGGGTATTCCTGCACCAGGGCGGTCAGGGCGGCTTCGGCGGCGGTCAGGTCGCCGGTCAGCGCGGTGTGCAGAATCTCGTTGAGATGGTCGATGGCTTCGGCTTCGGTCAGGGCGGGGGTGAACTGCAAAAGCTCGTCCACCCGGCAGCCCAGCGCCCGCGCCAGCGGGCAGAGCAGCGTGATATCGGGGTAGGAACTGTTCGTCTCCCACTTGCTCACGGCCGGGGCGCTCACCCCGAGCCTGGCGGCCAGCTGTTCCTGGGTCAGCCCGCGGGCGCGGCGGCGGGCGGCAATATTTGCGCCGATCTGTAATTGGCTCATGGTCTACCTCGCTTTGCTTTTGATAAAAAACAAGTCATGATTATTCATTCTCTATTATTTCTTAACAGACATCGGCCGGCCTTGCCCTTATTCTACCGCGTTCCGGCCGCGCTCACAAGCGAGGCGTGGTTAAGCGCCGGTCAGAAAAAGCTGAACGCCGGTTAAGCCGGGCTGTATTCAGAGCATCCCGCCGTAAAACCAGCCGATGAACTCTTCGCTCCCAAACAGTGCGACCACCGCTGCGGCGCACAGGAACGGCCCGAACGCAAACTGCACGCCGGGGCGCAGCCGGCCGGCAGCCACCCCGGCCACAGACCAGGCCCCGGCCGCAAGTGTCGCCAGCAAAAACGCCGGCACAACCGCCCAGCCGAGCCACAGCCCCGCGGCCGCCAGAAACTTGACGTCCCCGCCGCCAAGGCAGCCGGGCCAGACCCGGCGCAGCAGCGCCAGCGGCAAACTGATCGTCACCGCGCTGACTGTGTGCTCGAACAGCAGCGGCCCCCAGGCCGCACCGCCGAGCCGGGCTGCCAGCACCCATGGCAGCGCCAAAAGCCCCAGCAGGGCGCAGAGTGGGTCGGGCAGCACCATCGTGGCCGCGTCAACCCGCCCCAGCGCGTAGAGCAGCGCGCAGGCGATGAGCGCCAGCACGGCCTGCACGCCGCCAAACCGCGCGGCGCAGCCAAGCGCAACCAGCCCGCCGGCCGGCAGCCCCACCCACCGCCGCGCCAGCGCCCCGGCGCCATAGCGGATGGCAAGCCGCTCGCCAAACAAAAAGGCGGCCGCGCCGGCACAAAGCCAGAGCGCAGTCCGCCAAGGTTCTGAAAATGGTAGCATAGGTAGCCCCTTCCCGGGCATGCCGGGCAGCAAAAATCAGCCCTGCCGCAGAGAATCCGCCAAACTGGCCAGCGCCCGCTTTTCCAGCCGCGAAATATAGCTGCGGCTGATCCCGAACCGCGCGGCCACCTGCCGCTGGGTCATCGGGGCGCGGCCGTCCAGGCCATAGCGCAGCGCCAGCAGCTCGCGGTCGCGGGCGGGCAGCGCCGCCACCAGCGCCCGCAGCCGGCGGGCGGCGTCGGTCTGCTCGCAGTGTTCTTCCATCACAAAATCGTCGGGCAGCACATCGGCAACGGTCAGCCCGCCGTCGCCGGCCTCGATCGGCTCCTGCAGCGAGGTGGTCGTCCCTTCGCGCCGGATGCGGCGCAGATGCATACGGATCTCGTTTTCGATGCACTGGGAAGCGTAGCTCGCAAACCGCACCCGCCGCGCCGGGTTGTAGGTATCCACCGCCTTGATCAGCCCGATCGTGCCGATGCTGATGAGGTCGTCGCTGCCGCCGACGGCGTAGTACTTTTTCACCACATGGGCCACCAGCCGCAGGTTGTGGCTGATAAGCCGGTCCCGCGCGGCAGCGTCGCCGTTCTGCAGCGCCGCAAAGGCGGCCTGTTCCTCCGCCGGGTGCAGCGGGCGCGGAAAGCTGCCGCCCTCCAGCCGCAGCGCCAGGTAAGCAATCTGCCCGGCCGCCGCCTGCACAAACACCGCCAAAATCCCAAACATACCACCACCCCCTGGCAGGGTATGCGGGAGGATGGCGGAAAAGAAGCGGGGAACGGCTTTCTTTCTTGGGTGTATATGATAATCCCCAGCACTTTGGATTTATCAGATACGCCCTTATTATCGCAGAAAATGGGGCGGAAGGCAAGGGGGGCAAGGAGGAAACAAGGAAATTTTGCTGAGGTTAGATCAGGTTGCAGGGGATAAAACAGTTTTTCTGATCGATTGGGATGACTTCTTCGCACATGCAGACAATGCCGCCGCTGCCGCGCATAAGCGCTGTCTTATCGAACACTGCGTACTTTTTGATTTCCCGGCGGTCAGGGCTGGCGGACTTTTTAATTTCCAGCGGATGAACCAACCCGTTCTCTTCGACGATTACATCAATCTCTTTTGCATTGGAATCACGGTAATAGGTCAGGTTGGCTTTGTCCGGCGAACAGGAATAGCTTTTCAGCAACTCGATCACGACATAATTTTCGAAGTAATGGCCGCTTGCCGCACCCAGCATCAGGGTGTCTCGGGTGAGCCACATAGACAAATACGCGCACAATCCGGTGTCGCAGAAATAGAGCTTGGGCGTTTTGGTCAGCCTCTTCAGCTCGTTGTTCGCAAAGGGGGGCAGAAGATAGACAATCCCCAACCCCTGCAAAATCCGCAACCACTCTTTTGCGGTTGGCTGGGAGATGTCGGCTGCTTCGGCCAGGGTTTTGTAGTTGACCTGTTCGGCCGTCAGAGCGGCGCAGGCGCTCAAGAATTTACGGAAACGGACAGAATCGGTGATGCCGCCGGCCTCGGCAACGTCCCGCATCAGATAAGTTTCGATGTAGGAATTGAAATACTCCTGCCGCAGCTCGGCGTCTGCGTGTAGCGCATCCGGCATACCGCCGCGCCAGATATGCTCGAACACCGCTACAATATCGTTCTTTTTGGCTGTTTTCTGCCGCTCCAGAAGGCAGGGCAGAGAAAAATCCAGCTTGTTTGAAAAAACCGTTCCGTCCACTTCGTTTTGAGAAAGGCTGTACAGCTCCAAAATCCCGATTCTGCCGGCCAGCGTTTCGCGGATGTTTTTCATCATTGTGTACTGCTGGGAACCGGTCAGCCAGAAAAGCCCCCGCTCCTCGGTTTCGTCGCAGATGATTTTAATCTGTTCAAACAGTTCGGGGGCCTTTTGGATTTCGTCAATGATGATGGGAGGTTTGTAGGTCTGAAAGAACAGCACAGGGTCGCTTTGTGCCAGGGCGCGGGCCATTGCGTTGTCCATCGTCACATAGGTGCGGTTTTGCCCTGCGGCCAGATGCTTCAGCATCGTGGTTTTGCCGACCTGCCGTGCGCCTGTTACCAGAGTGGCCTTGAAAAAAGCGTTCATGCGCAAAAACTTTCGCTCCAATGCGCGCTCGATATAGGGCATAGAATGACCTCTCTTCAAATTCAGGAAAATATAAAGTGTACTTTATTTTATCCTAGACTCTGAATGCTGTCAATGGTGGAAAGCGCGGAAAGTTTCAAAACTCTCCGGCTGCTCCTGCTGAAGTTCTCTTACCACCCCGTCAATATCTCCCCGCACACAGATGGACCGGCTGGCGATTTCCTGCGGGCAGAAGGATTCGTAAAGGTTCAGGCAGGCATAGGTTGCCTGTGAATTCTTTGCGGTCATACGCCAAAAATTGTATTTTATAATCGTTGGCGTGTTGCCGCCGACCCCGAGCTCAAGAAAGAGGATGTGCTGCCCCTCATGCCGGCGCATAAAGTCGTTATACCGGCCCGCGGCGGCGTGCCAGCCTTCGTCCTCGACAAAGCTGTCGTCGGCGCGCAGGTTCATCGTCATCGGCCGGCCGCAGACCGGGCAGCGGGGGACAAGCGCGGAAGGGATCGCCCGGCGGGGCGCGCACCCTTCCGGCAGGCGCAGCGCGCCGGTTTCTTCGATTTTGTACCCCTGCGCCTCGACCATTTGGCGGATCGCCGCCGCATTGTCGTAGGTTTTCTGGCAGCAGGGTTCGCTGCACTGGAACAGCCCGTAGTCCCCCTGGGTATAAAACAGGCGGTGTTTGTCAAACCCGGCTTTCTGGAAGCAGTGATCGACGTTGGTGGTCAGCACAAAGTAATCTTTGCCGTCCACCAGCGCCCGCAGCGCGGCGTAGGTATCTTTGGGCGGGTTCTGGTAGCGGTTGATCCAGATATACCGGCTCCAGTAGGCCCAGTGCTCTTCGAGGCTGTCAAACGGGTAAAAACCGCCCGCGTACATATCCCGGAAGCCGTATTGGCGGATGAAATCGGCAAAATATGTTTCGAACCGTTCCCCGGAATAGGTAAACCCCGCCGAGGTCGAAAGCCCCGACCCCGCGCCGATCACGACGGCGTCGGCGGTTTCCAGCTCATGCCGGAGCCGTTCCGTCGGCGGCAAGAAGCCGCCGGTAGATTTCGAAGTCGCTGTCCTTAAAAACATTGAAGATCACCTCGATCGAAGCAGGGTGCGCCTGCTGCCAGGCGCGGACGGTTTGCAGCGCGATGTTCGCGGCGCGATCGTTCGGGAAGTGGAACTCACCGGTTGAGATGCAGCAGAACGCGACGCTGCGCAGCCCGTTTTCGGCCGCGAGATCCAGGCAGGCGCGGTAGCAGGCGGCCAGCAGCGCGTCGTCCTGCGCCGTGACCGCCCCGCGCACAATCGGCCCCACCGTGTGCAGCACATACCGGCAGGGCAGGTTAAAGGCCGGCGTGATCTTGGCGCGGCCGGTCGGCTCCTCCGCCCCCTGCGCCGCCATCAGCCCGGCGCAGGCCGCCCGCAGCTGCACCCCGGCAAAGGTGTGGATGGCATTGTCAATGCACCCGTGGCAGGGCGCAAAGCAGCCGAGCAGGGCGCTGTTGGCGGCGTTGACGATCGCATCGCATTGCAATGTCGTGATATCGCCCTGCCAGAGGTAAAGCCCTGCCCGGGCGGGGGAGAGGGCGCGGTAATCGGTGACGCCCTTGCGGCGGGTTTCCTCCTGCAAAAAGGCGTCCTGCAAAGCGAGGAAACGCGCGCTTGCCGGCATCGGCGGGCGGACGTTCACGAGCGAGCGGAACAGCCGCCGCTTTTCTTGCGGGGTATCCGGCCGGGGCAGCCGGGCGTAGGCCGGGCGCTCGTGCCGCAGGATTTCAAGCAGCTCGTCCAGCCGGGCTTCCTGCGCGTCGGCGTTTTGGTTCGGCATCGTCAGCACCTCACAATCGCCTGCACGGGGCAGTGTTCGAAGCAGTTGCCGCAGTGCAGGCAGTGCTGCGGCTGGATTGCATAGGGCTGGCCCGGCGTGATGCAGTTCTGCGGGCAGTTGGCCGCGCAGCGCCCGCAGCCGATGCAGGCATCGGTGATATGCCATTGGAAGGAGAAATATTGCTTCATGGGGGCACCCTTCGGCGCGGCCTGCCCGCCGTTGACCGAGTAGGTTTCGCGGAAGATCGGCCGCACGCCGAGGTTGAAATACTCGATCGTCGCCTGCCGGATCACAAAGACAATGCCGATATCGCGGGTGTCGCCGGGGTAGACGTTCGCAAGATAGGGCTGCTCCGAGAAGATCGTCTCAATCCAGCGCGCCTGTTCCTCCTGCGGGACGGGCACGGCGCGGCCGCTCAGCCGGATCATCTCTTTATAGCGGGTATAGCCCAGCGCCTGCACCCGGCCGTCGGCCAGCAGCTCGCGGCAGAAATCCTTGCCGCGGGCGGTGAAAAAGTAGATCGCGTCGAGTTCATAGTGGATGGCGCTGATGTTGCGCAGCTGCGGCGCGCCGGCGGCGTCCACCGTCGCAAAGGCCAGCACCCCCACATACTGCAGTCTCTGCAAACAGGTTTTGGCGTCCATGAGATTCCCTCCTTTGGGTTAGAACCGCAGCACCCGGCCTTCGCGCCGGGGCTTCGGGGTGGGGTGCGGGTCGCCGGCGCTCGGGGCAAAGAGCCCGGCCTGCAAAATCTGCTGCAAAGCTGCTTCCTCCACCTGGCGGTCAGGGTCAAACCGGCGGATCGACCGGCGGTGCAGAATCGTCTCAATCACGTCGCGCACGCGGGTTCAACCTCCTTCCAGCACTGCGGGTCGGCGGCGTAGAAGCTGCCGTCCCGCCCGCTCGCGACGGCCGGGCAGCCGCGGCAGAAGGCGAGCAGCTCGCACCGGGCGCATTTTTCAAACCTGGTGTAATCACGGTAGGCTTCCAGCTCGCAGACCCAGAGGTCGGCGAGCCGATCCTCGAACACATTGCCGACCTTGCTGTTCTGCACCCGGCGGCAGGCGTAGACATCGCCGGAGGGCAGGATGGTCAGGTGGCAGTTGCCGCAGTTGCAGCCGCCGTAGATCACCCCGTCCTCGACGGTATCGGGCAGCTGAAACGCGCCGGTTTCGTAGTCGTAGAGCGTCCAGAGGTGGTCTTTTTTGTTGAAGTAGGTCTGGCAGCCGGCGGCCTCGCAGGCGCGGAACTTCGCGTCGCAGTCGGCCAGCAGCTGGCGGTAGCGCGCCGGGGCGATGCCGACCTCCTTCTCCTCGCTCGTCGGGCAGTAGCGGGCGAAGGCGAAAACGTTGGCCCCGGCGGCGACCACCGCGTCGATGATGCCGGGCACCTCGTCGATGTTCGTGCCCGAGACCGTCGTCATCACAACGCTGCGGATGCCGGCGCGGTTGATGCAGGCGATCTTTTCGAGGGTACAATCGTAGCTGCCGGGCTTGCGGAACCAGTCGTGGGTTTCGCGCAGGCCGTCAAGCGAGAGCTGGTACTTCTCGCAGCCATAGTCTTTGAGTTTGCGGCAGGTTAAATCGTCAAGGTGGAACGGGTTGCCCAGGATTGTGAACGGGATGCCGTGGTCTTTGAGCAGGCCGAGCAGTTTCCAGAAATCCGGGTGCAGGATCGGGTCGCCGCCGGTGATATAAAAGTAGGGCAGCCGGCCGTAGGTTTCGCAGAAGTCCAGGCAGTTCGCAAAGGTTTCCTGCATCTGGGGCCAGGTCATCGAATCGAGTTCCTTGCAGTTATTTTCGGAAAAGATGTAGCAGTGCTTGCAGCGCTGGTCGCAGGCATCGGTGATATGCCATTGGAAGGAGAAATATTGCTTCATGGGGGCACCTCGCTGGGAATGTGTATACAAACGCCGGGCAACGGCGGAAAGGCAGGGTGTTCCCGGCGGGGCCGGGAACAGGGGAGACGGCTTACTTGTCGCCGGCGCCGCAAGCCGTGCCGCAGGCGGCGGGCTTCTCGGCGGGCTTGTCACTGGCGCCGCAGGCCGTGCCGCAGGCGGCGGCCGGGGCGGCGTGCATCTCGCTGCGCCATCCGAACAGGTTGGAAAGAGCCATCGTACATACCTCCTTGGGGTTGGGGCTTGGCAGCCCTTTTGGGTGTGCAGGCGGCGGGTTCCGCCTGCATCTTTATTGTAAAACCCCGGCAAGGAAAACGGAAGTACGCACAAATCTATTACTAAGTTACCCCAAAGTAACCGACCTTGACAAGCGGCGGGGGCATGAATTATACTACGGAAATAATGCGGATTTGTTTGACGTTCGAAACAGCGAATGTAGGGGCGAGCATTGCTCGCCCGCGGAACCCCGCCGCGCCGCAGACGTCCGCGGCGCGTCGGGGACGCCGCCGGAATACCGGAAATCCTGATTCAAAAGCCATATCCAAACATAACAGGGAGGGAAACGGCCATGATGACCAAAGACGAGATGCCGGCCTGCCCGGTGGCGACGACGGTGCAGCTGATCGGCAGCAAGTGGAAGCTGCTGATCCTGCGCGATCTGCTGAGCCGCCCCTGGCGGTTCAACGAGCTGCGCCGCGACCTCGAGGGCGTCAGCCAGAAGGTGCTGACCGACAGCCTGCGCGCGCTCGAGGCGGACGGCATCGTGCGCCGCACCGTCTACCCCGAAGTGCCGCCCCGGGTGGAGTACAGCCTGACCGAACTCGGCCGCAGCTTGCAGCCGATTCTCGACGCGATGAAGAACTGGGGCGAGCAGTACAAAGCCCAGAACCTGCCCGGGCAAACCGAAGCATGACAAAGGCCGACCCCGATGCGGGCCGGCCTTTTGGTTTGGCGGGTTTTACAAAAAGAGTTCGTTTTCCTTGCGGCCGGCGGCTGCCCGGCACAGCATGGCGTGGATGCCATCCACCAGCAGCGCGGCGCCGGGCAGTTCGCCGGCCAAAAGATCGGCCACCCGGCGGGTGCCGCCGGTGGGGCTGAAAACCAGTTCAAACAGTTGCATAGGGTTCTCTCCTTCTTTCGGGGCGCGGCTTGGCGGCCCGCATTTTGTCAGCCAAGGCCCAGTTGGCGGCGCACCGCCACGGCCAGCGCCGGCCTGTTGGTGATGACATCGGCCCCGGCCTGCAGCAGCCAGCGCAGGTCGGCTTCCTCATTGACGGTCCAGACCCGTACGGCCAGCCCGCTGGCAAGGTACCGGGGCAGGAAGTCCCGCATCCTGACATTCCACAGCCCCGGGTGCAGCCCGCCCACCCCGCGCGCGGCGGCCTGGCCCTCGATATCAATCAGAATGTCCGAGAAAAGGTAGGCGGTCCTGGCCTGCGGGGCCAGCCGGCGCACCGTCTCGACGCTGTAATGGTTGAAGGAGGAATAGATCACCCTGTCCTGCATGCCGTATTCGGCCACCAGCGCGAGCGTCTTGGCCTCGATCCCCTCATACCAGACAAGGCTTGTCTTGAGCTCGATGTTGAGCAGCAGATCCGTCGGGCGCAGCAGGTCAAGCACCTCGCGCAGGGTGGGAATGCGCGCTTCGGCAAAACCGGGCAGGCCGTTGTCGGCCCGCAGGGCGCGCAGTTCGGCCAGCGTGCGGTCCTTCACCCAGCCGGCGCCGTCGGTTGTGCGGTCCAGCGTTTCGTCATGAATCACGACAAGCTCGCCGTCGCGGCTCAGGTGAACGTCCAGTTCAATGCCGTCGGCGCCCTGTTCCACCGCCCTGGCAAAGGCGGGTAGGGTGTTTTCCGGCGCGGCGTCGCTGGCGCCGCGGTGTGCAAAGATCGAAACATCAGGCATCATGCAGTCTCCTCCCCGCGGGGCGGCGGCCGGGCGCCTGCGGCAAAATGCGGCGGGCGGGGGCGGCGGCCCGGGTGTGTTTGTGCTTCTATTATAGCATGGCGCGGGCGGCGGGCAAGCCTGCCGGGCAAATTCTGTAAAATTTGGCCGCGGCCGGGCGGCGCAGTGCCAAAATCTGTACATTTTCGACTTTTTTTGTGATATACTGAGAACAGGAAAGAATTGCCGGATGCGGGTTCGCCCACAGCCCGCCGCAGGGAAGGAGGCCGGCTTGCATGGAGGAAAAAACTGCCGCCGCCCCGCGGGAAGAACTGCCGCTGCGCCTGGAAGAACTGCTGCGCCGCGCCAGCCGGGATGCGCTGTCCGGCCTGCTCAACCGGGATACGATGGAGCGGGAAATCCGCCGCCGGCTTGCCGCGCTTTTGCCGGAGGAAGCCTGCGCGCTGTTTATCCTGGATCTTGACAATTTCAAACAGGTCAACGATACGTTTGGCCACCAGGCCGGCGACCAGGCGATCCGGGAATCGGCCCGGATGCTGTCCGGCTTGTTCCGGGCCAGCGATATCATAGGCCGGCTCGGCGGGGATGAGTTTGCGGTTTTCCTGACCGGGGCGCGCATTACCGAAGAACTGCTGCACCGCAAGGCGGCCCAAATCTGTGATACGCTGCAGCTTTCGGTGGGGGAAAACGGCACCGTCAGCCTGACAGCCAGCGTCGGCGTCTGCCTGGCGGACGCCAACCAGACCTTTGAAGGGCTGTACCAAAGCGCCGACCTTGCGCTGTACCGCGCCAAAAAGAGCGGCAAGCACCGCTACTGCCTCAAGGTGCACGACCGCTTTGAGGGCGAAGCGCCGGCCGACTGCCACCCCATCAGCGCGATCCCGCTCAACCGCCTGCTTGAAACCATGGCCAGCGGCGTGGCGCTGCTGGAAATGGGCCCCCAGCCGCGGGTGGTCTATGTCAGCCCGAGCTTTTGCCGGCTCATCGGGGCCGATCCGGGCGCCTACCCGGTGCCGCAGCCGCTCACGGCGCTGGTTCATCCCGATGATTTCTGCGCGCTGGAGCAGGCGCTGCGGGAGGGCCTGCGCAGCTGCCGCCCGGTGGAATATACCCACCGCCTGGCAACGGCGGACGCCCGGCGCTGGCTGTGGTGCCATACCCGGGCCGAGCGCATCCCGTACGACAGCCCCCGGCCGATGCTGCTGGTGACCGGCAGCGATGTTTCGGCCTATAAAGAAAAGGAACAGCGGCTGACAGAATCCAACCGGAGGCTGCGCACGGCGTTTGACCAGGTGGCCCAGCAGATGTGGGAAGTGGACCTTGCGGCCAGGACCTTCAGCCTGTACGCCCCGGGCGGGGGCGAACCTTCGGCCGGCACCGCCTTCCCCGACGGCATGGTGGAAACCGGCTGGGTGCATCCGCGCTCGGCCCGGGCGTTCTGCGCGTTTGCCCGCGCGCTGTGCGGCGGCCAGGCACAGGGGTACGGCAATTTTCTGCTGCGCCTGCACCCGGCTGACCGCTACCGCTGGACGGTTTTGTCCTACCGTCTGCTGTGTGATGAATCCGGGCGCGCGGTGCGGGCGGTCGGCGTGGCGGAACCGCTGGACCAGACCTTCCGGCGCTACCACCCCGGCGCCAATCCCAAAGGGGTCATGCCCTCCGCCATGCTGGCCGACCTTGTGGCCGAAATGCGGCTCAACCTTACCCGCGATACGGTGGAAGAGCTCTGGGTGGAAGGGCAGGACCAGACCGCGGCCTGGGCGGGCGTTCCGGCCCGGGCCATGCTGCGCCAACAGCGCGCCGGCCTGCGCCGGGATGACAGCGCCAACGGGGCGGATGATTTTTCCGCCTGCTTTTCCACGGCGCAGATGCGGGCGCAGTTCGGCGCCGGGCGCCGCTGGCTGGCCGCCGTTTACCAGCGGGTGGATGCCGGCGGCAACATCCGCCGGGTGCGCCACCTGGTGCGTATGACCCAAGACCCGCAAACCGGTGCGCTGCTGGCGTTCGGCTGCCTGCTGCACCTGCACCTGCCCGCCGTGTGGGAGCGGCGGCTCTGCACCGAAAGCGGCGCTTTTGACCCGATCACCCGGCTGTATGACCGCGGCTTTATCGCACGGGCGGCCGGTGCGTTTGCCGGTGCCGGGGCCGGCGCTTACGCGGTGGCGGTTGTGCAGGCGCTGGGCCTTGCCGCCGGCCAGGAGGAAGACCCGGCCCCGGCGCGGCGCACCCGCCAGGGGATCGCCGCGGCGTTTGCGGCGGCGCTGGGCGGCGGCTGCCTGCTGGGCCAGTATGCGCCGGACCAGCTGGTTGTGCTGTTTCCGCTGCCGCTCCCGCAGGAGGAACTGCAGCGCAGGCTGGAGGAGGCGTTTGCCTTCCTGCGGATTGCCGTGCAGGAAGGCCTGCCGCCGCACACGCTGCGGTTTGTTGCCGGCGTGGCGGTGCGCCAGGCCGATGCCGAACCCTATGAGGAAATGCTGAACCGCGCGCTGTGCCTGTGCGGGCTGTGCTGGAACGCGCCCGGCGATATGGTGGCCTTCACGCGGGAGGGGGAAACGCTGCCCTGGGCGCTGCCCGAAGGCGCCGGGCAGGAAGCCGGCCTGCGCGAACAGCCGGCCGGGGCCGACCGCCCGCTGACCGAAGAAGAAAAGGATGTGGCGCTGCGCTGCATGGCCGCCATGCTTGCCGCCGAAACCCTTGAAAGCTCGGTTCAGGGCGTGCTGCAGCAGCTGGGCGTCTATTGCGGGGCGGACCGTGTCTATATTGTCAGCCTTGCGCCGGGCGGCCGGGTGATTACCATGCCGTATGAATGGACAGGCCCGGGCAAAACCGGCATCCGGCAGGCGGTTTCGGGGCTGCCGCGCGGGCGGTTCCCGCTGCTGGAACGCTGCATGGCGCAGCGCAAACCGGTGTTTTTGTCCCGCAGCCAGCCGCCCGGCGGGGAGGGGGCCTGGCGGTTTGCGGTGTACCCGCTGCTGCAAAAGGAAAGGGTGGAAGGCTTCCTTTGCATGGAAAACGCGCGCCGCCACGCCGACGATGCGGCGCTGGTCAACGCCCTGCTGCCCCTGCTGCAGCGGGAACCGGAACGGTTCAGCCGCAGCGGCGGCATGGCGGGGGATGTGGGCCGGCTGATGGGCATGCCGGACCTGCGCGCCTACCTGGCCACCGTGGCCGGGCTGGACGCCGCGCGCTATACTTCGCTGGGGGCGGTCTGCCTGGATATCCCGGGCATTGCCGCCATCAACGGCAGCCACGGCTTTGCCTACGGCAGCCAGCTGCTGTGGTATGCCTGCCAGGCCATGGCCGATGTGTTCGGCCCGGACCTGCTTTTCCGCACCTGGGAGGCGGAGTTCGTCGCTTTTCTGCCCAACACCACCCAGCCGGTGTTTGCAGGGCGGTGCGAGCGGCTGCGCTCCATCCTGCGCCGGCGCTACCCGCGGGACCTGCGCCTGGGCTTTGCCTGGGCCGAAGGCGATTTTACCGGCCGCAGCCTGGTGGATGCCGCGCGCCGCAGCATGGCGGCCGAGCGGGTGGGCGTGCCGCCGGGCCTGCCTGACCTGCTGCTGGCCCCGCCGGGCGACCCCCGCGCCGCGCTTGAAAACGGGGTCCGGGCGGTGGTGTACTTCCAGCCCAAGGTTGCGCTGTTCACCGGCCGGCTGGCCGGGGCCGAAGCGCTTGTGCGCGGCGTGGGGCCGGATGGCCGGCTGATCCCGCCGGATTCCTTCCTGCCGGAACTGGAAGAGACAGGCGGCATCCGGGAACTGGACCTTTATGTGCTGGACCGCGCGCTTGCCCAGGTTGACCGCTGGCGGGCCGAAGGGCTCGGCGTTGTGCCGGTGGCGGTCAACCTGTCCCGCGTGACGCTGCGCAGCCCGTCGCTGCCGGCTTCGATCCTGGCGATCCAAAGCCGGTACCCGGCCCTGCCGCCAAGCGCGCTGGAACTGGAAATCACCGAACAGGCCGATGCAGTCGGAACCGAAACGCTGCACAGCCTGGTGGCGCAGTTCCACTCGTTCGGGCTGCGGGTCAGCCTGGACGATTTCGGCGCGCGGTACGCCAACCTTTCTCTTTTTGCCAGCGTGCCGTTTGACGCGGTCAAACTGGACCGCAGCCTTGTCGCCGACCTGGCGGGCAACCCGGTCAACCGGCAGCTTGTGCATGATATCTTTCAGCTTTGCCGCATGCGCGGCATTGATTGCCTGGCGGAAGGGGTGGAAACGCCCGAACAGGTCCGCCTGCTGCAGGACGCCGGCTGCACCTGGGCGCAGGGGTTTTATTATGACCCGCCGCTGCCGGCAGACCGGTTTGCGCAGCGGTACCTGCAGCCGGCGCCGCCCGCCGCGCCCACACAAAGGAGGAACCACGGATGAGCAAACCAGAAAAAAAGCAGGGCTCGGCCGCCGTCATCGGCATCGGCGCGTCGGCCGGCGGGCTGGAAGCGCTGCAGCAATTTTTTGACTACATGCCTTCGGACAGCGGGCTCAGCTTTGTTGTGATCCAGCATCTTTCACCCGATTACAAAAGCCTGATGGCCGATATCCTGGCCAAACACACCGATATGACGGTCCGCCAGGCCGAGGACGGTATGCCGGTGCGGCCCGACCACCTCTACCTGATCCCGCCCAAGAAAAACCTGACGCTGCACGAAGGCCGGCTGGTCCTGTCAGACTATGACGCCAGCGCGCTCAACCACCCGATTGATATCTTTTTTACCTCCCTGGCCGAGGAAAAACGGGAAAAGGCGATTGTCGTCGTATTGTCCGGCACCGGGTCGGACGGTACCAACGGGGTCAAGGCGGTCAAAGAACGCGGCGGCCTTGTCATCGCGCAGGCGCCGGAAAGCGCCAAGTTTGACGGCATGCCCCGCAGCGCGATCAACACCGGTCTGGCGGATTTCATCCTGACCCCGCAGGAAATTGCCGAGGAGATCCTGAACTTTTCCTTTACGCCGGCGCTGCTGCACAACCGCCCCGGCGATGCGGCGGCTTCGGAGGAAGACGAGCTCTTCTCAGAGGAGGAGACCCTCTCCCACATCTATGCGATCCTGAAAAATGCGAGCGGCATCGACTTTACCTATTACAAGCGCACAACGATCCTGCGCCGGATCGAACGGCGGATGCTGGTGACCCACACCGCCACGCTGGCGGATTTCGCCCGGTTGCTCGGCGATTCCCCCGAGGAGGTCAACACCCTTGTCAAGGAGATCCTGATCGGGGTGACAAACTTCTTCCGCGACCCGGCTTTCTTTGAAAAGCTCAAATATAACGCCGTCTACAAAATCATCGAGCGCGCGGCGGAGGACGAGCCGATCCGGGTTTGGAGCGCCGGCTGCTCCACCGGGGAGGAAGCCTACTCCCTCGCAATCCTTTTCCGCGAAGCGATGGAGGAGATGCAGGTGACGCGGGATGTCAAAATCTTTGCGACCGATGTCGATGCCCGCGCGATCGAGCAGGCCGGCAAGGGCCTGTACTCGGAAAATATTCTGGACGATGTAACCCCGGAGCGTCTGGCCAAGTTCTTCATCAAGCAGAACGATCAATACCAGATCAGCAAGGAAGTGCGGCGGATGATTGTGTTCGCCACCCACAACATCTTCTCTGACCCGCCGTTCGGCAAGCTGGATTTGATCTGCTGCCGCAACGTCATGATCTATTTCCAGCCGGTGCTGCGGCGCGGGCTGTTTGCCATCTTCCACTCGGCGCTCAAAAACAACGGCTACCTCTTCCTTGGCAAGAGCGAGACGGCCGGCGAATACATCAACCTGTTCAAACCGGTCTGCAGCGCGGAAAAAATCTACCTGCACAAAAGTGAAGGCAAAGTCGAAGACCTCACCCCGCCCACCTTTACGATCCCCAACATCCAGGCCATCACGCCGGCCGGCATCCACCAGGCTGGCGCCGCCGCGCCGGACACCGGCCGCGAAACCGTCTACACCCAGTTCTTGGAAAAGTTCATGCCGGCTTCGGTCATCCTTGGCCCGGACGATACGGTGCTGCACTTTTTCGGCAGCTACAGCGATTACCTGACCCTGGCGCCGGGCAAGGCGACACTGAACTTTTTCTCCATGCTGCATAAGGACCTGAACCTGGCCGCCGCCACGGCGGTCAGCCGCTGCCGCACCGAGCACACCCCTGTCACCTACACCGACATCGCGGTTGATTGCCCGGCCGGGCGCAGGGTGGTCAGCCTCAGCGTGCAGCCGATCCCGCCCGCCAACCCGGACGATGACGCCGGGCTGCTGGCCGTCCTCTTTCTTGAAGACCACCCGGCCGAACTGGCCGGCACGGTTGAAAAGTACAACCTTGATGCAACGGCGGCCCGCCGCATTGCAGAACTGGAACGGGAATTCTCAGTATCCCAGAGCGACCTGCGCGCAACGATCCAGCGGCTTGAGACGGTCAACGGCGAACTGCAGGCGGCCAATGAGGAGCTGATCACGGCCAACGAGGAACTGCAAAGCTCGACCGAGGAGCTGCAGTCGGTCAATGAGGAGCTCTACACCGTCAACACCGAGCACCAGCTTAAACTCGACGAGCTGACCATGATGACCAACGACCTTTCCAACTTCCTGTCCTCCACCATGATCGGGATTCTGTTTGTGGACAGCAACCTGAACATCCGCAAGTTTACCGAATATGTCGGCCGGGAATTCCAGCTCATGGACCACGATATCGGCCGCTCCATCCAGATCTTTGCCCACAGCTTCCCCGATGAGGCGATCGAGGCCGACTGCCGCACCGTGCTCAAAAACCTGACCTCGATCGACCGTGAGGTTACCGCCATGAACGGCCGGCATTACACGCTGCGCATCGCCCCCTACCGCACCACCGAAAACAGCATCCGCGGCCTGGTCATCACGATTATCGACAGTCTGGGAACCGAGGGGGAGAAGAGGGCGTGAAAAGGCGGAACGGTTTCTGAGGGATAAGCGTTCTTAGAGGTGTTAAGAGTTGAGAGTTCAGAGTTAAGAGGCGGTGTGCCTTCGGCGCGATTTTGAAAAGCGTCGGAAACCTTCCTCTGCTTTTTGAGCGCGCAGCGCGATCCACCTTATCCAAACTCTTAACGCGACACTCTGACAAAAACTTCCGCCCGGAACCTGCCGGCTTTGCCGGGGTTCCGGGCGGTTTTTGCGGTTTACATTTTGTGGTCGGCGAAGATCGGGTCGTCCTGCCAGAGCACCGTGTGCCCGGCCGCGCGGGTCTTGTTCAAATCAATGATGCGCTGGTTTTTGGAGCCGCGGAACCGCAGCGTGATGTCCTTCTCCTCGGTCAAAAATTCGCCGTCCACCAGGACGTCCAGCAGCGCAAGCATTTCGTCGGTCACTTCGCAGCGGGCCGGGCTTTCCTGCAAAAGCTCTTTTTCATAGGAATTGCCGGTGTAGCACCAGATGGTCTTGTGCGGGTACAGCACCCGCACATCGCGCAGAAACGGGACGAGCGCGCGCTGGTTTTCGGGCTCGAACGGTTCGCCGCCGAGCAGCGAAAGCCCGTCGATATAATCAGGCGCCAGGCTGCCCAAAATCGCATTGCGGGCGGCTTTGTCAAACGGCCGGCCGTAACAGAAATCCCAGGCGACGGCGTTGAAGCAGTCCTTGCAGTGGCGGCGGCAGCCTGATACAAACAGGCTGGTGCGCACGCCTTCGCCGTTGGCAATGTCGCAGTATTTGATGTTGGCGTAGTTCATGGGTCTTTCCTTTCGGGGGCGGGGCGAACGGCACCATATCTGGTGGCGGCGCGGGTGCCTTGGCCCCGTATCTCGGTATATTGCGGCTCTTAGTATACCAGCCTGCGGGCCAAAGCGCAAGGGGGCGGCGGGCAGAAAAGGGCAAAAATGACGCTGGAACAAAGATTCGGAAAAAGCCGACGGAAATGTCAAAAAAATCCCCCCGAATTTCGTCGTTTTGTGAAGAAGGATCTTTTCGGCGTCGCAGCGATGGAAACGGAATATTTTGGGCAAAATTGAGAATGGGACACAAGATGTTGTGGCGTTTCCCCTTGACTTTCGGGGCGCGATAGGATAAGATAGTCTTGCTCGCCTCATGGCGGGTTATACAGTTTGTATAAAACTGCGCCATATACAATATAGATAGCCCCGGGGCGTCGCCCCGGTTTGATGCCAGGAGAGGAGAACCATGAAGATCATCAAGCGCAACGGCAGCGAAGTCGTGTTTGACATTTCGAAAATCATTGCCGCTGTCACCAAGGCCAACAACGTCGTGCCGGCTGCCCAGCAGCTTTCCAAGCAGCAGATCCATGCCATTGCGGACCATGTGCAGGCGGTTTGCGGCGCCCGCAACCACGCCATGAACGTGGAGGAAATCCAGGATCTTGTGGAAAATGCGATCATGGATACCGGCGCGCATGAAGTGGCCCGCAAATATATCACCTACCGGTATGTGCAGGGCCTCAAGCGCACCCACAACACCACCGACGACCGCATCCTCAGCCTGATCGAGTGCAACAACGAGGAAGTCAAGCAGGAAAACTCCAACAAAAACCCGACCGTCAACTCGGTGCAGCGCGACTATATGGCCGGCGAAGTCTCGAAGGATCTGACGATGCGGATGCTGCTGCCCCCGGAGGTCGTCAAGGCGCATGAGGAAGGCATCATCCATTTCCATGATTCCGACTATTTCGCCCAGCACATGCACAACTGCGACCTCGTCAACCTCGACGATATGCTGCAGAACGGCACCGTCATCTCGGGTACCCTGATTGAAAAGCCGCACTCCTTCTCGACCGCCTGCAACATCGCGACCCAGATCATCGCCCAGGTTGCCTCCAACCAGTACGGCGGCCAGAGCATCAGCCTGACCCACCTGGCCCCGTTTGTCGATATCTCCCGCAAGAAGATCCGCCGCGATGTCGAGGCCGAAATGCGGGAGCTCGGCATCCACCCCGGTGAGGAAAAACTCTCCGAGATTGTCGAAGCCCGCCTGCGCGAGGAGATCAAGCGCGGCGTGCAGACCATCCAGTACCAGGTTGTCACCCTGATGACCACCAACGGCCAGGCCCCCTTCATCACCGTCTTCATGTACCTCGGCGAAGCGGGCGACGACCAGCGCCTGAAAAGCGACCTTGCGATCATCATTGAGGAAATGCTCCGCCAGCGCTACCAGGGCGTCAAGAACGAAGCCGGCGTCTGGATCACCCCGGCTTTCCCCAAGCTGATCTATGTGCTTGAGGAAGACAACATCCGCGAAGGCACCCCCTATTTCTACCTGACCAAGCTGGCCGCCAAGTGCACGGCCAAGCGGATGGTGCCCGACTATATCAGCGAAAAGAAGATGCGGGAGTACAAACTCTCGAAAGGGGAGACCGAAGGCCACGGCGATGTGTACACCTGCATGGGCTGCCGCAGCTTTTTGACCCCCGACCGCTCGGGCAACGGCTGGGACAACATCGCCAACGCCAAAAACTATGACGGCAAGCCGAAATACTACGGCCGGTTCAACCAGGGTGTTGTGACCATCAACCTGGTCGATGTGGCGCTGTCTTCCGGCGGGGACTTTGACAAGTTCTGGAAGATCTTTGACGAACGGCTCAACCTCTGCCACGAAGCGCTGATGTGCCGCCACAACCGCCTCAAGGGCACCCTTTCCGACGCCGCGCCGATTCTGTGGCAGTACGGCGCGCTGGCCCGCCTTGAAAAGGGCGAGCCGATCGACAAGCTGCTTTACGGCGGCTATTCGACAATCAGCCTCGGCTATGCGGGCCTGTATGAATGCTGCAAGTATATGACCGGCAAGAGCCACACCGACCCGGCCGCCAAGCCGTTCGCCCTCTCGGTCATGCAGCATATGAACGACGCCTGCGCCAAGTGGAAGGCTGAATCCAACATCGATTTCAGCCTCTACGGCACCCCGCTCGAATCCACGACCTACAAGTTCGCGAAATGCCTGCAGAAGCGCTTCGGCGTGATCCCCGGCATCACCGACCGCAACTATATCACCAACTCCTACCATGTCCATGTGTCGGAGGAGATCGACGCCTTCACCAAGCTCAAGTTTGAGGCCGATTTCCAGAAACTTTCCCCCGGCGGCGCGATCAGCTATGTCGAGGTGCCCGATATGCAGGACAACCTCGCCGCGGTCATCCGGGTCATGCAGTTCATCTACGACAACATCATGTACGCCGAGCTCAACACCAAGAGCGACTACTGCCAGGTCTGCGGCTATGACGGCGAGATCCAGATTGTCGAGGATGACGGCAAGCTGATCTGGGAGTGCCCGCACTGCCACAACCGTGACCAGAACAAGCTCAACGTAGCCCGCCGTACCTGCGGCTACATCGGCACCCAGTTCTGGAACCAGGGCCGCACCCAGGAAATCAAGGACCGCGTGCTCCACCTGTAAAACCCGATCACAATTTTGACATCCCCACGCCGGCTTTTGCCCGGCGCGGGGATGTTTGCTGTTTGGGGCGCCGCCAGCTTTCGCGCCTTTCCGCACAAAGAAGAGCGTATACTGACAAAGGTACGGCGAACCGCCCGCCGCAAGGCCCTGCCCTGTCAAAAACGGCCGCAGGCAAAGCCCCGGCGGTTCCGCCATGCGAACACCGCAAAACGGCAGGTACATTTACCCAAGAAAGGACGAAGGAAGATGCAAACCCCCTTGCGCAAAAAGTTCGGCGCGGTGCTGCTGGCCGCCGCGCTGTTCATCGGCCTGTGCCCGCTGCCGGGCCGGGCGGCCGCCACCCCCGGCGGCACCCGGGTGGCCGATGCCGACACCCGCAACAGCTACATAGAAAACCTCGGCGGGGCCGATTCCACCCTGCTGGACGGCCGGATCTGGTCAGACAAATCGGTTTCGACCGAATCGCTGACCTTTACCGGCGACGCCGGCAGCATCACGGTGGAAAACGACGCGGATTTTCTTGTGACCTACTCGGCGCTGGCAACCTCCACCCAGCTCATCCAGGAAACAACCGCCCCGGTTGACATCGTCTTCATCCTTGATTTTTCGGCCAGCATGGCCTGGGGCCAGTATGAAAACGGCGCCGGCACCGTCACCGACCAGGCCGGCTCCCGGGTGCAGGCGATGGTGGACGCTGTCAACAACGCCATCGGCGCCCTTGTCGCGGCCGACCCGCGCAGCCGTGTCGGCATCGTCTGCTTCAACCGCGGCGCCCAGACCATGCTGGAGCTGACCGCCGTCACCCCGCGCCCGGACGGCGATTACCTGGAGATCACCCGCTGGAACGCAACCCCCGGCGCCGACGACGGCAACCGCGGCAACGTGCAGGTCACCTGCAACATCAACAGCACCACGCTGCCGCTGGATTCCTACACCAACATCCACGCCGGCCTGTTTGCCGGCATGCAGATGCTGACCCGCGCCACCGACCTGACGGTGGAGATCAACGGCGAGGATGTGACCCGTGTGCCGAACGTCATCCTGATGTCTGACGGCGCGCCGACAACCTTTTCAGCCGCCAGCGGCGGCGGTTGGTGGCAGGGCATCACCAACACGCCGATCGGCACCGGCGACAATTCCAACCCCCACAGCGGCAACGGCTTCCTGCCGCTTGTCACGGCCGGCTACCTCAAGCAGGCGATCACCGACCATTATTACCCGGACCCCGCCGAAGGGCAGGCCGCCCGGGTGTATACCATCGGGTTTATGACAAGCCAGCAGAGCGCCGGCATGTCTGCCATGGCCGACCTTGTGCTGAACCCGGCCGCCCACTGGAACGCGCAGAACGCCTACACCGCCACCGGCGTGCCCCAGGTGGATGCGGTCAACACTGCCTGGCAGGATTACCATGCCGGCGGCACGCCGGATGTGCAGTATACCACAAGCCAGGGCCCGCAGAACTATGCGGTGGACCAGGCGCCCGGCGGCGCGCCGGCCAGCGTGCGGTACAACGACGCCTACTACCCGGCCGATGACGCCGACGACCTCTGGAACGCCTTCAACCAGATCATCAACAGCATCACCAGCGCGGCCAAAGGCCCGACCGAAGTCACCGATAACGACCCCGTCCACAGCGGGTATATCCTGTACAACGACCCGCTCGGCCCGTATATGGAGCTCAAATCCCTGCAGGCCGTGATCTGGGCCGGGGTGGAGTTCCGGCTGGAGGACGGCTTTGCCCCCGCCGCCGAACCCCAGCCCGACGGCACGACCCGGTGGGTGTACACCGGCCACCTGGAAACGGCCGACGGCGGCAAAACCTTCGACAGCCCGGTGTACGGCCGCGGCAACATTGACGATATCCTCATCACCCTGATCGGCGAAGCCGACGGTACCCAGCGGCTGCGGGTGGCGGTGCCGGCTTCGGCCATCCCGATCCGGGTGAACACCGTGACGCTGAACGCCGAGCAGGAGCCGATCGACAATGTGTCGAACAACGCCTACCCGCTGCGCGTGTGCTACACCGTCGGCCTGCAGGCGGACGCGCAAAACCCCGACGGCACGCTGAACACCGCCGCCGGCGGCGTCAGCGAAAGCTATCTGGCGGCCCATACCGTGGATGGGCAGGTGCTGTTTTACTCCAACCTCTACACCGGCCAGGTGCAGGGGCAGGATACCGTCGGCGAGGCGACGGTGCAGTTCTCCCCGGCCGATTCCAACCCCTTCTACTTCATCCAGCAGGACACCCCGCTCTACCTGGACCCGGCCTGTACCATCCGCGCCGACGACCCGACCTTTGATACCGCCCGCGACTACTACTTCCAGGATGCATACTATGCGGGCTTTGGCGAAGCGGTGGAGGCGCGCACCTATGTCATCCGCCGCCAGGGCCAAAACCTGGCCGATTCGGTCGCCCGGGATGCCGGCGGCTGGTATATTGAGAAGGATGCGGCCCGCCTTGGCAACCTGACCGACCTGATCCGGCTGAAAGGGGACGGCAACCGCACCGACACCGCCGCCGCGGTCATCTACCCGACCTTTGTGGGGGAGGACGCGCACACCGGGTGGTTTTTGGGCTACCTGGGCAACAACGGGCGGCTTGCGCTGGCGGCGCCGGCCAGCCTGACCATCGCCAAAGCGGCCACCGCCGCCGAAGGCCTGACCCCGCCGGCCATTGCGGCCTTCCCGTTTACCCTGCGCGTGCCGGCCAAGGCCAACCAGACGGTTGAAGCCACCCGCCGCTTTGCCGATGGCAGCACCGCCGGCCAGACGCTGCGGCTGGATGCGGCCGGTGAAGCGCAGTTTTCGCTTCCGGCAGGCGAAGCGCTGACGATACCGGCCATGCAGGGCCTTGCCTTTACCGTGACCGAAACCGGCCAGCCCGCCGGCTTTACACTTGAAACGGCGGCGGCCGACCCGGCCGACATCGGCCGGTATGACCCGGGCGCCGCGGCCTTTGCCGGCACGGTTGGCACGGCGGATGCCACGGTTACCTTCACCAACCGCTACACGGCCGTTTTCCCGGCCGGCGATACGGTTGAAATCCCGGTGGTCAAGCAGCTGGCCGGTTTCCGCACCGACTGGCAGGCGGGGGAGCGCTATACCTTTGCAATCGCCCCGAGCGAGCGGGCCGGCAACAACCCGAATGCTGCGCTGCTGCTGACCAATACGGAGCTGACGCTGGACGGCGGCAGCCCTTCGGGTGTGTTCACGCTGGACCTTGCGCCGCTCACCGCCGCGCGGAACGCCCTGGCCGCCGCGCCCGAACCCCCCGCGCCCGCGCCCGCCACACCCGAAACCGCGCCGTTGCAGCCCGCCGCAGCCGAACCGGCGGCCACCGGCGAAACCGCGCGCGCCCGCCGCAGCCCGCCGCTTGACGCAGCCGCCCGGCTGGCCGCCATCCCCGGAGAATACTATTACACAATCACCGAAACGGGCGGCGTGGGCCCCGGCGATATTACCTTCGACCGCAGCCGGTATGAAGCCTGCGTCACGGTGACCGACGACGGCGCCGGCCGCCTGGCGGCAGCGCTGACAAGCCTTGTGCGGGTGGCCGGGCCGGACGGCGGCGCGCTGGCGGACCCGGAGCCCGCGGCGCAGGCCGTGTTTGTCAACACAACCGCCGCCCTGCCGACCCCGACGCCGGAACCGACCCTGAACCCCGAACCGACGCCGGAACCCACGCCGGAGCCGACCGAAAAACCTGAGCCGACGCTTACCCCGACGCCGGAGCCCGGCGCCCCGACGGCAACGCCCGGCCCCGTTCGGCCGACAGCCGCCCCCACGCCGGCCACGGTCACAAACAGCGGCCCGACAGCCAGCCCCGCGCCGGCCGCGGGCCAGGGGGCCATCCCGCCGACCGGCGACGCGCTGCCCGCTTTGCCGCTGGCCCTGCTGGCCGCCGCAAGCGCGGCCGCCCTGGCCCTGCTTGTGTACCGCCGCAGCCGCCGCTGAGGGAAAATGTGGGCGCGCCCCTTGCAAAATACGCAGGAAGGTGTATAATGTTAAGCGTATGCAGAGTAGGGGCCCGCGCGTACAGTGCCTGACCAACGGGGAGTTGTGGCAGGACGAAGTGGCCGGCCTGGCCGGCCCGCGGTGCGTGCCCCGCATCCCACTGCTGCGCGCGGAAGCCAATGCGCCGACCCTGGGGAACACTGCGCCCCGGGGCCGGCGTTTTTTGCAGGGCAAAGCCCTTCCGCACGCGGCCCAGCCGCTTGAGGAGGGCACGCTTATGAATCGTCCGTTCCGTCTTTTTTCCGAATCCGCCGCGCCGGCCGCCCGGCTGCGGGTGCAGGCCGTGCAGGAACTGCACCGCCCGCAAACCCTGGCCACCGCCGCCATGCTTGCGGCGCTGCACCTGGTGCTCAACCAGTTCACCATCCCGGTTTCCCAGCTGCTGGAAGTCGGGTTTGACTTTCTTGCCGTTGCAGCCACCGGCTACCTGTGCGGGCCGTGGGTGGCCGGGCTTTCCGGCATTGTCACCGACCTGCTCGGCTATATCCTGCGGCCCAACGGCCCTTACTTCCCGGGCTGGACCCTCAGCGCCGTCCTGGTCGGGATGCTGTACGGCTTCTGGCTGTACCGCCGCCCCGTCACGCTCGGGCGGGTGGTTCTGTGCAAGCTCAACATGGTGCTGCTCTTCAACTTCCTGCTCACACCGCTCTGGCTTTCGATCTGCTACGGGCAGAGCTTTGTCGTGCTCAGCAGCCTGCGCCTGGTCAAAAACGTCATCAAGTTCCCCATTGACATTGCGCTGCTGATGCTGGTGCTCAAAACCTGTGAACGCTACCGCAGCGCGAAGGCGGCGAGGTAAACGCAGTCAGGGTAAACAAGATACACCAATGGAAAAATCCCCTGCCAGGCGGTTGACCTGGCAGGGGATTTCAGCCTGCCGAAAAAGGTCACCATCCGGTGGCCTTTTTTGACATGCCGGGGTTCCCGATACGCCGATATGTGCATATTTTTGCAGAAAGGGGAGCGGGTGCTGCGGTATGAGCAATTTTGCTTGACAATCCCCCGCCCGCCGCTTATAATGAAAGAACACGCGATGACGGAGAAAGTAGGCACACAGGCCCGGTTCAGAGAGGGCGGTCACCGGCTGCAAGCCGCCCCGAACGGCCGTGCGCCGAAGTTCCCTCCCGAGCGGCCCGCGGGAAAGGCCAGGCTTGCGCCCTGCGCCCGGTAGTGCGGGACGGCCCCTGCGCCGTTATCGCAGCATCGAGCGCCGCCGGCATTTGCAAGCCCGGCGGAACACGGGTGGTACCGCGGAGCTTTCAATGGAAATTTTTCCGGCTTCGTCCCTTGATTCCATCAGGGGGCGGGGCCGTTTTGTTTTGCCTCGCCCACACAACAGCAAAAGGAAGGTGCGACGTATGGAAGAAAAAATCAACGCACTGCGCGCGCAGCTTGAAGCCGACCGCGCCGCCGTGCGCAGCCAGGAGGAACTTTCCGCCTTCTGGCAGAAGTATCTGAGCAAAAACGGCGAAGTGACCGGCCTGACCAAGAGCCTGCGCGATGTGCCCAAAGAAGACCGCCCCGCGGCCGGCAAGCTCATCAACGCCTGCAAAACCTGGGCCGAGGGCGTGTATGAAGCCCTCGCCGCCGAGATTGCGGCCGCCGAGCTCAAGGCCCGCAACGAGGCCGAGGCCGTCGATATCACGCTGCCCGGCGCCCGCCGCGCGGCCGGCGGCCTGCACCCGATCACCCTCGTCAAGAACGAGATCATCGACGTGTTCGCCGGCATGGGCTTTGAAATCTTCGACGGCCCCGAAATTGAGGACGACGACCACAACTTCACCCGGCTCAACGTGCCCAAAAACCACCCGGCCCGCGATATGCAGGATACCTTCTATGTGGCCGAGGACATCGTGCTGCGCACCCACACGAGCGGCGGCCAGATCCGGGTCATGGACCTTGAAAAGCCGCCGATCAAAGTGCTCTCGCCCGGGCGGGTGTTCCGCTCGGATTCCGACGCGACCCACTCCCCGATGTTCCACCAGATGGAAGGCCTTGTCGTGGACCGCGACATCACCCTGTGCGACTTGCAGGGTATGCTCGACAAGTTCGTGCAGGCCCTCTTCGGCGCGGGGGTGCGCACCCGGCTGCGGCCTTCCTACTTCCCCTTCACCGAGCCGAGCGTCGAAGTCGATGTCTCCTGCTTTGAGTGCGGCGGCAAGGGTTGCAGCCTGTGCAAGCACACCGGCTGGATCGAAGTGCTGGGCGGCGGCATGGTGCACCACAACGTGCTGCGCAACTGCGGCATCGACCCGGAACTCTACTCCGGCTTTGCGTTCGGCATCGGGCTTGAGCGCATCGCGATGCTCAAGTACGGCATCAACAACATCGGCCTGATGTTCCAGAACGACCTGCGCTTCCTGCGCCAGTTCCAGCAGTAACAGGGGAGGGGAAACACCATGAAAGTACCGTTCAGTTGGCTCAAACGTTACGTCGATATCGATGTAACCCCGCAGCAGCTTGAAGAAAAGCTCTTCTCCTGCGGGTTCGAGGTCGAGGAACGCATCGACCTCGGGGCCGAAATCAGCAAGGTTGTCGTCGGCGTCGTGACCGAGGCCGTCCCCCAGGAGGGCACCCACCTGCACATCTGCAAGGTGGACTGCGGCAGCTACGGCCACGATATCCAGATCTCGACCGGCGCGCCGAACGTCTATGTCGGCATGCACACCCCGGCCGCGCTCGACGGCGCAACGCTGCCCGGCGGCATCAGGATCAAGGCCAAGGCGCTGCGCGGCGTCGAATCCAACGGCATGCTCTGCTCGGGCGAGGAGCTCGGCCTCAACGACGACCTCTTCCCCGGCGCGGAGGAATACGGCCTGCTTGACCTGCCCAAGGACACCGTCCCCGGCGCCGACATCCGCGAGGTGGTCGGCCTCAACGAGACGATCTTCGATATCTCGATCACCGCCAACCGCGCCGACTGCCAGAGCATCCTCGGCATCGCGCGGGAGGTTGCGGCCGTGCTCGGCAAGCCGCTCAAGATGCCCGCCACCGACTACACCTGCACCGAGACGACCGACCCGCGCCTTTCGATCACCGTCGAAGCGCCCGACCTCTGCCCGCGCTACATCGGCCACTATGTGCGCAACATCACGCCGGGCAAGGCCCCGCAGTGGATGCGGCGCGACCTGGCGCTGTGCGGGCTGCGCGGCATCTCGAACGTGGTCGATATCACCAACTACGTCATGCTCGAAATCGGCCAGCCGATGCACGCCTTTGATATGGCGACGCTCGAAAGCTGCCGCATCATCGTCCGCCGCGCCAAGGACGGCGAGACGATCACGACGCTCGACGGCAAGGACTTCACGCTGACCCCGCAGAACCTTGTCATCTGCGATGGCGAAAAGCCGGTCGCGCTGGCCGGCGTCATGGGCGGGCTGAACAGCGAGATCACGCCCGAAACCACCCAGCTGCTGTTTGAATCGGCCAAGTTCGCGCGGGATAACGTCCGCAAGACGGCCCGCAGCCTCGGCCAGAACACCGACGCTTCGGCCCATTACGAGAAAGGCATCTCGGAGTATACGACCGAGCTCGGCATGGCCCGCGCGCTGCACCTGATCCAGGAGCTTGGCTGCGGCGAGGTCACGGCCAGCCACTTTGACGTCAGCGCCGGCGCTTCCCGCGACGGCAAGCGGTTCGGCGCCCGCATCAGCAAGATCAACGCGATCCTCGGCATCGAGGTGCCGGCCGAGACCGTGCTCGACATCCTGCGCCGGCTCAGCTTTGAGGTCGAACTCCAGCCCGACGGCGACACGATGCAGGTCATCGCCCCGCGCTGGCGCGAGGACATCGAGATCGGCGAGCCCGACCTGGCGGAGGAGATTATCCGCGAATACGGCTACAGCCATATTGTGCCGACCTTCCTCAAAAATGCGACGGTCACCACCGGCGGCCTCAACCCCGAACAGCAGCGCCAGGCCCAGGCCAAGCGGGCGATCGGGGCGCAAGGCTTCTATGAGGCGATCACCCTCGGCTTCTACTCGGACGCTGAGCTCGACGCGCTGCACATCGCGCCCGACGCAAAGGAGCGCAACGTCGTGCGTATCCTCAACCCGATCTCGTCCAACCTGACGATCATGCGGCCGCTGCTTGCGCCGTCGCTGCTCAACGCGGTGGTCGAAAACCTCAAAAGCGGCAACGCGGCCGGCCGCCTGTTCGAGCTTGCGAACGTCTATATCCCGAAACAGCAGCCTGTCACCGAGCGCCCCGAGGAGCGGATGCACCTCGGCCTGGCGGCGTTCGGCGAAACCGAGGACTTCTTCGCCCTCAAAGGCGCGATCGAGGCGCTGGGCGAGAGCTTCGGCATCGAATTCGGCTTCACCCGCGCGGCCGATGTGCCCTGGCTGCACCCCGGCATCGCGGCCTACCTGACCTGCGAAGGGGAGACGGTCGGCGTGTTCGGCAAGCTCGCGAACGATGTGACGGCCGAGCTCAAGCTGCCCAAGGACAGCCGCGACAACCAGAAGATCTTCCTGGCCGAAATCGACTGGCCGGCCCTGATGGCCCACCGCCGCGCCGCGCTGCGCTACACCCCGCTGCCGGCCTACCCGGCTGTCGCGCGCGACCTGGCCCTTGTCGCCGACGAGGCGACCCCCTGCGGCGATATCGTGGCCGAGATGCGCCGCGCCTGCAAGCAGCTCGCCGATGTGCAGCTCTTTGATATCTACCGCAGCGAGGCGATCGGCGCGGGCAAGAAGAGCATGGCCTTCACGCTGCATTTCGCCGCCCAGGACGCCCCGCTCACCCCCGATGAAGTCGACCGCTTTGTCAAAAAGATCCTCGGCAACCTCAAGTACCGCATGGGGATTGAGATGCGGTAACGGCGTTTTGGAATATTTGATAGAATGAAAATGCCCCTGCCTTCCCGGATGCGGAAGGCAGGGGC
>DSLFI04102__coassemble_167_pt1 | contig 38513 bp, 33 predicted proteins | sample DSLFI04102__metabat2_low_PE_015 | metagenome-assembled genome bin DSLFI04102 | reverse complement strand
TGTCATGATTTTTGGGAATTGTGGGAAAGCCGCCGGGCAGCCCCGGTTGACGCACACCCCCCCATGACGGTATACTGGTGGCAGATACAATGCCGTTCAAGGAGGGACTGCCCATGTACACCACCACCCACCGCCGCATCCGGCGGATGATCCTCTGCGCGCTGTTCGCCGCGCTGACCGCTGTCTGCAGCCAGATCGCCATCCCCATGCCCTGGGGCGTGCCGGTCAACCTGGCGCTGTTTGCGGTCTACCTGGCGGGCGCGCTGCTCGGCCCTGTGTGGGGCACGGCCAGCCAGCTGGTCTATCTTGTGCTGGCGGCTGTCGGCGTGCCGGTGCTGGCGGGGCTTGGCGGCGGGCCGGCCGTGCTGTTCGGCCGCACCGGCGGCTATGTGATCGGGTATCTTCTGGCCGCGCTGCTCACCGGCGTGCTGGCCCCGCGCGGCGCTTCGGCCAGGCGGCTGGCGGGGGCCATGGCGGCGGGGTGCCTGGGCTGCTACGCGCTGGGCACCGTCTGGTTCATGGCCATCACCGGCATTTCGCTGTGGCAGAGCCTTGCGCTCTGCGTGCTGCCGTTTTTGCCCGGCGATGCCGCCAAGATCGCACTGGCCGCCGCGCTGGGGCGCAAGCTGGCGCCCCGGTGCGGGCTGTAAAGGGGGCCGCCGATGAAGTGGATTGCCGTGGATTATGGCGACGCCCGCACCGGCCTGGCCGCCAGCGATGCGACCGAGCTGCTGGCCACGCCGCTCACCCCGCAGATTGAGGAAAAAAGCATGAACAAGGCGGCTGCGGCCGCCGCCGGCGTCATTGCGCGGCAGGGCGCGGGCGGGGTGGTGGTGGGCCTGCCCCGCAATATGGACGGCACCGAGGGCGCCCGCGCGGCCAAAAGCCGCCGGTTTGCGGCCCGGCTGGCCGCCGCCTGCGGCATGCCGGTGGTGCTGTGGGACGAACGCCGCACCACCGTGACCGCCGCCGCCATTTTAGCCGATAACGATACCTTCGGGGCCAAGCGCAAGCAAAAGCTGGACGCCGTGTCGGCGGCCGTCATCCTGGAAAGTTTTCTTTCCTGGCGGCGGCAGCACCCCGGCGAAACCCCGCCTGAAACCGTCGCCCCGCCCCAACCGGAAAAGGAGGCCCCCGATGCCTGAACGCATTCCCACCCATGTCGCCCTGATTGTGGACGGCAACCGCCGCTGGGCCCGCCAGCGCCACCTGCCGGCAAGCCTTGGCCACAAGGCCGGCTTTGACCGCCTGACCGAAATCACCCGCTATGCCATCAAGGACTGCGGCGTGCATATCCTGAGCCTGTATGTCTTTTCCACCGAAAACTTCGCCCGGGATTCCAAGGAGGTCAACTTCCTGATGGACCTGCTTGTCAACAACTATAAGGCGATGACCGATGAAATGATCGAGCGCGGCTGCCGCATCCTGTTCAGCGGCCGGCGCGAAAACCTGCAGCCCCGCGTGCTTGACGCGATGGACTACATGATGCAGGCCACCCGTGACAAGGACAAGGGCGTTGTCAACTTCTGCCTGAACTACGGCAGCCACGCCGAACTGACCGACGCGGCCCGCGCGATTGCGCGCGAAGTCCGGGCCGGCAGCCTGGACCCCGAGCAGATCGATGAAGCCACGGTGGAACGCCACCTGTACAGCGACCTGCCGCCGGTGGACCTGCTGATCCGCACAAGCGGGGAACAGCGGCTTTCCAACTTCCTGCTCTGGCAGTGCGCCTATGCGGAGTTCTACTTCACCCCCACCCTCTTCCCGGATTTTGACAAGGCCGCCTTTGACAAGGCGCTTGAAGAATACGCCCGCCGCGACCGCCGCATGGGCGGGGACAGCAAGCCCCGGTAAGCCCCAAACGCCCAAAACACAGCGCGCCCTGTTTTGCGCGCGCGCTTTGCACGATGGAAAACGGCCGACGCCCTTTTTTGGGGCGCCGGCCGTTTTGCAGCCTGTGCACAGGAATTTTGTGCAGGGGCTTTGTTTTACTTGGCGATCTTGTTCAGCTTGTCATTCAAAATGAACGCCATGGCGGCGGGCATGTTCTTGCCGGCCATGCGGATCAGGTTGGCAACGGTAAAGCCGCGGATCATATCCAGCATGCCGGTGCTCATGTTGCCTTTTTCAAAAATCTCGTTCAGGATCGGCCCGGCCTGCGGGTGGTTGAGGATGTCGCCGATCTTGTCGTTGATCGAGAAATGCCCTTCGACAAAGACGAGCTCGCCGGGGGCGTCCTCGTCTTCCGGGGTGAACCAGTTGCCGGCCTGGCCTTCATCGGCCGGCAGGACATAGTCGGGGTTCGAAGTTTCGACCCCGTTCAGGGTGATGCTGTCCTCACAGCTGCCGGCGCGGGCGGTGACGGTGTTGGCCCCGGCCTGCAGCGGCAGTTCCTCAAAGATGGCGACATGGTCCACCGCTTCCACCGTCGCGACGGGCTGGCCGTTGAGCAGCAGGGTCACTTCGGGCTGGTTGGTGTAGACGGTCACGGTGCGCTCGCCCGGGGCGCGGTCGGCAAAACGGCGGCCGGCCACATGCACCATCGGCTCGGCGTTCCAGTAGGCTTTGTAGATGAAGAAGGAGTCCTTCTTTGTCTTGCGGTCATAGGTCACAAGGCCCTTGTTGTTGCGGCCCTTGCAGCCGCCTTCGTCGCGGGCGTCGGCCGCAAAGTCGAACATATTCCAGACATGGGTGCTCCACAGGTAGGGCCGTGCGGCAAAGGTCTTGAGCATCTCATGGTGGTAGCGGGCCTGGTATTCCTCGGTATAGTCGTGGTTTTCAGGCTTGGCGGAATGCCAGCTCAGGATGGCCTCGGCGCCGTATTCGCTGATGCCGAGCGCCCGGTCGGGGTTCATCTTGTGGAAGGCGTCCATCCAGGGGCCGTTGTCGGCCACATCGCCCATGTACCAGCCGAAGTAATGGTTGTAGCTCAGCACGTCGGTGATGTACACCTGCTCGGAATCCATCGGAACCATGCTGACTTCGGCCATGGTGGTCAGGCGGCTGGGGTCCAGGCGCTTGCACAGCGCGTGCAGCTCGCACAGGTTGCGGTACAGCGCCTCATCCTCGCCGCCGATCGTGATCTCGTTCGAAATGCCCCAGAAGCAGATCGAAGGATGGTTGTAGTTCTGGGCGACGAGCTCGGTCATCTGGCTGATCGTGTTGTCATGCGCGGCCTGGCTCGGGTTGAATTTGCTGATGAAGGGGATCTCGGCCCAGATCACCATGCCGGATTTGTCGCACAGGTCATAGAAGTAGGCGTCGTGCTGGTAGTGGGCCAGGCGGATTGTGTTTGCGCCGACCTCCTCAATCAGGGCCATGTCCTCCTCATGTTCTTTCGGGGTCAGGGCCCAGCCCATGTCCAGCCGGTCCTGATGGCGGGAAACGCCGTGCAGCGGGTAGCTCTTGCCGTTCAGGAAGAACCCGCGCTCGGGGTCCACATGGAAGCTGCGGAAGCCGAAGGTCTCGGTCACGGCGTCCTGCTCGGCGCCGTCGGCCACAAGGCTCAGCCGGGCGGTGTACAGGTAGGGGTCGGGCCGGCCGTTCCACAGGCGCGGGTTTTCCACCTTGAGGTTCAGCACGGTGTGGCCTTCGGCCGGGGCTTCGGCTTCGGCCACCGTGCGGCCTTCGGCGTCGGCCAGCACGGCCTTGACGGTGCAGCCCGCGGCCCCCACCGGGAAGGCGTCGATCCGCACGCCGCCCGATGCGCGCGGCGTGACAAACACGCCGGAAGTGCCGCATTTGAGCAGGTCAAAATGGGCGGGGGCGACCTCAATGAACTGCACGGCGCGGTACAGCCCGCCGAAGAAGGTGAAGTCGGCCATCTGGGGGTAAACGTCGGAAGGCGCGTTGGTGACCTCCACGGTCAGGATGTTTTCGCCGTCGGTCAGCGCGTCGGTCAGCTCAAACCGGAAGGTGGAAAAACCGCCGCGGTGGGTGCCCAGTTCCCGCCCGTTGCAGTAAACGGTGGCGACATGGTTGGCGCCCTGGAATTCAATGTACTGTTTGCAGCCGGCGGTGCGGGCGGGCAGCGCAATGTGGTAGCTGCCGATGCCGCGCCAATAGCTGCCGTCATCCTCGCCGTCCTGGCCGTCAAGGTTGTTCCAGGTGTGGGGCAGGCTGATTTTGGCCGGCGCGTCGCCCTCCTTGGCAAAAAGGGCTTCGGTCAAACGGGTGATGGTGCGCATACGGATTCTCCTTTTTTTGTGAAATTTTGCCAGAAAAAGCAAACATACCTATCTAATTCTATTATATCCTGTGCGCGGCGGCAGGAAAAGGGAGAATTTTGCAGAAATTGTGGATTATTTTGCGCAGCGCGCGCCCGGCGCCGCCGCCCCTTGCGCCGGGTATTTCGGGCGAACCGATCTTGCGCTGCCGCGCCCCCTTCCGCCGCGCCTTTTTGGGGGAAAACGGACCGATTTTGCTCAGTTTGGCAAGAATGGTAAAAAAATCGCCTCGGTTTTGTAACATCTTCGATACATGCCTCGTTATACTTAATAGGGGGAACAGTGAGAAAGAGGAAGCTGATCTTGAACAAAACCGGAAAAGAGGAACCATATGGCACATATTCTGATTGCCGAAGACGAGCGCTCCATCAACAACCTGATGGCGGCCAACCTGCGCCTGGTTGGCCACACCTGCGACCAGGTGATGGACGGCGAAGCGGCGCTGGCCGGCGTGCAGCAGACCGAGTATGACCTGCTGCTGCTTGACGTGATGCTGCCCGGCATAGACGGCTTTGCCCTGAAAGGGCGGCTGCCGGCCGAACTGCCGGTGATTTATGTGACGGCCAAGGCCAACCTGGCCGACAAGCTGCGCGGGCTGGGCCTTGGCGCCGACGACTACATCGTCAAACCGTTTGAAATCCTGGAGCTGCTCGCCCGGGTGGAAAACGTGCTGCGCCGCACCCGGCGCAACACCACCTGGTTTGAATTCCATGACCTGCAGGTGGACCTGTGCGCCCGGCGGGTGCTGCGCGGCGGGGAGGAAGTCACCCTGACCCCGCAGGAATTTGCCCTGCTGGAAGCGCTGGTCATCAACCGCAACCTGGCCCTCAGCCGTGAAAAGCTGCTTGAGATTGCCTGGGGCTATGACTACCAGGGCGAAACCCGCACCGTCGATGTCCACATCCAGCGGCTGCGGCGCAAGCTCGGCCTGGAAAAGGAGATCCAGACCGTGTACAAGATCGGGTATCGGCTCAACACACGGGGCGAAGCATAAGCGCGCCGCCCGTAACGCGCCGCCCGCACCTTCTCAAAGGGTGCGGGCGGCGCGCTTTTGGTTTGTGCAGATGTGTGAACTATGTGAAAACGGGGGAACCGCCCCTTGACAAAAACGGCCGAATTCCGTACAATATTGTTCGGTTACGAACAAAAAAGGCGCGGTGCGCCCTGGCCGGGAGGTGGGAAAGCTTGGAACGGGATTGCGGCGCATGGATCAACCTTTTGTCCCGCATGGTGCGGCGGCGGCTCAACGCCACGCTGCAGGGGCTGGGCATCACGGCCATCCAAAGCCGGGTCATCTTTTATATTTTGGAGCACAGCCCCAACCAGCCGGTGTACCAGCGCGACATTGAAAGCGCCTTCCGGCTCAGCCGGTCCACGGCCACCGGCATCCTGCAGCAGCTGGAACGCAAAGGCATTCTTGTGCGGGAGAGCGTTGAGCAGGACGCCCGGCTCAAAAGCCTGGTGCCCACCGCCCGCGCGGTCGAACTCAATGAGCAGGTCCGCGCCTGCCTGCGCCAGACCGAAGCCCTGCTGACCCAGGGCCTGAGCGAAGGCCAGGTCCGCCTTTTCATCGAAACGGCGGCCGCCATGGCCCGCAACCTGGAAGCGGAAGACTGCGCCGCCCCCCCGGGCGAAGCGGAAAACAAGTTCGGGTAGGAACAGTCCGCCGGCAAACGGTTCGCCGCCTGCCGGTCGGTTTTGTTTTGAACGGAAAAGAACCAAAGGAGGAATGAAACAGGAATGTCACACATTATCGGAACCTTGGCCCGCAGCATCCGCGAGTACAAGAAACCTTCCATCCAGACCCCGCTGCTTGTCACGGTGGAAGTCATTATGGAATGTGCGATCCCGTTTGTGATCGCCAACCTGGTCAACCAGATGCAGGCCGGCTGCTCAATGGATGTCATTGTGCGCTACGGCGCGGCGCTGCTTGTCATGGCGGTGATCTCGCTGGTGTTCGGCGGCGCGGCCGGCGCCACCTGCGCGACCGCTTCGGCCGGGTTTGCGCGCAACCTGCGCAAGGATATGTTCTACCATATCCAGGATTATTCGTTTGAAAACATTGACAAGTTCTCGGTCTCAAGCCTTGTCACCCGCCTGACCACCGACATCACCAACGTCCAGATGGCCTACATGATGATCATCCGGGTGGCCATCCGCTGCCCGCTGATGCTGGTTTTCTCCTTCGTCATGGGCTTTGTCATGGGCGGCCGGCTGGCCATGATCTTCCTGTTCACCATCCCGCTTCTGCTCATCGGGCTGTTTTTGGTCATCCGGGCCGCCACCCCGCTGTTCCGCCGCGTCTTCCGCAAGTATGACGCCCTCAACGATTCCGTGCAGGAAAACGTGCAGGCCATGCGGGTTGTCAAAAGCTATGTGCGGGAAGAGTATGAGAAGAAAAAGTTCGGCGCCGCGGCCGAAAACGTCCAGAAGGACTTCACCAAAGCCGAGCGCATCATGGCCCTCAACGGCCCGATGATGCAGTTCTGCGTCTACGCCGGCATGGTCTTTGTCATGTCTTACGGCTCCTACGCCGTCATCACCTCCCGCGGGCTGGACCTCAACGTCGGCCAGATGTCCTCGATGCTGACCTACAGCTTCCAGATCCTCATGAGCCTGATGATGCTCTCGATGGTCTTTGCGATGATCACGATGTCGCAGGAATCGGCCGAGCGTATTGTCGAAGTCCTCGGCGAAGAGAGCACGCTGCAGAGCCCCCAAAACGCCGTGACCGAAGTGAAGGACGGCTCGATCGATTTTGACCACGTCAGCTTCAAATACTCCAAAAAGGCGGAGCGCAACGCCCTTTCGGATATTGACCTGCACATCAAATCGGGCGAGGTCATCGGCATCCTGGGCGGCACAGGCTCCTCCAAGTCGTCGCTCGTGCAGCTGATCCCGCGGCTGTACGATGCAACCGAAGGCAGCGTCAAGGTGGGCGGCGTCGATGTGCGCCGGTATGACCTTGAAGCGCTGCGCAACCAGGTGGCCGTGGTGCTGCAGAAGAACGTCCTGTTCTCCGGCACCATCAAGGACAACCTGCGCTGGGGCAACCCGAACGCCACCGACGAAGAGATGATCGAAGCCTGCAAGCTCGCCCAGGCCGATGAGTTCATCCAGCTCTTCCCCGATCAGTACGACACCTGGATCGAGCAGGGCGGCTCGAACGTTTCGGGCGGCCAGAAACAGCGCCTTTGCATTGCGCGCGCGCTGCTCAAAAAGCCGAAGGTCCTGATCCTGGACGATTCGACCTCCGCCGTTGATACCCGCACCGACGCGCTGATCCGCAAAGGCTTCCGGGAATTTATCCCCGAAACCACCAAGATCATCATTGCCCAGCGCGTCGCCAGCGTGGAGGACGCCGACCGCATCATCATGATGGAGGGCGGCCGCATCACCGCGATCGGCAGCCATCAGGAGCTCATGCGGACCTGCCAGGTCTACCGCGAGACCTATGAAAGCCAGAACCGCGCCAAAAACGAAACTGTGGCAGGAGGTGACAAGGATGCCCAATAACGCTTCGACCGAACGCGGCAAGCGCGCCCCCAAGGGCGTAATGCCCCGGCTGATCCGCACCGTCTTTTCGTTTTACCCGGTGCTGCTGCCCATCACCATCGCCTGCATCCTGATCAACGCCATCGTCAGCTCGATGCCGTCGGTCTTTATGCAGAACGCAATGGCCATTGTGGAAGATACCTACGCCGCCGGCGATTGGGCCGCAGCCGCAGGCCCGATCATGCGGCTGGTCGCCATCCTTGTGGTGCTGTACATCATCAGCCTGGCGGCCGGCGCGGCCTTCAACCAGCTCATGGCCGTCATCACCCAGGGCACCCTGGCCAAACTGCGTGAAAAGATGTTTGACCACATGCAGGACCTGCCCATCCGCTATTTTGACACCCACAGCCACGGCGATATCATGAGCTTTTATACCAATGATATCGATACGCTGCGCCAGCTCATCAGCCAGAGCCTTCCGCAGCTGACCATCTCGGCCGTGACCCTTGTCAGCGTCTTCTGCATCATGGTGTATTACAGCATCTGGCTCGCCATGGTCGTGCTCTGCGGCGTGGTTGTCATGTTCTTCACGGCGCGGTATGTCAGCGGCCATTCTTCCCGCTACTTCCTGCAGCAGCAGATCACCATCGCCAAGACCGAAGGCTTCATGGAAGAGATGATGAACGGCCAGAAGGTCATCAAGGTGTTCTGCCATGAGGACGGCGCCAAGGCGGATTTTGACAAAGTCAACGATGAACTGTTTGAAAACAGCCGCAACGCCAACCGGTATGCCAACATCCTGATGCCGCTGCTCGCCAACCTCGGCAACGTGACCTATGTCATTGTCGCGCTGGTCGGCGGCGCGCTGCTGCTCAGCGGCGCGCCCAACCTCAGCCTTTCCGGCATGGCGCTCAGCATCAGCATTGTGGTGCCCTTCCTCAACATGACCAAGCAGTTTGCCGGCGCGATCGGCCAGGTTTCCAACCAGGTCAACATGGTTGTCATGGGCCTGGCCGGCGCCCACCGCATCTTTGCGCTGCTGGACGAGGAACCCGAAACCGACGACGGCTACGTCACCCTTGTCAACGCGCGTGAAAAGGCCGACGGCAGCCTGGAAGAATACCCCGAGCGCACCAACGTCTGGGCCTGGAAGCACCCCCACCACGACGGCACCATCACCTACACCCGCCTGCGCGGCGACGTCCGGTTCTATGACGTGGACTTCGCCTATGTCCCGGGCAAGACGGTGCTGCACGATGTTTCGCTCTACGCGAAACCCGGCCAGAAGATTGCGTTCGTCGGCTCCACCGGCGCCGGCAAGACGACGATCACCAACCTCATCAACCGGTTTTACGATATTGCCGACGGCAAAATCCGGTACGACGGCATCAACATCAACAAGATCAAGAAGGCCGACCTGCGGCGCAGCCTGGGCATAGTGCTGCAGGATACCAACCTCTTCACCGGCACCGTCATGGAAAATATCCGCTACGGCAACCTTGACGCCCACGATGAGGAATGCATCACCGCCGCCCGCCTGGCCGGCGCCGACGACTTCATCCGCCGCCTGCCCGAAGGCTACAACACGATGCTGACCGGCAACGGCGCGAACCTCAGCCAGGGCCAGCGCCAGCTGCTTGCCATCGCCCGCGCGGCCGTCGCCGACCCGCCTGTCATGATTATGGACGAGGCGACCAGCTCGATCGATACCCACACCGAGGCGATTGTCCAGCGCGGCATGGACGCCCTGATGACCGGCCGCACAACCTTCGTCATCGCCCACCGGCTTTCGACGGTGCAGAACGCCGACGCCATCATGGTGCTGGACCATGGCCGCATCATTGAGCGCGGCACCCATGACCAGCTCATCGCCCTGCACGGCACCTACTACCAGCTCTACACCGGCGCGCTCGAACTGGATTGACGGGGATGGCGCGGAGCCCCGCGCCCCCCGACACAAAAGCGCACACGCCCGGGCAGCCGCTGCGGCAGGCGTGAGGCCCTTGCATCTGCAAGCGGCTCACCACAAAGGCAAATAAGCGCAAAGAAGCCCCCCGGAGCGCAAACTCCGGGGGGCTTCGCTTTTGTCAGCCGCAGATGATCCGGCATCCCTGGCCTCGCCGTATGAAATGCCATGCCCGGCAAAACGGGCAAGAACTTTCTTCGCGGTGCGGGCTCGCCTATAAAATCCCTGCGTTACCCCAGCTCTTGCCGCAGCTGAACCAGCCAGGCAGGCGGCGTGTCGGTGGCGGGCAGCAGTTCGCCGTTGCGGTAAAATGCAACCACCCGGAACCCGTTGCCGTTCACCCCGCCCACGATCGTAAACATCGGCATTGGGAAGCCCTCCTTCGGAATATAAACAAAACCCCCGGAAACTTTCCGGGGGCTGTTTGTGGTGCGCGGTACAGGACTCGAACCTGTGACCTCCTGCACGTCAAGCAGATGCTCTACCAGCTGAGCTAACCGCGCTCGTCGCTTGCGACTTGTTTACTATACCAGATTCAAAGGGAAAATGCAAGCCTTTTTTTGAAAAAATCCGGGAATTTTTTCAAAAAGGCCGCCCCGGCGCGGCTTCTGTGCTGAAAAACGACGCAGAATCGAGCAGGCTGCGCGGCGGGGCAGGGCAAAAAATCTTGCCCCGGGGTGCGTTTTGTGGTATACTAATCCAGTTACGATGGGGAGGTGCAGCAAAATGCGGGTGATGGGCATTGACCCCGGCTATGCGATTGTGGGCTGGGGGGTTGTCGAATACATCGGCAACCGGTTCGCGCCGGTCGGCTACGGCGCCGTGATGACCGATAAGGACACGCCGTTTGAGCGGCGGCTGGCCGAAATTTATGATGGAATCACCGATATTTTGCGCCGCTACGCCCCGGAGGCAATCTCGCTGGAAAAACTCTATTACCAGCACAACCAGACCACCGTCATCGGGGTGGCCGAAGCCCGCGGCGTGATTCTGCTGGCGGCGGCGCAGGCCGGCGTGCCGGTGTTTGAATACACCCCGATGCAGGTCAAGCAGGCGGTGACCGGCTACGGCAAGGCGGTCAAAAAGCAGATTCAGGAGATGACCCGGATGCTGCTGAAACTGCCCGGGATCCCAAAACCCGATGACACCGCCGACGCGCTGGCCATGGCCGTGACCCACTGCCACTGCGCCCGCAACACCCTGGCCCGGGCGGGGCAGGAACGCCCCGGCCCGCGTTTGGCCCAACCCCAGTAAGGAAGTGCTTGTATGATTGATTGCCTGACAGGCCTGCTGCTGCGCAAAACCCTGGATACCGCCGTCATCAGCTGCGGCGGGGTGGGGTATGCGGTGCAGGTGCCCGTTTCCACGGCCGAAGCCCTGCCCGCCCCCGGGCGGGAGGCGACGCTGTACACCGTTTTGTCGGTGAGTGAAAACGATATCGCCCTCTACGGCTTTTTGAATGAGGAGCAGCGCAGCTGTTTCAGGATGCTGACCGCCGTCTCCGGCGTGGGGCCCAAGGCAGGGCTCTCGATCCTGTCGATCCTGTCGCCGGAAAAGGTCGCGCTGGCCGTCTCCTCCGGCGACCACAAGGCCTTTACCAAGGCTTCCGGCGTCGGGCCGAAGCTCGCCCAGCGCATCACGCTCGAACTCAAGGACAAGGTCGGCAAAGGGCTGGCCGTCGGGGCCGGTTTCTCGGGCGCGGAGGCCGCGCCGCCGCCTTCCAGCGCGCCGGCCCAGGCCGTGGCGGCGCTCATCAGCCTGGGCTACAGCCCGTCCGACGCGGCGTCCGCCGTCGCCCGGGTGGACGATACCCTCAGCGTGCAGGACATCATCAAGATCGCGCTGCGGAGCCTTTCCCGCGCGTGAGAGCAATAGAAGGAGAGCCTCGCTATGGCGCAAAACCAGGAATATACAGTGGACCCGACCCGCTTGGTCAGCCCCGGGCCGACGGCGGCCGACGCCGAGGAAATCAGCCTGCGCCCCAAAACGCTGGAGGATTATGTCGGCCAGGACAAGGTCAAAAGCAACCTGCGCATCTACCTGCGCGCGGCGCAGCAGCGCGGCGAGCCGATGGACCATATCCTGCTGTACGGCCCGCCCGGCCTTGGCAAAACAACGCTGGCCGGCATTGTCGCACAGGAGATGGGGGTGCAGATCCGCATCACCTCCGGCCCGGCGATTGAAAAGCCCGGCGACCTTGCCGCGCTGCTGACGAGCCTGCAGGAGGGCGATATCCTCTTTATTGATGAAATCCACCGCCTGTCCCGCCAGGTGGAGGAAGTCCTCTACCCGGCGCTCGAAGATTACGCCCTCGACATCATGATCGGCAAAGGCCCTTCGGCCCAGAGCATCCGCATCAACCTGCCGCGGTTCACCCTGATCGGCGCAACGACCCGCGCCGGCCAGCTGACCGGCCCGCTGCGCGACCGGTTCGGCATCCTGCTCAAGCTCGAAACCTACAGCCCCGCGGAACTCGCCCGGATCATCACCCGCAGCGCCGGGCTGCTCGGCATCCCGATCGAGCAGGAGGGCGCGCTGGAACTTGCCAAGTGCAGCCGCGGCACGCCGCGCGTGGCCAACCGGCTGCTCAAGCGTGTGCGGGACTTTGCAACGGTGCAGGGCGACGGCGTCATCGACAAGGACACCGCCGTCGCGGCCCGCCGCCAGATGGACATCGACGAGCAGGGGCTTGACGAGCTTGACCGCAGCGTGCTGCGCGCCATCATCGAACTGTACGGCGGCGGCCCGGTCGGGCTGGATACGCTGGCCGCGGCCCTCGGCGAGGAGAGCGTGACGCTCGAGGATGTCTGCGAGCCGTATCTGATGCAGCTCGGCCTTCTGACCCGCACCCCGCGCGGGCGCTGTGTGACCCGCCTGGCCTATGAGCACCTGAGCCTGCCCGTGCCCCGCCGCCTGCGCGACGAGGACGAGGAGGACGGCGCCGGGCAGCAGAGGATGTACTAACGGGGGAAATTCGGATCATAACGAACCCACAAAACAAAGGAGCGTTACTATGCGGCCGGCTGATACCTGGCAGGAGTATGAACTGATTGATGCGACCAACCACAACCGGTTGGAGCGCTGGGGCGACACGCTGCTGATCCGCCCCGACCCGCAGATTATCTGGAAAAACGAACCGGTCAGCCCGCTGTGGAACCGGGCCGATGCAATCTACCACCGCTCGGCCCGCGGCGGCGGCCAGTGGGAACAGCGCCGCAAGCTGCCCGCCCGCTGGCAGATCGCCTGGCAGGACCTGACCCTGATTGTCAGCCCGACCGGCTTCAAGCACACCGGCGTATTCCCGGAACAGGCCGTCAACTGGGCCTGGTACCGCGAAAAAATCAAAGCCGCCGGCCGCCCGGTCAAGGTGCTGAACCTCTTCGGCTATACCGGCGGCGCAACGCTGGCCTGCCTTTCGGCCGGGGCTTCGGTCACCCATGTCGATGCCTCCAAGGGGATGGTGGCCTGGGCGCGGGAAAACGCTGCGGCGTCGGGCCTTGCCGACCGCCCCTGCCGCTGGATTGTTGACGACTGCCTCAAATTTGTCGCGCGGGAAATCCGCCGCGGCAGCCGGTATGACGGCGTCATCATGGACCCGCCCAGCTACGGCCGCGGCCCCGGCGGCGAGGTCTGGAAGCTTGAGGACAACGTCTATGACCTGATCACCCAGACAGCCCGGGTGCTGACCGAAAACCCGCTTTTCTTTGCCATCAACTCCTACACCGAAGGGCTGAGCCCGGCGGTGATGGAATACATTCTGAAAACCACCATCTGCCCGGTGCGCGGCGGTGTGACGGGCTGCGATGAGATTGGCCTGCCGGTCACCGCAACCGGCGGCGTTGTGCCCTGCGGCGCAACGGCTGTCTGGACAAACGCCTGAGCCTGTTTGGCTGCACCTGAAACGGAGGGGAACCCATGCCATCCGAAAAACCAATGATTGAAGCGCAGGACCTGCACTTCCGCTATGACCCCGAAGCGCCGGCCTGGGCGCTGGACGGGGTATCCATGGAGGTTCGCCGCGGCGAGTTTGTCGCGGTGCTCGGCGCCAACGGCTGCGGCAAAAGCACGCTGGCCAAGCACTTCAACGCGATCCTTCTGCCCGAAAAGGGGACTGTCCTTGTTGAGGGGATGGATACCCGCACCGAGGAAAAACTCTACGACATCCGCCAGAAGGCCGGCATGGTCTTCCAGAACCCGGACAACCAGATTGTGGCGACAATCGTGGAGGAGGACGTCGCCTTTGCGCTCGAAAACCTCGGCGTGCCGACCGACGAGATGCGCGCCCGGGTGGACGAGGCGATGAAGATGACCGGCATCTACGAATACCGCGAGAAAGCCCCGCACAAGCTTTCGGGCGGGCAGAAACAGCGGGTCGCGATCGCCGGCGTCATCGCGATGCGGCCGGACTGCCTGATCCTTGACGAAGCGACCGCTATGCTTGACCCGCGCGGCCGCGCCCAGGTCATGCGCACAATCCACGACCTGCGCGCCGCCGGCATCACGATTGTGGCCATCACCCATTATATGGAGGAAGCCGCCCAGGCCGACCGTGTGCTGGTGATGAGCCGCGGCCGGGTGGTGCTGGAAGGCACGCCGGCGCAGGTGTTCTCCCAGACACGCAAGCTCAAAGGGTATCACCTGGATGTGCCGCAGGCCGCCGAGCTGCGGGACGCGCTGGCCGCCGCCGGCCTGCCGATGCCGGAACAGATTGTTACCCCCGAAGCCTGCGCGCAGGCGATTTATGCGTTGTTGCGTGCGGAGTAGGGGCCGATGCCTGCATCGGCCCGGGAACCTTCCGGCGGCGGGAATCCCCGCGGGCGGATATGGAATCCGTCCCTGCAAAATCCGCATTTTTTCATCGTTACCCAATTTCTAACTTTCTACACAGGGCGCAGCTTCACCGGAAAAGCCCGGGCGGCATGCGCCGGGAAGGGAACACTATGTCAGAAATCATTCGCTGCGAACATCTGCGCTACGTCTACAACCCCGGCCTGCCGGACGAGACCGCCGCGCTCGACGATGTGAGCTTTTCGATTGAGGAAGGGGACTTTGTCGGGATCATCGGCTCAACCGGCAGCGGAAAATCCACCCTGATCTCCCACTTTAACGGCCTCAACCGGCCAACCTCGGGCCGCATCCTCATCGACGGCAAGGATATGTGGGCCGAAGGGGCCGACCTGCGCAGCTTCCGCTTTTTGGTTGGGCTGGTCTTCCAATACCCCGAATACCAGCTGTTTGAGGAAACCTGCGCGAAGGACATCGCCTACGGCCCGCGCAACATGGGCCTCGACGAGGCCGAGATCGCCCGCCGGGTCGAGGAGGCCGCCGCCTTCACCGGGCTGGACAAGGCCCTGCTCGACCGCAGCCCGTTCGAGCTTTCGGGCGGGCAGAAGCGCCGGGTCGCGATCGCCGGCGTCATGGCGATGGAACCCCGCATCCTTGTGCTGGACGAGCCGGCCGCCGGCCTTGACCCCGAAGGGCGGGACACGATCCTCTCCCAGATCCGCAACTACCACAAAAAGACCGGCGTCACCGTCGTGCTGGTCAGCCATTCGATGGAGGATATCGCCAAATACGCCGACAAAGTCCTCGTCATGCACCGGGCCAAAGTCGCGATGTACGATACCGTCGAAAAGGTCTTTGCCCGCGCGCCGGAACTGCTCGAACTCGGGCTTTCGGTGCCGCAGGTGACCCAGATCTTTTTGAAACTGCGCGAGATGGGCCTTGACATCCAGACCGATGTCTACACGATGCCCTACGCGGTCAAGACGGTGCTCAAAGCCTGGAACGCCCGCCACCCGGACAAACCGCTGCCGCTGCCCGTCATCCATGGGGAAGGAGGGAATGGCGATGCTTCGTGATATTACGATCGGCCAGCATTTCCCCGGCCATTCGGTGCTGCACCGGTGTGACCCGCGGCTCAAGCTTGTCGGGGTGATCGCCTACATTATTGTGTTGTTTGTTGCCTCCAACCCGCTGGGGCTCGCGCTGTCGCTCGCGATGCTGGCGGCGCTGTACAAGGTCGCCCAAATCCCCTACAAGCTGATCCTCAAAAGCCTCAAGCCGATCCTGCCGATCATCCTGTTCACGGCGCTGCTCAACATCTTCTACCAGGTGGGCGAAGGCGCGCCGCTTGTGCAGTTCTGGATCTTCCGCATCTACCGCGAAGGCATTGTCTATGCCGTGCGGATCGCGGTGCGGGTGGTCGCGCTGATCGCCGGCACCAGCCTTTTGACCTACACGACCAGCCCGATTGTGCTGACCGATGCGATTGAATCGCTGCTGCGGCCGCTGCAGAAGCTGCGCTTCCCGGTGCATGAGCTCGCGATGATGATGACGATTGCGCTGCGGTTCATCCCGCTTTTGATCGAGGAAACCGAAAAGATCATGAACGCCCAGAAGGCCCGCGGCGCCAAACTTGACAACGGCAAATTCACCGAGCGGGTGCGCGCCTTGATCCCGATCCTGATCCCGCTGTTTTTGAGCGCCTTCCGCCGTGCCGATGAGCTTGCCATGGCGATGGAGTGCCGCTGCTACCGCGGCGGCGAGGGGCGCACCCGGCTCAAAGTTCTCAAATTCGGCCGCCTTGACATCGCCTGCGGCGCGGCGCTCATCGCGATGCTGGGGCTGATCCTGGCCACAACCCTGCTGTAACACCATGAACGTATTACTCTGGCTTTCCTATCAGGGCACCCGGTATGCGGGCTTCCAGGTGCAGCCCAACGCGCCGACCGTCTGCGAGACTTTGCAGGACGCGATGCAGGCCGTGCTCGGCTGCCGGCCGGATGTCAAAGGGTGCTCGCGCACCGACGCCGGCGTCCATGCGCGGCGTTTCGCGCTGAGCTTCCACTATACTGGGCATGTGCCGCTGCGGCGGCTGCCGCTGGCCCTCAACGCCCACCTGCCGCCGGATATCCGGGTGCGGGAGGCGGCCGAAGTGCCGGAAAGTTTCCACGCCCGCTACGCGGCCCACGCCAAAACCTATACCTACCGCATCCGCAACGCGGCAGTTGACGACCCGTTTGATTTCCCCTATACCCACCGCATCGCCGCGCCGCTTGATACGGCGGCCATGCAGCGGGCCGCGGCCGGCTTTATCGGCACGCACGACTGCCTGGCGCTCTGCGCGGCGGGGTCGAGCGTCGCGGCCCGCGGCGATACCGTCCGCACGATCACCCGGTGCGAAGTGACCCGCGCGGGCGAGATTGTGACCATCACGGTCACGGCGGACGGGTATCTGTACAACATGGTGCGGATTCTGGCCGGCACCATTGTCGAAGCCGGCCTCGGCAAGCTTGACCCGGAAGAGGTGCCCGAAATTCTTTCGGGCCGCGACCGCCGCCGCGCCGGCCCCACCCTGCCCGCAAAGGGGCTGTGTTTGGTGGGGGTGGAGTACGGGGAAAAATTAAAAATTGAAAATTAAAAATTGCGGTGGATCGCGCGCTTTTGGAACGCTCGAAAAAATCGCAATGGCAGGGGCGATTCCCTATCGGCCCGGGGCTCTGCGGCGGCGTGAACCCCTGCGGGGCGTCGAGGACGCCGCCCCCTACGGAATGGGGGTTAACGTGGTTGCCAACCTGCCGGGATGGCGGTAAATGTTACATTTATTCGTAGGGGCCGGCGTCCTCGACGGCCCGAGAAACCTTCCGGTGGCGCGAACCCCCGCGGAGCGGGTGCGAGCATCCGCCCCTACAAGCGCCCATTTTTTGAGCGCCTCGCTAGGGTGTATCTGAAAAATCCCCAGCACTGTCTAATTCTACTAAAAAGCAGCGTCTACTGCGTTGCTCAACCTTGGAATACACCAAGTATTCCTGCGGTTTCGCGCCTTGTATTCGCCGCTTTTTAGCGAATTTTCCAGCACTTTTGATTTATCAGATACACCCTAGGCGAGCGATCCACCAGAATTTTTCATTCTTCATTTTTCATTTACGAAAGGGGGTGTCCCGATGGCAGAGAGCAGGCGAGAGAAAGAGGCGCGGCGGCAGCGGATGCTCGCGCGGGAGCGCGGCGAGCTGCCGGCCGAACCCGAAACCCGGAACCCGGAACCCCCGCAAACCGACGCCGCCGGGCCGCCCGCTTCGGCCCCCCGCGCCGAGAATGCGCGGGAAACCCGGCGCGCGCGAACCGGCAGCTTCAAACCGCCCAAACCCCGCCAGGCCGAAAGCGCGCGGGACATCGCCCGCGGCATCGGCGTGGCGGAACCGCGGCGCCAGGGGTTCGGCGGAAAACTGCAGCCGTTAAGCCCGATTCTGCGCCGTCGCCGCCGTCGCCGCCGGCTCGCCGTCGTCGCGCTTGTGCTGGCCGTGCTCGTCGCGCTCGGGGCCTATACCGGCACCCTCACGGCGATCAGCCTTGTAGCCGGCGACGCGGCCGATTCGGCCATGCTGTATCTGCAGCGCGGCGGCGGCTGGCCGGTTTCCACCGGCATCGAAACCCCCACCCGGGTCGAAACGCTAGCCGGCGGCTTTGTCGAAATGGACGCCGAGGATGTCGCGGTGTATTCGGCCTATGGCAGTGAAGTCCGCACCATCCAGCCCGGCTATGCCCGGCCCGCGATTTCGGTGGGCAACACGCGGTTTGTGCTGTATGACCGCGCCGGAACCGAGCTGCGGGTGGAAAGCCGCACCCGCACGCTGCACACCATCACAACCGAACAGGGCATTATGCTGTGCAGCCTTTCCGCCAACGGCACCCTTGCCGTTGTGACCGAATCCGACCGCTATGTCGCCGAACTGCAGGTGCTGGACCCCACCCGCTACCGGACTGTCTTTACCTGGCTGCTCACCCAGGACCAGGGCACCCCGATCGAAGTTGCCTTTGCGCCGGACAACCGCCGCTTCGCGGTCGGCACCGTCGCCGCGCGGGACGGCCAGCTTGCCTCCACCGTCTACTGCATGGAGATCGGCAGCACCACCGCCACCGCCCAGTATACGGCCACGGCCGGCAGCATGGTGCTGCGGCTGCAGTGGCTGTCCGGCAGCCGGCTGCTGGCGGTGTTTGATACCTACGCCGCCCTGCTTGACCCCGCCACCGGCGCCGAGCTCGCCCGCTATGACTACGAAGGCTCGGCGCTGCAGGGCATCTCGGTGCAGGGCAGCACGGTGGCGCTGCTGCTTTCGGCCCACAGCGGCAACACGCTGGCGCTGCTGGATACCGACCTTGCCCCCGTCGGAGAGATCGACGCCGGCCAGGCCGCCAGCGTGACCTGCGCCGACAGCGAAGCTTATCTGATAGAAAACAACACCGTCCTGTGCTATGGGCTGGACGGTACGCTGCGGTGGGAACAGGAGTATGCCACCCGCCCGCTCTATCTGCTCAACGCCGCCGAGCCGCTGCTGTTCACGGCCGGCCGGGTGGAAGTGCTCACCGCACCCGCGGCCTGACCCGCCGCGCGGCGCCCTGCCAAGATGAATCAGAAGAAGGGAACTGCAATGTCTAGCTCACTCTATCCGTTACTGTATGACCTGCTGTTTGTGCTGCTGCTGGCCGGGGCGGCCTGGCTTGGCCAACGGCGGGGGTTTCTGGCTTCGCTGGTGCTGCTGGCCGGCGGGCTGCTTGCCATTTTGGGCGCAGCCTGGGCGGCCCAGGCCTTTGCCCCGGCCATTGGCGATGCCTTTCTCAGCCCGTTCCTGACACGGCAGGTAACGCTGGCGCTGGCCGAAGCCGGCGGCGATGCGGCCGCCGCGCTGGAAAACTTCACCTTCCTGCCCGACAGCGTGCGCGCCGCGCTGGAATCGGTGCTCAGCAGCTTCAGCGACGACGCGGCAGCCCAGACGGCCGAAGGCCTTATGGCGGTGCTGCTGCCGTTTGTAAAAGCCGGGATCTTTCTGGTGGCCTGTCTGGTTTTGCGCGGTATTGTGCGGGCGCTGGCTTCGCTGCTGCGCGGGATGAACGCGGTGCCGCTGGTCGGCGGGCTGAACCGGCTGCTGGGGCTTGTGCTGGGCCTTGGCATCGGGGCCATCAACTGCTGGGTGACGTCGGTTGTGATCTGGCTGGCTTCCAGCCTGGCCGCCGGCCGGGTGCCCATCCTGGGCGCCGGGGTGCTCAACCAGACCGTGCTGTACCAGTTTTTTGCCGGGCTCAACCCGTTTCTGGTGCGGTATTGACAGCCGGCGCATCTTGTGAACATTATCTAAATTTTCCCCCTCGCCCCTTGCAAAAGCCAGGGGGCGGGGGGATAATGATACAATAGGCTCGTTATCACAAAGAGCTTATGAGTTAGAGAGGTGAATCCTATGCTTTGTGTCCGCTGCAAAAAACGTACCGCAGTGGTGTTTATACAGCGCATGGAAAACGGCAAGCCCATTCAGGAAGGCTACTGCCTGACCTGCGCAAAGGCGCTGCACATCAAACCGGTTGACGACCTGATGCAGCGTTTTGGTATGACGGACCAGGATCTTGAAAATATGGAGGAGCGCATGGCCAGCTTCCTGGAGGAAGCCGGCGCTTCGGGCGCCCTGGCCCCGATCGACCAGGATGGGGAGGATGAGTTTGTCCCCGGCGGCAGCCCGGCCTTCCCGTTTGGCCTCGGCGCGCAGGGGGCGGAAGGTGACGCCCAGCAAAACCAAAAGCGCAACGGCAAAAAGGAGAAGGCCCCCCGCCGCAAGTATCTGGATACCTACTGTGAAAACCTGACCCAGAAAGCCCGCGACGGCAAGACCGACCACATCATTGGCCGCGACCGCGAAATCTACCGCACCCTGCAGATCCTTTGCCGCCGGCAGAAAAACAACCCCTGCTTGATCGGCGAAGCCGGCGTGGGCAAAACCGCCATTGCCGAAGGCATCGCCCAGCGTATTGCCGAAGGCAAGGTGCCCGCCCGGCTGCAGGACAAGGAAATCTACCTGCTGGACCTGACCGCCCTTGTGGCCGGCACCCAGTTCCGCGGCCAGTTTGAACAGCGGGTCAAGGGGCTGCTGGGCGAGGTCAAGGCCGCCGGCAACGTGATCCTTTTTATTGACGAGATCCACAACATTGTCGGCGCCGGCGATTCGGACGGCGCGATGAACGCCGCCAACATCATGAAACCTGCGCTTTCCCGCGGGCAGGTGCAGGTGATCGGCGCCACCACCTTCAGCGAATACCGCAAGTTTATCGAAAAGGATTCCGCCCTGGAACGCCGGTTCCAGCCTGTCAAGGTGGAAGAACCTTCGATCCATGACAGCATCGAGGTGCTGCGCGGCGTGCGCGGGTATTATGAAAAGTACCACTGCGTCCGTGTGCCGGACCCGATTGTTGCCAGCGTGGTGCAGCTGTCGGAGCGGTATATCACCGACCGCTACCTGCCGGACAAGGCGATTGACCTGCTGGACGAAGCCTGCGCCTGCTGCAACCTGCGCCACCCCGAAATCACCGAGTTCTTCCAGCTGCAGCACCACATCGCCGACCTGGAGGAACAGGAACACACCCTGGAAAACCCCGACCCCGATGCGGCCGATTCCTCCATCGATTATGAGGAACTTGCCAGGATCAAGACCGAGCTCGCCCGGGAGCGGGAACGCCTGCCGGCGCTTGAGCTGCGCATTGCCGATATCAAGGTCACCCTTGACGATGTGGCCCAGGTTGTCGAACTCTGGACCGGCATCCCGGCTGTCAAGATCAAGGAAAGCGAATACGGCCGCCTGCAGGGGCTGGAGGATGCGCTCAAAGCCCACATCATCGGCCAGGATGAAGCCGTCCACAGCGTGGCCCAGGCCGTCAAGCGCGCCCGCGCCGACCTGGCCGGCCGCCACCGCCCGGCCAGCTTCATCTTTGTCGGGCCGACCGGCGTCGGCAAAACCGAGCTGGTCAAGCAGCTGGCCAACCAGCTCTTTGATACCGTTGACCCGCTGATCTCGATCGATATGAGCGAGTATATGGAGAAATACGCGGTTTCCCGCCTGATCGGCTCGCCGCCGGGCTATGTCGGTTACGACGAGGCCGGCCAGCTGACCGAGAAGGTCCGCCGCCACCCGTACAGCGTCGTGCTGTTTGATGAGATCGAGAAAGCCCACCCGGATGTCATGAACATCCTGCTCCAGATCCTGGACGAAGGCAAGATCAACGACGCCCAGGGCCGTACCGTCGATTTCTCGAACACCGTCATCTGCATGACTTCGAACGCCGGCTCCACCGACCATTCGGGCGTCACCGGCTTCAACAAAACCGCCGAGGAGGTCACCCGCGACAAGAGCATGAAGGCTTTGCAGGAATTCCTGCGCCCCGAGTTCCTCGGCCGTGTGGACGAAGTCATCACCTTCCGCCCGCTGGATGAGAAGGACCTGGAAAAGATCACCGCCCTCATGCTTGAAGAATACCGCCCCGGCCTTGAGGCGCGCGGTTTGAAGCTTGCCTATACCCCCGAAGCGCTCACCGCGCTTGTGCGGGTCACTTCCACCAAGTTCGGCGCGCGGGAACTGCGCCGCACCATCCGCAAGTACCTGGAAGATCCGGTCGCCTCGGCCCTGATCGAAGGCGGCCTGGCCGGCGACGGCCTTTCTGTGCGGCTGGAAGCCGACGCAGAGGGAAAACCGCTGCTGGTGCTGCCCACAGCCGCCCCGGAAGCCTGAAGCGGCGCGGCCCGCGGCTGCTTTGCCGATTCGTTGCTGTTTTTGCCATAAGGGGGTGTGTGATGAAACCGGTTGCACTGCGTATGCTGGCCGTGACGCTGGCGCTTGCCTGCCTGGCCGGGTGTGTGCCCCGCCGGCGCGGCGAGCCTGCCATCCCCCAGCCGGAAATGGAGATGCCGGCGCCTGCTTTGCCCACCCCAAGCCCCACCCCGGCGCCCACGGCCGCGCTGCCGGCGCGCAGCACCGAACAGCGGCTGTACGGCAGCGCCGGGCTGCTGGCCTGGCCCTGTGTGCTCTACAGCGTCTACCTTGACGAGGCCGGCGGCGCTGCCTGGAGTGAGGAGGAGATCGCCCGCAGCCAGCAGAACCTGGCCCTTGCGGTGGATTGGATCACCGACCAGGCCGCCGAATACGGCGTCACCCCGACCCTCTATGCCGGGGAGGAAGACCTGGTCATCCGGATGCGCTATGCCGGCACGTTTGCCGGCGGACAGTCGGCCGATGAATCCGAAACCTTCTACCGTGCGGCCGAAGCCCTCTGCGAGGAGCTTGACACCGAAACCCTCACCAAAACCTATGGAACCTCCAACATAGGGTTCCTGTTGTTTTTGCCGGTGGCCGGCTGCTCCTTCACGATGGTGCACTATCTGGAGGACGGCGACGCCTACTACCATGAATACAGCTGTCTGTACCGTGAAAACGCCTTCTTCCCCGAAGGCACCTTTGAAACGCCGGCCGTCTATGCGCATGAGATTTTGCACCTGTTCGGCGCGCCGGACCTCTATGACCGGAGCAACGACCTGTTTGTCACGCCGGCGCTTGTCGATTATGTCGAGACTTCCTGGCCCGATGCGATCATGCAGGATACCTACAATGCTGACGGCAGCCTGGACTATGAGGCTGTAGACAAGATCATCTGCCCGCTGACGGCGTACCGGCTCGGGCTATGCGCCACCTTTGCCGGCATTGAGCAGTTCCCCGCCGCTGCGGCTGACCCGCCCGGCACCTTCCGGCTGGACCCGCAGACCGACCCCGCCCTTTACCGCCGGGATGACCTGATCGCCGCAGCCCCGCCGCGGGCACCGCGGCACGGCTGATAAGGAGGTTGCCCATGCCCGCCAAACGGGAAGCGCCCACCCTGCGCGTGGGGGAAATTCTGCTGGCCGCGGCGGCCGAATGGCGCACCGGCGCCACCATGGCCGAGCGCGTCTGTGAAGGCTGGCAGCTTGTCTATGTGTTGGACGGCACGGTGGAAGAATCGACCGACGGCAAACCTCAGCTGCTGCGCACCGGCCGCTTTTTGTTCCACCAGCCGCTGGAACGCGCTGCCATGCGGGCGGTGGGGGAAGTGCCGCCCGAAGTGCTGCGCCTGGAATTTGAGGCCGACGGCACCCTGCTGGAGCAGTTCCGCCGCCGCAGCGCCCCGGCAGCGGCGGCGGAGCGCAACTGCCTGCGGCTGTTGGCCGGCGCCGTGCGGGAAGGCTGGACCCTGCCCGCGGAACCGGCGGCCGGCGACCTGCCCGCCCGCCGCGGCGACCCGCCGCTTGGGGTGGGGCGGCTGCAGGTTCTGTATCTCGAAGAATTCCTCTGGCTGCTGGCCCGGCGGCTTGGGCGTGCCCGCCGCCCTGGCCCGCGTGCCCGGGCCGAGCAGAAGCAGGTGGCCCTGGTGGAAGGCGCGCGGCTCTATTTTGCCGAAAACCTTGACCGCGAGCCGACGCTGGACGAAATCTGCCGCGCGGTGGGGTGCAGCAAACCCCTGCTGCAGCAGGCTTTCCGCGCCCGCACCGGGCGCACCGTGCGGGATTACTTTATCCGGTTCAAAATCGAGCAGGCCGGCGCGCTGCTGGCCCAGGGGTACCCGCCCGGCGAGGTGGCGCGCATGCTCGGTTATGCGTCGCAGTCGTATTTTTCGCAGCGGTTCCGGGCGCTGACCGGCCAGACCCCCACGGCTTACCGCCGTGCGCCCAAGCCGCTGCACCTGTGCGGCGGGTGAGGTGCGTGCAACAAATTGCCATGCAAGCTTGCGAAACGTCTATACCATAAACTGTCGCAGGCGTGTACAATAAAAATAAAGGGGCGCCGGAACCGCCGGCCGCCCCGCATAAAAATTCCATACACAGCAAAGGAGCGTTCGTTATGTCCATCCTGGTCAGCGGCGGCGCCGGTTACATCGGCAGCCATACCTGTGTCGAACTTCTGCAAGCGGGCTACGACATCGTCGTGGCGGATAATCTGTACAATGCAAGCCCGGTCGCCCTTGCGCGCGTCAAGACCATCACCGGCAAGGATTTCCCCTTTGTTCAGGCGGATATGACCAAACGTGACGAGGTGGAAGCCATCTTCCGCGCCTATCCCGGCATCGACTGCGTGATCCAGTTCGCGGCCTACAAGGCGGTGGGGGAGAGCGTCTCCAAACCGATCGAGTATTACACAAACAACCTCAACTGCACGCTGACCATCCTGGATGTCATGCGGCATTATGATTGCCACAACCTGATCTTTTCCTCTTCGGCAACGGTCTACGGCGACCCGGCCAGCGTGCCCATCCGGGAGGATTTTCCCACCGGCGCCACCACCAACCCCTATGGCACGACCAAGGTCTTTACCGAGCGCATCCTGACCGATTGCTGCAAGGCCGACCCCGACCTCAACGTCGCGCTGCTGCGCTACTTCAACCCGATCGGCGCGCATCCGTCCGGCCTGATCGGTGAAGACCCCAACGGCATCCCGAACAACCTCGTGCCCTACATCGCCAAGGTGGCGGTCGGCAAGCTGGAAAAGGTCCATGTCTACGGCAACGATTACCCCACCCCGGACGGCACCGGCGTGCGGGATTACATCCACGTCGTCGATCTGGCCCGCGGCCATGTGGCGGCGATCAAGAAGCTGGCCGAAAAGCCCGGCCTGTTTGTCTGCAACCTCGGCACCGGCCACGGCTACAGCGTGCTGGATGTCATCCATGCCTTCAGCAAGGCCTGCGGGCGCGAACTGCCCTATGTCATCGACCCGCGCCGTCCCGGCGATATTGCCGAATGCTGGTGCGATCCCTCCAAGGCCAAGCGGGAACTTGGCTGGGAGGCCGAGTACGGCATTGACGAAATGTGCCGCGACAGCTGGAACTGGCAGAGCCATAACCCGGATGGGTATCGGACGGCGCAGTAAAGCAGCAAATGGAAAGTGAATAGTGAAGAATTGTGGTGGTTCGCGCGCCTGGCGGTACGCTCAAAAAAGCGGCGGAAAAGTGTCTGCCTTTTTTGGGGCGGCCGGCAGCCGCTGATCCACCGCAATTTTTCATTCTTTATGCCTGTTTTTTGATTTTTGGACGGATACAATGAACAAAGCTAGACACCTTCTCACACGCCCGCTTTTTCTCATCCTCTGTTTGCTCGGCGTCACCCTCCTGGCCTGCGGGCCGTTTTTGACCGGCGGGCTCTGGCATGGGTCCGACCTTGGCTACCACCTGCGCCGGATCGAAAATATAGCGATGGGGTTGGCGGCCGGGCAGTTCCCGGTGCGCATCCAGTCCGACTGGGTGAACGGCTGCGGCTATGCGGTCGGCGTCTTTTACGGCGATGTGCTGCTGTATGCCCCGGCCCTGCTGCGGCTGGCCGGGGTGCCGGTTTCCGCCGCGTATGACGCCTATCTCTTCGGCATTACGCTGTGCACGGCGGCGACCGGCTACTATGCGGGCCGCCGGCTTGGCGGCGGGCGCTGCGCGTGCGCGGCAGGGGCGGTGCTGTACACCCTTTCGGCATACCGCCTGTGCGATGTCACCGACCGTGCGGCCCTTGGGGAGTACACGGCCCTTGCATTCCTGCCGCTTGTCGCGGCCGGGTTCTGGCGCACGCTCCGGCCGGACCGTGCCAGGCTGCCGGGGTGGGCGCTGCTGGTCCTTGGGCTGTCGGGGGTGCTGCAAAGCCACCTGCTGAGCTTTGAAATGACGGTGCTGCTGCTGGCGCTGGCTGCGCTGCTCTGCGCGCGGCAGGTGTTCAGCCGGGCTGCCTTTGGCAGGCTGGCCGGCGCGGCCGGGGTGTTCTGCGCCCTCAACGCCGGCTTTCTGCTGCCGCTGCTCGATTATTATCTGACCGGGAAATTTGCGATCAACCAGCCCGGCGGCGTTGAGCCGATCCAGGCGAACGGCGCGGCGCTGGGCCAGCTGCTCGGCCTGCCTTACACGCTTGCATCCGGCCAGCAGGCCGAACTTGTGCAGGGCATGGCGCTCACACCGGGGCCGGCGCTGCTGCTTGGCGCGCTGGCAGCGGCGGGGGGCGCGGCATATGCGCTGGCCCGGCGGCGGGACCGCCGCGCGGCAGCCTGCCTGGCGCTGGCTGCCGCCGGGGCCGGCTGCCTGGCGCTGAGCGGCAACTTCTTCCCCTGGGATGCGCTCTACGCTTTGGGCGGCGCCGCGCAGCGGCTTGTCGGCAGCCTGCAGTTCCCGTGGCGCTTTTTGGGGCCCGCCTGCCTGTTCCTGGCGCTGGCGGTGGGGGCGGGCCTGCAGCTGGCAAACCCGCGGCTGCGCGCCGGGGCGGCCGCTGCGCTCTGCCTGGTGGCGGCGGTGGCGGCAGCCGGCCAGCTGCGGGCGTACACGGCCACCGCCGCGCCGGAATCCTACACCTGCGGTACCGAGGAACCCTTCTGGCAGATGGGCTGCGGCCACTACCTTCCGGCGGAAAACGGCCCGACCGACCTGAACGCACTGCCGGCCGGCCCGGTCTGGGCGGACGGCATTACGCTGACCGCCTATGAGAAAAGCGGCACCACAATCACCTTCACGGCATCCAACGACAGCGAGGTGGAAGCCTGGGTGCGGCTGCCGCTGCTCTGGTACCGCGGCTACACAGCCCGCGGGGCAGATGGCAGCGCGCCGGCTGTCACCTGCGGCGAAAACAACCTGGTCACCGTCACCCTTGCCCCGGGGCAGAGCGGCAGCTTCACGGTGCGCTTCACCGAGCCCTGGCCCTGGCGCGCCGCCGAAGCCCTGACCGCGCTGACCGCCCTGGCCCTGGCGGTGTGGCTGGCGCGCAGGCGACAGTGAAACGAACAATGAGAAAAGCCCAGCCAAAACGGCTGGGCTTTTTGAATGGAGCGCAATCCATTCCGATTGTGGTGCCGGTGGTGGGGGTCGAACCCACACGGTGTTGCCACCAACGGATTTTGAGTCCGTCTCGTCTGCCAGTTCCAACACACCGGCGCAGTGGTTGTATTATACACCTTTCCCCTGCAAAAATCAAGCCCCGCGCCGAAAGGCAGTGAAAATCCCCCGCCGCATGGGCGGGGGATTGGCTCAGGGGTTGGCTTCGGGGTTTAGGTCGGGCGCGGGGGCGCTTTCCGCCGGGGCGGCCTGTTTGAGAAGGCCCATCAGCACGGCCGATACCACGCTGCCCGCAACCAGCGCCAGCAGCATGCCCAGCCAGTTGTTGGCCAGCGGCAGCACATACAGCCCGCCGTGCGGGGCCGGCACACCGCAGTGCAGCGCGGTTGACAGCCCGCCCGCCAGGGCGGAGCCCGCCATGCAGCTGGGGATCACCCGCAGCGGGTCACGCAAAGCAAAGGGCAGCGCCCCTTCGGTGATGAAGGAAAATCCCATCAGGTAGTTCATCGGGGCGGCGTTGCGCTCCGCGCGTGAAAACCGGCTGGGGAACAGCGTGCAGGCCAGCGCTACCGCCAGCGGCGGCACCATGCCGCCCAGCATAACGGCGGCCATAAAACCCTGCTGCCCGCCGCTCAGGGTGACAGTGCCGAACAGGTAGGCCGCTTTGTTGACCGGCCCGCCAAAATCCACCGCCATCATCGCGCCGAGCACCGCGCCCAGCGCAATCCGGCTGCCGCCCTGCATACTTTCCAGGCAGCGGTAGAGCCAGTCGTTGAACTGGCCGAGCGGCGGGTTGACAACAACCACCATCAAAAGCCCCACCACAATCAGCCCGACAACCGGGTAGATCAGGGTGGTTTTCAGCGCTTCCAGGCCGGTGGGCAGTTTGGCAAACAGCCGGCGCAGCCCGCGGATGGTGTACCCGGCAAAGGCGCCGGCCAGCAGCGCCCCCCAAAAGCTGGAGGAAACCCAGCCGTCCGGGGAGGTGGGCGCCATGCCCAGCCAGGCAAGGTACCCGCCCATCAGGCCGGGCAGCAGGGCCGGCGGCCCGGCCATCGCCACAGCCAGAAAACCGGCCAGGATCGGGTACATCATATCAAACGCAATGTTGCCGATCTCCCCCAGCAGCCAGGCCAGGGAAGTGCCGCTGCCAAAAGTCAGGTAAGCTACATTCGCGCGGTCGAGAAAATAGCTCAGCGCGATCAGAATGCCCCCGCCGGTGACAAACGGGATCATATGGTTGATGCCGTTCATCACATGGTTGTACACATGGCGGCCGCGTTCGCGCAGCTCATGCCGGGGGCTTTCCGGCGCGGTGCGCAGCGCCGGCTCAAGCTCGGCGGCGCTGCGGGGCACCGGCATCGGCGGGATATCGCCGGCCAGGGCCCGGCGCAGCAGCGCCTGGGGGTGGCGCACCGCTTCCGATACGCCTACGGTCAGCACCGGCCGCCCGGCAAAGCGGGCGGTTTCCACCGTGCGGTCGGCCGCCACAATGATGCAGGCGGCTTCGGCAATCTGGTCGGGGGTGAGAAGGTTTTTGGTGCCGTCGGCTCCGTTGGTTTCCACCTGAATCCGCACGCCAAGCTCCCGCGCGGCCTGTTCCAGCGCTTCGGCAGCCATATAGGTGTGGGCCACCCCCATCGGGCAGGCTGTCACTGCCAGCACCAGCGGGCCGGGGGGCGGGGCTTCGGGGGCAGAACCCTGGAAGGCGGCGTCCGGTTCGTCTTTGCGCTCCATTGCATCCAAAAATTCCTCCGGCGTTTGGGCGGCCAGCAGTGAATCAATGAAATCCGGGTGCATAAGCCGTCGCGCCAAATCGGCCAGCAGCTGCACATGCAGCGAAGCCGCGTCCTTGGGCACCGCAAGCAAAAAGATCAAACGCACCGGCGCGCCGTCCGGCGCATCCCAGGCGACGCCTTCGGGCAGCGTCATGGCGGCAACCGCCGGCCGGATGACCGATTCACTTTTGGCGTGGGGCACAGCCACCGCGCCGCCCACGGCGGTGGAGCAGCTGGCTTCCCGGTCCAGAATATCCTGCAGGCAGGCTTCGGGGTCCCGCAGGACCTGGCCGTCTGCCGCAAGGGCTTCCACCAGGGCGCGGATCACAGCGGCTTTGTCGGGCGCCGAAGCCCGGACCAGAACCCGCTGGGGGGTTATCATTCCTGAGATGCGCATACGAACGTACCGTCCTTTAAAAGGGGAGGGAAGCGCTGGCCGCGCCGCCCTCCGGTTTGTAAAAAAGCGGCCCTGCCGCTGGGGCAAGGCCGCTTGTTTACAAGAGGGGTGTTGCTTGACAGCGAACCGCGAGGCAATTAGTTCAACACAGTCAGTTCGGTGTCGGCGTCGAACAGGTGGATCTTATGCGGGTCCATCGCGACGGTAACCGTGCTGCCGCGGCGAGCCTTGGAGGTCGGCGCAACACGGGCCATCATGTTCTGGCCCTGATAGGTCAGGTAGAGGTAGATCTCAGCGCCCATCAATTCGGAAACTTCGACTTCGGCGGTGAGGTGGCTCTCGGGATGCTTGGCCAGGAATTCTTCGTCGTCCTTCATGTCTTCGGGACGGATGCCGACCTTCATGGTCTTGCCGACATAGGCGTCGAGCTTGCCATCGGCGGTCTTTTCCTTCGGCAGCGGGATGATGGTGCCGGCCAGGTCAACGCTGTACTGGTCGCCCTTCTTCTGCAGGGTGCCGTCCATGAGGTTCATCTGCGGGCTGCCGATGAAGCCGGCAACGAACAGGTTGCAGGGATAATCATAGAGGTTCTGCGGGGTGTCAACCTGCTGGATGACGCCGTCGCGCATGACAACGATGCGGTCGCCCATCGTCATAGCTTCGGTCTGGTCATGGGTAACATAGATGAAGGTGGTGGCCAGCTTCTTGTGGAGCTTGATGATCTCGGTACGCATGCTGGTACGCAGCTTGGCGTCGAGGTTGGACAGGGGCTCGTCAAGCAGGAAGACGGCCGGGTTACGGACCATGGCGCGGCCCAGCGCAACACGCTGGCGCTGACCACCGGACAGAGCCTTCGGCTTACGGTCAAGCAGGTGCTCGATCTCAAGGATCTTGGCGGCTTCACGCACGCGCTTGTCGATCTCGTCCTTGGGCATCTTGCGCAGTTCCAGGCCGAACGCCATGTTCTTGTACACGGTCATGTGCGGGTACAGCGCGTAGTTCTGGAAGACCATCGCGATGTCGCGGTCTTTCGGGGGAACGTCGTTGATCAGGCGCTCGCCAATGTACATTTCGCCTTTGGAAATTTCTTCCAGGCCGGCGATCATACGCAGGGTGGTGGACTTGCCGCAGCCGGAAGGACCGACGAAGACGATGAATTCCTTATCGGCGATTTCCAGGTTGAAATCCTTGACGGCGGTGACATTGCCGGGGTAAATCTTGTAGATGTGGCGGCAGCTGATACTTGCCATGACAATTCCCTCCAGATGGTGATTTATTGACGCGCCTTGGCGTCTGTTTTTCTTGACAAACTTAGTTTACCAGCTTATCATAGGAAATGGAATAGCATTTTATTGATATAGGAGGCCAGAAATTGATTTTTGATTGGGACACCTGCTGCCGCCCGGCGGAAACCCGCGAAATCCAGGGGGAAGACCCTGCGACGCTTGCGGGGGCAGGGCTTTGGGTCGGGGTGCTTTCGAGCGGGCGGTGCCTGCTGGCCGGCGCCGAGCCCGGCGCTGTGGCCGGCAGCGGCGCCGGGGGCGACCTTCTGCTGGGCTACGGAAATTTTACGCTGCGGCCGGCCACCCCCTGCCATCTGCTGGCGCTGCGGCTGGAAGGCCTGGCGGTGGAAGAGTTTTTGAAAGGGCTGCCCAGGCCGCGCTTTGTTGACAGCGCGGCCTGCCCGAACGCGGCCGAGCAGCTGGCGCGCCTGTGCGCCGGGATGGAAACGGCGGACCCTGCCGCCCAGCCGGACCCCGCCCGCGGCGCCGCGCCCTATGCGCTGCTGTGCATGCTGGCCCACGCCGACGAGGAAACCCGCCGGCTCAGCCCGATTGTGGCCGAGGCGGTTGAAAGCATCCGCAACAATTATATGGCGCTCTACGGCGTTGAGGATCTTGCCGCAGCGCTCGGGGTCAGCAAATGCCACCTGGTGCGGATGTTCTCGGCTGAAATGGGGATCTCGCCCGGCAAATACCTGACCCGCACCCGGCTGGAAGCCGCCAAGCTGCTGCTGCTTGACCGGGAGTATAACCTTGACACCATCGCAAACCTTTGCGGGTTTTCGGGGGCAAACTACCTGTGCCGCGTCTTCAAACGGGAGGAAGGCATCACCCCGCTGGCCTGGCGCGCCGCCGCCGCCCCCCACGCCGCGCCCAAAAAGCTGCCGCCGCGGGTGAATGAGATGTATGTGTGAGAGGGAAAACAGGAAAAAATAAACAAGGTGGCTCGCACGCTTTGCAGCATGCGAGCCACCCGCCTTCTTATGGATTCATGTTTGCTTTTCCGGCTCATGCCCCCGGTTCCCGCACCTTGTGCGGGCCGTTCCAGACGCGGCGGCGCAGGTCAAGCAGGATGATGCCGGCCGTGATGCCGGCGAGCAGCGCGGTACCCGGCATGTTGGCCCACAATCCGCTGAGCCCCATCGGCCAGAGCGCCACAATCAGCCCGACAGGGAACAGCAAGGCCGTCGAAACCGAAAGGATTGAAGCCTGCACCGGCTTTTCGATCGCCGAGACAAAGCTCTGGGTTGCAAAGCTGAACCAGCGGGTGATATAGGTCAGGCTGAAGATCCGCAGCGCGGGTTCGGCCATATCCAGCACCTCGGCCCCGGCGGTGGCCATGAAGAGCTCGGCGGTCTGCCGCGGGAAGGTGAAGAGAACCGCCGCGCCGACGAGCGAGATCACCGCCGCCGCCGTGAAGCAGCAGCGCTCAATCGCGACAACCCGGTCGCGCCGGGCCGCGCCCCAGTTGTAGCCGACCGCCGGCTGCAGCGAATCGCACATGCCGTACATCAGCTGCAAAATGATGCCGTCGGCATACATCAGGATGCCGTAGACCGAAACGGCCGAAGCGCCGCCGAGCTGCAGCAGCACCATATTCATGATGATCGAGGTCACGCGGCCGGCGATGTTGTTCAAAAAGGTCGGGCAGCCACAGCTGACGATCTGGCCGAGAATCCGGCGCGAAAACTTCGGCCGCACAAATTTCAGCGCCATCTTGCCGCGGAAGAAGGGAAGCATGGCCAGAAACGCGCAGACCATCATGCTCAGACAGGTGCCGAGCGCCGCGCCCCGGATGCCGATGCGCAGCACCGCGAGGAAGAAAAACTCGAACACAACGCAGAGCACGCTCATCAGCACGTTGAGCATCATGCTTGTGCGGATCTGCCCGCAGATGCGCAAAAAGTTGTCCGAGGCAAAAACGCAGCCGACAATCGGCGAGCAGACTGCGTACACCCGCAGGTACTGCACGGCCATGGCGGCCAGCGCGCCCTCGGCCCCCATCAGGCGCAGCAGCGTCGGCGCCAGCAGGAACAGCGCCCCGCCGACGACAATCCCCTGCCCGAAGATCAGCAGGCAGGCGATGGTGAAGATGTTGTTGGCTTCCTCCGGCCGCTTTTCACCCAGCCGCACCGAGATCGGCACGGCCGAGCCGACGCCGATCAGGTCGGAGATGGCGAAGTTGATGATGACGAACGGCATCACGAGGTTGAGCGCCGCAAACGCTTCGTTACCCAGAATCTGCCCGACAAAGATGCCGTCCAGCAGCTGGTACAGCGAGGACGCCAGCATGCCCACCGAGCCGGGCAGCGCCGCCTTCAGAAACAGGCGGGTGGGGCTGGTGTTCAGAAATAAGGTTTTTTGATCCATTTCCCGTTCCCTCCATTTATATTTTGTGCACTCTGCGCCGCAGCGCAGGGCCTGGCCGCCCCGGTCAGGAATAGCCGGTCGGCATTTGAGTTTGTGCGCTGGGTCAAAAAAAGCCGGACAAGGCAGGCGTCTCAGCCTGTGCCTTATCCGGCTTGTCATTTCGAGTGTATTTTCTCCAGAACGACTTGCCCTCCGCGCAACGTTCCTACCTTATCACAACATCCCCCCAAAGTCAAGGCGGACGGGGTAAAGAATTTGTAAAAGGGGGAGGGCGGGGCTTTTTTAGGCCCGGGTCTTGATTTCCTCGGTCACTTTGGCGACGAAGTCGTCAAGGCCCATTGCGGTGGTTTCGCCCTGGCGGTTGCGGACGCTGACGTTGCCGGCCTCGGCTTCCTTCGCGCCGATGACAAGCATATACGGCGCGCGGTCCACCTGCTGGGCTTCGCGGATCTTGTAGCCGATCTTCTCATTCGATTCGTCCAGCACCACCCGGACGCCGGCGTCAAACAGCGCTTCGTAGACCTTGCGGGCGTAGTCCATCGTTTTTTCCGAAACCGGCAGCACCTTGACCTGGGTCGGGGCAAGCCAGGTCGGGAAGCGGCCCTTGGTCTCCTCAATCAGATAGGCCATGAACCGGTCAAGCGAGCCGAGGATCGCGCGGTGCAGCACGACCGGGGTCTTCTCGCTGCCGTCGGAATCGACATAGGTCAGCTGGAACTTGGCCGGCAGGCAGAAGTCGAGCTGGCAGGTCGAAAGGGTGTACTCCGCCCCGACAGCCGGCTTGACATTGACGTCGAGCTTCGGGCCGTAGAAGGCGGCCTCGCCGATCTCCTCGGTGAACTGGATGCCGAGCTCGGTCAGCACCTCACGCAGAGCGCTCTCGGCGTGTTCCCACATCGCGTCGTCGTCGTGGTACTTCTTCTTGTCGTTGGGGTCGCGCAGCGAGAGCACGCAGCGGTAATCGGTGATGTGGAAATCCTTGTAGACATCGAAGATCAGGTCGCAGACGTTTGCGACCTCGCTCTTGATCTGGTCGGGCGTCACAAACAGGTGGGCGTCATTCTGGCAGAAATGCCGCGCGCGCTCGATGCCCTTGAGGGTGCCGGAGGATTCATACCGGAAGTCGTGCGCCACCTCGCCGATGCGGATCGGCAGCTGGCGGTAGGAATGCGGCCGGTTGGCATAGATCATCATGTGATGCGGGCAGTTCATCGGCCGCAGCACATAGTCCTCGCCCTCCATCTCCATCGCGGGGAACATATTCTCGCGGTAATGATCCCAGTGGCCGGAGGTCTTGTACAGGTTCACGGTGCCGATGCAGGGGGTCATGACGTGCTGGTAGCCGCGGGCGCGCTCTTTCTCTTTAATATAGTTCTCGAGCTCCTGCCAGACGGTGTAGCCGTTGGGCAAAAACATCGGCAGGCCGCGGCCGACCAGGTCGTCGGTCATGAACAGCCGCATCTCCTTGCCGATCTTGCGGTGGTCGCGCTCGCGGGCTTCCTGCTGTTCCTTCTCCCAGGCTTCAAGCTCCTCCTGGTTGTGGAAAGCGACGCCGTTGATGCGGGTCAGCATCTTGTTTTCTTTGTCGTTTTTCCAGTACGCGCCGCTCTGCTGGGTGATCTTGAAGGCTTTGAGCGCCTTGGTGTAGGTCAGGTGGGGCCCGATGCACATATCGACATACTCGCCCTGCTGGTAGAAGCTGAACTCGGTCTCGTCGGCCAGGTCTGCAATATGCTCGATCTTGTAGTTTTCGCCCCGCTCCTGCATGAGCTTGATCGCTTCGTCCCGCGGCAGGATGAAGGGCTTGATGGGCAGGTTTTCCTTGCAGATCTTCTTCATCTCGGCCTCAATGCGGGCCAGATCCTCGTCGGTCAGCTTGGTATCGCCGAGATCGACGTCATAGTAAAAGCCGTTCTCGGTCGCAGGGCCGAAGGCAAAATCCGCCTGCGGGTACAGCCGCTTGATGGCCTGCGCCATGATGTGGGCCGCCGAATGGCGCAGCACATGCAGTTCCTGGTCCTGCGGGCACTCGGCAACGGCGCCGTCTTTGTAGATGATTTTCATGGAAACCTCCTTGCATTGTTGGTAGAAAATAAAAAACGCTCCACCCCGCCTGTCTTGCGGGGTGAAGCGAAAGGCTCCACGGTTCCACCCGGATTGGGCAGCGCATCCAAAAACGCTGCCCCGCTCAATGGCGGCTGTAACGGGCCGGCCCGGCGGGGGTTCGCCCCCGCGCTCTGCGGTGGTAAGGCGGGGTGTGGGCCAAGGCCGCTTGCAGCACCGTACCTTGCGGTACGGGCGGCCCTCTCTGCTGGTCGGGGCTCCGCCAGTTTGTCCGCATCAACGCTTTTGCGGGATGTTGGCTTTACTATACACCGCAGGAAAACGAAAGTCAAGAGCCCGGCGGGGGTTGCGGGCGGCTGTTTTCGCCCGCCCCGCTTCAAAAATTTGTAACACTTTCTTGACAATGGTACAAAACCCATATAAACTATACATAGAATATATCGGCAGGTTCCCCTTTATGCACAAGCTTTTTGTTAAGCCAGGGGCCTGCCGCAGGGCCGCTGCCAAGGCGGGTGCCCGATTGATTTGGTATAGAACCGGCAGAACCGGCACGGACCGGCTGCCTTTGTTGTTGATACGCTGCATCGATGTTTTTCTCCGCTTGCCCCCGGGTGGGGCAGGCCTTGTATTTGCGTTGCGATACAGCCGCCAGCCTGCTGGAAATGACAACTCAATCAAAGAAAATCACGCCCCGTTCCCGGTAGCGCCCCAACCTAACTGTTGAGGAGTTGAAACGTATGCCCACCATCTTAACGGTGTTGGTGGTCGTCGTTGTTGCCGTTGCGTTCGGGGCGGCCGGTTTTTATGCCGGCATGACCTACCGCAAGCGCACCGCGGAAGCCAAGCTCGGTTCTGCCGAGGAAGAAGCCAAGCGGATTGTCAACGACGCCATCAAATCCGCCGAACAGAAACGCAAGGAGACCATCGTCGAAGCAAAGGACGAGGCCTTCAGGCTCAAATCCGAAGCCGACAAAGAAATCAAGGACCGCCGTGCTGAGATCAGCCGCCAGGAACGCCGCATGGACCAGAAGGAGGAGGCGCTGGACAAGCGCACCGCCGCGATGGAGCGCAAAGAGGAAGACCTCAAAAAGCGCAGCGCCCTGGCCGACGCCCGGCTTGATGAGCTTGAACAGCTCAAGCTGCGCCAGGTGGAAAAGCTCGAGACCATCGCCGCCATGACCCAGGAAGACGCCCGCGCCGTGCTGCTCAAACAGATCGACGACGAGCTGACCCACGAAAAGGCGATGCGGATCGCGGCTTACCAGGCCAACATGAAGGACGAGTGCGACAACCTTGCGCGTGAGATTATCGGCCAGGCCATTGCCCGCTGCGCGGCCGACGCCACCAGCGAAGCCACCGTCAGCGTGGTGCCGCTGCCCAGCGACGAGATGAAGGGCCGCATCATTGGCCGTGAAGGGCGCAACATCCGCGCGCTGGAAACTGCGACCGGCTGCGACCTGATTATTGACGATACCCCCGAAGCCATCACCCTTTCAAGCTTTGACCAGACCCGGCGCGAAATCGCCCGCATGGCGCTGGAACGCCTGATTGCCGACGGCCGTATCCACCCCGCCCGCATTGAGGAAACGGTGGAAAAATGCCGCCGCGAACTGGAACTGCAGATGAAGCGGGAAGGCGAAAAGGCGGTGATGGACCTTGGCATCCACAGCCTGCACCCCGACCTTGTCAAGCTGATCGGCCGGCTCAAGTACCGCACGAGCTACGGCCAGAACGTGCTGTCCCACAGCCTGGAAGTCGCCTGGCTGGCGGGGCTGATGGCCGGCGAGCTCGGCCTGAACGTGCAGCAGGCGCGCCGCGCCGGCCTGCTGCATGACATCGGCAAAGCGCTTGACCATGAGATCGAGGGCAGCCATGTCCAGATCGGTGTCGATATCTGCAAGAAATACCGTGAAAACCCCGCCGTGATCCATGCGATCGAAGCGCACCACGGCGATGTGGAACCCAAGAGCGGCCTGGCCTTTGTCATTATGGCGGCCGACGCAATCAGCGCGGCCCGCCCCGGCGCCCGCCGCGAAAACATGGAAAGCTATATCAAGCGGCTTGAAACGCTGGAAAGCCTCTGCAACGGGTTTGAAGGGGTTGAAAGTTCCTACGCCGTGCAGGCCGGGCGCGAAGTGCGCATCCTGGTTCAGCCCGACAAGGTCGGCGATGACGAAGTCATCCTGCTGGCGCGCAGCATTGCGAAAAAGATTGAAGATGAGCTCGATTACCCGGGCCAGATCAAGGTCAGCGTGATCCGCGAAAGCCGCGCCACCGAATACGCCAAATAATTTTTCCGCCCCGCCCAATCCAGCGGGGCGGTTTTCTTTAAACCCGCCCTTGTAAACTTGGTACGGTTTTGTTACAATAAAAAGTACTTTGGTAAAAAAGGAGCCTCGACCATGTCGATTTTTTCTGGACTGTTTGGCAGTTACAACCGTCCCGGCCCCGGTGTGCGGCCGGATGAACCCCGCAAAAAAGGCTTCGCCCGCCTGATTGAAATCCTCGGGCGGGATCTGTGGCCCTTCTTCAAGGCTGGTTTCCTCACCCTGCTGGGCGCGGTCCCGTTCCTGGTGCTGATGGTGATGGCCATTGCCACCCACGCGGTGATCTTTGTGCTGGCGGCCGGCATCATTGGCGGGATGATCGCCGCCCCGCAAATGTGCGGCCTGGCCGATACGGTGCTGCGCAGCCTGCGGGATGAACCCGGCTACTGGTGGACCACCTACCGCCGTGCCTGGAAGCGCAACTGGAAAGCCACGCTGCTGCCCGGCATGCTCTGCGGGCTGATCTTCGGCATGCAGATCTTTACCTTTTTCCATGTCGAAAGAATGGAGATCACGCTGGTCAGCGTTGTGATCTTTATAGCGGGGGTTCTGCTTTCCACCGGGCTGTTTTTGTACATCTTCCCCCAGATTGCGCTGATCGACCTGCCTTTGCTCGGCGTTTTGAGAAACGCTGTGCTGCTGTTTTTGGGCTTCCTGCCGCGCAGCATCGGCGGCATTGTGGTGCTGGCGGCGTATTGGGGGGCGTTTTTGCTGTTCTTCCCGCTGTCGCTTTACATTTTGCCGTTTACCAATTTCTGGCTGCCGATGGTCATTGCGTACCTCATGATCTACCCGGCGCTTGAAAAGAGCTTTAACATCGAAAGCACGATCAAAAAGATGCGCGAAGAACAGCTTGACGCCGCAAATGAAGAGGATTCCCGGATGTAAAATCTGGGCCGGCGGCTTTACAAAAAAGACAAAAGAAAGTACAATAGAGTTAGCTTTCGCCGCCGCTGGTGGTATGTAT